>Ga0255057_10001995_pt1 | contig 11203 bp, 8 predicted proteins | sample Cases_109_6_MG_FD_189022 | JGI IMG/M metagenome (GOLD analysis project Ga0255057, IMG submission 189022) | Seawater microbial communities from Amundsen Gulf, Northwest Territories, Canada - Cases_109_6 | ecosystem: Environmental > Aquatic > Marine > Gulf | place: Canada: Northwest Territories... | reverse complement strand
GGTCGAGGGCTTTCGTGACCCGCTGCGCCGGGCGCTGGGCCTGGCGGGCAGCAGCGCAGGAAGCAGCGCCTGGGTCCTGGGCGGTGCCCACACGCGCAGCGGCCGGCCGCTGCTGGCGGCCGATGCACACATCGAGCCCACCACCCCACCGCTCCTCTACCTGGCCCACCTGCGCGCGCCGGAGTTCAGTATCTCCGGCGCCACACTCCCGGGCGTCCCGGCCTTCTGGACGGGCCACAACGATTCGGTGGCCTGGGCCTCGACCCACGCCCGCGCGGCCGTGGTCGAGCTCTACACCGAAACGCTTCATCCGGGCGGTGAGCCCCGCTATCACGACGGAAGGGGCTGGGTGCGTCTCGAGGAACGCGAAGAGGCGATCTCCGTAGACGGAGCGGACGACTCCGTCTTGCAGGTGCGCCGCACGCGCCACGGCCCGCTGCTCAACGGGCTGCTGGCGGATACGCGCGACCCGCTGGCGCTGGCCTGGGTGGGCCAGCTGGGGCTGGGAGCCCAGACTCTGGCCGCGCTGCGCGACATGGCGCGCGCCACCGACGCGGAAGCCTTGCTGTCCGCCATGCGCGGGGTCGGGGAACCCCCGCTCGCCTTCGTCTACGCGGATCGCGCAGGAGCGGCCGGGCTCCAGGTCGCGGGTTGGATTCCGCGTCGTCCACTCGACACGGATCTGGTCCCAGTGCCCGGACGGGCGCGTTGGTACGACTGGGACGGCCGCATCCCCTTCGAGCTGCTCCCGCACGCAGGCCTGGAGGAGGGCCGCGGCTGGCTGGTGGCGGCAGACAACACACTGGCCTCCGGGGAGGGCCAGGACCGCGGCGAGTGGCTCTGGCGGGGAGGCGGTCGCGCCGAGCGGATCGATGCCTGGCTGCGGGACGCGGTGGAGCGCGGGCCCGTCTCACTGGTCGAGTTCACCCAGCTCCAGAGCGACGTGCGCGAGTTTCGAGCTCGAGCCTTGATCGAGGCCTCACTGCGCCTGGCCGGTCCCGAAGATCTGGAGCCGGAGGCGGCCGAGGTGGCGCAGCTGCTCCGCTCCTGGAGCGGTGAGTCGACCCCCGGCAGCGCGGGAGCGGCCGCCTATCACGTCTTCCTGGTGGCTCTTACGGAGGCCCTGTTCCGCGAGCGACTGGGGGACCCTCTCTTCGCCCGCTATCTGGAGGTGCCCCAGGCCGATCCCGGAGCCGTGGTTGCCAGGGTCGTGCTCGAGACGGCGGAAAGCGAAGGCGCCGCGGGCTGGGCAGACGCCTCCCGGGTGGGCGATGCCGTGCGCGAGAGTCTGCGGGAGACCTGGTTCCACCTTTCCTATCGTCTGGGCGGCAGTCGGGCCAAGTGGAGCTGGGGCCGGCTGCATCGGGTGACCTTCCGGCCCTTCGTGCCCGGAGCGCCGGGTGCCGGCGCCAGCGCCTTCGGGATCGGAGGGAGTGGGAGCACGGTGAACACCCAGGAGTACGCACCGGGAGCGCCCTTCGATGTGCGCCTGGCCTCGGCCTTCCGCTTCGCGGTGGATGCCGCCGCGCTCGACCGCTCGCTGGCGGTCTTGGCTCCTGGCCAGAGCGAGCACCCAGGCCATCCGCACCACACAGACGGCATCAGTGCCTGGCTCGCGGGCGAATCGAGTGTGCTGCCCACCGCGGGCGACCTGGTCCAGGAGGCGGCGGTGTCGCGACTGCTGCTGGAACCGGCTCCGTGATCCCGGACCGGGCGCGGAGACTGCCTTTTTGTTGATCCCTCCGCGGGGGCGGGGCCCGCATCCGTGACACGCTGCGTGCTCTTCGCGGAGGTGCCCGACTTCTACGCCGCCATCGAGGTGGCCCAGGATCCGAACCTGGCAGGCCGTGCCCTCATCGTCGGGGGCGACCCCCGCAAGCGCGGCCTCGTGCAGGCCGCCTCCGCCGAGGCACGCGCGACGGGCGTCGAGGTCGAAATGCCGATGCTCGAGGCGCTCGCGCTGTGTCCACAGGCCCGTGTGGTGCGCACCGACATGGCGCTCTACCGGGATTATTCCCGGCGGCTGGTGGCGTGCCTGCGCCGGGGCCTTCCGAGGCTCGAGACCTTCCGGCTCGGGGGGGCCTTCTTCGAGCTCGCGAGCGGGGTTGAGAAGCCCGAGGTCGTGGCGGAGCGGCTCAGGCGCGCGGTAGCGGAGGAGCTGGGTCTGCCGCTGCGTGTCGGCATCGCATCCGGAAAGTTTCTAGCGCGGCTGGCGGCCGAGGAGTCCGGCCCGGCAGGACTGCGCAGCGTGGCCGGAGGAGAAGCGGCCCGCTTCCTGGAGCCCCTGCCTGCGAGGCGGCTCGAAGGAGTGGGGCGCAAGACCGCAGCAGCCCTGGAGGAGCTTGGCGCCTCGACGATCGGCGATGTGGTCGCATTGGGCCGGGCACGGCTCGAGGAGGCCTTCGGTAACCACGGGCTGCGCATCTACACGCTGGCCTGCGCACTCGACGACGCGCCGGTGCGCGCCACCCGGCATCCCCAGAGCCTGAGCCGCGAGGTGACCGTGCGCGGTGAGGCCCTCGACCGGGGAGTGCTCGAGGAGCACGTCCAGGACTTGGCCCGGCACCTCGAGGCCGAGCTCGCGCGGCAGGGGCTGGCCGCGGCCGGAGTAACCCTCAAGGTCCGCTATGGGGATGGGGGCAGGCACAGCAGGAGCCGGGCACTCGGTGCACCTGTCAGCGTGGCCGCCGATGTCCAGCACGCGGCCCTGGGGCTGCTCGAGCGCACCCAGGCTGGCTCGCGTGAGGTCCGCAGCCTCGGGATCCAGCTCAACAGGCTCGCCCCCGCTGGCGAGGCCGACCGCCAGCTGGTCCTGTTCCCCGCGGGCAGCTAGGGCAAGCCTACGGGCGGGGGCTCCCACGAAGTGCGGGCCAGCGCGGGGATACGCCCTGGACTTGCTCAAGCGTTTTCACACTCCGGCCGAAACGGGGGTCGAGACCCCGTGGAGGTCAGGAGCCGATGGATTCCGAGCGGCGCAAGTACCGCAGACTCGCCACCGACCAGGTGATCTCCTTTGCTCCTGTGGAGGCTCGGGACCTGCTGGCCGTGGGGCGCAACATCTCGGCGGGCGGTATCCGCTTCGAGGCGGTGGGCTGCGAGATCAATCTGGGCGACAACCTGCGCGTCACCTTCAACGTGGGCGATCACACCGTTGTCGCGGTCGGTACGGTGGTTTGGGCCACGGAAATGGACCCGATCACCACCGACGTCGGAATCGAGTTCGTCGAGATCGACCCCTCGGTTCTCGAGATTCTGGAAGAGCCGTCGGCTCCCCTGGCCTGAGGCCAGGTCGATCTCCTGGCCCAGCTGGCCCCAGGCCCGCGCCAGCGCCGGGTTGCTTGACACCCGTTGACCCCGGTGCCAGCTTCCGCCGGCGATGGCCGACTTTCATCAAAGTGGTGCAATCACCACACTTCACCGTCTCGGCTCACCTGGGGTGGATCGCCTCGAGCGGGAGCTCCTGTCCTATAGCGAGACCCGTCCCATCTCCCTGGTGCTGCCCTGCCTGATCTCCGAGCTGCGCGGGGATGGCCTCAAGGGCATCGTCGACGTGCTGCGCGGGGTCCGCTATCTGCGCCAGATCGTGGTCAGCGTCTCGGGGACCGAAGACGTTGCGGACTACGAGGAGATGCGGCGCTTCTGGGACGGCGTTCGAACCGTGGACGGCTCGGCACCCACGCTGCTCTGGAACAGCGGCCAGCGGGGCCAGGCGCTCTACAAGCGGCTGCGTGAAGAGGGCCTCGATCCGGGCGTCGACGGCAAGGGCCGCAGCACCTGGCTGGCTTACGGCTACGTGCTCTCCACCGGGGAGTCACGCGTCATCGCGGTCCACGACTGCGACATTCGCGACTACAGCCGCGAGCTGCTGGCCCGGCTCTGCTACCCGACGGGGAACCCCAACCTCCACTACGAGTTCGCGAAGGGCTACTACGCGCGGGTGGCCGACCGGCTCTACGGCCGCGTGACCCGGCTATTCGTGACGCCATTGCTGCGCGCCCTCAAAGCCGTGTTGGGTTCGGTGCCTTTGCTCGACTTCCTCGATTCGTTCCGGTACCCGCTCGCCGGCGAGTGCTCGATGACCACGGACCAGGCGCGCATCAATCGCATCCCCAGCGACTGGGGCCTCGAGGTCGGGATGCTCTCGGAGGTCTACCGGAACTGCTCGATGAAGCGGATCTGCCAGGTGGAGCTGGCCGAGAACTACGACCACAAGCACCAGGACCTGTCGGAGCACGACGCCACGCGGGGCCTGCACCGCATGGTGGTGGACATCGCAGGCTCGCTGATTCGCAACCTGGCGAGCTACGGGGTCGAGTTCGACTCGGGCTTCCTGAACGCGCTCACGGCCGCCTACGTGCGCACCGCCCAGGACGCCATCGCGTCCTACAACGACGACGCGCTGCTCAACGGACTGGCATTCGACCGCCACGAAGAGGAGCTGGCGGTGGAGACCTTCACCCGCGCGCTGCGCGGGGCGGGCCTGGGCTTCGTGCGCGACCCGCTGGGCAACCCCCAGATTCCGAACTGGAATCGCGTAACCGCCGCGCTCCCGGATTTTCTCGGTCAGCTGCGCCAGTCGGTCGAGGCGGACACCGTCGAGCCTGTCTAGGGGGCGCCGAGCGCTTACGGGCTCTCCTCACCCACGCCGACTTCCACGTGACTGGACGGTATCCACAGGCTGGCCGAGCTGTCCGAGCGGAACCAACCCAGCAGCACGATCGAGGGGAGTTTTCCGGGCGCGCGCAGGGCGAGGTCGCAGGTCCCGTCGTCGTCGAAGTCCCCCGCGGCGACCACCTGCGTAGCCGAAGAGATGTCGATGTCTCTGATCTCTCTTTGGTTCGCGTGCCCATCCGGGAAGTAGAGGGCGCGCAGGTCGGAGGTCTGCTTTTCGCGCAGCACGAAATCCGAACGACCGTCGCCGTCCAGATCGCAGCTGCCTTCCACCAGCCAGTCGGTTCCCAGCCACGTGTCGAGCTTGGCCTCAGTGACGTCGCCGTTCGCCGCGATGTACCAGGCGGTGAGTGCCGACGGCGACTGCCAGAGCAGCTCCGCCACCCCGTCCAGATCGATGTCTCCGGCGGCGACCGGGACGGCCCCGGCCGGTGATCCGTGGATCTCGCGGACCGCATGGATCGTGTGGCCGTCCATGCTCCAGAGTTCGATCAGGTCGAGGGCGGCGTTGCGCAGGGCGATGTCAGCTCGCCCGTCGCCGTCGAAGTCTGCCGAGGCCACGACCTCCCAGCCCGGGTCGATCGGATAGACCGCTCTCCAGCGGAGTCGTCCCGACTCCGCGAGGTTGAGCACGATCTCGCCGGTGGCCTGGTTCTCGCTCAGCAGGTCCGCGAATCCGTTTGCATCGTAGTCGCCGTTGCCGACTACCACCTCGTTGGCGTCGAGGGTCGCCAGCCGACTCACGCTCGACCCTCGACCGCCCGCGATGGTCCAGAGGTCGATGGAGTTGCCGGAGCGGAAGAGCAGGTCCGTGGTGGCATCTCCATTGAAGTCCGTCGGGGCCGCCGCTCCGTTCACCGGCGGGAGCGGCGGGTCCGGGTTGTCCGGGGGATCCGGATCGTCCGGAGGGTCGGGATTGTCGGGGGGATCCGGGTTGTCGGGCGGGTCCGGATTGTCGGGAGGATCGGGATTGCCCGGCGGATCCGGATCGTCCGGCGGGTCGGGATTGCCGGATGTGTTGCCGGCTACGAATACGATCGGGTCCGATCCGTTGGACCAGGGGCTCAAGCCGCTGTTCCCAGCTCCCCGGACGCGCACACGCACCGTCTCGCCGGCCTTGCCCATGGCGCGGAAGGTGTTGTTGAGTCGAACTGAGGTGAGGGTCCACGGCCCCCCGTCGCGCTCGACCTCGACAAAGTACTGATAGACGGGCCCGGTGGAAGGCGTCCACGAAAACAGGGCGCCGCCCTCGACGGAGACCTCGGTCGCAGCCCCAGCCACACCAGTCAGCGAAAAGATAGAAATCAGCGCGGCCGCGATGCACGCGCGGCTCCAAACAGGCATGTGTCCACCCCCCACGAGTCCGCATGGGGTGTGGGCACACTTAAATGAGTGGCCCTTTCCCCCGTCGGCAAGTGTTGTGCATTTGCGTGGGGTGGGAAGTGATTGCAATCACAGACGATTGCGCGAAGAACTTTCTCCCCGTGGGAGTGTGATGCAGCTCACGCGATCGGAGTGATTGAGGCGGTTCAGCGCGCGGGCTCGAGCGCCGCGGCGAGAACTTCTTCGACGGTGTCGACCAGTTGTATCTCGACCTCGTCGCGAACTTCATCGGGGATTTCGATGAGATCTTTCTGATTGCGGCGCGGCAGAAGTACTTTGTGAATGCCGGCGCGCGCAGCGCCCATCACTTTGGCCTTGATGCCACCCACGGGGAGGACGCGGCCACGCAGCGAGATTTCGCCGGTGGTGGCGACGTCTCCGCGCGCGCGGCGTCCGCCCAGCGCAGAGACGAGCGCCGTAGCCAGCGCCGCGCCAGCCGACGGCCCGTCCTTGGGCACGGCTCCCGCGGGAACGTGGAGATGGATCTCCGCGTTCTGGAGGCTCTCCGAGGCGATGTCGAGGCGTTCCGCGTTGGCGCGCACCCAGGAAAGCGCGGCCTCTGCGGATTCGCGCATGACGTCGCCCAGCTGCCCGGTGAGGCGCAGCCGCAATCCCTTGCCGCCGGGTAGCACGCTGGCCTCGATGAAGAGGATGTCGCCTCCATGGCTCGTGTGAGCCAGGCCCACGGCGACTCCGGGTTGGGTGGTCCTCTCGGCTGTCTCCGGCAGGTGGGGCGGCGGCCCCAGCGCCTCACCCACGAAATTCTCGTCGATCAGGATGCGAGTCTCGGCGTCGCCCCCCGCGATGGCTCGAGCGCACTTGCGCATCAGCGTGGCGATGTGGCGATCCAGATTGCGGACACCGGCCTCGCGTGTGTACTCGTGCACCACCCGCTCGATCGCGGCGTCCGTTACCTCGATGCGCTCCGGCGTCAGCCCGTGCCCCTCGAGCTGTTTGGGCACCAGGTGTTTCCGGGCGATGACGCGCTTGTCGTTCTCCGTGTAGCCGGGGAGCTCGATTACTTCCATGCGATCCAGCAGTGCCGGGGGGATCGTCGTCAGGGTATTGGCGGTTGCGATGAAGAGGACCTTGGAGAGGTCGAAGGGCACCTCGATGTAGTGATCGCTGAAGGAATGGTTCTGCTCCGGGTCGAGTACCTCGAGCAGTGCGGAGGAAGGGTCCCCGCGGAAATCGGCGCCGACCTTGTCGATTTCGTCCAACAGGAAGATCGGATTGCGTGAGCCCGCGCGGCGTAGGCTCTGCAGGATGCGGCCGGGCATGGCGCCTACGTAGGTACGCCGGTGGCCGCGGATCTCTGCCTCGTCTCGCACGCCGCCCAGCGACGCGCGCGCGAAGCGCCGGCCCATGGCATTGGCGATCGAGCGGCCCAGCGACGTCTTGCCCACACCGGGGGGCCCCACGAAGCACAGGATCGGGCTCTTCGTATCCGGGGCGAGCTTGCGGACAGCCAGGAACTCCAGAATCCGATCCTTGACCTTCTCGAGGTCGTGGTGATCGGCGTCCAGGACGCCACGAGCGGTGGCGATGTCGAGTTTGTCGTCGGTCGTGCTGGACCAGGGCAGGTCCGCCATCCACTCGACGTAGGTACGGATCAGGTGGCGATCGGGCGCCTGCTGAGGCAACGCGGTGAGACGCTGGAGCTCGCGCTCGGCCTGGGCCTCGGCTTCTTCGGGCAGCTCCGCGGCCTCGATCTTCTCCCGCAGCTCCTCGACCTCGCGGATGCCCGAGTCCTCGCCGAGTTCGGTCTCGATGTCGCGCATTCGCCGTCGCAGCAGCCGCCGTCGTTGCTCGGGATCCATCTCCTCGTCCTCGGACCGGCCGCCGAGGGTTCGCTGCGTCTCGGCAATCGTCACTTCCCGCTCCAAATGGGCGGCGACGCGCTCGAGGCGCACCAGGGGGTCGGCTTGCTCGAGCAGCGCGATCTTGTCTTCCGGGGCGAGCGGCAAGGTGGAGCCCACCACATCGGCCAGCAGTCCGGGGCTGGGGATGCCCGACACGAAGGCCTTCCACTCGTCCGGGTAGTCGTCGTGGAGATCGATCACCCGGTGCGCCAGCGCCACCACCTGCTTCCCCACTTCTTCGACTCGCTGGGAGTCCGAGCTCTCGTCCGGAAGGGGATGGACGCGCATCATCATGGCGCCGTCGCCCTCCGAGAGCACCGGGGCCTGCAGCCGGGTGCGCACGGCGCCAACCACGATGGCCTGCTTACCGTCGCGTCGTGCCTCGATCACCCGAAGCACACGCACGACGCAGCCCACCGGGTGGAGGTCCTCGAGCCCCGGGTCCTCGGTGGAAGGATCGCGCTGCGTGGCGACGATCATGAAGCCGCCCTGGCCCGCCTCCTCGAGGGCCGCCAGGGAGCGGGGACGCCCGATAGCCAGCGGGACGGTCACGCCCGGAAACACCACGACGTCGCGGACCGGCAGCACCGGCAGTACTGCCGGGACTTCCACCTGCTCCTGTCCGAGGGAGAGGAGATCGGTGGCTTCCTGGATCGGGTCTTCCTGGCTCACGGGCTCGGCAAGCCTAGGCACCGGGTCTGGCGGGTCAAGCTCGGGAAAGGGCTTTGCGTCCGGCGGTTTGCGGGGCGGCAGGACAGCCGGGAGCGGGCGAAAAAGGGCCAATCGACCCAGAGCGGCCAGTCGGTGAGCTTAAAACGGGTTGTAGAGGTAGTTGAGCCAGCTCTCCGAGCGGATCTCGAGCTGGCGGAGCAGCCGGAAGACGTCAGGCCCCTCGCCGGTGTAGATCGCGGCCAGGCCGATGGCGCCGAAGTGAACCGGAGACTCCGGGTCTTCCTGCGCGAGGCGCAGCCGCACGGCGAAGAGATCGCGAGCCTCGACCGCCTCGACAGACGCAGCATCGGGAAGCTGTCCGCTGGGGGAGAGCTGGGCGCGGCCCCGGGCCCACACGACGCTCTCCACCAAGGCCGGAAAGACGCGGCCGGGGTAGAGGTTGAAGGCCACCTCCGCCTGGTTTCCGGCCTGGACGAAGCGCGCCGCTTTCTGGTTCACCGTGGCCAGCAGGTACATCTCCTCAGTCGACACGAAGCTGAGCACGGGCTGCTTGATGCGGATGAAGGCGCCCGGTCGCAGCTGGACGTTGACCGGGTAGCCGTCTGCGGGAGCCACGATCGTGGTGTGATCCACGTTGTACTGCGCCTCCGCGACCTTGGCGGAGGCCTCCTCCATGCGGTCGCGGGCGGCCACGATCTCCACCTGGGACACGGCGGCAGGCCCGGCGCGGGTCAGGCGCTGGTAGTCGTCGCGGGCCAGGTCGGCGACCGCCTTGCGCTCGCTGAGGCGCTGCTGCCACTGGGTCGGATCCATGCGGAAGAGCGGGGCGCCCTTCTTCACGGGCTGGTTGGCGACGGCCTGCACCTCCTTCACGATGCCGCCGAATTCCGGAGCCATCTGCACCACGTAGGACTCCGCCACGAGCTCCTTGCTGTAAGGGTCGTACTGGCCCAGCAGGATGATCTCGGTGAGGGCGGCGGCCGCGTAGAGCCCGAAGACGGCGAACTTCCAGAACAGGCTGAAGCGCAGCAGCTTGTAGTCGAAGAAGACCAGTCGGACGAGGAAGACGTAGGCGATGGTGATGAGGATCTCCACGGCCGCGCCTAGGCCGACTTCTCGGGAGCAGAGCCCGAGGGGTCGGGCAGCGGCTGGCCGATCACTCCGCCGTAGGCCCATAGCAGCGCGAACATCCAGAGCGGGAAGATCAGCAGGCCCAGCAGGCTGCAGGCCAGGATCGCCTGCTGCTGGGGGTGGTTGCGCGCTGCCGCGACCTTGCTCGGGTACTCGTGGATCTTGACGATGCCCAGCACGATCGTGATGACCGCGAGCAGGATCAGGCAGAGAGAGATTGCGTTCAGCATGACGTGGGTCTCCTCCGGGATTCGCCGAGGCCCCGCACCGAGCCGAGGGGCCGCCGCCATTGTGCCTCGGACCGCCAACTCTATCCTGCTGTTCTGGGCCTCGATATGAAGATCTACACCACCGCCCCGATGGAAGACCCGCGCGAAGCGCCGGGCACCTTCGCGCGGCTGGAGGCGGCAGGCTACGACGGAGCCTTCAGCTTCGAGGCCAAGCTCGATCCCTTCCTGCCGCTGGTGCTCGCGGCCCAGAGCACCGAGCGCCTGCGCCTGGGCACGGCCATCGCGATCGCCTTCGCGCGCAATCCGATGAATCTGGCGAATCTGGCCCACAGCCTGCAGACGATCAGCGGCGGCCGCTTCATCCTCGGACTCGGCTCCCAGGTGAGGCCGCACATCGAGAAGCGCTTCGGGATGCCGTGGTCGAGGCCCGCCGCGCGCATGCGTGAGATGGTGCTGGCCATCCGTGCGATCTTCGCGTGCTGGGAGGGCAGGGCGGATCTCGACTTCCGCGGCGAGTTCTACACCCACACGCTGATGATCCCCGCATTCGACCCCGGGCCGAATCCCTTCGGCCCCCCGCCCATCTTCATGGGCGGCTTCGGTCCCCGCATGACGGCGGTGGCGGGAGAGGTGGCGGACGGGTTCTTCGCGCATCCCTTCAGCAGCCGGAAGTCACTGCTGGAGCACACCCTGCCGGCGCTGGAGCAGGGCCTGGCCAAGAGCGGGCGCCGCCGCGAGGAGCTGGAGATCATCTGCGCCACGCTCACCGTCACGGCAGACGACGAGGCCGAATTCGAACGCGTGAAGCTCGCGGCGCGCAAGCACCTGGCCTTCTACGGCTCGACCCCCGCGTATCTGTCCACGCTGGCCTGCCACGGCTGGGAGGAGCTGCATCGCGAGCTCAACCGTCTCTCGAAGCAGGGCCGCTGGGACGACATGACCGATCTCATCGACGACGAGATCCTCACCACCCTGGCCGTCGTGGGACCGCGGCGGGAGATCGCCGGGTTGCTGCGCCAACGCCTGCAGGGCATCGCACAAGGCGTGGTCCTCACCCACAACCGGGCACCCGATCCGGCCCAGTGGGCCGACGTCGTCGCCGACCTCAAGCAGGCGGGCTGATCGCGGGATGCTGATGGTGCCCGGGAGAAGATTCGAACTTCCACGGCCTTGCGGCCACCAGATTCTGAGTCTGGCGCGTCTACCAATTCCGCCACCCGGGCGTGGGCACGGAGCCTATCAAAAGCGGCGGTG
>Ga0255057_10001994_pt1 | contig 11203 bp, 13 predicted proteins | sample Cases_109_6_MG_FD_189022 | JGI IMG/M metagenome (GOLD analysis project Ga0255057, IMG submission 189022) | Seawater microbial communities from Amundsen Gulf, Northwest Territories, Canada - Cases_109_6 | ecosystem: Environmental > Aquatic > Marine > Gulf | place: Canada: Northwest Territories... | reverse complement strand
GAGTTGGGCATAACGTTCCTATCGAGGCTCCGGAAGAACTCCGCAAAGCCATCGAGTCTTTGCTGTCATGATCTGGGTGCTTGCTGTCGCATGTGGCATTGCCTCCGTCCCGGCGGCTCTGCGCTGGCTACGGGTTGCCCAGCGTGAGCACTATCTCGCGCCTTCAGTGGCGCGATTCGCCTGGAGGTGGTGGACAACCGGGAGTTTGAATCGATTTCTTCTGGCCATGGCGGTGGTGGGTGTCATTGGAGCCCTCTGGAACGTCTGGTTCGGTTTCCTGGTGGCGTTGGCCCAGGTCGGGCCGATTGGCCTGTCGGTCAGAGGGAACACGTCGCCGCTTGCCTGGACGGGTCGGCTGAGGCGGCTGGCGCTTGTGTCCGGGCTCATAGTTTCGATCGTCCTTGTCGCAGGGGGCCTGAACGGGACGCCGGTGATTGTTGTCGTTGGACTATTCGCTCTGCCGTTGATAGTCGACTTCATGCTCTTGCTGCTCAGCCCCATCGAACGTCTCGCAGGTTCGAAATGGATCAATAAGGCGCACCGCAAACTGGAGGCGGTGAGGTCTGATGTCGTGGCCATCACGGGCTCGTACGGCAAGACGACCACCAAGAACTACTTGGCGCATCTGTTGGACGGGACGCGCAGAACAGTCGCGAGTCCCGCCTCGTTCAACAATCGCATGGGTTTGGCACGAGCCATCAACGAGAGCCTGATCCCTGGCACCGAGGTATTCATCGCCGAGATGGGTACGTACGGTCCCGGTGAGATCAGAGAGCTCTGCGACTGGATCCCACCAAAGGTGGCGGCCATCGTCGCCGTTGGCCCCGTCCATCTTGAGAGGTTCAAGACCGAAGAGCGCATTGTGTCGTCCAAAGCCGAAATACTCGCCAAGGCCGAGGTCGGTGTCATCTGTGTTGATAATCCTCTATTGGCTGCGCTGGCTGAAGAGAAGGCAGAGTCGATGGAGATCATCGAAGTCTCCACTGGACGAGATGGGCGGGTCCAGGTCGGAGAGGGTGCTGTCCGGGTCGATGGGAGGGTGATCGCTCCCGGGCCGGAACATGTCTTCGGGGCAAACCTGGCCGTTGCGATTGGCATCTGTGTTGCTCTCGGGGTCGATGTCGATGGCTTAGCGCAACAGATCGCCACCTTGCCGATCGCCGAGCACCGTCAGTCGATCACCCTTTCCGAAATCGGTTTCTCGATCATCGATGACACCTTCAACTCCAACCCGGCCGGCGCACGCCGCGGTCTCGAGTTGCTCCAGGAAGTCGGCAAAGACGGGAGACTGGTAGTGGTGACTCCGGGCATGGTCGAACTCGGACCTGCTCAAGACAAAGAGAACAAACAATTCGCATCAGCTGTCAGCCAGGTGGCGGATCAGTTGTTCATCGTCGGCAACACCAATCGGGAAGCACTGTTGGAGGGTTCCGCCAACGGACGAGCGTCCGTTACCGTCGTTGCGGCCAGGGAAGACGCGGTGACATGGGTCCGAGGAAACCTCGGTCCGGGTGACGCCGTTCTATACGAGAACGACCTTCCCGACCACTACCCGTGAGAGCACCAAATGAGTAAACCGGCAGTCATATTCGGTGGTCCATCAGACGAACATGACATCTCTATTCTGACGGGTCTCCAGGTTGCCCGCGCTCTCGGGGAGGTTCATGCCGTCTACTGGTCGAAATCGGGGGAGTGGTATGTGGTGGACTCCGACCTCGAAGCCGGAGACTTTGCCAATGGTTTGCCCCGCAAGGCTCGCGAAGCCACTTTCACAGCCTCGCCCGGACAGGGAATTCTTCTCAAGAAGAAGCCTCTTGATGTCAGCGCTGTCTTCATCGCCTGTCATGGTGGGCCGGGAGAGGACGGGACACTCCAAGGCCTTCTCGATCTAGCCGGGCTCCGATACACGGGGCCGGGACAGGCGGCATCCGCTCTTGGGATGGACAAGCTTGCTTTCGGTGCCGCGATGGCATCAGCCGGTTTGCCAACCTTGCCGAGAGCGATGGTCGTCACGGGGGAGGAACCCTCCCCTGAGTTCGATGCTCCATTCATCGTCAAGCCTCGTTTTGGTGGGTCGTCGATCGGCATCGAGATCGCTGATGACTGGGAGACGGTTTTGGCACTGAAGAAGTCGTCGAGGTTTCTCGATCAAGGCGCGGTGGTAGAGCCTTTCCTCGTTGGCAGCCGGGATCTCCAGGTGGCGATTCGTACCTTTCCCGAATGGCAAATCTCAGCAGTCGAGGCACCGTCGAGATCTGATGGAGGCATCTATTCCTACGATCAGAAGTATCTGGCGTGGAGCGGCGAGGTCAGTAGCGGTCGCGAGCTTCCAGCGACCCTCGATGAGGCGATGGCGGAATTGATAGTCGAGTTGTCGCGGCAAGTCACCGAAGTCGCCGGTCTTCGTGGTATCGCTCGTATCGACTACCTCGAGAAAGATGGCGACCTCGTGGTGAACGAGGTCAACACGATTCCGGGTTCGATGGCGGCATACCTGTGGATCGATCCGCCGCTGAGCCGACGACAGCTGTTCGAAGACATGGTCGCCGAGGCCGAGCTCTCGCCCACAAGGGTGTTCTCGGTCGCGGGTAGCGATGGCACCGCGTTGCGCAGTGCCGGGACGATCGCCTCGAAGCTTGGCTGAGGGTGTTGCCTATAGGTGAACGACCGGGCAGGTGAGGGTGCGGGTAATGCCATCTACCGCCTGGATTTTTGCTACCACGAGCTTGCCGAGTGAATCGACATCTTCACTGTTTGCCCTGACGATGACGTCGTATGGACCGGTGACATCGTCAGCATTCTCGACACCGTGGATATTTCTTACTTCTTCTGCGACGACGGCGGCCTTGCCGACCTCCGTCTGGATCAGGACATACGCCTCGACCAACTGAGCCTCCTATCGCTCTAGGTGGCGAGCGACACTAGTGGATCAGTAGCCGTCCTGCCCCAAGCGTATAGAGGAGATGAATGTTTGCCCATCGTCCTCAACGGAGTCGAAGAGGATGCGCTGGCCCTGACGGAGGGTGCGGAACACCGATCCCTTGAGTGAACCTGGGCGAAGATAGACTTCTGAGCGGTCCGCATCGCGGACCACGATGCCCGCACCTGTTACGGGGTCGTAGGTCTTGACGACTCCCTGTTCCATCATTCAGGCCTTGACAACCTTGCCGGCGCGGATGCATGAAGTGCAGACGCGAGCCTTGCGGGTGTTGGAGCCGTGTTTGACACGGATCTTCTGGATATTGGGCAACCAGCGGCGGTTGCTGCGTTTGTGGGAGAAACTGACGGACTTTCCGTAGCTTGGCTCCTTGCCGCAGATCTCACAGCGATATGACACTTGAACTCCTGGAGTGGTCAGATGGGGTGGACCGATCAGCCGATCCAATGGCGACCGAGACGCAATGATAGCGACCTTCCATTTCAAGTCCTACTCGCTCGTTACCGTGGATGCATGGCATCTCTGAGCCGACTCGCCGAGGTTGGCACCGCAGAAGTAAAGGGTCTGGCCGGCAAGCGGTCTCAAGCCCTCGCAAAAGCAGGTATTCACAGCGTGGCCGATCTCCTTCATCATGTGCCACGCCGCTATATCGATCGCTCTTTGAAGTCTCCCATCGCCCAGATCCCGATTGGGTCCGAGGTGACCGTAATCGGAGAGGTGCGGAAGGTCTCGATGAGACGCCCGCGTCGCAATCTGGCGATCATCGAGGCTCAAATCACAGATGACAGCGCCACCATCAAGGCGGTCTGGTTCAACCAGACCTTCCGGGCCCGTCAACTGACTGAGGGCTCTCAGGTTGCCCTTTCGGGCGTCGTGGAGTCCTTCCGCGGGGCACTTCAGATGAAGAGCCCCGCCGTTGACGTTCTGGACTCCCCGACGGAGAGTCTCGCCACCGGTCGAGTTGTGCCGATCCATGGTTCCGTCGGCTCGGTCAGCCCCGGAGTGATGCGTCGGGCGCTTCACAACGCATTGGCTCGGTCCAGGCCGATCGATGACTCGATTCCACGGGAGTTTGTGAACGCTCACGGACTGATAGAGCGAGACCATGCCTTTGGGGTCATCCACTTTCCGGAAAGTCTCGAAGACGTCGGTCCTGCCCGGCGGCGTCTGGTGTACGACGAGTTGTTTCGACTCGAGCTTGCCCTCGCGGTCCAAAAACGAAAACAGATGATCGAAGCGAGCGGTGTTGCCCACGAGCTGTCCGGCGAGTTGGTTGGCCGGTTTCTCGAGGGACTCCCATACAAGCTCACCTCAGCACAGCTGCGTGTGCTTGCTGAGATCGAGTCTGATCTGGTTGTGGATCACCCGATGCACCGGTTACTCCAAGGTGAAGTCGGTTCGGGCAAGACGGTGGTCGCTGTTTCGACCCTTCTCCACGGCATAGAAGGGGGATGGCAGGGAGCGATCATGGCCCCAACAGAGGTGTTGGCCGGTCAGCACTATCTAGGCGTCAGCGGGCTTCTCGGCGACGCCAGTCTGTCGCCTGGACTTCAGGGAGCAGGATCCCAGCTTGGGATGGATAGCTTGTTTGACGGCGATGGGCCTGCGGTCCGTCTCGCCCTGCTCACCGGTTCTGCGGCCACCACGAACTATCGACCGGACATCCCCAGGACAGAGCTTCTCGATGACATCGCCTCCGGCGAGGTCGATCTCGTCGTTGGGACACATGCCTTGATCCAGGAGGGCGTCCAGTTTCACAAGCTCGGTGTCGCGGTGGTCGATGAGCAGCATCGGTTTGGCGTCGCACAGCGTGTCGAGTTGAAGGAGAAGGCTGATCTCGTTGAGCCCGATCTGCTGATCATGACAGCAACACCTATTCCCCGGACACTGTCGATGACACTCTACGGCGACCTCGATGTCTCGATCATCGACGAGATGCCTCCTGGCCGGATACCGGTGGCCACCCAACACCTTTCCAAGATGGAAGAAGGGTCTGCCTGGAAGCTGATCCAGGACGAAGTTGGACTCGGACGTCAGGCCTTTGTTGTCTGTCCCCTTGTGGATGACAGCCCGAAGATTGAGGCTGCGTCTGCGGTCGCCGAGCACAAGCGACTCTCCACCTTGCTCTCTGAGCTCCGTGTGGGCCTGATTCACGGGCAGCTTCGCTCCAGTGAGAAGGAGGAGGTCATGGCGGCGTTCCGCGCCGGAGAAATAGATGTTCTCGTGTCCACGACGGTGATAGAGGTTGGCATCGACGTGCCGAACGCAACCGTGATGGTCATCGAGGACGCCGGCCGTTTCGGGTTGAGTCAGCTACACCAGCTCAGGGGGAGAGTTGGTCGTGGGGAGCATGCCGGTCATTGCATTTTGCTCGCCGATCCAACGACGGAGGAGGGAGCTGAGCGGATCGGAGCCATGGTCGCGACCAATGATGGGTTTCGGCTGGCCGAGGAGGATCTTCGAATTCGAGGGCAGGGAACGGTGTTCGGCACCCGTCAGTCAGGGGTCAAAGACCTGAAACTGGCCGACATTCTCGAGGACTTCGAGTTGCTGGTCGCGGCGAGACGCGATGCATTCGGACTCGTCGACTCGGATCCCGACCTGAGCAACCATCCCGAGCTCATCAAGGAGGTGCGCGCCATGCTCGGGGACGAAGTCGAGTGGCTGTTCGTCAGCTGATTACGGTCTCCCGACATGAGGATCATCGCCGGCTCGGCCAAAGGGAGACGGATCAAGGCGCCGGACACAGGCGCCACACGGCCGGTGACCGATCGTGTTCGCGAGGCAGTGTTCTCATCAATCGGGAACTGGGTCGAGCAGGCCGCCGTGGCCGATCTCTACGCCGGTTCGGGCTCATTCGGTCTCGAGGCTCTGTCCAGGGGTGCCGAGTCAGTGGTGTTTGTCGAGAGCGGACGAAAGGCCTTGCAGGCGTTGAGAGCGAATGTGGAGGTTGTTGGATTGGGTGGCACAGTCGTGGAAGGCAGCGTCCAGAGTTTTCTGACGAGGTCCGATGGAGTGTTCCACCTGGTTTTCATGGATCCACCTTGGGATCAAGAAACGGCGACCATGGAAGAGGATCTCGCCAACCTCGACGCCAAGCTGGCACCAGACGCCGAGGTCGTTGTCTCACGTCGGCACACCGACTCGGTGCCCGCAGTGCCCAAAACATGGCGAGTTGCCACCGATAAGCGCTACGGAGATACCAGAATTCTCAGGTACGAGAAGGTAGACGGCCAAGAATGACGACAGCACTGTGCCCGGGCAGTTTCGATCCGCCGACGAACGGTCATGTCGACGTGATCAATCGCGTCATTTCGACATTCGATCGCGTGATCGTTTCGGTCATCGAGAACCCCTCCAAGGATTCTCTTTTCAGCGCCGACGAGCGTGTTGGCATGATTCATGAGATTCACGGAGAAGATGTGGAAGTGACCGTGTTTGCGGGCCTTTTGGTCGATCATGTGCGGGAGATCGGGCCGGACGTTGTCATCAAAGGGCTGCGGACAGTGGACGATTATGAATACGAGAATCAGATGGCACAGATGAACCGACATCTCACCGGGATGGAAACGGTCTTCATGCCCACACACCCGGAGTACGGTTTTATTTCATCGTCGCTGGTCAAAGAGGTCGCAAGGCTCGGAGGATCGATGAGCGGTCTGGTCCCCGACGTGGTGGAGAAGGCATTGAAGGAGCGGTTGTCATGACCCAAGACACACAAACAGACATCGGAACCGAAGTGACTATCGACGCTTCGGGTCGTCCTGAGCCGACAGACATTCTCGACATCGTCGATGAGCTCATGGTCAACCTTCACGAGGCCAAGACAATGCCCCTGTCGTCAAACGCGCTCGTGGACCGCGGGGCATACCTCACGTTGCTCGAGAAATTGCGCGAAAGCCTGCCGGACGAGTTGAGGGCTGCCCGTTGGATGGTCCGGGAACGTGAAGCGTTTATTTCGCGAACCAATGAGAAGGCCCGAGACATCGCCGAGAAAGCGCGGACGGAAGCCGACGAGATGGTCGCCGACTCCAACATCGTTGCTGAAGCCGTAGAGGAAGCCAATATCCTCGTACGTCGTGCTGAGGGAGATGCACGTCGGCTTCGCCTCGAGACCGAGGACGAGATCGAGAAGAAGCTGCAACGCGTCGAGGTTCTGCTCGAGGACATCATGACCCAGGTGCAGACGGCAAGGGACGAGCTTCACCAGGCACGACCCCGTCCACCCGAAGTTCCGATCTGATATGGGTGTCGACCTAGCGGTCTGTCGCCCAAATCGCTACTTGGTCTCACCGGCCATTGACGCCCCTGGCGGTGTCCTCCGCCTCGGCGCATCTCGCCGATACGCCTTCGTTGTGCATCCTGGCCAGATAACGTCGATGACTCGGTGACACCGCGGCATCAATTGAGCGACAGACCACTGGTCATCGACATAGGTGACCTGGCCGGACATCTCGAGAAGGAACGAAGCTTTTCCGTAACCTTCGACGTCTCCCTCCGGCTGGGCGATTCCATTGTGGAGGGTCCCATGACGGTCATCGGTGCGGTCGCGGGGACGACTGACGGTGTTCATGCTCGGTACGAGGTCTCTGCCACGGCCCGTTACAAGTGTGTGCGGTGCCTCGAGGATTGGTCGGAGCCGCTTACCACGAGTGGAGCTCACCACTTCTCGAGAACGCCGGACGAGGACGGGTATGCGATAGTCGACGGCGAGGCGGACGTAGGCAAGGCTGCCACTGACGAGCTCTCGCTCGCGATCCCGGCCACTCCCTTATGCAGGCCGGACTGCAAGGGACTTTGCCCAATCTGTGGAACCGACTTGAATAGTGACCCCTGTGACGGGCATGGGGAGGATTCTGACTCTCCCTTCTCCGTCCTGAAAGATCTATTCGATTCCTGAGTAACCAAGGAGTGGCCCGACATGGCGGTGCCAAAGAAAAAGATGTCGCGCTCACGAACACGTCAGCGCAAGGCAGCCTGGAAGGTTCCTGCTCCTAGGAGTGTGGCCTGTGAGCATTGTGGCCTGCCAAAGCTTCCTCACCGCGCTTGTCGCGAGTGTGGGACTTATGCCGGCCGCGAAGTAATCGACACCGAATAAGTCGCGTACCTTTCGGAGATCACCAGTGACTCGTATCGCCCTCGACGCCATGGGGGGTGACAACGCCCCGTCCGAAACTGTCGCTGGCGCGGTTGAAGCCTCACGCCTTGGTGTGGACGTGGTTTTGGTCGGACATCACGAGGCCCTCCAAAAAGAGTTGGCAAGCCATGACACCCGTCTTCCGATTGTTGACGCGATGGAGGTCATCGGCATGGGCGACGATCCTGCCAGGGCTCTCAGGGAAAAGCCTCAGTCGTCGATAAACGTCGCCGCAAGACTTGTAGCTGAGGGCTCTGCCGAAGGTTTCGTTTCCGCCGGATCGACAGGGGCAGCCATGGCCGCGGCGGCGATTGTCATCGGGCGCATCAAGGGAGTGTCGCGACCCGCAATCGCCACCACGTTCCCGACCCCCGGAACTCCCACAATTGTGCTGGACTCCGGTGCCAACCCGGAGGTCAAGCCCGAGCAGATTGCCCAGTTCGGGATCATGGGCTCAGTGGCCTCAGAGTCCCTTTTCGGTGTGAACAAGCCCAGAGTCGGGCTTCTCTCTATCGGAGAGGAGAAAGGCAAAGGCCGAGACCTCGAACGCGCGGCATACGAGTTACTGGAGAAGGGTCCGACCAATTTCGTCGGAAACCTTGAAGGTCGGGACATTGCCATGGACAAAGCCGACGTCATCGTCACAGACGGTTTCACGGGCAACGTCTTTCTCAAAACAACAGAAGGTACGGTCAAGCTGGTCAGTCAATACCTTCTCGAGGCCCTCTCCGAGATGCCTGAAGAGATCCAAGAGCGTGCGATTCCGGCTCTTGCAGCGGTTGGCGAGAGACTTGACTACGAGACATACGGTGGAGCGCAACTGCTTGGTGTGAAGTCGGTCGCCGTGATTGCTCACGGCAGTTCGAGTCGGGTCGCCATTGCCAACGCAATCGTTTTGGCCAGGGATGCGGCAAAAAGCGATTTGCCGGGCCGTCTCGCCACCCAGCTGGCATGACACTCGAGGAGCGACTCAGGTACACGTTCGAGAGTCGCGGGCTGCTCCGCCTAGCGCTAACTCATCGGTCTGTGAGCTCGGAGGATCCATCACGCAACGACAATGAGCGACTCGAGTTTCTTGGCGACGCCGTTCTGCAGATGGTGATCACCGACCTGCTCTATGAGTCTTACCCGCATCTCGCCGAGGGCCAGATGGCCAAAGTCCGCGCCTCCGTCGTCAGCGGGCCGACTCTTGCCGAGATAGCCAGGGAGATTGATCTTGGCGCATGCATCGAGTTGGCTCCGGGTGAGGAGCGGACCGGGGGCCGTGGCAAGGATTCCATTCTCGCCGATGCCATGGAGGCGATTCTGGGGTCGATATATCTCGATTCCGGGCTCCAGGCCGCTCGCGAAACGATTCTCAGTCTTTGGTCCGAACGGGTAGCCGAACGTGCCAAGAGCCCCGGTATCAAGGACTACAAGACCCGACTTCAAGAGCACCTGGCCCGCGACGGGAAACGACCCGTCTACGAGGTAGACGGCCGTGGCCCTGACCACAGCAAGGAATTCAGCGCCGCCGTCCTTGTGGACGGAAGCCGGGTCGGCACGGGTGTTGGGCGATCAAAGAAAGCGGCCGAGCAGGCGGCCGCGGAAGTGGCACTCGACTTGCTCATCCAAGATCCTCGTTGAGTAGGTCTTCGCGGCGTGCCCGCAGGTCTACGTACCACGCTGTGTACATGGCTCCGATTCCGGCGACGATCAGCCCCTGAGCCCCTATTCCAAGTGCTGACGCCAGGAAGACGCCGGTCCCCAGGTCTCCCACAACGGTTAGAGGTATCGCCACGAGCTGGATGAGCTGGATTGCTACCGAGCCGAGAAGCCCCACCATCAACAGAAAACCGAGGGTTGGCCACCATCGACCCTTGACCAAGGCGAAGCTTCGCGCGAGCGCAGCAATTGGGCCCTTTGCCTCAATGGCGATCACCGGCGTCGTCATCGAAAGTGAGATGAGAAGCCAGATCCCCGGACCCACGAAAGCCAATAGGAGAGCCACAGCAAGGAGAGAACTGGTGGCGTTCGGGGTGCCAACCAAAGCGAATGGTATGAGCCAAACCGCCAGACCGACGCCGATCAGGGCTCCGACAATTACGAGTCCCAGAAGGGCGGCTACAACACCTATGCCCAGCCGTGAAATGGCGTGTCGTCTTGCCGCCGGTCCGGATACCTGGTGTCCGGCGATGTCCGACGCCACCACGTGATGAACAGCCAGATAGACGAACAGGGCGGCCATTGTCTGCAGCGCAACGGCTACGGCAACGGCCCGTATGAACGGTCGTGACACTTCTAGGAACACGTCTGGCGGGAGAGTGTTCAGGGCACCCGGGTCGTTGAACACGAGTTCGAGAAAGTCAACGGCGCCCGTCCATCGAAAAATGAGAAGTGTGAGAACCCCGACGGGTATGAAGACCATCAGGGCTGTGGAGCCGAGGGCGCGCCAGGTCCTGCCGAGGCTGTTGATGGCGTCACCGAGCACCTGGCCAAACGGGCGGGGGACTATCTGCATGGGCATCTGTACCGTAACCGGGCCGTCTTGTGGAGACCGACAGTGCCCGAACTCCCAGAAGTCGAGATCACGCGCCGCCACCTCGAAGAGGTGATGTCAGGTCGCGTCATCGAGTCGGTTCGGGTGACCCACCCAAGAACAGCCCGATACAACGCGTCGAGAAAGGAGATCGAGGCCAGACTTTCGGGTCGACGAGTAGTCAACGTTGGTCGGCGCGGAAAGTTCTTGGTTGTCGACCTGGACGACGGCTACACCTTGGTGGCTCATCTCGGTATGTCGGGACGATTCAGCATCGTTTCCGAACAGGATGAGTTGGCTGCCCACACCCACTTCGTCGCGAAGCTCGACGATGGAGCGGAGATCAGATTCGTCGATCCTCGGACCTTTGGGTTCATTGCCGCGTTTGATGAGGACGAATTGAGCGAGTCCGGCCTCTCGCGACTTGGGCCGGACGCCTGGATCGATCCTCCGGATGTCTCAGCCTTCATGGAGACCATGAGTAGACGGACCGCTCCTATCAAGGCTCTTCTGCTCGATCAGGGGCCAATTTCCGGGCTCGGCAACATATATGCCGACGAAGTGCTGGCCCTAGCGAGAATCGACCCACTCACTCCTGGTGGGGACCTCG
>Ga0255057_10001993_pt1 | contig 11204 bp, 12 predicted proteins | sample Cases_109_6_MG_FD_189022 | JGI IMG/M metagenome (GOLD analysis project Ga0255057, IMG submission 189022) | Seawater microbial communities from Amundsen Gulf, Northwest Territories, Canada - Cases_109_6 | ecosystem: Environmental > Aquatic > Marine > Gulf | place: Canada: Northwest Territories... | reverse complement strand
CTGGCGAGCATCAGGCTCATGCTCAGAAGACTGACCAGATATTGTTGTCCTTCATGAACTTTCCGGACGGACTCTAAGATTTACCGGGACAGTGAGTTTACCGGTCCGCGCTTGGAGTGTTGTATTTTTATTGTTGGCTGTATCCACTTTGGCGCAATTTATCGTCTTGATGCCATATTTTGAGAACTCCTTCACGGGGATATTCTCTGTTGTATATTCACATCCACATAAAGTGTGAATATTATTTGAAGGGGCGAGACCGACCGCCTCCTCATTGATGGGGGCGTCGTCCAGATCCCAATTGCAAGTCGTGATCTTGATCCCGGTCGCGGTGATGATGGTCTCTTCGTCGCCGTCGCACTCGGGAACTTCCTGAGCATAGCCTGCCTGGGGCGCGAGCAGAAAAGCGCCCACGAATACGATGATCGCTGCGATGCCTGAAGCAATACCTGTGGCCGTCCTGGTCCTGTTCTTCGCTCCTTGGTTCAACTGCCCGTAATCACCGAACATTCAGAATGAGGTAAGAAAAACATTGCCGATTTAATTATAATTGTCAATAAATAATTAAATATAGTAAATATTTGTTAACTATATACCTTAATATTTACTAACGAATATGGTTAAAATCATGAATTTGGTCATGATGATGGGCCTTCTCAAGGTTCGTTGTCGAAAGGAACGACCTGTCGGCTCAGGGGGACCGCCTCTTATCCATATTTTCCGTTATCCAAACACACCCTCCCGTCGATCGAAGGGCCGTCGAAATTTCCGGCCTACACTTTCGGGGCATAGTCGGATGTACCGGACACCGTCGATCGATCTTTGCGGTTGCCTTTGGCCGCGCGAGACGCTTGCCTTAGTATCCTTCACGGGGGCACCCGATCGGCACCAGGGGAAAGCATGGCCAATCCGGCATTCGCGAACATCGGCGCCTGCGTCTTCGATGCTTACGGCACGCTGTTCGACGTCCATTCCGCGGTCGGGCGCAGCGGCGGCGCGCTGGGCGACAAGGCGGCGCCGGTCTCGGCCCTGTGGCGCCAGAAGCAGCTCGAATACACCTGGCTGCGCAGCCTGATGGGCGCCTATGCGGACTTCTGGCAACTGACCGGCGAGGGCCTCGACTATGCGCTCGCCGCCAACGGGGTTGCGGACCCGGACCTGCGCCAGCGCCTGATGGACCTGTACCTCGGCCTCGACGCCTACCCGGACGTGCCCGGCGCCCTCGGCTACTTGCGCGACGCCGGCAAGCAGACCGCCATCCTGTCCAACGGCTCGCCGGACATGCTGCGGGCGGCGATCGACTCGGCCAAGCTCGGCAGCCACCTGGACGCCGCGCTGTCGGTCCATGAGCTGCGAATCTTCAAGCCGGATCCCCGGGTCTACCAACTCGCGGTCGACCGCCTGGGGGTCGCGGCAGCGCGCATCTGCTTCGTATCGACCAACGGCTGGGACGCGGCCGGGGCCGCCTATTTCGGTTTCCAGGTCGCCTGGCTCAACCGCTTCGGCCAACAGCCCGAGCGGCTGCCCGGCCCGCCCGCCGCGATCATCGAGACCCTGGCCGAGCTGCCCGATCTGCTCGGGATCTGATACGAATGGCGGCGATCGAGGCGGAATTCCGGGAACGCAGTTTCAGCGCCCGCGACGGGCTCCGGCTCTATTTCCGCGACTACGGGGATCCCCTGTCGCCGGGTACGCCGCTGTTGTGCCTGGGTGGCTTGACCCGAAACTCGAAAGATTTCCACACCCTGGCCCGGCGCCTCTCGGCGCGCCGCCGCGTGCTCTGTCCCGACTATCGCGGCCGCGGGCGTTCGCCCTACGACCCCGACTGGCGCAATTACGCGCCGCCACAAATCTTGAACGACGCGATTCAACTGCTGGCCGCCACCAACCTGCACCGGGTCGTGGTCTGTGGCGTTTCCTTCGGCGGCTTCCTGGCCATGGCCATGGGGGTGGCGGCGCCGATCGCGCTCGCCGGGGTGATCCTGGACGACGTCGGTCCGGAGGTCGATCCGGCGGTCGGGCGCCGGATTCTGGACTACGTCTCGGTCGACCGCCCACAGCCCGACTGGGACACCGCGGTCGCCGCGTTCAAGGTCCGACACCCGAACCTGTCTCGGCGCGACGACGCGGCCTGGCGGCGCTGTGCCGAAGGCAGCTACCGCGAGGGCGAGGACGGCCGCCTCCATTTCGACTGGGACCCGGCGATCGCGCGGCCGCTCCGGCAATCCAGGTCGCGCCCGACCGACTATTGGCCGCTCTATCGCTCGCTGCGAGGGCTGCGGGTGTTGGCGATCCGCGGCGATCTCTCGGAGGTGCTGAGCCCGGCGACCTTGGCCCGGATGGCGGCGGAGAAACCCGATCTCATGCAACTAACCTTGCCCGAGGTCGGGCACGCACCCATGCTCGACGAACCTGAATCGGAGCAAGCGATCGATGAATTCCTCGCGCGAATCGATGCCCGGACCGATGGCTGAGTCGCCGGTTGGCCCCCTGGCCACCACCCCGGCCGGCACCTCAGCCGCCATCCCGGCCATTGCGCCGACCTTCGCGGACATCGAGGCCGCGGCCGCGCGGTTGGCCGGCTGGGCGGTCGAGACGCCGCTGTTGAACTCGCCGGCCCTCGACCGCAAGCTCGGTGGCCGGATCCTGCTCAAGGCCGAGACCCTGCAGCGCACCGGCTCGTTCAAGTTTCGCGGCGCCTTCAATCGGATCAGCCAGATCCCCAAGGCCGAACGCATGGCCGGCGTGGTCGCCTACTCCTCGGGCAATCACGCCCAGGGCGTGGCCGCCGCGGCCGCCCTGCTCGGCGTGCCGGCGACCATCGTCATGCCCGAGGACGCCCCCGCGATCAAAATTGCCAACACCCGCGGCTACGGCGCCGAGGTGGTGCTCTATGACCGCCACACCGAGAACCGCGAGGCGCTCGGCGCGGCCCTCGCCGCCGAGCGTGGCGCAACCATCGTGCGGCCCTACGACGACCCGGGGGTGATTGCCGGCCAGGGCACCTGCGGTTTGGAGATCGCACAGCAAGCGGCGGCGCTGGGGCTCGAGATCGATGCGTTGCTGGTGTGTTGCGGCGGCGGCGGCCTGACCGCCGGCTGTGCGCTCGCCATGGCCGAACTCAGCCCCAAGACTCAGGTTTACACCGTCGAGCCGGCCGGCTTCGACGATACCCGGCGCTCGCTCGCCGGGGGCGCGCGCGTCGTCAACGACCCGGCGGCGCGGTCGTTCTGCGATGCGCTGCTGGTGCCGACACCCGGAGAACTGACCTTCCCGATCAACCACCGCCTGCTGGCCGGTGGCTTCACGGTTAGCGACGACGAGGCCCGCGCGGCCATGAGATACGCGTTTCGGACCTTGAAACTGGTGATCGAGCCGGGCGGCGCGGTCGCTCTGGCGGCCTTGCTCGCGGGCCGCCTGGAAGCGCGCGGCACGACCGTGGCGCTGACCCTATCGGGCGCCAACGTCGATGCTGAATCCTATCGCGAGATGCTGGCGGCGGAGGATACCGCCCCGACTTAATCGCGCCCGACTTAATCGCGGCTGGGCCGCGAACTCGGCGTATATCAGGCGCCCGGCGAATCTGCCTCGTCGAGACCGGAGCCATTGGATCTGGATGCGGCAGTAGCCGGTTCCGCCGGCCGCGTGGCCGCGATCTTGGTCTCCAGCCGGCTCAGCGTGCCGCTCAACTCCGCACCCGCTTCCATCGTCAGCGATTGGTGGGCGATGTCGCCCTCCACCTTCGCGGTCTTGGATAGGATGACCGAGTTGGCCCTGACCTCACCGATCACCGAGCCGTATACGCGCACCATATCGGCCACCATCGTGCCGCGAACGACCGCGCTTTCTCCGATGGTCAGGGAGCTGCATCTGATGTCGCCTTCCACGGCGCCGTCGATCTGGAGGTCGCCGCCGCTGTGCAGGTCGCCGACGATCTTGAGGTCGGCGCTAATAATCGAGGGCACACTCGGCCGCGATTTCGATTCTTCCGCCATGACCGGAGCGGCGCTTCGGGGGATCTCTTCCGGGCGCGAAGGCGCCTCGTCGGACTTGCTAGCCTTTGAAAACATATTTACCCGCCTTGAGGAACTTCATGGGATTGCGCGCCTTGTTCTTGTAGCGAACCTCGTAGTGGACATGAGGCCCGGTGCTGCGGCCGGAGCTGCCGACCAAGCCAATCTTCTGGCGATGCTCCACCTCATCGCCGCGTTTGACAAGAATTTTGCGGAGGTGGGCGTAGCGGGTGCGGAGGCCGTGGCCGTGATCGATCTCGATAGTCCGGCCGTAATGCCCGCGCCAGCCGGCGAACACGACCTTGCCCGGCGCGGTCGTGTATACCGAAGAGCCGGTGGGTGCGGCGAAGTCGACCGCCCAGTGCCGCGCCTTGCGGCCGTTTATCGGGTCCCTGCGCGCGCCGTAGCTGCTGGATATGCGGTACTGATCGAGCGGCGACGTGAGCGGCATACTGGCCAACAACACGCGCAGCGCCGACCAGCGGTCCAGATTGTCCTCGAGCAGGCTCACGGTGCTGCCCAACTGAGTGCTGGGCGCGAAGCTCGCGACATCGGTGCCAACCGGCACGAAGGGTCCGCCCTGGCCGAGTTGGCTGTGGTCGACTTGGGCGATCAGGCTTTCGACGTCGAGGCCGGTCATCGCGACCGTCTTTTCGATTACCTCGACGCTTAGGCGCGTGCGTTCGCTCAGACGCTCGATGACCCCAAGCCCGGCGTCTCGAAGGTCGACGATCTGTTGCTCCAGGCCACCGACCCGGCGCTCGAGCAAATCGCGTTGCTCCTCGAGCTCGGCGGTTTGGTTGCTGGCTTCGGCGAGCGAGCCGTCCAGACCGGCAATGTGTTCCTTCAGCTTATCCCGCTCGGCCTGCGTCGTGCCAAACTCCTGCTCCAATCCGGCGATGCGATTGGTCAGTTGCGACTTTCTTTCCGTCAGGGCTTGCTGCGCGAACTCGGAACCGCTCAATTCGCTCTGCAGCGTGGCGACCAGATCCTCGAGCTCCCGCTTCGCCACGGCGGTTCGATCCAGGGCCGTTTCGACTTCGGACAGCGTTGCGACCAATTGCTCGCGGGCAGCGGCGCCTTGATCGCGTTCGGCTTTGGAGACTTCCAGGTGGCCTTGCATCTGCGCGAGCTGGGATTGCAGCGAAATATTTTCGCCGACCATCTGCAGCAGCTCGGTCTCGAACCGCTGCATGCGCGCGCGCAGCCCTTCCCGGGCGACGAATACGCGGGCGTGTTCGGTTTCGGAACCCTTAAGCTGCTTCTGAATATCGGCCAATTCCTTCTCGTTGCTCGGGTTTTGCTCGAGCACCGACAGAAGGTAGGCTTGGTTCTCTTCAAGGTCGCTGGTGATCCTGGAAAATTGGGTGTGATATTCGCCAACCTCGGACAGCAGATCGAAGTACGCGAGCCGTTGCTGGCTGATCTCGCTGTCCTTGCCGGCGATGGCGACAAGATGGACCCCGTAGCTGACCGTGGCGTAGAGGCCCCAGGCCAGGGCGAGAAAGGCCCCAACAACCATGACCTGTTGGGACCGCACGCTAAAACGGAAATGGTGAAACCGATCGCCCGAGCGAAAAAACACCTCCCGTGGAACAACTGCGTGCTCCAGGAATTCCGCTACAGACCGACGTATTCTATCGAACGTCACCCGGCCATCTCCATTTACACCCGGTCACGAGCCGTTACACCCGGTCACGAGCCATACGGTGCAGCCTCCCAGCCGCTGTTATGGGCACCGATTGCGGAGTCGCATCGCACACCGTGCTCCCGCCTCTTACCGGTTCGTCCCCGGCGGGACCATGCCTTATCAGGCCATTCCGGTGCCCCCTTCGGCCCCGCGTCCTGCGGCGGCCGCGAAGCGGTATAGCGGCCTGTGCCACCGTCCACTTCTATGCAACCATCTTATCGGGATGACTGTAGCAAGACAAGTCTTAAGCAGCTCGAAAAATCCGATTCGTGACAAATTTGACTAAAAACGCACTCCCAGTTTCATAGGTAGATACAATTCATTAAGACTTCTTTTTAATTCATTAAGACAAGAAATTATAGGCTCGGAAACGAGCCCTGGAACGGGCCCGTGGCGGGGCCCGAATCGCGCCGTGCGGCCGCACTGAAACAGGAACATTAGTCCGCGACGGGACCGGGCTCCTCGCTTTTCGATGCCGCCCGCGGTGCCGGTGATTCGGGTGCACCCGCGGTGGATTCCGCCACAGCCCCGGCCTCCGGCGCCTCCTCCGGGCATTCCGGACTCAGATAGGCGGCGACCGGCGAGGCACGCGGCGGCACGGCGACGAAGGTTCCCTGCTCGTCGAGCGGCATCGAGGCGCGCCGCGACATGCGATAGAGCGCGAAAACGCCGATCGCGGCATGGATCAAGCCGAGGCCCCAGAAGAACCCGGCCGGTCCCAGGGCGGTCATCAGCCCGGCCAGCGTGACCGGACCGAAGGCGGCACCGATGCCGCCGACCAGCACCAGGCTGCCACTGGCGGCGACCATCTGGCTCGGCTCCAAGAAATCGTTGGTGTGGGCCAGGGTCAGCGAGTACATGGGCATATTCAGGCCACCAAGGATTCCGATCAATGTGCACAGCACCCAGATCGGCAAGGTTCCCGCAAAAGGCTTGACCACGAAGGCCGCGGCGATCGCGCAGATAGCGGCCAAAAATGTCACCACGGTCATGACGAGGCGGCGGTCGAAGCGGTCCGAGAAGCGCCCGATCGGCCACTGGAACAACACCCCTCCGAACAGCATGGCGGCCATGAAGATCGAAATTTCGGCGATTGTCAGTCCGGCCTCGGTGGCGAACACCGCGCCCATGCCGACCAATCCGCCCTGGGCCATGACAGTGCCGAAGGTGCCGACCACGCCGAGCGGCGAGATCCGGTAAAGCTGGCGCAGGCTAACCGCGCTTGGCGCCTGAAAATCCGGCGCCGGCGCCGCGGTCAGCAAGATCGGAATCAGCGCCAGTGAAACCAGCACCGAGATCAGGACAAAGAGCTCGAAGCTGGCCGGGTCGGCCAAGTTGAGCAGAAACTGGCCGGCGCCCATCCCGGCCAGCATGATCACCATGTAGAACGACAGCAACTGGCCCCGGGTCTCGTTGGTGGCGCGATCGTTGAGCCAACTCTCGGCGACGATGTAGAGCCCGGCGTAACTGAACCCGGTCACCAGGCGCATCGCGCCCCAGCCCGCCGGGCTCACGAAAACCGCATGGAACAGCACGGCGATCGAGGCCAGCGAGGCCAGCGCCGCGAAGACCCGGATATGGCCGACTCGGCGCACCAGCTTCGGCACCAAGGTGGAGCCGGCCAGGAAGCCCGCGAAATAAGCGCTCATCACGAAGCCGGTAACGGTAACCGGGAATCCCTCGATCGTGGCGCGCACACCCAGCAGGCTGCCCTGCAGCCCGTTGCCGAGCATGATTAATCCAAGACCCAGGAACAGCGCCCAGGAGGAAACCACCACCATCCGCATCGCAGGACTCCCTAGAGCATTATCCGACCTTACGGGGTCATTTGATGGGCCAGAGCGGCTCATTCGGTCAGGCGCGGCGCGCAGCGCGATGTGGGTCATCGGGCAAGCGCCGCAACGCAGCCGATGAGCCGCTCTGGCCCACCGAAGGCCGGGTTCTTTTGTCCCGTGGCCGCGTCGCGCTTCTCATCCGATGCCCCGCATCGCATTTCGAAGCGCTCCTAACCACGGGGCAAAATAACCCGGTCAAATGACCCCGTAAGGTCGGATAATGCTCTAATGCCCGGCCGGACCTCGAGACGACGGACTCCGGCGGGCCGAACGGCTCCAGTCGTAATCAACTTCCTAGCGGAGAATTTGTCCTGATGCGACCCCCTCGGCGGCGTTTTCGGCGGCGAGTGCGGCGAGAAGCTTGCAGGCCGCCGCGCCCGGATCGGCCGCGGCCATGACCGCGCCCATGACCGCGACCCCGGCCGCGCCGGCGCCGAGGCAGGCACCGGCATTGCCAACCCCGATCCCGCCGAGCGCCACTACCGGAATCGTCAGGCGCACCGCCAAGGCGTTCAGGCCGGCCGAGCCGAGCGCCGGGCCGTAGCCGGGCTTGCTGGCGCTTTCGAAGACCGGGCTCAGGGTGACGTAGTCGGCGCCCGATTCAGCGGCAATCAGCGCCTCGGCGGGACCGTGAGCGGAGGCGCCGAGCAGCGCCCCGGGCCCGAGCGTTCGCCGCGCCTCGGCGAGCCGCGCGCCGATATCGCTGCCTGCGGGAAGATGCAACCCGGCCGCGCCCGCGGCCTGGGCCGCCGCCAGGTCACCATTGACCGTGACCCTGGCGCCGAAGGGCGCGCCGCGCGCGACCAGATCCCGCAGCAAGCCGCGCCGGGTTGCCGGGTCCAGGTCCTTCTCGCGCAGCATCAGCCAGCGTACCCCGGCCCGGAACAGGACCTCGGCAATTTCGGTGAGCGGGGCTTGCGCCTGGCCACGGTCGGTGATGATCAGCAGCGGCGGATCCGGCAGCGGCACCGGCCCCGGGTTGCCGGCCGAACTCACGAGCCGATCAGGCCGAGCTGGGGGCTGGAGGGTTCGGCGTAGTCGCGCTTGGGAATACGCCCGGCCAGGCGCGCCGCGCGTCCCGCTTCGACCGCGCGGCCCATGGCACCGGCCATGGCCACCGGATCGCGCGCCTTGGCGACCGCCGAGTTGAGCAGCACCGCCGCGCAGCCCAGCTCCATGGCGAGTGCGGCGTCGGAGGCCGTGCCGATGCCGGCGTCGAGCACCACCGGCACCGGGCTGCGCGCGCAGATGAGCGCGATGTTGTAGGGGTTGCAGATGCCCATGCCCGAGCCGATCGGCGCGCCCAGCGGCATGACCGCGGCGCAGCCCACATCGATCAGCTTCTGGCAGACCACCGGGTCGTCGGTGCAGTAGGGCAGTACGGTGAAGCCGTCCGCGACCAGTTCCTCCGCCGCCGGCACCAGCTGATCGACGTCCGGATAGAGAGTCTCGCGGTCGCCGATCAGCTCCAGCTTGATCCAGTCGGTGCCGAGCGCCTCGCGCGCCAGTTGCGCGGTAAGCACCGCATCGCGCCGGGTTACGCAGCCGGCGGTATTGGGCAGCAGCCGGGTGCGGCCGCCGAGCAAGTCGACCATGGATTCGGCGTAACCCTCCAGGGAAATACGCCGGATCGAGACGGTCACCATCTCGGTTCCGCTCGCCGCGTGCGCGTCCAGCATGGCCTGCTGGTTTGGATAGCCGCCGGTGCCCAGGAACAGGCGCGACGCGAAGCTCTGGTCGGCGATCTGGAGGCTGTCTGACATGGTCTGGTTCTCTAGTTCGGAGGATGTTTAGCCGCCGGCGAAAAGCTTGACGATCTCGACTGCGTCGCCGGGCGCCAGCCGGGTCGCATCCCAGGCGCGGCGCGGCACGACTTGGCCGTTGACCGCCACCGCCAGGCCGCGCGCGCCCGAAGTGCCCGCCTGGGTGTTGCCCGCCTGGGTGTTGCCCGCCTGGGTGTTGACCGCCTGGGTGTTGACCGCCTCCGCCTCGAGCAACCCGGTCAGGGTGCCGTCGCCGAGCGGCCGCGCCCGGCCGTTGACGCTCAGGGACGGTGTGCCGCCCGGGGCGCTGCCCGGGGCGTTGCCGGGAACCGCCGCGCTCACGCCGCCGCCTCCCCGGGCCCCAGGCGATCGATGCCGAAGCGGTCGATGCCGAAGCGCTCGGTCCCGGGCAGCGGCCGGCCGGTCAGCACCTGTTGCGCCACCGCCTCGGCGGTGACCGGCGCGAGCAGGATGCCGTTGCGGTGGTGGCCGCTGGCCAGCATCAGGCCATCGACCGGGGTCGGACCCAGGATCGGCAGATCGTCGCGGCTGCCGGGCCGAAAACCGACCCAGAATTCGTCGATCGGCAACTCCTCGATCGCCGGCAGTGCGCGCCAGGCGCTTTCGAGCAGGGCGAAGACCCCGCCGGCGGTCAGGGAATCGTCGAAACCGCGCTCCTCGACCGTGGCGCCGACCAGCAGCCGGCCATCGTTGCGCGGCACCAGGTAGCCCTTGGGGACCCAGATCACGTGCTCGATCAGCGGCGCAGCCGGGTCCATGCGCAAGGCCAGCGCTTGGCCCTTGAGCGGACGCACCGGCGGGCGCGCCGCCTCGGGCAGACCGGCGATATCGCGCGACCAGGCGCCAGCCGCCAGCACCACCACCTCGGCGCGGTGCAAGCGCTCGCCTAGCGCCACGCCGCGCACGCGCCCCGCCTCGATCTCGACCGCGGTCACCGCGGTGTGCTCGTGCAGGCGCCCGCCGGCGCTCAGGAAGGCTTGTTTGAGGGCGCGCGCCAGCTGGCGGTTGTCGACTTGGTGGTCGCCCGCGCAGTAGACCGCCGCCGCCAGTCCCGGCTTGAGGTGCGGCTCGCGGGCCCGCGCCGCGGCGCCCGAGAGCCATTCGAGCGCGATGCCGAGGCCGGTCTGAAACTCGTAGGTAAAACGCAGCTGGGCCGCGTCGTCCTGGGTCAGGGCGATCCAGAGTGTGCCCTCGCGCCGATAGCCGAGGTCGATGCCGCTGGCGGCCTCGAGTTCGCGCGCAAAATCGGGCCACATCTTCTGGCTCCGCTGCGCCAGCGGCAGCAGGTGCTCCTCGCCGGGCTCGGTCTCGAGCCCACCGGCCAGCATGCCGGCCGAGGCCCAGGTCGCGCCCCGGCCCGACTCGCCTTTGTCGAAGACGTCGACGTGGCAGCCGGCCTGGGCCAGGCGCCAGCCGATTCCGAGCCCGCAGACTCCGGCACCGACGATCGCCACGCGCGGCCGCCCCGCGCTTGGACTTGTGCCAGGGCTCGTGGAAGTTTTGGATATCTCGGTCATGGCACGGCTCCCTTCGCTGGCATGATCCAGATCAGGTTCGATGGGTCTACTCTCAGCCGGCCGACGGACCGGCACCCCAAGCCTAAGTTGACAGGTAGTCTATATCACGCCGGGGGCAAGTGAACAGGGGGGATGGGGCGGGTTGTTTGGCTGGCGGGATGCGACCCGGCGGGCGTGCCGGCCAAGGCGCGACCCGGGCCCCATCCGACCCCCCGCCCGGCCCGCCCGCCCTGCCCGCCCGAACCCCAGCCGTTGACAGCCCGCCAGGGACGCGGCTAGAAGGGCCGCTCGGGCGGCCCCATCGATCCCAACCGATGGCCGGCCCGCGCGACGGAGAGGTGGCCGAGCGGCTGAAGGCGCTCCCC
>Ga0255057_10001992_pt1 | contig 11205 bp, 10 predicted proteins | sample Cases_109_6_MG_FD_189022 | JGI IMG/M metagenome (GOLD analysis project Ga0255057, IMG submission 189022) | Seawater microbial communities from Amundsen Gulf, Northwest Territories, Canada - Cases_109_6 | ecosystem: Environmental > Aquatic > Marine > Gulf | place: Canada: Northwest Territories... | reverse complement strand
TACTTCATGCGGACTTTTCCGCAGAAGTACGCATATAGTACGGAAATCGGGCCCTAGACCATATGTTTTGCAAGCAGGAGGTCACCGGTTGGCTCCGCTCGCTGCGCTCGGTCGCCGGTCAGGCGAACCCGGTCGGCTCCATTGTTGTAACGTGTTCTATCGCTAAAGGTTAGAGTTAGCCCGGCACTCAATCCGGCTGATTAGCTCTCCAGGTTGAGTCTCCAGGTTTTCTGCCGAATCTCGCTGCTTCCCGCGCGCGATCTACTTTGCCCGTGAATCTGCTCGGCTTGGGCGAAGCAGATGAGAGCGCTGAGCTCGCAGTCGTTCAACGGCATTCGTGTCCAACCTGGAGGGCGACCATGGAGACGACTCAACCCCAGCCTTGTCTTCTCTGCACTTAGAACCGTTTGCCTGGTGCGTGCGGAGCAGGTGGTGGCGAGCTCTCGATCGCTCAGGACCCTCCCGATGCTGGCTCAGCACGCTGGAACGACCAATGGATGTGCTGAATGCGCCAGCCGTTGGGTGCGAGCACGAGCAGCATCGTCTCGATGCCCATGCTGTCGATCTCGCTGTCACGGAAGGTGCCGGTCGTCCTGGCCCGGCTAAGCACCCACGCCACGTCACCGCTCCTGCCTGAACGCTCTACGGTCACCTCCCTTTCCGTCGAGCTAGCGAACGCCATATCGGCGGGGAGGTGATGAGACCGGTACTCCTCTCTTGACGCCTCGACCCCTCCGGACTCGTAGATGACGACGTCCACAGCCAGCAGTGACAGCGCCGTCGTGGAGTCACCGCTCGCGAGCACCTCGTGGAAAGCGCGCACCACGTCCTCGAAACTCCGGCCTTCCTGGCCAAGCGCGATTGATGTGGACGCGGCTTGGATCGTGACCGAGAGTATCAACAGTTTGTTTCTCATAGCTTCTCTTATTCCGCGGCTACCAGCGGCTCGGCGTTGGGCAGCGCTTTCCCTTCGCGTAATCCCGGACGCCGGCGCACCTGCCAGGACCTCCACAGCAGGTAAATAGCTGGAATCACGACGAGTGTGAGGATCGTGGCGCTTATCATGCCGCCCACCATCGGCGAGGCGATCCGTTTCATCACGTCGGCGCCTGTCCCCGAGCTCCAGAGAATCGGAGCCAGGCCGGCCATGATGGCCGTCACTGTCATCACGACGGGCCGAAGGCGCTCGAGCGCGCCCTCTCGGACTGCCTCCGCCACGTCGCCGGCCGAACTCATGCGCCCTTCCAGGCTGCGGCGCTGGAACGCTTCGTCCAGGTAGATCATCATCACGACGCCGGTCTCAGCGGCCACCCCGGCCAGGGCTATGAACCCGACCCACACGGCAACGCTCGTGTTGTAGCCCAAAAGCCAGAGGAACCAGATGCCGCCGACGAGAGAGAACGGAAGCGCGAGCATGACGATCAGCGACTCGGCGAGGCCGCGGAAATTGAGGTAGAGCAGCAGGAAGATGATCCCGAGCGTCACGGGCACCACGATCCGCATGCGCTCCGCGACCCGCTCCATGAACTCGTACTGGCCGCTCCAGACGAGTGTGTATCCTGCGGGCAGAACCAGCCGGTTGCTGACGAGCCGCCTGGCCTCCTCCACGTAGCTGCCCACGTCGCGTTCGCCGATGTCCACGAAGATGATGGTCACGGGAAACGCGTCCTCCGTCTTCACGGCCATCGGCCCTTGAAGCACCGAGATGCTCGCCACCTGGCCGAGCGGGATCTGAGCGCCGTTCATCGCCGGAATGAGGACTTCACGCAGCTTCTCCGGGTCGTCTCTGAGCTCCCGTGGATAGCGGACGTTTACTTCGTAGCGCTCACGTCCCTCGACCGTGATCGCGGCGGTCATCCCGCCCACGGTCGCCATGATGGCCTTATGAATGTCGCCGACGTTGAGACCGTAACGGGACGCTTCGACCCGGTCTACTTCGATGTCGACGTAATAGCCGGAGACGCCGCGCTCGGCGAACGCACTGCGCGTTCCAGGCACCTCCTGGACGATCCGCTCCACGCGCTCGCCTATGGCTTGAAGGGAGTCCAGGTCGGGGCCGAAAACCTTGATGCCGACCGGCGTGCGAACCCCCGTGGCGAGCATGTCGATCCTGCCCTTGATCGGCATCGTCCAGGCGTTCGTGACTCCCGGCATCCGCACCGCCTGATCCATCTCCGCAATCAGCTCCTCGTAGGTCAGGCCTGGGCGCCACTCGTCGTTCGGTCGAAGCGTGATCGTGGTCTCGAACATGTCGAGCGGCGCGGGGTCGGTGGCCGTCCCGGCGCGTCCCGCCTTTCCGAGTACCGTCTCGACCTCCGGGAAGGACGCCAGCACGCTGTCCTGGTAGCGCATGATCTCGCGAGCCTGGGCGATCGACACTCCCGGGACGGTCGTCGGCATGAAGAGTACCGATCCCTCATGGAGCTGCGGCATGAACTCGCTGCCGAGGCGCCGCCAGGGAAGGACCGTCGCGGCGAGGACCAGAGCTGCGGCGCCGACCACGATCCACGGACGGCGGGTGGCGAAGCCGATGACCGGCCGGTAGAGGGTACGCAGGATCCGGTTCACCGGGTTTCGGGACTCGGGGCGAATTCGGCCGCGGATCAGGTACCCCATCAGAACTGGGACGACGGTGATCGCCAGGAGCGCCGAGCCGGCCATGGCGAACGTCTTCGTGTAGGCGAGCGGCTTGAAGAGGCGGCCCTCCTGCTGTTCCAGCGCGAAGACCGGCAGGAAGCTGAACGTGATGATGAGGAGCGAGAAGAAGAGCGGCGGCCCGACCTGCCGGGCGCTCTTGGATACGATATCCCAGCGGGACGTGCCCGGCTCGGCCCGCTCCAGGTGTTTGTGCATGTTCTCGGTCATCACGATGGCGCCGTCGACCATCGCGCCGATCGCGATCGCGATCCCGCCGAGGCTCATGATGTTCGCGTTCACGCCGATCCACCGCATTACGATAAACGAGATGAGAATGCCGAGTGGGAGCGTGACGATCGCCACGAGCGCCGAGCGGAAGTGGAGCAGAAAAAGAACGGCTACGGCCGCCACGATCAGAGACTCCTCGAGTAGCTTGTCGCGGAGTGTCTCGATGGCCCGATGGATGAGGTTGCTCCGGTCGTAGACGGCACGCAGCTGCGTGCCGGGAGGCAGGCCGCGGTTGATCTCTTCGACCTGTTCCTTCACCGCCTCGATCGTCTTCAGCGCGTCCGACCCGAAACGCATGATGACGATCCCTGCGACGACCTCGCCTCTGCCGTCCAGGTCGGCGGCGCCGCGCCTCGGAGCCGGGCCTATTTGCACGGTCGCCACGTCCGTCACCCGGATCGGCGTGCCGTTGGGCGTGGCGCCCACAGCCACGTTCCGGATGTCCTCGGTACCCTCCAGATAGCCGAGTCCACGGATCATGTACTCGCGCCCGCCCATCTCGAGTACGCGAGCACCGATGTCGATGTTGTGGGCGCCGATCGCCTCCACGACCCGCGTGACGGGGATGTTGAAGGCCCGGAGGCGCTCGGGGTCGACCTCCACCTGGTACTGCCGCACGAATCCCCCCAGGCTCGCCACCTCGGATACCCCGGGCACCGCCGTCAGCTGGTAGCGGATGTACCAGTCCTGCAGGGTGCGAAGCTCGGCCAGGTCCAGGCTGTCGGACTCCAGAACGTATTCGAACACCCAGCCGACGCCGGTGGCATCGGGGCCTAGCACGGGCTCCACGCCCACGGGGAGCTGCTGCCGGATCCCGTTCAGGTACTCGAGCACACGGGAGCGGGCCCAATAGATGTCTGTCCCGTCCTCGAAAATGACGTAAACGAGGCTGAGGCCGAAGAAGGAGAAGCCTCGAACCACCCTCGCTCCGGGGACCTTCAGCATCTCCGAGGCGAGCGGATAGGTGATCTGGTCCTCGACGATATCCGGCGCCTGCTCCCGGAAATCCGTCTGGACGATGACTTGCACGTCCGACAAATCCGGGATCGCATCCAGCGGCGTCGTCATCATGGCCCAGATTCCGACGCCCATCAGGGCAGCGGCGGCCAGGAGAACCAGGAACCGGTTCTCGAGCGACCAGGCGATAACGCGGTCAATCATGCTCGGGCCTCGAGACGCTGTCCGGTGCCCCGGTCTCGTCCGTTCCAGCACGATCGGCCCCTGCGGGCATCGACGCGTCGGGTTCGGGCGTCGACATGCCGCCGTGCTGCATACCGGGCATGCCCCCGGCTCCTCCGAGTCGCGATTCCGCGTCGACGAGGAAGTTGGCGGAGCCCACGATCCGTTCTCCTTCGGACAGACCGGAGAGTATGACAATCCGCTCGCCCGCCCGTGTTCCGAGCACCACCTCACGCGCCTTTAGCACGCCATCCGCATCGCGCGAGAAGACGAGGTTGCGTTCGCCTGTCACGACAACGGCCTCCGTCGGCACCGTCAGCGCATCGTCGGCGACCCGGACGTCGAAGAAGATCGTGGCGAACATCCCCGGCTTCAGCCGGAGATCGCGGTTCGGCACCGTCACGCGCACTCGGTTCGTCCGGCTTTGCACGTCGACCGTCGGGTAGACGAAGCTCACCATGCCCATCTCGTGCTCGCCGGGATAGGCCGCCACCTCGATGTGCGCCTGCGCGCCCTCTTCGACGAACTTGATGTCCCGCTCGAACACCTCGCCCTCGACCCACACCTCGGTGAGATCGGCGATGCGGTAGAGCCTCATCCCCGGCATCACGCGCTGGCCCTCGAACACATCTTTCTCCAGCACGATCCCGCTGACGGGCGCCACCAAGGTGAGCGTCTTCGTCACCTGGCCCGTGCTCTCGAGTCGGTCGATCTGGTCGTGCGTGATGTCCCAATAGGCCAGCCGACGGCGAGCCGCCTCCAGCATGGCGCCTGCGCTCCGCCAGGCCTCCCTCGCCGTGGAGTCGACTCCAGCGACGAGGCGCCGAGCCGTGAGGAGCTCCTCCTGCGCCGCCACGAGCTCGGGGCTGTATAGGGTGAGAAGGGGTTGGCCCCGGCTAACCGTTTCGCCGGTCGAGGCCACCAACAGCCGCTCGATAAACCCCTCGATCTTGGGCGTGACGTCGGCGACGTTCGGTTCCGGCGCCGCGATTCGGCCGACCGTGCGGATGGATCGGGTCAGAGTCTCTCTCGTTACGGTGACGTAGACGACGCCCAACGCCCGTTCCTGATCCGCTGAGAGGTGTACGGCCTGCCGCTCGACAGTCTGCGCCGCATCCGAGTCTTGGCCCGCGCCCGTCTCGGCACGGCCCTCCGCGCCGGTAGCCTCTCCGGCTCGAGAGGCCTCGTCTTTGCCGCAGGCCACCAGCACGAATGCCAGGATCAGCCCGACCGGAAAACGCAGCTGGCGCTTGCGGAACCGTCTCATGGCGCACCTCCCAGATCGGACGCGACGAGCGCTTCGAGCTCACCGACCGCCCGCTGGTACTCGGCAGCCAGGCGCACGCTCTCTATCTCGAAGCGGTTTACCGTGAGCTCGTTTTGCACCAGGGTCATGAAGTCCACCTTCCCGACGCGATACGCAGACAACGCCGATTCGACGGCCGCCCGTGCCTGGGGAAGCACTGAAGTCGCGTACAGCGCTACCAGCTTCCGGGCTCGCTCCGCCTCGGCACGTCGCTCGGCGATCCGCGCGAAAGTCTCGTTGTAGAGATCGATGGCCCTGGCCCCCTGCTCCGCCTGCATCGCCGCCATCTCGCGGCGAAGGGGCAGGTGACTCTTTCCCGCCCATAGCGGCAGGCTGATTCCCACCCTGAAGGAGAGCCAGTCGTTGAACTCGGGCCTCTGCGAGTAGGCCATTCCCACAGTGAAGTCGGGATAGATGGCCCGGCGTGCCGCCCGATAGCCGGCCTCGGCAGCTCGAGTGCGCTCCCGCGCTGCCTGCAATCCGGGCCGCTGCGCGTCGGCCAAGATCATCAGCGCCTCGACAGAGGGGAGATCCTCGCCGGGGGGCGGAAGCTCCAACTCATCGATCCCGACCGTGGCCCCTCTCCCGAGCAGGGAATTGAGGCGGGCAGCGGTGGCGAGCCGGTCTTGCTCCACCACCGTGATGTCCTCGGTCATCGAGGCCACGGCGACCTGCGCCTGCAGAACATCCTGCAGCAGGCCCTCGCCCACGGAATAGAGCGTGGAGGACACGTCCAGGAACTCGCGCAGGAACTCGCGCGTGTTCTCCATGATGAGCAGCGCCCGATCCATGAAGGCGAGCCGGTAGTAGACCGCCTTGACCCGAGCGATCAGAGCCTGCTCCGTCTCCTCCGCGTCGAATGCACCGGCGCTTGCGAGCAGCTCCCAGCGGTCCTCGGAGAACCCCAGCTTCCCGGGCCACGGCAGACGTTGTGAGAACTCAAAGCGGTTCTGCAGCATCGGCTCGGCAGTCGAACCGAAGTCCTGGATCTGCCGGTTCATCAGGGCGAAACCCAGCATGGGATTGGGCAGTGCGCCTGCCTGCGGCACTCGCTCGGCCGCCACGTCCGCTCTCAGCCTCGCAGCTCGCAGTGCTGGGTTTGCCTCTCTCGCCTGTGCGACGGCGGCGTCGATCGAGAGAGGTTCGGCCGTCATCTGTGCGTTCGCCTGACCCGCATGAGCTACCGTCAAGACGGCCGCTGCCAGGAAGGCTCTAAGAATCCGCATCGGTTTCATGCGTCGCGATGCTCCTCAAGGTGCCGTGCACCGAGTTTCCGTTTGATGTTGTTGTCAGAAGGCCTGTTTGAACGAGGCGGCCGGCTCAGACCGCCGTGGGGTCGCGGCTAGCGACCGAGGATCAAGGTCTAGGAGGGGGAGTTCCGTGGGCTACGGGGGTTGAGTGCAGGAACCAGGACGGACCGGGCTCCTCAATGGCCTGTAGTGTTAGCCGAACTCTCGGACCGGGTCCGACCGGCGCGGCAAGAATGAGAGCGCAGTGTGCGGTCGCGACGCACGACTCCGAGGCCGGTGATGTGTCCTTGGAGGCATCGAGCCAGGTCACGATCGCCATGTCATCAGACGCCGCGGTTCCGTCGTGTTCATCGGAGACTGCCGGGTCGTGATGGTAAGTGTCTTGGCGTCCGCCAACGGCAGACACACAGCTCCCCAGGGGGCTGGCCGTCCCGGTCTGAACGAACAGCACCAGGAGCATCAAGCTCGATGCCAGCCGGCGACGGGCGGCTCTCATCGAAGGTATCGATGGAAGAGGTCCACGAGTTCGGACCGTACCTGCGCGGCGGGCTCGCCACCAAGCTCCATGGCGTGCGTCGCGCAGTGCTCGAGATGGTTCGCCAGCAGCAGTTTCTCGGCCGAGCGCAATGCCGAATGAACCGCGGCGAACTGCTGCATGATGTCAGGACAGTAGCGCTCGTCCTCCACCATGCGGCGGATTCCGTCGATTTGACCGCGAGCCCGAGCGAGTCTGTGCATGAGATCCTGCTTCGTGGGCTCGCCGATGCCCATCGCGTGGGACGGTCTGCTGGCAACTTTGGTCGTCATGATCTCCACGGTATGGTACTATACCCTAGTATAGTAACTGTGCCGTGAGTTCGTCAAGGTTGCGCGGGCTCGGCCGAGAAGTCGATCGCCGCGGACTCCTCGGTTTCTAGACATTCCGTCTCTTTCCAATTCTTCACAGGAGCCCATGCATGCTCAACGAGACACAGCTCGAATGGTGCGAGAGCAGCCCACCGGATTTCTCCGATCTCGGGGCGCTCTTCCTGAACTGCACCCTGGCGACGGCGCTCTGTTGAAGCAAAGTGCGCTGGCGGCCCTCGTTGGGGTCGACTCGAATCCACAGCGAACCATCGACCTGACGCTTATCAGCAAGGGCGCCGCGCCTCCAGGCGCCTCTTCCGCGCCTCCGATGATCCAGTGACATGGTCTATCTATTGATTCCGGACGAATCTCCGGGCAATTTGCCGACAGATAGCCTGGCGCCAGGCTACGTATTCTGTGATTCGGGACGGATCATCCCGCTCTTGAAGGAGATCTCGATGAATGTCGTCAGGACCCCACCTGGAGGCGCTCGTGCCAGGGCGGCGACAGCGCTCTTGCTCGCTGCGTCGCTGGCTGCCTGCGTCCCCGATGAAGCGGCCGAGGAAGCGGCTGGGGAAACAGCGGTCTCGCTGGAAGAGCTCGACGCCGTGCTCGCCGAACTCGGTGGCAAGCCGACCGCCGACCTTTCGCGCGGCCAGCGCTGGCGGCTGATCAGCTCCGTCGGCGCCGGTCTGCCACCGTCGAACTTCGAGGCGGCGGATCTCCCCGACCCCGGATCGCTTGGAGCGGGGCTGATCGAGGCCTTCTGCACTCGCTGCCATTGGCTGCCCACACCACAGATGCACTCGGCGAGGGAGTGGCCCGTCTTGCTACGGCGTATGCAGATGCGGGCCAAGACGCTGAGCGAGCGCCTCGGCGGCCCGCTCACGGAAGGGCTCATGGGCGAGTACGTGCTGGCCGGAATGGCGACCGCCGCCGTACCATCGGAGGAGAATCTGCAGGTGATCCTGGAGTACCTGCAGGCGTACGCGCTGCCGGTGGCCCAAGCGGGAGAATTGGGAGAGACGGAAGAAGACGCTTTCTATCGCCAGCGCTGTTCGGCGTGCCACGAGGTGCCGTCGCCTGCGGCGCACACGGCGTCCGAGTGGCCCGCGGTGGTCGGCCGGATGCGGGCGAACGCCGTGCTCATGGATGTGGTTCCGCTGGACGAGGAAGACACCGCTATAATAAGCGCCTATCTGCAGAGCCGTTCCTGAGCCGCGTCCCCGACTCGGGGGACGGCGGGCAGGCTTTTCCGCGCATGACGGCGGCCATGCGCGACAGGTGGTTCCACATCGCAGACGCCAGGTCGTAGAAGGACTTGCGCTCCGCGGTGCCCGCCAGGTCGGGGCCGACATCTCCGCCGATTCCGTTGATCGCGTGGCACCCCGCACACCCCTTGGCGCCGAAGACGCGGGCGCCGGCGGTGGCGTTCTGAGCCGCGTCGGCGGGCGTCTGCCCTAAGCTCGACCCGGCCGGGAAGGGCAGGAGCAGCAGCGAAAGCGACGCGCCGCCCGGCCCGCCAGCGAAAGCGATGCCGCTCGGCGCACGACCGCCTCTTCCACGGTCACGGATTCACGATGTCGCTCGTGTGGCAGATACCGCATGACATCGTGCTCCGGTCGGCGACCCGATCCGGATCGAAGCCGGGCCCGTGAGGATTGATCCTCAGGCCGGCCTTGGCGGAGTGGCAACGCAGGCAGGACGTCTGCTGGTGGCAGCTCGCGCACTCCTCCATGCCATGTCTCGCCGCCTTGCCGTGCGACAGCAGCGGGTGCAGGAACCTCTGTTTCGATTGAGGGATTGGTTCGATCGATCGGAACCAGCTGAATCGCCAGGAGAACTACAGCTAGAACCGCGACCGTCCACTTAGCAACCTTCTTAGTCCAGTTCATTCGTCCGTCCATGCCTACTCGGCCGGGACGAACGCCACCTCGTCGCGCGGCGCTTCCTTGATGGGCGTCTCCGGACGTCGCCGCACCTGCCAGGACCTCCTAGCCGAGGAACCCGGCTGCGCCGGCCGGCGGATCATCGAAGAAAGGTCGATCGACGAAGATCAGCTCCTCACTGGCGCAGGCGGGAAGGAGTAGAAAGCTAGCCAGGAAGACGCTCATTGGACCTCCTCCTCGAGCCAGTCCTGAGCGAGCGTACGGCCTGTTTCTTGCTCTCCTGCTAATCCCTTGCACGAGCCAAGTCGCCGCCAGGGCCGTCACGCCATGGTGAAGGTGATGGCCTGCGCGACCCAAACCGAAGTCCTCTTATCACGATTCTTGGCCGGCGTGAATTTCATCGCTCCCGCGCAATGCTGAGCCACTCGGTCCATGGCTTCGTAGCCACTGCTCTTCTTGACGTGCGAGTTGATGACTTCCCCGTTCTGGTCGACATAGATCCAAAGGACCACCGTGCCTTCGATCCGCGCCTCCTTGAGCTGCTGCGGGTAGTTGCGCTGCAGCATCTGCTGAATCTCGGCCGGATTCTTGAGCTTCGGCGCCACGTCGTAAGGGATGAAGGTGGGCCTGGCCGCAGGACCCGCAGCCTGCGTTGGCGGTGGAGGTAGGTTCTCCACCGGATTCGACTCGAAGGTGGTCATGGCGATCGTTACGTTCTCGTCGATCGCCATTGCCGCGACTTTCGGAGTTGCTGGCCTGGATACTTGCTCTGGGGCCGGCGGTACGTGCACCTCCGGCGGTAGCTCCACCGCTTCGATCGATCTGGTGGTCCCCCTCAGATCGGCCACCACCAGATTGGGAAACAGAGTGAAGGCTGCAAAGTGCAAGGCCACAGCCAGGATGACGCCAAAGCCCACCCAGCTACTGTAGCTCTGCTTGAACGCCTCGTTAGCTGTCGCGCAATAACTATGTTCCGCGTTGGGCTCCTCTAGTGTAGTCATAGCCGCGTTCCTCCTCGGCCGCGGCGTCGCCGCCCACCGCGGACCGCTCAGACATTGTGATCTATTCTTGCCCAGGAGACGCAGGTCGGTCGGCCAACGGGGGCCGTTCTTGACCCACTACTCCAAGGTCAATCTAGGAAGCCCGAAGTGGATGGTCTGTCGGGAAACCACTGCTATTTGGTGTGGGGAAATTCCTTCTCGGTTCGGTGGGTCCCGTCACAGCTGCTTTCCGTCACAAGCGCAACATGGTTGGAGCGCAATTCGTCCGCTCCTTCCCCCCCCTGCGAAGGAGCAAACATGACGGAGGGGCACACCGTGATCCTACGGTCCTGGTGCCGGTGGGTCTTGTCGGAAAAGGCTCGCTATTGCATGTAGGAACGTTCCCCGGAAAGTAAGAACTGATATTGCGTTACGGCTCAACGGAAGCCTTGGCGGCGTGGCGCTGGAGCGGCACCTTCCGCTCTACTCTTGCGAGGCGAGCCGACAAGCCAACCAACGGGCGCTGGAGGCGGTGGGCAACGCCCCACAGACGCTTCCACCGATTCCCCACAGACGCTTCGGCACTCCCTTCCTAGGTTGACATTAGGCAGTAGGCGACGGTGGGAGCCTTTTGGCCCTTCCGAGAAGCTGTGGTGCCTGGCTACGCGATCCTGCTGAGGACCACCGCTGTGGTGCGGGGGGACGACGGGCGACCTGATGAACGCGCTCTGTCCGATTCACGGGAGCAGCCAGGATGGACAAGATACTTGAAACTCCAAGAGCCGTTTGGCCTGCCTTGCCTACGTCTGCTCACTGGATAGGCGTTCGCG
>Ga0255057_10001991_pt1 | contig 11206 bp, 23 predicted proteins | sample Cases_109_6_MG_FD_189022 | JGI IMG/M metagenome (GOLD analysis project Ga0255057, IMG submission 189022) | Seawater microbial communities from Amundsen Gulf, Northwest Territories, Canada - Cases_109_6 | ecosystem: Environmental > Aquatic > Marine > Gulf | place: Canada: Northwest Territories... | reverse complement strand
ACGGCCATGTTACGAAACATCGCCTTGCGGTGTGAGCTGGTACGACCCAGTCGACGACCGGATTTTCTGTGGCGCATTTTTCTGTCCTACTCGATTGTTCGTTTTAAAGTACAGCGAGCTCGTGTTCCGGGCGCAGGCTTGCCGGCGGCCAGTTATCGAGACGCATACCCAGCCCGAGACCATGTCCTTCGAGGACTTCCTTGATTTCGGTAAGCGATTTCTTGCCAAGGTTCGGCGTGCGCAGTAGCTCGACTTCGGTACGTTGCACAAGATCACCGATGTACATGATGTTTTCGGCTTTGAGACAGTTCGCAGAGCGAACGGTTAGTTCGAGTTCATCAACAGGACGCAAAAGAATCGGATCGACCTGGTTCTCAGCCTGCGCGCCAATGCCCTCGTCCTGACCTTGCAGGTCAACGAAGACGGATAACTGGTCTTTCAGGATGCTACCGGCGCGACGAATCGCTTCTTCCGGATCGATCGTGCCGTCCGTCTCAATGTCGATGAGCAGCTTGTCGAGGTCAGTACGCTGTTCAACACGAGCCGCTTCGACGTTATACGTCACACGTTGAACCGGGCTGAACGAGGCATCGAGTTGCAGACGACCGATCGGGCCAGCTTGCTCTTCGAACGTCGGGCGCTGCGTGGCCGGGCGATAACCGCGTCCGCGCTCTACCTTTAGAATTACGTTCAATTCGCCGGCGCTGGTCAGATTCGCAATGACGAGCTCGGGATTCATGATCTCGACATCGTGGTCCAGCTGAATATCTCCAGCCGTAACCGCTCCCGGTCCGTTCTTCGAAATACGAAGCTCTGCGGTGTCGCGCGAGTTCATACGAACAGCAACCTGCTTCAGGTTAAGGAGAATATCAACGACATCTTCCTGAACGCCTTCTATGCTGGTGTACTCGTGGAGTACGCCCTCAATCTCGGCCTCGGTGATCGACGCGCCAGGCATCGACGACAGCAGTATGCGCCGCAGAGCGTTGCCCAACGTGTGTCCAAAGCCGCGTTCAAACGGCTCGATGGTGACCTTTGCTTGCAGATCATTAACCGGCGAAACCTTGACAACGCGCGGCTTCAGAAATTCGTGTACTGATTCCTGCATGAGATAAATCCTTCCTGACTACTTGGAGTAAAGCTCGACGACGAGGTTTTCGTTAATGTCCGGGAGTACGTCTTCCCGGTCAGGCAACGACTTCAATGTCCCCGACATCTTCTTCGCATCCACATCAACCCAGTCGGGCAAACCGACCTGAGAAGAAATATCAATTGCGCTTTGGATACGAAGCTGCTTCTTGGCCTTCTCGCGAATGCCGATGGCGTCGCCCGCTTTTAGCTGGGCAGACGGAATATTGACGACTTTGCCGTTTACTTCGATGCTCTTGTGGCTAACAAGCTGCCGAGCTTCGGCGCGCGTGGACGCAAAGCCCATGCGATAAACGACATTGTCCAGACGACCTTCGAGCAGGCGCAACAGGTTCTCACCGGTTGAGCCCTTCAATTGTGCAGCCCGCTTGTAATAGTTGCGGAACTGACGCTCGAGCACACCGTACATGCGACGCAGCTTCTGCTTCTCGCGCAGCTGCAGGCCGTATTCCGAAATACGCGGACGACGCTGCGCAGCACCGCCCGGCGGTATGTCGAGCTTGCACTTGGATTCGAGTGGCCTTACGCCACTCTTGAGAAACAGATCCGTGCCTTCGCGGCGGGACAGTTTACATTTTGGTCCTAAATATCTTGCCATTACTAAAGCCTCTACACGCGGCGTTTTTTCGGCGGACGACAGCCGTTATGAGGAATCGGTGTTACATCCTCAATGTTTTGAATACGAAAACCCAGAGCGTTTAAAGCGCGTACCGCTGACTCTCGGCCAGGGCCCGGTCCACGAACACGCACATCCAGATTTTTGACGCCGAAATCCAGCGCCGAACGACCAGCCTTGTCAGAGGCGACCTGTGCTGCAAACGGCGTTGACTTACGCGAGCCGCGGAAACCGCAGCCGCCAGCCGTCGCCCATGACAACGCATTGCCCTGACGGTCGGTGATCGTGATAATCGTGTTGTTGAAGGAAGCATGAATATGGGCGATAGCGTCCACTACGTGCTTTTTGACCTTCTTTTTCTTTACTTCTGCCATTCTCTTTACCTGTTTCAGCCCGCTATGCGGGTGATTGCGGGCTGGGGCCCGCTCCTACTATCGTTTAATCGGACGACGCGGGCCTTTTCGGGTACGCGCGTTCGTACGGGTACGCTGGCCGCGCAACGGTAGCCCACGACGATGACGAATGCCGCGGTAGCTACCGAGATCCATCAATCGCTTGATGTTCATCGACACCTCGCGACGCAAATCGCCTTCGACGATGAAGACCGCAACCGCTGTGCGGAGATTTGCGACTTCGGGTTCCGCAAGGTTTTTAACCTGCGTATCCGGAGCCACGCCCGCCGCATCACAAATCTGCTTCGCGCGGGAGTTTCCAATACCGTAGATCGACGTCAGTGCAATCACGACGTGCTTCGTCAACGGAATATTTATGCCTGCTATACGTGCCACTAGCGTGTTCCTCTAATTAACCCTGACGCTGCTTATGCCGCGCGTCGGTGCAGATCACCCGCACAACACCTTTGCGACGAATGATTTTGCAGTTTCTGCAAATTTTTTTAACTGATGCTCTTACTTTCATGAGCTTTTCTCCTCAACGCTGAATAAATCAGCGTACCTGGCCACCCCTGCTGTAATTCCGCAGATTGGCTTTTTGCATCATGCCCTCGTATTGCTGACTCATCACATGTGCTTGCATCTGCGACATGAAGTCCATCGTTACGACGACCAAAATCAAGAGCGAGGTACCGCCGAAGGTGAACGGCACGCTCGGGTAGAACATGCGGACAAACTCGGGAAGCAGACAGACGCCAGCGATATATATCGCGCCCCAAAACGTCAATCTTGTCAGTACCTTATCTATGTACTCGGCTGTGTGCGCGCCCGGCCGGATTCCCGGCAGGAATGCGCCTGCCTTCTTCAGGTTGTCCGCTGTGTCCTTGGAGTTGTACATCAGCGCTGTATAGAAGAAGCAGAAGAAAATAATCAGTGCGCCATAAAGCAACACGTAAACAGGTTGTCCGGGACCGAGATTCGCACCCATGACCTGTAAGAAACCCTGGAACGCATTCGGCTCGGCCGCCTGACCAAAAAACTGCGCGATCGTCGCCGGGAACATCAGGATGCTCGAGGCAAATATCGGCGGAATAACGCCCGCCATATTGATCTTGAACGGCAGGTGCGTACTTTGCGCCGCGAACATCTTGCGGCCCTGTTGCCGTCTGGCGTAGTTGACCGCGATGCGCCGCTGCGCCCGCTCCATGAAAACCACGAAGACAATCGCCGCAATGGCACCGATCAACATCAGAATGGCCGTCGCCGGTGACATTTCACCGTTGCGCACGAGTTCTGCCGTTCCCGCAACGGCGGCAGGCATGCCTGCAACGATGCCAGCGAGAATAATCATCGAGATACCGTTACCGATACCGCGTTCTGTAATTTGCTCGCCCAGCCACATCAGGAACATCGTGCCCGTAACCAGCGTGATGCAGGCCGTGATCAGGAAGCTCGGACCCGGATTCACCACAAGACCAGCCTGATTCTGCAACCACGAAGCGGCAGCAACAGACTGGAAACTCGCCAGCGCAACGGTGCCCCAGCGCGTGTATTTCACGATCTGTCGCCGACCCTGCTCGCCTTCTTTGCGAAGCTGCTGCAGCTGCGGAACGATATGGCTCGCCATCTGCATGATGATGGACGATGAGATGTACGGCATAATGCCGAGCGCAAACAGACCAAAACGCGCCAACGCACCCCCGGAAAACAGGTTGAACAGGCCTAGCAGGTTACCGCCCTGCTGGCTGAAGAAGTTCGCGAGCGCCGCCGGGTCCACGCCCGGCACCGGAATGAACGTGCCCACGCGGAAGACAATAAGCGCACCCAGCAGGAACAGGATCCGAGACTTGAGCTCGGCCAGTTTGCCTGCGGCTTTTGCCATATCAGCCGGGTTTTGTTGGGGCGTCTTCGCCACGTATATTTTCCGTTAGTCCTAAGTTCTTTATCGCGGGCCGGGGCCCGCTCGTACAATCGTTTATTCGATGCTGCCGCCAGCTTTTTCAATCGCTGTGCGTGCACCTTTGGTGACAGCAATGCCCTTGAGCTTCACTGCCTTATCAATTTCGCCAGACAAGATAACCTTGACCTTGGCCGTAAACGCCGGAACCAGCTTGTACTTCTTGAGCACATCCATGTCGATGACCTCATCGACCGGAATCGCCAGCTCGTGCAGACGCAACTCAGCAGAGAACTTCGCCATGCGGGAGTTGAAACCTACTTTTGGCAAACGACGCTGCAACGGCATCTGGCCGCCTTCAAAGCCAACCTTGTGGAACCCACCGGAGCGAGACTTCTGTCCCTTCATTCCACGACCACTGGTCTTGCCCTGGCCAGCAGAATGACCGCGGCCGAAACGTTTGCCAGCTTTTTTCGCGCCCTTACCGGGCGTCAAACCATTAAGACGCATGTCAGGCTTCCTCTACCGAGACCAGGTGCGAAATGCGATTAATCATGCCGCGGTTCTCAGGTGTGTCCTGAACCGAGACAGTCTGATGGATCTTGCGCAGACCGAGGCCGGTAACACAGGCTTTGTGGCTCTTAAGCCGCCCGTGCTTGCTCTTGACCAGCGTGACTTTCAACTCTTTAGAATTCGCCATGATCGAAGTCTCTAAACTGTTAACAGACCGCGGCCTTAAGCCACGATCTCCTTTACCTTTTTGCCGCGCTTTGCGGCAATCGCTTGCGGAGAATGAATCTCCGACAGCGCCCGAATCGTTGCACGAACGACATTGATGGGATTGCGTGAGCCATAGCTCTTGGCAAGTACGTTACGAACGCCAGCACACTCGAATACAGCGCGCATTGCGCCTCCGGCGATTACGCCGGTACCGTCTGATGCAGGCTGCATGTAGACGAGCGTCGCACCGTGGCGGCCCTTCTTCGCATACTGCAGCGTGTCTCTGTTCAGGTTGACGTTAATCAAATTCTTGCGAGCGTTTTGCATCGCCTTTTGAATCGCGATCGGCACCTCACGCGCCTTGCCATACCCGAATCCAACCTGTCCCTCGCCATCGCCAACAACCGTCAGGGCCGTAAAGCCGAATTGACGGCCGCCTTTGACAACCTTGGCGACGCGATTGACGGTGACCAATTTTTCAATCAGGTCATCGTTTGACTGTGCTTGTTCGTTTCTTGCCATAGTCTGGTCCGGACAGCGTCAAGCGCTGCCAACAATCCTTAAGTTAAAACTTCAATCCCGCTTCACGTGCCGCGTCTGCCAATGCCTTGATGCGTCCGTGATAACGAAAACCTGAACGATCGAATGCGACCGTATCAATGCCTGCTGCCTTCGCCTTTTCGGCGATGCGCGCGCCAACGATAGCCGCAGCTTCAACGTTGCCACCATTCTTCATGCCCTTGCGCACCTCCGCCTCCAACGTCGATGCTGACGCGAGAACCGTGCCGCCATCGGCGCCGATAACCTGCGCGTAGATGTGACGCGGCGTGCGGTGAATGCTGAGGCGCTTCACTTCGAGCTCGCGAATCTTCGCGCGACCCTTGCGCGCACGGCGCAGACGATTTTGTTTCTTGTCCAGTTTCATAATCTTTAGCCTAAGTGTCTGCTTGCAGACTTACTTTTTCTTCGCTTCCTTAAGGACTACACGTTCATCAGCGTAGCGAACACCTTTGCCCTTGTAGGGCTCGGGCGGACGATAGCCGCGAATCTCCGCGGCAACCTGTCCGACCTGCTGCTTGTCAGCACCCTTGATAACAATCTCGGTCTGACTGGGTGTCTCAACCGTGACGCCCTCCGGTACTTCGTGTAGCACCGGGTGAGAAAAACCGAGTGTCAGATTCAGCTTCTTGCCCTGTGCCTGGGCGCGATAACCGACGCCGACCAGCTCAAGCTTGCGCTCGTAACCTTCAGTTACGCCGATTACCATGTTCGCGAGCAATGCGCGCATCGTGCCGGCGATCGCCGCCGAGAAACGCGAACCCGAGCGCGGCGCGATCTGCAGCACGTTGTCGTTTTGGCTGAGCTCCACTTCGTTGTTCAGTTCAAGTGACAGAGAGCCTTTGCCGCCCTTTATGGTGACGACATTGCCTTCCTGCTTGAACTCCACGCCTTGCGGCAGCTCAACCGGTTCTTTAGCAATTCTTGACATAGTCTTGTCTCTTATTGGAAAGGATCAAGCATCAGGAAACGACGCAAAGAACCTCACCACCAATACCTTTTTCCCTGGCCTGCCGATCGCTCATTACGCCCGCTGACGTACTGACGATCGCCACACCGAGTCCACCCAACACTTTCGGCAGCCCTTCCTTGCCGCGATAAATCCGCAGGCCAGGACGACTGGAGCGCTGAATGTTTTCGATAACCGGCACGCCCTCGAAATATTTGAGCTCGACGCTCATGGACTTTTGGGCTCCTTCGCCCTCGGTCGAATATCCCGTGATATAGCCCTCATCTTTTAATACTTTCGCGACAGCTTCCTTTGCTTTCGACGCCGGCATCGAAACGCTTACTTTGCGAGCTCTCTGGCCATTGCGAATGCGTGTCAGCATGTCTGAAATCGGGTCAGTCATTGTCATCTTTCTATCTCCGCCTACCAGCTGGCTTTGGTCAGCCCGGGAATTTCTCCCCGCATGGCAGACTCACGTAGCTTGTTACGGCCCAGACCAAACTTGCGGTAGACGCCATGTGGGCGCCCCGTGATCGCACAACGATTGCGTTGACGTGTCGGGCTCGAGTCGCGCGGCAGTGAATTGAGTTTCGCTTGCGCCGTTGCACGTTCTTCGTCGCTACTGTTGATGCTGCGAATAACCGCCTTGAGCTCGGTGCGCCGCTTCGCGTACCTGGCGACCAGCTTTTCGCGTTTCAACTCGCGCATAATCATTGACTTCTTGGCCATACTTTTTCCTGTTTCTACATTCGCGGGCCGGGGTCCCCAAAGGGGAGACCCCCCGCTCCTACATTATTTTTTAAAGGGGAAGTTGAACGCTTCCAAAAGCGCGCGACCTTCCTCGGCATTTCGCGCCGTCGTGGTGATGGTGATATCCATACCGCGCAACGCATCAACTTCGTCGTAGTTGATCTCGGGAAAGATAATCTGCTCGGTGACGCCCATGCTGTAATTACCCTGGCGATCAAAAGATTTCGGATTCAAACCCCGGAAGTCACGAATACGTGGAATAGCGATATTGACGAGCCTGTCGAGAAACTCGTACATACGCTCACGCCGCATCGTAACCTTGCAACCGATCGGATAATCCTCACGAATCTTGAAGCCAGCAACTGATTTGCGCGCAAGGCGCGTAACCGGCTTCTGGCCTGCGATCTTCTCCATGTCGCCACGGGCATTTGCCAGGACCTTTTTATCGGCCACAGCTTCGCCCACGCCCATGTTCAACGTGATCTTCGTAATCTTCGGCACTTCCATCGGATTCTTGAGGTTCAGCTTTTTCTGAATCTCGCCGAGAAGTTCCGTCGTGAATTTTTCCTGTAAACGTGCCATTTCTTTATCTCAATTAAGACTTTTGCTGTTGGAGCCCGCCATGCGGGCGATCGCGGGCTGGGGCCCGCTCCTACAGGTCTACGACTTCTCCACTGCTTCGGAATATCCGTACTTTGTTGCCGTCATCTTCGACGCGAAAACCAACGCGCTCACCCTGTTTCGTCTTCGGATTGAAAACGAGGACATTTGATATATCCAAAGGCATCGCGTGGTCCTTGATGCCGCCTGGCTCACCAACATTCGGGTTTGCCTTGACGTGCTTCTTGGCGATATTGACGCCCTCAACCAACACGCGACCGTCCTTGAACACCTGCAAAACAGTGCCGCGACGGCCCTTGTCTTTGCCGGTTCTAACGATGATTTCGTCGCCTTTTCTAATTTTGTTCATATTTTCATTCGCGGACCGGGGCCCGTTCCTACAGCACTTCTGGTGCGAGAGAAATGATTTTCATAAAACGGTTAGTACGCAGTTCGCGCGTTACCGGGCCAAAAATACGAGTGCCGATCGGCTCAAGTCGTGCGTTCAGCAAGACAGCAGCATTGCCATCGAAACGGATCAGTGAACCATCCTTGCGTCGTACGCCTTTGCGTGTCCGAACAACGACGGCGTTGTACACCTCGCCCTTCTTAACCTTGCCACGCGGGATCGCATCCTTGACGCTGACTTTGATTACGTCACCGACGTTGGCGTAACGGCGCTTTGAACCACCGAGAACCTTGATGCACTGCACACGGCGAGCACCCGAGTTATCGGCCGCATCCAAAACTGTCTGCATCTGAATCATGACTGCATTCCTAAAGTATTAACGATCTGCCGCACGTTCAATGACGTTCACGACGGACCACGACTTATTCTTCGAAATCGGCTTGCACTCAGCTATCGCTACGCGATCGCCAGGTTTGCACTCGTTGGCTGCATCGTGCGCCATCACTTTCGATGTGCGACGAATGTACTTGCCGTAAACCGGGTGCTTGATCGTGCGCTCGATAGCAACGGAGACGGTCTTGTCCATCTTGTCGCTGACGACGCGGCCGACAATTGTTCTTTGTACTTTCTTTTCTTCACTCATTTTTCTTCACCCGCTGAGCGATTCATTTCGCTCAGTATGGTCTTAATGCGCGCAATATCTTTACGGACGCGCTTGTGTTCGGTGTGCTGGTTAAGTTCACCTGTTGCCGCCTGCATTCGCAGGTTGAACTGCTCACGCCTCAATGCGACAAGCTCCTCGTCCAGCTCTGTAACGCTCTTTGAGCGAAGTTCCTGGGCTTCCATCACATCACCTGCCGAGTAACAAACTGGGTCGGGAACGGCAGCTTCGCAGACGCCAGGGCAAATGCCTCACGCGCAATTTCTTCCGTCACACCTTCCATCTCATAGAGCATGCGGCCTGGCTGAACCTGACAAACCCAGTATTCAACGTTGCCCTTACCCTTACCCTGACGCACTTCAAGCGGCTTCTTGGTGATCGGTTTGTCGGGGAATACCCGAATCCAGATCTTTCCGCCACGCTTGATGTGACGCGTCATCGCCCGACGAGCCGCCTCAATCTGACGCGCTGTCATGCGACCGCGGCCGATCGCTTTCAAGCCATATTCGCCGAAAGAAACCGAACTGCCACGATTCGCAAGACCGCGATTGCGACCCTTATGCTGTTTGCGAAATTTTGTACGTTTAGGCTGTAACATTTTCTAATCTCTGTACCTGCGGTTCCTACGAACGGGCTCCTGCGGCTGCTTCAGCTGACTCAACCGCCACAACCTCTGGCTTATCAAAAACTTCACCCTTGAATATCCAGACCTTGACGCCGATAACGCCGTACGTCGTATTTGCTTCGGCAAGGCCGTAGTCGATGTCCGCACGCAAGGTATGCAGCGGTACCCGACCTTCGTGATACCATTCTGAGCGGGCAATTTCTGCTCCGTTCAAACGTCCACCGACCTTGACCTTGATGCCCTCAGCACCAACACGCATGGTGTTGGTCACAGCGCGCTTCATCGCACGACGAAACATGACGCGACGCTCAAGCTGCTGCGCAATGCCTTCTGCGACGAGCTGCGCGTCCAGCTCAGGCTTGCGGACTTCGTTGATGTTGATGCGAACATCGGAAAGGGCCATGCCACTCATCTTCGACACTTCCATACGAAGTTTCTCGATGTCTTCGCCTTTCTTGCCAATGACGATACCCGGGCGAGCCGTGAAGATCGTAATGTTGGCCTTGCCAGCGGGGCGCTCGATTACAATGCGGCTTACCGATGCGTCTTTCAGCTTTTTCTTGATCAAAGTGCGCATTTCGTGATCCGACCTAACGTATTCGGCAAACATCTTGGAATCGGCGTACCACTTGGACGTCCAGTCCTTGACAATTCCCAAGCGAATTCCTGTTGGATGTACTTTCTGACCCATGCTATTTACTCGTCGCCAACGTTAATGGTGATGTGGCTGTTTCGTTTGATGATGCGCGTGCCGCGACCCTTGGCGCGAGCGCGATAGCGTCTCAATGTCGGCGCTTCATTCACTTCAATCGTCGAAACTTTCAATTCATCAATGTCCGCACCGAGATTGTGCTCGGCGTTGGCAATTGCCGACTCGAGCACCTTTTTCACGATACGGGCGCTTTTCTTCGGCGAAAACGTCAACGTGCGAATCGCTTCATCGACAGACTTGCCACGGATGACATCGGCCACCAGTCGGCACTTCTGCGGCGATACGCGCGCATAACGAAGTGTTGCTGCAACTTTCATTAGCTCTACTCCCTCGCCTTACTTCGTTTTCCGATCACCGGTGTGACCGCGGAACGTACGGGTTTGTGCAAACTCACCGAGTTTGTGACCAACCATGTTTTCAGAAATCAGAACTGGCACATGCTGGCGGCCGTTATGAACGGCAATCGTCAAACCAACCATACTCGGCAAAACCATAGAACGACGCGACCAGGTCTTAATCGGACGACGATCGTTTTTCGCGGCGGCCTCTTCCACTTTCTTCGCGAGATGCGAATCAATGAACGGGCCTTTTCTTACACTACGTGGCATTTCTGATCCTTAAATTCTCTTGGCAGTCACTGGCGCGAAGCGGCCGGTGTACTGCCGAAATTTACTTAATTACTTCTTTCGTTTGCGGCGACGAACAATCATGCCGTCCGTACGCTTGTTGCTGCGCGTCTTGGCACCCTTCGTAGGCGTGCCCCATGGGCTGACCGGATGACGGCCACCTGACGTACGACCTTCACCACCACCGTGCGGATGATCAACCGGGTTCATGGCAACACCACGAACTGTCGGACGCACACCTCTCCAGCGCTTGGCACCGGCTTTACCGAGCTTTCGCAGGTTGTGCTCGCCATGACCAACCTCGCCAACGGTGGCGCGGCAATCGACGTGAATCTTGCGAACCTCACCCGAACGCAGACGAACCGTTGCATACGCTCCTTCGCGCGCGGCGAGCTGTGCTCCTCCGCCGGCCGACCGAACCAGCTGCCCACCCTTGCCAGGCTTCATTTCAATGTTGTGAATAAGCGTTCCGACCGGAATCGAGCGAATCGGCAACGCATTGCCTGACTTGATCGGTGCTTCTTCACCACTGATGATCGGCG
>Ga0255057_10001990_pt1 | contig 11212 bp, 11 predicted proteins | sample Cases_109_6_MG_FD_189022 | JGI IMG/M metagenome (GOLD analysis project Ga0255057, IMG submission 189022) | Seawater microbial communities from Amundsen Gulf, Northwest Territories, Canada - Cases_109_6 | ecosystem: Environmental > Aquatic > Marine > Gulf | place: Canada: Northwest Territories... | reverse complement strand
AGCGGTTGCGAGAAAGGCGATTGCGGCGCCTGCGCCGTGCTCGTCGACGGCGCGGCGCTCGACTCCTGCCTGACCCTGACCTGGACCGTGGCCGGCCGCGCGATCACCACGGTGGCGGGGTTAAGCACGGGCGACAGCAAGCACCCGCTGATCGAGTCGTTCGAAACCGCCGGCGCGGTGCAATGCGGCTACTGTACGCCGGGATTGATCCTGGCGGCGCAATCCATGCTGGCGGTCACCCCCGATCCCAGCGACGACGAAATCCGCGAAGGCCTAAGCGGCAACCTATGCCGCTGTACCGGCTACACCAAAGTGTTCGACGCGGTGCGCGAAGCAGCCCAAACCTTGCGCGACCAGGGAGGCCAGACATGACCGAGACCTCCGAAGCCCGGACTCGCGCGCCCAACGTCAACCTGCGCCAGGTCGGCCGCTCCTTGGTGCGCACGGACGCGCCGGGCAAGGCGCAGGGGCGGACCCGCTACGCCGGCGACTACGTCATGCCCAACATGTTGCACGTCAAGGTGCTGCGGTCTCCGCTCGCGAGCGCGCGCCTCGAGCGCCTCGACGCCGCCAAGGCGCGGGCACTGGACGGCGTCGCCTGCGTGCTGACCGCGGCCGAATTGCCCGACCGCCTGGCGGCGACCGACATCCCGGGTCAGACCGGGCGCAAGCGGCTCGACACCGACCAGCAGATCCTGGTGCGCGAGCGGGTGCGCTACCATGGCGAGCCGCTGGCGCTGATCGCCGCCGAGACCTCCGCCCTCGCGGAACGGGCGGCCGACCTGATCGAGGTCGACCTGGAGCCGCTGCCCGGCGTCTACGATCCCGAAGACGCGCTCAAGCCCGGCGCGCCCCTGGTTCAGGGCGCGGACAACGTGGTCTCGACCTACAAGGTGCGCAAGGGCGACCCGGAGGCCGGCTTCGCCGCCGCCGACCGCGTGATCGAAAACACCTTCCGCACCCAATTCATCGAGCACGCCTTCCTCGAGCCCGAGGTCGGCCTCGCCTGGGTCGACGAGAACGAGGTCATCAACATCCGGGTTTCAACTCAGGTGATCGAGCACTTCCGCTTCATCGCTGATGCGATCGGCGTGGCGCACAATCAGGTGCGCATCCTGGGCGCCATGGTCGGCGGCGGTTTCGGCGGCAAGGAAGACGTGACCGTCGAGATCTATCTCGCACTGCTCGCCAAGGCGACCGGCCGGCCGGTGCGCCTCGCCTACAGCCGCGAGGATTCTTTCTTCGGCCACGGCAAGCGCCACCCTTTCGTGATCCGCCACAAGACCGGGGTCACCGAGGACGGCAAGATCACTGCGCTTCAGGTCGACATCACCGCCGACGCCGGCGCCTACGTGTTTCTCAGCCCCTACGTGCTGCTCTACGGCACGGTCGCGGCGCCCGGGCCCTACCGGGTCGACAACCTGCGCGTCGACGCCCGCGCGATCGCCACAAACAACATGTACACCAGCGCGTTCCGGGGCTTCGGCGCGGCCCAGGCCTGCATCGCCCACGAGCAACAGATGGACGAGATCGCCGCGGCGCTCGGCATCGATCGGCTGGAGCTCCGGCGGCGTAATTTCCTCCGCACCGGCGATGCGCTGGCGACCGGCGCTCCGATCGAAAGCGCGGTCTGGTCCGACGACTGCATGACCGAGGCCTGGGCGGCGCTTGGCGAGCCCACGCCCGACGACGGCCCCGTCAAGACCGGCCGCGGCGTCGCCGCCTACCAGCAAAGCTACGGCCGCATCACCTGGTTGCACGACACCTCGGAAGCCTGGGTCGGGGTCGAGATGGACGGCACCGTGGTGGTGCGCTCCGGCGTCACCGACATCGGCGCCGGCCAGGTCTCGGCGCTGGGCCAGATCGCCGCCGAGCTGCTCGGCGTCTCCCTCGGCGAAGTCAAGATCTACCACAGCGATTCGGCGACCACGCCGCTGGCCGGCACCACCACCGCGACCCGCGCGCTCTACATGACCGGCAATGCCGCGCGTCTGGCCGCCGAGGCGGTGCGCGGCCGCCTGACCGCCCGCGCCGCTCAGGAATTCGGCGTCGCGGCGAGCGCGGTCGACCTCGCCGAATCCCGCGCCTTCGTGATCGATGCGCCGGACCGGTCGATGGAACTCAAGGACCTGATCGGCATCTGCGCCGCCGAGGGCATCCATCGTTCGGAGCTGGCCATGTTCCGCGCGCCCTTCACCGGCGAGATCGACCCCGAGACCGGCCAGGGCCGGGTCCATCCCGACTACGCCTTCGGCGCCCACGCCATCGAGGTCGCGGTCGATACCGAGACCGGCGAGGTCACGGTGCTGAAAAGTATCGGCGCCCACGACGTCGGCCAGGCGATCAACCCGGCCGCGGTGGCCGGCCAGATCGAGGGCGGTGCCGCGCAAGGGCAGGGCTATGCGCTCAGCGAGGACATGATCTACCAGGAAGGGCGGCTCATGACCCCGTCGTTCAGCGAGTACTTGATCCCGACCGCCATGGACATGCCCGAGGTGCGGTCGATCATCCTGGAATCGCGCAGCGGTCTCGGACCGTTCGGCGCCAAGGGCATCGGCGAGCCCGCGCTGACCCCGGTCGCGCCCGCGATCGCCAACGCGGTCGCCGACGCCATCGGCACCCGGGTCTTCGAGCTGCCGATCACCCCGGAACGGGTGGTCGCCGCGATCGCGCGTGTGAAATCATGAGAGCCTCGCTGCTGCGCGCGCCCGGCGCGATCGAATGCGTCGAGGCGCCCGAGCCGGAGCCGGCGGCGGGCCAAGTCCTGGTCAAGATGGTCTGCGCCTCGCTCTGCGGCAGCGACTTGCACCACGTTTTCCTGCCGCTTCGGGGCGATAGTTTCCCCTGCCCCCACGGCTATCCGGGCCACGAGGGCATCGGCGAGGTGGTCGAAAGCCGCGCCGAAGGCTTCGCGCCCGGGCAGGCGGTGCTCACCGTGCCCGACATCGGCCATGCCGGCTGTTTCGCCGACTATCAGGTTCTGGGGCCGGAATTCCTGCTGCCATTGGACCGCGCGATCTCGGACCGGGGGACGCGCGAGCAACTGGTGCTCGCCCAACCGCTCGGGACCGTGATCTTCGCGCTCCGGAAGTTCATGACCGGGGAGGTCCCGGAGACCGCGGTGGTCCTGGGCCAGGGCAGCATCGGCCTGTTCTTCACCTGGATGCTGCGGCACCGGGGCGTGGCCCGGGTCATCGCCAGCGAGCCGCTGGCCCACCGGCGCCAGCTCTCGCAACGCTTCGGCGCCGCGGTGGTGCTCGACCCGAACACCGACAAGGTGGTCGACGCGGTCCACGACCTGACCGAGGGGCGCGGGGCGGCGCTGGTCATCGAGGCCGCCGGCCACGACGAGACCCGGCGCCAGGCGGTCGAGATGGTGGCGCGGGACGGCCGGCTCGGCCTGTTCGGCCTGCCGGTCGAGGACGACATGGCGGCGTTCCCGTTCAACGCCTTCTTCCGCAAGCGCGCCACCATGATGTCCCACTACGGCGCCCAGGCCGAGCCGGGCCATGGCGCGTTCCGCGAGGCGCTCGATCTGGTCGCGAGCGGGGCCATCGAGGTCGCGCCGCTGATCAGCCACCGCCTGCCGCTGGACCACATCGACAAGACCTTCGACATCGCCCGCGGGCGGCGCGAGAACGTGGTCAAAGCGGTGATCACCTTCGACTGAGACCGGGGCACAAAAATAGGGACCAAAATAGGGGACAGTCCCACTATTGTCCGGTTAATCGTTTGCCAATAATTCCCTCGGATTTAGGCCGCGCCGCTTAGTGCCGCATGGCGAAGTCGTTGTGGCCGGAGCGGTCCTGCCCGCGCATCAGGAACAGCGTGCGCCGGGAGTGATCCGCGGTGCCGAGGTGTCGGTACTGCTCGGCCGCCAACTCGCGGTCGAAGACCGAGGTCGTGGGCATGAAGCGCAGCGTCATGCCGCGCCGTGGATTCGCCGAGCCGTTGGCCTCGGAGCCATGCACCATGAAGACGTCGTGAAACGACATCTGCCCGGGTTCGAGCACCAGGTCGACGGCCCGGTTCTGGTCGAAGGCGGCGGCCGGGAGTTCCTGACCGAGGGTCACATCGGGGCTCGGATTGGTCTCGTGCGCGAGCAGTTCTTGGGACTTGTGAGAGCCCGGGATCAGGCGCAGACAGCCGTTCTCGGGCGTCGCCGCGTCGATGGCGATCCACACCGTGCAGGTCGCGATCGGCCGGATCGGCCAATATTCGGCGTCCTGGTGCCAGGGCGTGCGGCGGCCGTCGCGCGCCGGCTTGGCGAAGAAGCTGGAATTCCACAGCGCGAAGTCCGGGCCCAGGATCTGGCCGACTATGTCGAGGATTTCCGGTGTGCGGGCAATGTTGAGGAACCACAGATCGTGCTCCAGGATCGCCGGGCAGTAGTCCCGGTATTCGGGCCGGCGCGCCAGCAGACGGTCGTGCGCCGCCTTGATCTCAGCCAGGTCCGCCCGCGATAGCCGAAACTCCGGCACCACGTAACCCGCCTCGTGGTATTGCGTCACCTGGGCGTCGGTCAGCATCGGTTCTCTCCTTGTCGTCGTCAGACCGCGACGTTGTTTTGGGTTCGGCCTTCGAGGAAGGCGATTATGTTGTCGACCGCGCCTTGGTTCAGCAGTTCCACCGCCTCGGGCGTCGAATCGGCGGCGTGGGGGGTCAGCACCACCTGCTCGCAGGCCAGGATCGGCGCGTCGGCGGGCAACGGTTCCTCCGGGAATACGTCGAGCCCGGCACCGGTGAAGCGCCCGGCGTTAAGCACCGCGCAGAGCGCGGGGAGATCCAGCACATCGCCACGCGCGCCGTTGAGCAGGATCGCCTCGTCCTTCATCAGGCCGAGTTCCCGGGCGCCGATCAGACCGCGGGTGTTCTCGGTCAGCCTGACGTGGAGGCTGACCACGTCGGCGGCGGCGAGCAGCTCGTCCAGCCCGACGTATCGCAGCCCGAGGCGCTCGGCGCGCGCCTGCGAGGGATTGAAGGTCCAGGCGATCACCGTCATGCCCAGCGCCCGGCCCAGGCGTGCCATCTCGGCGCCGATCGCGCCGGTCCCGACGATGCCCAGGGTCTTGCCCTGGAGCGTGGCGTTGATCTTGCGGGTCCAGCGCCCGGCCCTGAGCTCGGCGGTCTGGAAGGCGGCGCGCTTGGCGACCGCGAACATCAACCCGAACATGTGCTCGGCGACCGCCGGCGCGGTGCGCCCGGGCTGATTGGAGACCACGATGCCCAGCTCCTTGGCGGCCGCGAGGTCGATCATGTCGGTGCCGATCGAACAGGTGGTGATCATCTTGAGCTTGGGCAGCGCCCTGAGTTCCGCCGCGCGCCAGGTCACCACGCCGCGCGAATTGATGAGGATCTCCGCGTCCCGGGCGCGCGCGATCTTCTCGTCATGGCTCTCCGGCCGGCTGTCGTGCAGCGTCACCTCGCCGTAGGGCGCGAGCCGCGCCAGATTGGGCGAGCCGGCGATCTGCACCGGATCGTCGCCGGGGACGACAATGCGAACGGGTTTGGGCACGGGGATTTTCCTTCTGCGTATTACGGGCTGCCAGCGGGGGCGGACCGGGGATAATAGCCAAGGAGGGGGCAGGAGTGAAAGCGCCGACCAGCGACTCTCAGATGCTTTCTTCGCGCGGGTTGAACACCCGCGCCGGCGGCGGCGGCTTTTTCAGCGGCGGCAGCGGCGGCGGGTTGATCTCGACGTTGAGGTCGCCCCACTCTTCCAGACTGCGCCGGAAAAAGGGATTCTTGAGGATGATCGTCGACCGGCTGCGGACCGCGCCGTCGACGGCGTCTTCCAGTTTCTGGGCCAGCTTCACGCTCCACGGAATCACGTAGGATCGCGGCTCCAATGTGCCCGGGATTCTGAGCCACAGATAGATCGATCGGCCCTCCGCGAAACTGACGCCGAGTAGCTCCGCATTGTCGGTGCTGCGTTCGTACCATTCGAAGCTCGCCGGTTTCGGCTTGCTCAACATTTCGATCGATTGTGCGTAGACCACCGGGATGAACAGCGCCGCGATCGAGAGCGCCACGACCCGCACCCGGGTCGGCCTCGGCGCCCAGATGGCGATGGCGGCGAGCGCCGCCGCGACGCCGGTGGCGCCGGCGAAGACGTAGAATAGAATATCCATCACTTCGCTCCTTTATACCAAAGGTCCTAAATAATGACCCATAGAGACGGCCTCCCAAGGTTTTCGGCCAGGAGCGCGTGGCGCAGCGATGCGGCACATCGGAAGCCGCGCGGGACGCCGCCCGAAAACCTTGGGAGGCCGCCTTCGGTCGCGCGGGCGAACCGGCAGGGGACTCCCTTGCGGCGTCGGGAAGCCTTGCCGATGACCCACATCGCCTGCGGCTCCCCTCCTGCCCGCCCCCTTGGCCGACGGATCGCCCGCGCGATCTCTATGGGCCATTATTTAAGACCTTTGGTATTATGGCCGGTAACCAGTGGCCGTCTCAGGGTACTGACGCTGCCCTCGATCAGGTCGCCCTCGTCGGTCAGGCGAAAGCGGTAGGCGGTTTCCTCCTGGTTGCGATAGCTCAGCTCGATCTCGGTCTCGAGAATCTGCCGGGCCTGGTCGTAGAGCTTGCGGACGCTGACCACGACGGTCACCGGCACCGGCTGGTCGGGTGGCACGATCCCGTACATATGGACGTTGACGATGTATTCGCCCGCCGGAATGCCGCGGCTGTAGGTGATCTCGAAATTTTCATCGGTGGCGTCGGCCTCGGAGCCGAGATCGTCGCGCAGCAGGTTGAAGGTCGGCCCGCCCATGTTCCAGAACCCGACCGGGGATTCGTTGGGCGCCTGGACCCAGAGGTCGACGTCGACGGGCATGTCCGAGGGCCAGTGCATCTCGACGATGACGTTGCCCGGCGCCTTCTGATCCTCGGTTTGCTTCTTGGCCGGTACCACGTGGGGCAACAGGATGATGACCATGGCGACGAAGCCGATCAGCGCCAGCAGAATCACGTCCCGGAACACGGTCCCCCAGGCGTCGTCCTCGAGCTCGTCAAGTTCCTCCACGGGCCTCTCCTAGCTCGGTCTCTCCTGGCTCGGCCTCTCCAAGCTCGGCCTCTCCAAGCTCGATAGTCGTGGCGATGAGATCGACCGTGCCGGAGACCAAAATCCGGTAGGCGACGGTCAGCCAAATGTAGAGAACGGCGCCGACGAGAGTCGTATAGAGCGCCACCGACATGCCGCCGATCAGGGTGGCGACCATGGCCGCCACGTTTTCGGCGTTCGACGCGCTCTCCGGATCGACGCCCGATAGCGCGATGATGAAACCGATCACCGTGCCGATCAGGCCCAGGAAGACCAAGGCGTTGGCGATGTGGCGGACGACGACGATGCGGTTGGTCAGCTTCAAGCGTAGCGTGCCGGCTTGAAGAAGCCGGCTCTCCGGGCTCGCGCTAGCCGCCCGGCTGAGATATCGCCCGATACCGGACTCGGGGTTCGGGGTGCCTGCCTTGAGTTGATTGAGCGCCACGCTGTGACGCCAGACCTGCACCCCGCAAAGGCCCAGGCCGTAGAGAAACACCAGGAAAATGGCGCCCGAAAGCTCGCGCAGCCGCTCGGCGAAAATCCCGTCGAGCCAGCCCTGCATATAGGCGGCGGCCAGCAACGCGGCGGCCACCAGATTGACCAAGACGAAGCGAACGACCAGCAAATATCTGTAAAGCATCGGACACTCCCCCCCGTGATGCGGCCAACCGCCGGTTGGTCGAATTTTATGGCCCCCGGGCGCCCGGGGGCGTCGAGGAGCGCCCGGGAGGGGGCAAATGCCGGGCGGCATTGCCTTGGGGCGCGAATTTTACCAGAGTATCAGCGGGAAATCTCTGCTTCTTTCCGAACCGGCGTTCAGCCCGCGCCGTACCGGCCCGCGGAAACCGCGATCCCGAGGAGCGAATTGCCATGCGCCGCACTATTGAAACAGGATTGCAAAAGCCGGCCGCCCCCCATGCCTGGGCGATCGCCTCGAATGGGACGCTCTATTCCGTGCACGTACCGATTCGCCCGGACGGGTCGATCGAGAATGGCGACCCAACCCGGCAGACCGAGGTCACGCTCGCCGACCTGCAAACGACTCTCGAAGCCGCCGGCGCGAACCTCGGGGATGTGATTCTGGTCCAAATTTATTTGACCTCGCTCGAACACAAGCCGGCGGTCGACGAAGTCTATTTGCGTTATTTCCAAGAGCCCTATCCGGTACGAGCCTGCATCGCCGTCTCCGAGCTGCCGACGCCGGGGACGGTCATTGAAATCGTGGCGACGGCCGCGCTCGCCGACTAACCCGCTGTCGCCAAAAACTGAACGATCGGACAGACCATGCCTTGGATCGAAACGGTACCTTACGAACAGGCCGAGGGGCGCCTGCGCAGGCTTTACGACCGCGTGAAGGGCCCGGGCGGCAACGTCGACAACATCATGATGATGCACTCCTTGCGCCCGCACTCGATGGAAGGGCACATGGCGCTCTACAAACAGGTGCTGCATCACAGCGGCAACACGGTGCCGAAATGGTTCCTCGAAACCATCGGCGTCTGGGTGAGCCTGCTCAATCGTTGCGCCTATTGCGTCGACCACCATGCCAAGGGCCTCGAGAGATTGCTGGCCGATCCCGAGAGATCCGCCGCGATCCGCGCCGCGCTCGATTCGGGCAAGATCGACTCCGCGCCGTTCGAGGACAAGGAGACGCGCGCGCTTGGTTACGCGGAGGCCCTGACCCGCGATCCGTCTTCCGTGACCGAGGCCATGATCGAAGGCCTGCGCGCCGCCGGATACGACGACGGCGAGATTCTCGAAATCAATCAGGTCACGGCGTATTTCGCCTACGCGAACCGCACGGTGCTGGGCTTGGGTTGTTCGACCGAAGGCGATATTCTGGGCCTGTCGCCCGGAAAATCCGACAGCCCCGACGACTGGTCCCACGGCTAGCGGGCCCATCACGAGGCAACCCTGGATGCCCGTAGCTCCGTTGCGGTATGATTGGATTCGGTGCGACCGCGCAGCAACAGGGGGACATGATGAGCGATCCGGAGTCATACGAGGTCTATGCGATTCAATACGGCAGCCGCGGCGGCCGCTCCAAGGGCGAGACCTTTCTCTCGCCGATTCTGGCCGCCGACTTCCACGACGTCGCCCAGGACATCACCTACTACGTCTGGCTGATCACCAACGAGAACCGCACGGTGCTGGTCGATACCGGCTTCGGCCGCGACGAGCTGGCGCGGCGCCGGGCGGTGCTTGGGCCCGGCTGGCGGATGGACTACGCGCGCAGCCCGGCCGAGGGCGTCGCCATGCTCGGCTTCGATCCCAAGGCGATTACCGACGTCATCGTCACCCACCTGCACTACGACCACGCGGGCACCACCGGGGACTTCCCGAACGCGGCCTTTCACTTGCAAGAGGTCGAAATGGCCTACGCCACCGGGCCGATTATGTGCCACGAGGCGCTGCGCTTCCCTTATACCGTCGACTTCGTGGTCGACATGGTGCGCCACCTGTACAACGGCCGGGTAAAATTCATCGCCGGCGATGCCGAGCTCGCGCCCGGAATCACCCTGCACCTGACCGCCGGCCACACCATGGGCATGCAGTCGGTGCGGGTGTTGACGAAACGCGGCTGGGTGGTGCTGGCCAGCGACGCCAGCCACTTCTACGACAACGTCGAGGCCATGGCGCCGTTCCCCATCGTCTACAACGTCGGCGACATGCTCGACAGCCTGCGCAAGCTGCAACGCCTGGCCCAGACACCCCAGCACATCGTACCCGGCCACGACCCCCTGGTGCTGGCGCGCTACCCGGCGCCCTCGGCCGCGCTCCAAGGCGCGGTGGTGCGCCTCGACGTGGCGCCGAAGGAATAGGATAGACAAAATGAAAATCGCGGTGGTGGGCACCGGGGCCATGGGCTCGGTCTATGCGGCGTTGTTGTCGGAGGCGGGCAACGAGGTCTGGGCGGTGGATACCTGGGCCGAGCATATCCAGGCGATCCAAGAGAACGGCCTCAGGGTCGAGGGCAAGAGCGGCGACCGCACGCTGCGTCTCGACGCCACCACGGAGCCGGCCGAGGTCGGCCCCTGCGAGCTGGTGATTGTCGCCACCAAGGCTCAGGACGTCGCCGCGGCGGCCAAATCACTGACCCCGCTGCTCGGCAACGACACGATGATCCTGACCATCCAGAACGGCATCGGCGCGCCGGAACGGATCGCCGCCGCGATCCAGTCAGGCAACATCTTGAACGGCATCGCCGGCGGCTTCGGCGCCTCGATAAAGGGACCGGGGCACGCCCACCACAACAACATGCAGCTGATCGCGCTGGCCGAATTCGACGGCCCCGCGACCCCGCGCCTGGAAAAGGTGGCGCGGGTCTGGTCGGAGGCCGGCTTCACGGTCAAGACCAGCGACGACGTGACCCAGATGGTCTGGGAGAAGCTGATCTGCAACGTCGCCTATTCCGGACCCTGCACGGTCACGCGGCGCACCATCGGCGAGGTCCAGGCGAGCGAAAATACGTGGGCAATATCCAGCGCCTGCGCGCGCGAGGCTTATGAGGTGGCCCGCGCCAAGGGCGTGCCGCTGTCGTTCGACGATCCCATCGCCCACGTGCGCGCCTTCGGCGAGAAGATGCCCCACGCGCGCCCCTCCATGCTGCTCGACCACCTGAACCGGCGCCGCTCGGAGATCGATCACATCAACGGCGCGATCCCGGTGCTCGGCGCCGAGGTGAACGTGCCCGCGCCCGCCAACGAGGTGGTCAGCGCCTTGGTCCGGGCCTTGGAGGAGGACTTTGGGTCCGGGCGATAGACGGCCTCAACCGGGCCTTATCCACCAGACCGGGGTTAAGTGCCTGACCGTTGAGGCAGGCGCCAGTTGCGACGGGAACGCCGTTGCGGCGGTTCACACCGCCTTGACCGGGTGGTCGAAATTCGGCGCGGTTTTATTTCAGTGCCAGCTAGGGTGTCGTCATCCCCAAGTTCATAGTGCTGCACGACCCCGTTTTTCATCGTGAACCGAAGACTGCCGTTCCTAATCATGCCGTTGAACAGGAATCTGCGATAATTCTTATACCTGTAATATCCGGAAACGCCACCTCCGCCATTGACCCCCACGACAGAAAGGGTGGTAGGTTTCGAATTGTTCCAAATGCCACACCAGGTGCCCAGGAAGGCACTATTGGTTTCGGATATCTCGTCAAGGGGCAGCCTCGAGAAT
>Ga0255057_10001989_pt1 | contig 11213 bp, 10 predicted proteins | sample Cases_109_6_MG_FD_189022 | JGI IMG/M metagenome (GOLD analysis project Ga0255057, IMG submission 189022) | Seawater microbial communities from Amundsen Gulf, Northwest Territories, Canada - Cases_109_6 | ecosystem: Environmental > Aquatic > Marine > Gulf | place: Canada: Northwest Territories... | reverse complement strand
CCCCGAGGCCCGGGAGCCGCCAAAGGGCTGCTGCCCCACCACCGCTCCGGTCGGTTTGTCGTTGATGTAGAAGTTTCCCGCGGAGTGGCGAAGAGCTGCAGCGAGTTTGACGATGACGGCACGATCGTTAGCGAACACGGCCCCGGTCAAAGCATAAGGGCTGGTCGTGTCGCAAAGCTCCAGGGTCTCATCCACGCGATCATCGTCGTAGGCATAGATAGTGAGGACGGGTGCAAAGATCTCCTCCCGCATGAGCTTGGATCGTGGATCCTCCGAGACAACGACCGTGGGCTCCAGGAAGTAGCCTTCGGACTTGTCCCCGCTGCCGCCGCAGACGATCTCGAAACCGGTCGAACCGGTCGCGTGCTCGATGTAGCTCATGGCGTTGTCGAACGCCTTCTCGTCGATCAAGGCACACAAAAAATTGCGAAAGTCGAGGGGCGATCCCATACGGATGCGCTCCACATCCTGTTCCAATCCTCTTCGCACCTCGGGCCAGAGCGATTTGGGGATGTAGGCGCGAGAGGCAGCCGAACATTTCTGCCCCTGGTACTCGAAAGCTCCCCGCACCAGCGCCGTAGTCAGGGACGGCACGTCGGCCGAGGGATGCGCAAAGACGAAATCCTTGCCACCGGTCTCACCCACGATTCGAGGATAGGTATGGTAGGAAGCCAGATTCTCGCCGATTTGTCTCCACATCGCCTGAAAGGTGGAAGTCGAGCCGGTGAAGTGAATTCCCGCCAGCTCGGGTCTGACGAGGACGGGATCGCCGACCTGCGCCCCCTTCCCCGGCAAGAAGTTGATCACCCCCGGCGGCAGACCGGCGGCTTCCAACAGCTTCATGATGTAGTAGCCGGAGAGCACAGATGTCGAGGCGGGTTTCCACAGTACCGTGTTCCCCATCAAGGCCGGCGCCGTGGGCAGATTGCCGGCGATAGAGGTGAAGTTGAAGGGGGTGACCGCAAAAACAAAGCCCTCCAGCGCCCGGTACTCGACGTAGTCCCAGATCCCGGGTGCGGATCCCGGCTGCTCGCTGTACAGGCGTCGCATGTAGAAGGGATTGAAGCGCCAGAAATCGATCAGCTCGCAGGCCGAGTCGACCTCGGCCTGGAAGACCGTCTTCGACTGGTCGAGCATGGTGGCGGCGTTGAGGGTATCCCGCCAGGGACCGGCCAGCAGATCAGCGGCCTTGAGGAATACCGCGGCTCTCGCCTCCCACCCCATCTCGGACCACTCCGTCCAAGCGACGGCAGCGGCCTCGACTGCCTGATTCACCTCCTCGAGACCCGCCTGGTGCACCTCGGCCAGGACATGACCGTGGTCGTGGGGACAGACGGCGGTGGTCGTCTTTCCGGTGCGGATCTCTTCTCCACCGACGATGACCGGCACCTCTACCTGCTCGTCCATCATCTCCTGTAGCCGCTTCTTCAGGGATGTCTTCTCCGAAGTTCCCGGGGAGTAGGGCTGAATGGGTTCGTTGGTCGGCTCCGGAACGCTCACGATGCCATTAGCCATCGAAGAATCTCCTTTGTTTGTAGGTTGCCGGATACGCTCGGTCCAGCATTCACCGGCCTGTTGATGGTATCCGGCGCCGGGCGCCGAAGCAACGGCGGAGGGGCGTAGGGGAGGGGCTTGTCGTCCCCTCCCTCGGCCTGCGTGCCGGCCGTCTTACATTTTCAGGGCTGTCCAGGCGAAGAGCAGGAAGCCGGCGATCAAGAGCAAACCACCGAGCGGGGTAACGGCCCCCAGCCAACGAGGCCCGCCGAGGGCCAGGGCCGCAACGGTTCCAGAAAAGACAACCGTACCGAGGAGCAGGGTCCAAGCGGCCCCTTCGAAACCCGGCCGCGGCCATTGCCGTCCCACAATCCCCAAGAGGGTCAGCCCGAGCCCGCCATACATCATGTACCGAGCTGCCGTCTCCCACAGCGCCAACGCCCGCTCGTCCAGCCTCTCGGCCAGACCATGCGCACCAAACGCACCCGCCCCCACGGCCAGCGCACACACCAGTGGACCAACGAACAAGGCTACATGTTGCATGGAAAACCCCAAGACTTCAGGACCTCGAGTCGGCAAGCCCCACTCCCCTACACCCCTAAGCCCCTACGCCCCTAAGCCCTTTCCCCCACTTCACCCAGCGGATAGATCTTCTTCACTTTTCCCCGTGCAATCACCAACCGGTCGTACTTCTTCCACACTCCAAACTCCGCCGCCCGCTGCAGATACTCTTCGTTCGAGCGACCCTCCTCGCCCTCTTGATGACCGTCGGCATCGAGCAGGATCAAGCCGCGCTCGGTTTGCTCGTCGAAGCGCCCGACGAACACCTCCGGACCATTGGTCTCCACGACCACCGTAATGCCGTGGAACTCGCCTTTGTCGTCGTGAAATGTGCCCATTCAGGAGGTCGCGGCCACAGCAAAATACCGATCAAAAGCGGCGGTCAGATCGCCCGCCACATCTTCCGCGCTACGGCTCTCGATCCGGTGCCGCGGCACGAAATACACCAGCTCGCCATCCTTGAACAGCGCAATGGAAGGGCTTGACGGCGGGATGTCGGCGAAGAGGTTCCGCGCCCGGGCGGTTGCCTCCACCTCCTGACCGGCAAAGACCGTGAGCAGACGATCGGGTTTGACGCTATGTTGGAGTGCCAGCCGGATCCCGGGCCGTGCCTGGCCGGCAGCACAGCCACAGACCGAGTTGATCACCAGAATGGCCGTTCCGGTCTTGTCCGCCATGAAACGGTCCACATCCTCAGCGGTGAGCATCTCGTCGAAGCCCAAACTGGTGAGCTCCTCTTTCATCGGTTTGACCATAATTGGACTGTAGGGCACGAATATGTCTCCTTGGATATCTGTTTCTCGAAGTGACCCGCCTGCGGCACACGCGTGATGAGGCGGTGTATGACCGATATTCTACGACATTCGCCCTGCCCACCCTCCCCGGCCGGCACGGAGGCCGTCCGCTTCGATTCCTTTGGGTCCCAGGCTGGTAGACTTCGACCGGTTCCTTTACCGGAGCTTTGATCCGATGCCGAACAGTAGACAGACTGTCTTCACCACGACGATCGGGCTCATCGCCCTCGTCGCCCTCGGCTTTGGCACCATCCCCGTAGGCGCCGACTCCACTCCTCTGCCCCTCCAGATCCCCAGGGACCGGCCTCTGCGGGCTGGATTCCTGATCGTCGACGGGGTCTACAACACCGAGCTCACGGCGCCCTACGACGTCTTTCAGCACACCGCCGCCCACACCAGTCCCGCGCCCGGTATCGAGGTTTTTACCGTCTCACCGGATGGACGGCAGGTGACCACCGCCGAGGGGCTGCAGATCGTCCCCCACTACAGCTTCGAGACCGCTCCCCCGATCGATATTCTCGTGGTGCCCAGCGGCCAGCACAGCCGGGACGGCGACAGGCAGAACCGGGACCTCATCGAGTGGGTGAAAAAGACGGGCTCGCAGGCTCACTTCGTCGTCTCCCTGTGTTGGGGAGCCTTTATCTTGGCCGAGGCCGGACTACTGGACGGCCACTCGTGCACCACTTTTCCCGGTGACTACCAATCATTCGCCGAGGCCTTTCCCGACTTGGATCTCCGCATCAACGTCACTTTTGTCCACGACGGTCGCGTGCTGACCTCCGAGGGAGGCGCCCACAGCTACGACGTAGCCATGTACCTGGTGGATCTGCTCTTTGGAGAAGAAGCCGCCAGGGGGATCGGTCAGGGATTGCTGATCCCATGGCCTCCCACCGGCGGAGCGCGGCCCGCCTACGTCACCGATCCAGCCATGTCTCTCGAGAGATCGACCGAGTGATGACCGGATTCATCGCCGTCATGTTCATCCTCCCGGTCGCCATCGTCGTCGCGGCGTTCGTCCTCGGTCGACGCCCCGGCTCATGGAAGAACTAGCCACCACCGAGGTCGTGCTCGACAGCACGGCTCTGGTGAGCTTCGTTGCTTACCTGGTGGTGGTCGTGGCCATCGGCGTCTATGCCACCCGCTTCGCCTCCTCGGGCCTCAGCGAGTTCTTCGTCGGCGGCCGCAAGATGAACCGCTTCGTCGTCGCGCTCTCCGCAGTGGTTTCCGGACGCAGTGCCTGGCTTATGCTTGGCGTCACCGGCCTGGCCTACCGGATCGGGGCGTCGGCGGTTTGGGCAGTGACCGGCTACATCGTCGCCGAGCTCCTCATGTTTCTCTACTATGCCGGCCGGCTGAGAAGGTTCAGCGAGGCCTACGACTGCATCACCATACCCGACTTCTTCGCCGCTCGGTTCAACGACACACTTGGTGTGCTACGCCTACCGCTGGTGGCCATCATCCTGGTGTTCATGGTGAGCTACGTCGCGGCTCAGTTCGTCGCCGGTGGTAAGGCCTTCACTGCGAGCTTTGGCTACAGCAACACTACCGGTCTCCTGCTGACGGCGGCCATCGTTCTCATCTACACGGTGTTGGGTGGCTTTCTCGCCGTCAGCCTCACCGACATGCTCCAAGCCCTGTTCATGATCGTGGCTTTGGTGCTCCTGCCGCTGGTGGCGATCATAAGTCGGGGTGGATTGAAGGCCGTGATCGACCAGCTCGCGGCGCTCGACCCGACCATGATCGATCCATTCACCCTGTCGGCGGGCGCTCTGGTCGGCTTTCTCGGCATTGGCCTCGGCTCGCCAGGAAATCCCCACATTCTGGTGCGTTACATGTCGATTCGCGACCCCGAGCAGCTGCGCTACTCGGCGGTGGTGGGAACGGTCTGGAACGTGGTGATGGCATGGGGAGCTCTCTTCATCGGACTCGTGGGCCGGGTCTACTTTCCGATCCCCGATCTCCTTCCCGGGGGAGATGCCGAGAATCTCTATGCAAGCCTCGCCAGGCAGCAGCTCCACCCGATCCTCCTGGGGCTGGTGATTGCGTCCATTTTCGCCGCCATCATGTCGACTGCCGACTCCCAGCTCCTGGTTGCCGCTTCCAGCATCGTCCGCGACCTCTATCAGAAGGTCTTTCGCCGCGGCCGGGAGCTCTCCCCCCGGCGGCTGGTGATCTACAGCCGGGTAGTGGTCGTTTTGCTGGTGCTCGTTGCGCTGCTCTTTGGATACTTGGCCCACGACCTGGTCTTCTGGCTGGTGCTCTTTGCCTGGGCCGGACTCGGCGCCGCTATCGGTCCCACTTCCATTCTGGCGCTCTACTGGCGTCGGACTACCCGCGCCGGTGTCTTGGCAGGTCTTCTCGCCGCCACTAGCGTCACCTTCATCTGGAGGTCGGACGATCGGCTCAACGACTCGCTCTATGTCCTCATTCCGGGCTTCTTGGCAGCTTTTCTGGCGACCGTCGTGGTGAGCCTCATCACCGCGCCGCCGGATGACGCCGATGAGATGTTCGACAGCATGACGGACTAGGGGCGGACTGCTAACGCTTGGCGAAATACACTTGCAGACGTGAGCCCTGTGGCTCCATCTCTCGAACGTAGACGTCGGCGCCGGTAAGGTCGGCGACAACGTGGAGAACGCTGCCTTGCGGCTCCCTGTGCAAACCTGCGCGGATGCGTTGAATGTGCGAGGTTCCCACTTCCAAGGTCGATTCGGCCGGAGCCCGAGTCACACCATAAATCTTAATGATGACCCGGGCACCCTCGCCCTCGATACGTGACAGCTCGACCTGCCCTCCAACCACCTGGTCATCGGCCCACAGCATGAGAAGAGTCTCACCACCCAACTCCTCCCAGGTGATGCGCTCGATACGCGACAGCTTGCTGACCACCGGCACTGCCTCTCGCCTCTCCCTCGCCGCCGGCACAACCGGCGGCGTCTCCGTCGCCACCGTTGACGGCGACGTCGATTCGGCTTCGGCTCCTTCGGTGGCTGACTCATCGATCGGTGGCGGCAGCTCGACCGGGGCAGAGACCTCCACCCCGGACTCGCCTTCGATAAAGGAGGCGACGGTGGAAGTCAGCGCGTCGACATAGGGCTGGAGCAGACCCATGTAGTAGGCATAGCCTGCCGCTCCAGCGAGGATCGCCACTACCAGTAGCAGGAACAACCCGCGCCCGGATCTCCGCTTAGTGCTGTAACTCCTCTGCGACAGCTCCGGCTCCGCTATTCCCAGATCGGTCTCGCCCACCGCCCCACTCTCATCCGGCCACTTCAGGGCACCTGAAGCGACCACCAGCTCATCGGGCACAGGTGCGTCGGTAAGCTCCCCGGTGAACCGGGTCTCGGGGGCGGGGGGAGCCGTTGGTGGCGGCTCGAAGCTGGTCGCCGATGGCGGACTGATCGCCACCGGTTCCTCCCACCGAACATCCTCGCTGTCCGGGGGAGCCACGTCCATGCCACCGATCTCCGGCAGCTCGACGGGTGGCGGCTCGGGCAGGGGTGGTTGTGACTCGACCGGTGGAAGATCCAGGATGGAGATTTCCGGCTCGGCGATCACAGGCTGGGCTGGAGGAGCGGCGGCGAGGTCATCAGGTGGTGTGACCAGGGTCGGGGGACTGGCCTCATCCACATTTACAAAGCTCTGGTCCGACGGCGGCACAGCTTCAGGCTCGGGTGGCCGCACTCCGTGACGCACGCTCGCTTCTATCTCTGCCAGCTCGGGAATCTCTTCCTCTAGACCCCCGCTGTCATCCGCTTCGATCACCACCGGGGCCTCCTCGGCCACCGCGGGAGTCGGTTGGTCGAGGACAAACAGGGGCTCTCCCTGGCGGCGGTGGCTGTCGATGACTTTGGCCAGCAACCTTTCGCCGGGCTCATCGAGGTCCTGGAAGCGAATCGACATCCCCGCCCGCGACTGACCCGCCGCGACTTCGCGGACGGCCACCACCTCCGCCTCACCTTGCACGAGCTGAAAGCCGTCGACAATCCTCAATACGATACTGAGTCTCGAGCCAATGGGTTCGGGGGTCTGTACCTCGACAAACATGCCCTCCTCGGAGAGGGTGGCAGCGCTCAGATTGATAAATTCCCTGAAGCTCGGGTACTCCACGACCAGCTGCCGGTCGGTGAGATTCACTACGGGCGCGGCGTTCGAATCACCTGTGGCCATCGGACTCTCGTTTGCCTCGGTCGACATATCTCCAGCGAATTCTAGCAGCCTGACCCGCCGATTACCCCCCCCTCACCACCTCGACGAGGTCCTCGAGGGTTCGCAGCTTGCGATCGGTTGCCACAAAGAGTTGAGCCGCGAATAGAGCCGATGCAGCATGAGCAGCCAGAAGATCCAACAGATCGCGGTCCTCGGAAGTCAATGACGGCTTGTGTTCGAGCAGCTTCAGGATGACCAACGCCCCCATGGTCGTTCCTTTTATCGTAAGGGGAACCACCGCCAGGGCATTGGAGCCCTCTTCGGTGGCAGTTCGCAGGACACCATCGACGAGGGCCTCGTCGACCATCGGATCACCGCCGGTGTACTCCGGGCCGGCAAACAGCCCGTCGGCCACCTCTTCGGTTCGCCGCGAGACCGCCACTTCGTAGCCGTCGCTCTCACCACGCCGGATCAGCAGGGCGAAGCGATCGGCGCCGAGGAGATCGATCGCGATCTCGCCGACCGTCCTCTTGACCTCTTCGAGGTCGAGCGTCTCGTGCAGCTCACAGGTGGCGACATAAAGGCCCATCAACCGACCGCGCTGGTGCTCGACCTCGACCATCCGGTCGGTGGTCTCTTGGAGGTCGGTCTCCGCTTCGGCGAGGCGGCTCCTCAGTTGGTCGATGTCGCCACTCACGCCGCCCACCCCGTGCTCGACATTGGAGGATTCCGCTGAGGACCTCCCTTGTACCTCGTGTATCAGTACTCCCGCCTTGTCGATGACGGATTGGAGCTCCGCCACGAGCTCCTCCACCGACAGGTCACTGGCAACTCGATGCCGCTCTTTTGCCACTTGCCCGGTCCTCTCAGTCAGACGCCACTGGCGGAAGGCGTTCGATGAGCTGCAGAATCTCCTCGTTGTGAAACGGCTTCTTGATGTACGCAGCCGCACCGGCCTGGAGCCCTCGCACCGTGTCCTGATCCTTGCCTTCGGTGCTGACGATAATCACCGGCACTTTATCGAATGCCTCACTGCGCTTGACTTCCTCGAGAAACTCGAAGCCATTCATGCTCGGCATATTTATGTCCAGCAGGATGAGATCGATGTCCAGGTGCTCGTGCAGGCGCTCGAGACCCTCTCTTCCGTCCATCGCGTGCACCAGGGAATAGGATCGGAGCATCACCTCGAACATCTTGTGAATCAACTTCGAGTCGTCGACAACGAGCACTTTCTTTGGCTGCACTGGCCTCGAGCTCCTATCTGAAACGGAACGCTGATCCTCTGGGGCGCGGGATGGCCTCGCGGGCACCCTTCCCACCCGAGCGTAGCCGATCCGGCGACCGGCGTACAATCACCTCTTTCACAGCATCCTACGGCACCACCCGACCTCCATCCAGTGGTCTAGTTCATTGACAAAAAACGTCGTCAAGCATAGTTAGAGACAGGATTCTGCGACATCTCCAAAAGGCTATCGACCAGATCAAAAACCCGCAGTGAACGACCTCACCAAAGAGCTTCTCGAAGACTTCCGTCTCGAGGCCAGAGAACGAATAGATCGGGTCGAGGATGGACTCTTGACTCTGGCCGGCGTTGACCGTCCGGAGCGGCAGCCTCTGGTGCTGAAGGTGCGTATGGAGCTCCACACACTCAAGGGTAACTCGGGAATGATGGGGTTTGACGACCTGCAGGCTCTGGCTCACGAGCTCGAGGACGAGATCGATCGGATCGACCTCGATCAGCCAGATCTCGGAACCTTACTCACCGGGCTCGATCGCATGAGAACCCGCGTCGAGGAGCTGGGCGTGCCAGGACCTCAGCCACACGCCTCCGAGTCTGCTGCAGCTCCGACGACTGCGACGGCGAGCAGGGGATCGGCCGGAGACAGCGTCCGCGTCCCCGGCGACAAGCTGGATGCACTGGTGGATGCGGTCGCCGAGACGCTCATCGCCCGCAATCGACTTACTAGCAGTGTTGAGCTTGGACTCGAGCTCGACGTCTCCGACGACGACTACATCACGTCCTCTGTCCGCACCTGGGGCCAGGTCCAGAAAGCTCTGCACTCGCTGAGCAAAGAGCTCGAAGCCATACAAGAACAGACTCTCCGGCTGCGGATGGTTCCTCTGAGCACGCTCTTTGGCAAACTCAAGCGAATCGTCCACGACGAGGCCCTCAAGTCCGGCAAGGAGGCGCGCTTCACCACCCAGGGCGGCGAGACCACCGTCGACAAGGCTCTGGCGGATTTCGCCGGGGATGCTTTGGGTCATCTGGTTCGCAACGCAGTAAACCATGGCATCGAGACACCAGAGAATCGGCAGCGGTCCGGCAAGTCGCCTTGCGGCACGATCCACCTTGCCGCCGCGGTCATCTCGGGGATGGTGGAGATCGACCTGCTCGACGACGGCGCCGGCATCGATCACGCGGCTCTGCTGCGAGCCGCACGCCGTCAGGGGCTGGAGGCGGAAGACGACGAGGATCTTCGTTCACTCGTCTTCCAGACCGGAATCTCGACGCGAACCCAGGCCGACCTGAGTGCTGGCCGGGGAGTTGGACTGGCCGCTGTCCGCAGTGCCGCTCATCTGCTGGGAGGATCGATCGATCTGACAAGCGAGAAGGACCTCGGTACCCACTTCCGCCTCCGCCTCCCGATCCAGGCTTCGATTACCCGAGCACTCCTGGTGAGGGTCGACAACGAAAGATATGCCCTGCCGGTGATGCCCGTCCTCGACACCCTGGCGCTTGCCGGAGGCGCGGACAGGCCTGCAACCGCTGCCGGACAAATGGACTGGAGAGGGAGAAGTCTGGATCTACTCGATCTGGGCCAGAGCTTCGGCACCTCGGAGAGCAGACGCGGGAACGGCTACGTCGTGGTTGTTGCTTCCGAAGGGAGCGAGCGCGGGCTGATCGTGGACGAGATCGAGGGCATCCACCAGATCGTCGTCAAGCAGCTCGATCGGCTCGTGGCCGGGGTACAGGGCATCTCCGGCTCGACGATTCTCGGCGACGGTCGCGTCGTCATGATCCTCGACGCCGCCGACCTCGCAACACTGCCTCTGCCGGTGGCACACCAATGATGAGCAAACGATCTGACCAGGCCAACAAGGGGACGCGGGAGCTGCCGCAGTCCGGCTTGACAGACGAGGTCCTGGGCCGCGATGAGGACGATCGCCTCGGGCTCCTCTTTCGTTTCGCCGACAGTCTGCGAAGCGGCGAAGTGGAGCAAGAGAAACCCGAAGAACCCGAGATCTGGCTGGTCTTTCGACTCGGGGAGAACCCCTTCGGCCTGCCGGTCGCCGACATCCGGGAGGTCATGCGGGTGGGCCCCATCACCCGTGTGCCCCAAGCGCCACTTGCGGTGACGGGTGTCACCGACCTCCGTGGTCGTGTCATTCCGGTTGCGGACCTCCGGGCACGTTTCGACCTCGAAGCCGTCGAGGTCGACGAGCAGAGTCGAATAATCGTTGTCAATGCCGAGGGCCGACTGATTGGCCTTCTCGTGGACGCCGTCGATCGCATGGCCCGCGTCCTCCCAAGTCAGAAGCAGGATCCGGACCCGGAAGCCGACGACCAGCCCGCCGCTGTCGTAGCTCTCTATTCGTGGGAGGACGAGCAGTTGAAGCTCCTCGACGTCGAGGAGTTGCTCTCGATCGACGAGACCCAACCTGCGCCCTAGGGGATTGGACCGATGCTCAAGAACCTGAAGTTTCGCCACAAGATGATTCTCCTACCGGTCCTGGCCGGTATCGGATTCCTGCTCGTTCTCGCTCTTCTCGCTCGTAGTGCACAGAAGAACGCGCTGCTCATGCAACGGATCGAGACTGGGCACTTTGCCGCCCTCGAGCTTGGCCAGACCCTCGCCGTCGACCTAGCCGTTCTCGAGCGGAGCTTCGAGGATGCGCTCGATTCGAACGACCCCAGCTCCCTCGCCCAAGCCGAAGAGCTGCGTGGTGTCTTTCTGCGCCATCTGCAGAGCGGTGACGAGCTCACGGTTCTCGACCCGGTAACCCTGGAGAAACTGGAGACCAATTTCGAGAACTACTACGAAATCGCCCGCATCACCTCGCTGCAAGCGATGGATGCCGCCGTCGGTGCGGCTCTGCCTCCGGACTCGAGCCGGGCTGTTCAAGCCCACGAAAACGTTCGGCTCCAGATCGAGAGCCTATCCACCGAGCAGGCTCGCGCGATGCACCAGGCCTTCGCTTCGGTGCAGGAGAACA
>Ga0255057_10001988_pt1 | contig 11214 bp, 9 predicted proteins | sample Cases_109_6_MG_FD_189022 | JGI IMG/M metagenome (GOLD analysis project Ga0255057, IMG submission 189022) | Seawater microbial communities from Amundsen Gulf, Northwest Territories, Canada - Cases_109_6 | ecosystem: Environmental > Aquatic > Marine > Gulf | place: Canada: Northwest Territories... | reverse complement strand
AAAGCAGAAGCGGCGTACCGGGCCGGCCTTGCCGCCATCGTGTGCGTCGGCGAAACGTCCGGCGAGCGCCAATCCGGGCTGACACTGGAGGTTGTAGGCCGCCAGCTTTCGGCCTCCTTGCCGGACGCTGCCAACGCGGCCAATACGATTGTTGCCTATGAGCCCATTTGGGCAATAGGAACGGGCCTGACGCCGACACCAGCCGATGTGGCCGAAGTGCACTCAGCGATGCGCGAGGTGCTCGTGGAACGGTTTGGGGCGGAGGGGGCGAGGATGCGGTTGCTTTATGGAGGGTCGGTGAAGCCGGATAATGCCGCTGAAATCGGCTCCATTGTCGATGTAGATGGTGCGCTCGTGGGAGGGGCGAGCCTCAAAAGCAACGATTTCCTCGCAATAATTGCAACGTATAAGAATTGATCCCCGGGACGGTACCAAGACGGCGCGAAATGATGTTAGCGTTCCTTATCGATGCTTCGCGGATGCAAACCTAAGGTTATGGAGCAAGGCTTGGAATGCGCGGGGGAGCAAAGGCATCGCTGGCTATTCTGCTCGCCGCGCTGAGCGTGGGCTCGGCTTCGGCCGTACATGCTGCCAAGCTTGGTACGCACGCCTGCTACGAATTACGGGTTGAGCTGGGCTTCTTACGGGCAACTGGTGCTGAGGAGGATATGAAACTCGGCCCGGGTTGGGCGAAGGTCAACCTCACCCGCAACGAATTGAAGAATGTTCGGCGCCTTGTCGAGGTTGAGGAACAGTTGCGCTTCAGGTGCGGAAGTCTGCGTGGCAGGCTCATTGCCAAGAAGCCGAGGATCCCCGATCTCCCTAAGAGAAAACCGGCATCAGCCACGGCACACGCGCAAAAGAAGGCCCCTGCGGTCAAAAAGGCTGATGCCCAGGCGCCCGCAAAGAAGGCATCGACGTCAATTCCGCGAAAAAGGGCTAGCCTGCGCCGGAAGAAGAGGCGCTCCAGGGCCAAGGCTACGTTGCCGAATGACACTTTCATGAATGGTTTGGCGCCTTACGCCGGCTTCCAATGAGGCCTTGGTAGCGACAAGCGGCCACCACTAGCGGCGCGTGGCTATCTAGTATAAAACCCCGGCAAACTTACGCGATTGCAGCCGAACGGAACCCTATGCTCACCGCACTTCTTGTTCTTCATCTGATGGTTGCCTCTACGCTTGTAGCCGTTGTGCTGTTGCAGCGCTCAGAGGGCGGTGCGCTAGGTATCGGCGGTGGCGGCGGGGGTGGTGCCGGCGGTCTTTTGACCGGCCGTGGCACGGCCAATCTTTTGACAAGAGCAACGGCGCTTCTGGCCTTGGCATTTTTCACGACCAGCATTCTTCTGACCCTGATGGCGCAGCGGGCCGCGCCCAACGCTTCGATCCTCGATGCCGGCGGTACGGCTTCGCCGAGCGCGCCAGTGACGCCCGGTAGCAAGCCTGCGGAAGCGCCCAGTGGCCGTGGAGGCATCCTGGACAAGCTGCAGCAGGGCCAGGGCGGCGGGCCAGCCGTTCCGCAGTCGCGCTGAGGTTGATGTTCAAGCGTTCAGGCTGGCAAGCGTACAGGCTGGACCAGAGCCAACTCTGCGCGATCGTCATGTGTGCGCTGGCCACAGTTCGCTCAGCAACTTAGCGCTATTCACCAAGCAACGGGGATGAGGCGATAAAGACGCTTCGAATCGCGCCCGTGTTCGTGTAAGCGTCAAAGCCCATGCAGCGGTATATCTTCATCACCGGCGGCGTGGTGTCCTCCCTTGGCAAAGGCCTTGCCTCAGCCGCCCTAGGCGCGCTCCTCCAAGCGCGCGGGTATTCGGTCAGGCTTCGCAAGCTTGATCCCTACCTCAACGTCGATCCCGGCACGATGAGCCCCTACCAGCATGGTGAGGTTTTCGTCACGGACGATGGGGCGGAAACGGATCTGGATTTGGGACACTACGAGCGCTTCACTGGCGTGCCTGCGCGCAAGTCGGATAACGTAACCACCGGACGCATCTACCAGGACATCCTGGCCAAGGAGCGGCGCGGCGCATTCCTCGGTGGCACCGTGCAGGTCATCCCGCACGTGACCGACGCCATCAAGCAGTTCGTCACATGCAGCAACGAAGACGTCGACTTCGTGCTGGTCGAAATCGGCGGCACGGTGGGCGATATCGAAGGCTTGCCGTTTTTCGAGGCGATCCGCCAGCTCGGCAACGAACTGCCCGCAGGCAGCTCCATTTTCATCCATCTGACGCTGGTTCCCTACATTCCTTCAGCTGGCGAAATCAAAACCAAGCCGACGCAGCACTCGGTCAAAGAATTGCGCTCGATTGGCATTCAGCCCAATATCTTATTGTGCCGGTCGGATCGCGAAATTCCCCAGGGCGAACGCCGGAAAATTTCGCTCTTCTGTAATGTGCGCGAAGACGCGGTGATCCAAGCTCGCGACGTCGCCTCCATTTACGAGGTTCCGCTCTCCTACCACCGTGAGGGGCTAGATGAGCAGGTGCTGCAAGCGTTTGGCATCGCCGATGCGCCCAAGCCCGATCTTTCGCGTTGGGAGACCATTGCGCACGGCGTCGCCACGCCTGAAGGCGAGGTGACCATCGCAATTGTCGGCAAATACACAGGCCTCAAAGACGCCTACAAGTCGCTGAATGAGGCATTGGTGCACGGCGGCATCGCCAACCGCGTCAAGGTCAAGCTGGAGTGGATCGAGAGCGAGATCTTCGAGCGCGAGGATCCTTCGCCCTACCTGGAGGGTGTCAATGGTATCCTGGTGCCCGGCGGCTTCGGCGAGCGCGGCTCCGAAGGCAAGATCCTCGCCGCTAAATTCGCGCGTGTGCGCCAGGTGCCCTATTTCGGCATCTGCTTTGGTATGCAGATGGCCTGCATTGAGGCCGCACGCGATCTGGTGGGCATCGCGCAGGCAAACTCCACTGAGTTCGGGCCGGCATCGGAGCCGGTTATCGGCCTGATGACGGAGTGGATGCGCGGCAGCGAGCTGGAGCAGCGCCGCCAAGGGGGTGACCTCGGCGGCACCATGCGGCTCGGGGCCTATTCTGCAGAGCTTGTCGCCGGAAGCAGGATTGCAGACATTTACGGAACGACAAAGATCTTCGAGCGCCATCGCCATCGCTACGAGGTGAACACAAAGTACCGCGTGCGATTGGAAGCAGCGGGCCTGAAGTTCTCAGGGCTTTCGCCTGACGGCCTGTTGCCCGAGACCGTCGAGTACCCCGATCACCCCTGGTTTATCGGGGTCCAGTATCACCCCGAACTCAAGAGCCGGCCCTTCGATCCCCATCCGCTATTTAGATCCTTCATTGCCGCGGCGGTGGAGCAGAGCCGGTTGGTCTAGCCCTATGCCGTTGCTCTCGTACGCAGTTGCACTGCACGCGCCAATTCGCTTCTTTGTCTCTGCCTGCTCAAAGAATGTGCAATGTCCACGGATCGCGCCGTGCGACGACGACCCCGGCCATGCCAATGAAATGACGTTTCTGCTTGGGTTCTCAGGCGCTTGCACGCGCACTGCCAATCCTGGCACGGCTTTTGAGTGCCATTACGACGTTAACCATGAGCCGGCGAGGTTGGGAGACCGGCAGTGGCGCCTGGAGAGGGCCCAGAGAGGGCCCAAAGAGGGCTAAGGGAAAACACAAGGAGACGCTCCCTATGAAACTCATCGTAGCCATCATTAAGCCGTTCAAGCTCGACGAGGTCCGCACGGCACTGACCGAGCTTGGCATTGCCGGAATGACAGTCACGGACGTTAAGGGTTTCGGCCGCCAGAAAGGGCACACGGAGGTGTATCGCGGGGCCGAGTACGTTGTGAACTTCCTCCCCAAAGTGAAGATCGAGGTTGCCGTGTCGGATGATAAAGCGGACGCGGTGGTCGCGGCTCTGGAGGCGACCGCCAAGACCGGCTCAATCGGCGATGGTAAGATCTTTGTTTCGTCGCTTGAGCAATCGATCCGAATCCGCACAGGCGAGTCCGGCGACGAGGCGCTTTAGGTTGCCGTTTTGGAGGCCGTCAACGATGCCGCAGGGATCGCGGTGGCGTGGGGTGGTGCCGTCACCGACGGTTTTCCTTTGGTGACGCATCGCGCAGCGGGGTGAGCGACAAGGTGTCCAACTGTGGCAACCTGGTCACAAGGCATGCCGCCATTGGGGAGCGCGAGCGCGGATGGGCAATTGATCCGCACTCGAATCAGTCCGTCCTCGCCGAATCGCGCCATAAGGGGAGGCGGAGGACATTGTCAATCGGGCAGTTGCAGTCGTGTCCTCCTGATCGAGACTGCAGGCCAGCTTTCGCAGGCCCGGCAGGAAATCAATCGCGCTCAGGGGAGTCACAAACATGCCTATGGAGTCACTCATCGTACTGCTGATCGTTGGTGCGATCGCCGGCTGGGCGGCCGGTCAGATCGTCAAGGGGTATGGGTTCGGCTTGGTTGGCAACATCGTCGTTGGTGTTGTCGGCGCCTTCATCGGTAACTGGCTCTTTCCCCAATTGGGATTGTGGGGTGCTGACATGATCGGCATGATCATTTCAGCCATCCTCGGTGCCGTCATACTGCTTGTCGTCATTGGTCTTGTAAGACGCGCGGGTTAGCGCCCAGGCAGACTTAAGATTGTGGATGATCGCGTCCTCAGAGGCGCGGTCATCTGCGTTGTGGGGCCGCATCTTTGGCACGCATGATCAGTGCCCATGCTATAAGGCTGCCATGACAAAGCATGAATCCTTGAAGCCCAACCCGCGCATTTTGATCGGCAACATTACGGTGGCGAACGATGCCCCGATTACCGTGTTCGCCGGGCCGTGCCAGATGGAAAGCCGGGCGCACGCGCTGGAGATGGCCACTGCGCTGAAGGAGATCGCAGAGAAGCTCGGATTTGGACTGGTGTTCAAGGCGTCCTTCGATAAGGCCAACCGCACGTCGTTGTCGGGTAGGCGCGGTATTGGGCTCGAGGCGGCGCTGCCGGTGTTCGCCGAAATCCGCGAAACGCTGGCGCTGCCCGTCGTCACCGATGTTCATGAAGGCGCCCAGTGCGCGTTGCTTGCCCCTGTCGTTGACGTGCTGCAGATCCCGGCTTTTCTCTGCCGCCAGACGGCCCTCCTAGTGGCCGCGGCTATGACGGGCCGTGTTGTCAAGGTCAAAAAGGGGCAGTTTTTGGCGCCTTGGGACATGAAGAACGTCGTGGAGAAAATCGTTGTGTCGGGAAACCCTAACGTGCTTCTCACCGAACGCGGCGCGTCCTTCGGCTACAACACACTCGTCACCGACATGCGCGCGCTGCCCATCATGGCCGAGATAGGCTGCCCGGTGATCTTCGATGCCACCCATTCCGTGCAACAACCAGGCGGTCAGGGCACGAGCTCGGGCGGCGACCGGCGCTTCGTGCCGGTTTTGGCGCGAGCGGCTGTGGCTGTTGGCGTTGCCGGCTTATTCATTGAGACGCATGAAGATCCCGAAAACGCGCCGTCAGACGGCCCCAACATGGTGCCATTGAAAAACTTTGAGCTGATGGTGAAAGAGCTAATGGCGATTGACGCGCTGGTGAAGGCGCAAAGCAGCGTGCGGTAGGGCAAGCGCTCAGCTTCTCAAGCTCCTTGAGCCTGATCGTTTCACTTGGACGCACTTGGCTTTTCCAATTGAAACGTGAATCAGTCTCTACACTTTTGCTTGAGAGCAAGATTCACGGTCTTGGCGGATGCCTCCCTGGCTTGGCGAGCGATTCCATCAAGAACGAATTTTCTTTAAGAACGGGAAGGATATCGGATGGCCGGCGTGTCGCTGGAGGAACTGGCGGTCTTGTTGGCTGCCCTCGCGATTGCCGGCCCGCTGTCGCGCTGGCTCGGCATTGGGACAGTGCTCGGCTATCTCGTTGCCGGCATGCTGCTGGGTCCCTCCACGATCGGGTGGATTTTCTCCGACTTCGAGGCCAAGAAGATCCTCGAATTTGCTGAGTTCGGCATCGTGCTTTTGCTCTTCGTTATTGGGCTGGAGCTGCGCCCAAAACGTCTATGGGCGATGCGCCATGCCGTCTTTGGGCTAGGCAGCGCTCAGGTGGGCGCGACTGGCCTCATACTCGCTCTCACTGGTCTGCTTTTCGGGCTGCAATGGCAGACGGCCATTTTTGTCGGGCTCGCGCTGGCGCTCTCGTCGACAGCGTTTGCGCTGCAAGTCATGGATGAGACCGGCGATCTCACCGCGCGGCACGGGCGCTTGGGATTTGCGGTGCTGCTGTTTCAAGACCTGTGTGCCATTCCACTTATCGCGCTTGTGCCCTTGTTCGCCGTGACGGGGACCGACCTCGGTGCGACGATGGATCTTGCGGCGGCGGTGAAGGGTCTTTTGATCATCGCAGCGGTGATCGGTGTCGGGCACTTTGTCTTAGATCATCTCGTGCGGCTGGTGGCGCTAGCGGGCGTAAAGGAGGCGATGACGGCCGCGGCGCTTCTAACAGTCGTTGGCTTCGCCTTCCTCATGCAGAAGGCGGGCGTGTCCGCGTCGCTGGGCGCCTTCATCGCCGGTGCGCTGCTTGCTGAATCCTCCTATCGCCATCAGCTGGAGGCCGACATCAAACCCTTCGAAGGGCTGTTGCTCGGACTTTTCTTCACGGCAATCGGCATGACGATTAACCTGCGGCTTCTGTTGGAGGAGCCGGGCCGCATTTTCGTGCTCGTTGCCGGTCTTGTCGCCATCAAGGCGGTCGTGCTCTACGCGCTGGGGCGTTGGCAAGGATTGCAGCCGGGCCCGGCGCGCAGGCTCGGATTGGCGCTGGCGCAAGGTGGAGAGTTCGCTTTTGTCCTCTTCACTGTGGGCTACGGAGCGGGCGCGTTGTCATGGGAGATGACCGAGCTGCTCACCATCGTCGTAACGTTGTCGATGGCGGCTACACCGCTCACCCTCAAGGTGGAGGAGTTTTTCTCGCACCGCCGCAAGCCCGCTCCAACCTACGATGCGATGCCTGAAAACGAGGGGCATGTGATCATCGCGGGCTTTGGCCGCTTTGGGCAAATCGTGGCTCGCATTTTAAGGGCTAAGCGCATCCCCTTCACTGCGCTCGACATCAGCGCGGAGCAAGTAGAATTGGTAAAGCGGTTCGGAAGCCAGGCGTTCTATGGGGATGCAAGCCGGCCCGAGATTCTCGACGCGGCCGACGCCCACTCGGCGCGGGCCTTCGTGCTGGCCATCGATGACGTGGAGGCCTCTATGCGCACAGCCGAACTGGTGAAGAGCCGCTATCCGGATTTGCCGATCTATGCACGGGCGCGCAACCGCGCTCATGCGCATCGCTTGCTCGATCTCGGGGTCACGCACTTGCAGCGTGAAACGTTTCTATCTGCTCTCGATATTATAGATCGGCTGTTGGTAGGCCTTGGCGTGTCGAGGCGCGAAGCTGATCGCATCGTCGGCACGTTCCGAACGCACGACGAGCGGCGACTGATTGAAGACTACAAGCACGCAAGCGACATGGAAAAACTGCGGGACCGGGCGCGCAGCGACGTTGCCACCCTCGAGAAGCTATTTGCTGAAGATGCCGCCGAGCAAGAACGTGTGCGCGACGATAGGGAAGCGGAGGGGCGCGCACGGTGAGGCCCATCATCTGCGTCGGCCATGCGGCGCTCGACCACGTTTACCGCATCGAGGCCTTTCCTCCCGCGCCGACGAAGGTACGATCGTTGGAGCACATCGAAAGCGGTGGCGGCATGGCGTCCAACGCGGCGGCCGCGATTGGGCGGCTTGGTGCCTCCGTGGAGCTGTGGAGCCACATCGGCGCAGACGAAGCAGGCGTCAAAATTCGCAAGTTTTTGGAAGCTGAAGGCGTCGATGTGCGGCACCTCAAGACTTACCAAGGCGCGCGCTCCTCCACATCAGCGGTCATCGTAGATGGCAAGGGCGAACGGCTCATCATTGGGGAACGCAATCATGCCATGCCGATGGACGCCGGTTGGCTGCCGCTTGATCGCATTGCTGGTGCGGCGGCGGTGCTGAGCGACCTGCGCTGGGTGGAGGGGACGCGCGCCGCTTTCGCCGAAGCGCGGGCGCGCGGTGTCACCACAATGCTCGACGGCGATCTGGGAGGCGGCGATGTGATCGCCGAGTTCTTGTGCCTGGCTGACTATGCGATCTTTTCAGGCCCCGCCTTGGACGACTTTGCGCCTGGACCGGGCGACGCCCAGCGTCTGGCGTGCGTTTTGGCCACCGGTGTACGCCACGCGGGTGTGACACGGGGCGCTGAGGGCTATTCCTGGGCCAGCGCGGACGGCGCGAGCGGCCATCAACCGGCCTCTCCTGTGAATGCCGTCGATACGACAGGGGCGGGCGATGCATTTCATGGCGGCTTTGCCTGGGCGCTTATGCAGGGCTGTGAGCAAGCCGAATGTGCCCGCATTGCCGCAGCCGTGGCGGCACTCAAATGCCAACGTCTGGGCGCCCGGTCGGGTCTGCCGACGCTTGCGGAACTCAAATCCTTCCTTGCTAACGAGAAATGAGGCTGCGGGAGTATCGCGCCTTTGGGGCTGCGGGCATGGACGCCGGGCAACAGCCTCGCTAAATGTGCGCCTCAAACTGGGGAGGCGCGCGTCGGCGGCCCGAAACAAAGGGCAGTGGTGGCCCGAAACAAGGGATTGAATAAATGAGCGAGGCGCGAGAGATGAGCACCCAGGCGCAGGCCATAGGGCATCAGGATATGGCGAATGCCATCCGGGCGCTGGCCATGGATGCCGTGCAAGCTGCCAAGTCGGGTCACCCCGGCATGCCCATGGGCATGGCTGATGTGGCGACCGTGCTCTTTAGCGAAGCGCTGCGTTTCAATCCGGCAGAACCCCGTTGGCCGAACCGCGACCGTTTCATTCTGTCGGCGGGCCACGGTTCGATGCTGCTCTATTCGTTGCTCTACCTCACGGGCTATCCGGGGATGACCCTTGAGGAGTTGAAGAATTTTCGCCAACTGGGCTCCAAGACGGCCGGTCACCCCGAATATGGTCATGCGGCCGGAATCGAGACGACAACGGGTCCTCTTGGGCAAGGGCTTGCCAACGCCGTGGGTATGGCGCTCGCAGAGCGCATGCTGAATGCACGGCTCGGTGACGAAATCGTCGATTACAACACTTATGTCATCGCCGGGGACGGCTGCCTTATGGAAGGCCTCAGCCACGAGGCAATCTCGCTTGCAGGTCACCTGGCGCTCGGAAAGCTGATCGTGTTTTTTGACGATAACGGCATCTCTATCGATGGTCCCACGAGCCTCGCGGTGTCCGACGATCAGGTCATGCGCTTCAAGGCGGCTCACTGGAATACCGTGAGCGTCGACGGTCATGACCCCAAAGCTATCAGCGAAGCGATCAAGAAAGCGCGCAGCGATTCCTCAAAGCCTTGGCTCATCGCTTGCAAGACCGTCATCGGCTACGGCGCGCCAACGAAAGCTGGAACGGCCGCCACACACGGCGCGCCTTTGGGCGAAGACGAAATAAAAGGCGCGCGCGAAGCCTTGGGATGGCCGCACCGGCCATTTGAGATACCCGACGGCGTTAAGCAGGCGTGGCGCGCTGTTGGACAGCGCGGTGCGTCGGAATGCGCGGAATGGAAGGCTCGCCTTGCCAAGGCAGGCCCCTCGGCCACCGTAGCACTTGCCGATCCGGCAGGTGCATCCCGACTTTCTGCCGTTACCGACGCCATTGTCGAGGCCAAGTCCGCCTTTGCGGCCGACGAGGCCAAGCGTGCCACGCGCGTGTGGTCGCAGATGACGTTGGATCGTGTCGTTCCCGTGCTGCCCGAACTCATCGGTGGGTCGGCAGATCTCACCGGCTCCGTTGGAACGCGCACTAAGGAGCACCACACGCCAGTGACCAGGGACAACTTTGCCGGCAACTACATCCACTACGGGGTGCGCGAGCACGGCATGGCGGCGGCCATGAACGGAATGGCGCTGACGGGCGGCCTCATTCCCTATAGTGGTACCTTCCTTGTCTTCACCGACTATTGCCGCCCTGCCATCCGCTTGTCGGCGCTGATGGGGCAGCGCGTGATCTATGTCATGACACATGACTCCATTGGTCTGGGCGAAGACGGCCCGACGCACCAGCCGATCGAGCATCTGGCGAGCCTGCGCGCCATTCCAAACCTGCTGGTGCTGCGCCCGGCTGATGGCGTGGAGACGGCGGAGTGTTGGGAGATTGCGCTGAAGCATACCGACAGGCCGTCAATTCTCTCCCTGTCGCGTCAGGGCGTGACCCACGTCAGGCCGTCGCCCACCAAGGAGAATTTGAGCGCGAAGGGTGCCTACGTTGTTAAAGAGCCAGACGGTGCCCGCGACGTCACGTTATTGGCCACGGGCGCTGAGGTCGGGATGGCCGTTGCAGCAGCTAAAGCGCTTGCAAACGACGGTGTGCGCGCCGCCGTTGTCTCGATGCCATCGTTTGAGCTCTTCCGCGCCCAATCTGAAGCTTACCGGGCACAAGTGTTGGGTGATGCCCCACGGGTCGCGGTCGAAGCCGGTGTGGTACAATGTTGGTATGAGTGGCTGGGCGCAAATGGCAGGTTTATTGGGCTTTCGGGCTTCGGCGCTTCTGCGCCAGGACCCCAGGTGTTTGAGCACTTCGGCCTGACGGCGGAGAAAGTTGCGGAGGCTGCACGACGCCTTGTCAAAGGCGACGTGTGAGAACAGAGCCCGATTGGCCCAGTAACTTTGGATGTCCTTTGGATGGATCTCGACAAGCTTAAAACGATTGCCGATGTGGACGTGGGGGGCAAGCGGGTGCTCGTGCGCGCCGACCTCAATGTGCCGGTTGCGGACGGCAAGGTGTCGGACGCGATGCGTCTGGAGCGATTGCTTCCGGGCCTCAAGGACCTAAGCGCGCGCGGTGCGCGCATCGTCGTGATCTCTCACTTTGGCCGTCCGAAGGGTGCTCCCGACCCGGAGCTGAGTTTGCGTCGGGTAGCGGCAAAGCTCGGTGATCTCTTGGGTGCTCCCGTTCAGTTCGTAGCCGATTGCGTTGGTGCAGAGACGGAAGCGGCCGTTGCGGCGCTGAAGCCAGGCGAGATTGCCGTTCTGGAAAACCTGCGTTTTTACGCCGGCGAGGAGAACGACGATGCTGAATTCGCCGCCAAGCTTGCACGCTGTGGTGACATCTTCGTCAACGATGCCTTCTCCGCTGCACACCGCGCACACGCATCGACTGTCGGTCTGACGCGCGAGCTTCCCAGCTATGCGGGCCCCTTGATGATCGAGG
>Ga0255057_10001987_pt1 | contig 11215 bp, 7 predicted proteins | sample Cases_109_6_MG_FD_189022 | JGI IMG/M metagenome (GOLD analysis project Ga0255057, IMG submission 189022) | Seawater microbial communities from Amundsen Gulf, Northwest Territories, Canada - Cases_109_6 | ecosystem: Environmental > Aquatic > Marine > Gulf | place: Canada: Northwest Territories... | reverse complement strand
CGCCGCAGACCGCATCGGACTGCATTGGCGCGACGGCACGCACGCTCAAAACGAAGAGGATTGGGCGGCCTTGTTGGATTTCGCGGATCACCATTTTTTTGACAAAAGGACGAATCGAAGATTCGACAACTGGACCTATACGGACTCCAAACTGCCTTTTGACTGGAAGGCGCCCGGCGTGGTCCCGGCGAAATGAGTCATGGTTATCTCGTTTTTTTGGATACGCAAACTGGGAGCGGCGAATGAATGTCCACAGCAAGCTTGGTAAACGTCATTGCGTCACTGGGGCGCTGTCGGTTCTCTGCGTTTGCGTACTGGCGGCGCCGGCGTTTGGGACGGACTACTATGTTGATGCGCGCCGAGGGGCGGATGCAAACAGCGGCCTGGAGGCCGGCAGGGCATGGCGATCACTAGACAAGGTCAATGGGACCACGTTCGCGCCAGGCGACCGGATCTTGTTCGCCGCGGGTTCACGGTGGGAAGGCCAATTGCATCCGCAGGGCTCGGGTACAGCGGGTCGGCCCATTGTCGTCGACCGATTTGGAACTGGGCCGTTGCCGGTTATCGATGGCGTGGGATCCGTGGGGCGCGGGGTGGTCCACTTGCATAATCAGTCACACTGGGAGGTCAACCGGCTGGAACTCACCAACGACGCGGACGAAGAAGGAGACCGGCGGGGCGTGATGATATCAGCGGCGAATGCGGGTCTGATCCAGCATGTGCACTTGAAGGAATTGTATATTCACCACATCAAAGGAATCATCGGTCAGTCCATCACCGCCAAAAATACGGGGGGCATCGGTATTTTCATCGAGGCGGATGATCTGAAAGACACACGCTATGATGATGTGCTGATTGAAGCGTGCCGGATTGAGACGGCGGACAACACGGGCATTTTCACGCGTAGCAACGCGGCGGGTCCGAATGAAACGACCGGGCCGAATTGGGAGCGACGCCGGATAACAGGGCTGCACATCCGCAGCAACAGAATAAATGACATCGCCAAGAATGCGATGATTATCCGGATGGCAGACGCGGGATTGATCGAGCACAACGTTTGTTGGGACACGGCGTACCGTACAGGAACCGGCAACACGATATTCTCGCGGAGCAGCCGGGATACGGTGTTTCAATACAACGAAGGATATCTCAACCGCTCAAAGGATTATGATGGTAGCATGTATGACGCCGACCTGGACAGTCCAGGCTGCATTTTTCAGTACAGCTACAGTCACGACAACAATCACGGCCTGTTTTGGATGTGCACAACGCGGCCGGACGCGAACGTGATTGTCCGCTACAACATCAGTCAGAACGACAAAGGAAAGATTTTCTGCATCAACTATCCGAACACAAGCTGCTACATCTACAACAATGTGGTCTTCGTTCCCGAACATCTCTCGCCCGTGATTATTGATGAGCGGCGTGACGCGGAGAAAACGTACTACTTCTACAACAACGTCATCTACAACCTGAGCCCCACGGCAACGTATAACTGGCGCAACGCAAAGCGGCATTTCTCGAACAATGTTTTTTTCGGTTTTCATCCTGAGGGTGAACCGGGCGGACCAGGGAAACTTACGGTGGATCCGAGATTCGTGAATCCGGGCGGCGGCAAGCTGGGCATCGATACGTTGGACGGGTATCGGCTGCGGTCCGATTCGCCGTGCATCGACAGCGGGCTGGCGCTCCCCGGCAGCGGCGGGTTGGATTATTGGGGCAATCCCGTGCCGCGTGGCGCCGGCACGGATCGCGGGGCGCACGAGATTGGGCTGGGAGGTGGAAGTCATTGAAATTCTTGGTACTTCGGGAAACGCTCCACGCCGCGCTGTTGCGCGCAAGGATACAGGAAAAACGGGAGGTGAAGCAAGGAGAAGAGAATGTTTGCAACGTGACTAGCTGCCAGGAGGTGCCGCGCGTGGCTTGTCCGGCTTGTTCGCCCTCCTGGGGCATTGGTTGATCCATTGCAGCGTGAGTCATCCTTCGATCGGTGCCCAGGTGGGTACGCATCCGTTATCATTACGGCGATACCACGCGACGAACTTGACGAGAAAAGCAATAAAACAACACATCGGATTCCCATGTCGAAGCGGTACGCCCGGCCTGCGACCTCAGGGCTGACCATTGAAGTGAAGGCGCACACGTAAAATGAGATTGAGTTTGAATTGACCACTACGGAAGGCTAGCGTCCCTAGCGCCGTGTAAAGTTTTCGGTGATGAAGCGAATAGCCATCGCCGATGGGTAGAATCTCCATGAGCAGTACGTGCGTCATCGGCGTCTTTGCGGTCTCCTGCCTGTCGTTCTTCCCAGGTGCGGCTGCCGACGCGCAAGAAGACGTTGTCGCTACGGTGAATGGTCACGACATCACGCTCCCCGAGTTCCGTCGCAGCCTTTTGGAGCACCGGGCCGCCGTGTTCAGCTATTTCAACCGCCAATACGGAGCTGATGAAGATCAAGGGGAGTTCTGGACAAGCTCTTTCGATGGTGAAGTGCCCCTTGAGAAGCTCCGTAGGCAGACGCTTAACGACTGTGTTCGGATTAAGATGCAACAGCTTCTCGCTCTTGAGAAAGGACTTGTGCGCGATGTTAGCTATGCCGCTTTTCTCAGAAGTATAAACGAAGAAAACCGCCGTAGAAAAAACGCGGTCCAGAACGATGAGGTGATCTACGGCCCGGTCGAGTACAGCGAAAGCACCGGGTTTGCCCACTTTTTCAGCCTTCTTGTTGTGAGGTTGAAACAGCGCCTGGCCGACGATGCTTTTGAGATCACCGTAGTGAAACTGCGTGACTTCTATGACGCTAACAGGGAGCAGTTCAAACGGCCGGATTCCGTGACTCTCCGGGGGCTGCGCGCCAGCGATGCCGATGCCAAAGAGATCCTCCGCCGACTCGCTAATCAGCTTCGTGAAGGCGCCGAGCTAAAGGAATCGATGCGAAACAAGCATGTCGGTTTAGTCTATTTCGAGCAAACCATGAGCGACAAGACTGCGCGTGGCGAGCAATCCGATAACTTTGACATTTCCGCTGAAGTGCGCGAGCTACCAACGGGTGCAACCAGCCTTTTCGAGCAAGAGAGCAAACTATTCCTGATTCAATTGGTCGCGCGCCGCGAAATGGGCTATTACCCATTCGACGACAAGTTGAAGCGTGTGCTTCAAAGGCGTTTCGTTGACCGTGCCTATGAGAGGTTAATTGCACAGCGTATGGGTGAGGCTGAGGTCGTCGTTAACGAACTGGTATTCGACCGGGTTATGGCGCATTAATGATCGATGACTGCTTGGACAGTGACATTTTACCCCAATCCTAATACCACAGCGCAGGGTTAGGGCCACCTACATCGTATCAGGTCTTTGAGCACAATGCCGTTTTCTCGCAGTTTTTTAAGTCTTCGCTTACGGTGGAATGTTCTGGCGCTGGCGTTGCGTTGTTGCCAGTGCTGGATGGTGCTGGCCGTGTGCTCGATCAGCGTCGGCGAGGCGCGTCCGCTATGCCACCAACTCGGCAAGAGCGCGGCGACCGCGGCGTGGACCTGGCAGACCGTGACATCGGGATTGTTCCCCCCGCAGCCCGTCTCGGACACGCGCCAAGAACAGGTAGCTCACGCACGACAGGATCAAGTGGCGTTTCAAGCCGAGGTAGTGTCGACCTTCCCACTGGTCAAGTCCGATCTCCTGTTTTTGATCTTGAAAGCACCTTTCGACGCGCCATCGCGAGAAAGCGACCAACAACATCGTTTCGACGCTCGTGTCGGCCGGCGCGTTGCTAACGAAGAACTTCACTTCGTCGTGGTCGAGCACGTTACGTGCGATAACCAGGTGCAACCGCATTCCTGGCAATCCCCGGTCGTCCTTCATCGTGACGCGCGTATGCTTGTCTTCCCAAACGAGCGGCCCTTTTTCTCCATCCTTCACATGGTAGCGCACCCACGCTTGGTCTCGCAGCGTGGGCGAGTGATAGAGCAGGTCTCGCACAGAACTCGGCGGTCGACTGCCGAGAGTGAGCCGAGGCGTTTTACGGGGACACCCCCCGACCGATCGCCGGTACTGTCTGCTGGTGATGTGCGGTGCACGAATCCAACAAGAAAAGATCACCGGCACTTCCGCCACAAAGAGTTGGCCACGCTCTTCCAGGCCCTGCAAAAACAGGGGTTTCGAGCCATAGCCTTCGTCAACCGTCAGCCAGTCGAAATGCATGCCGTTCTCGGTCGCTCGATCATACAACTCCAAGGCGATTTGCCACTTGGGTCGGTACGTCACCTCGTCGGGAATGCCGGCTGCACGGCAGCGCTCGCGGTCATCCGACCAGCTTTCCGGAAGAAACAGATCGCCGTCGACCAGGCAATGGAAGTCGCCTGTGGCATACCCCAGATGAACCGTCACCATGCAATTCTCTTGTTGCCAACGGTTCCGCACCATTGCCGCTGTACGCCAGGCGTCTTGTTCCCTTTCTTGACGTCACTCGTTTCGTCAATGATGCCGATCGAGTTCGGCCCAGCGTGTTTGCCAATAACGATCTCTTGCAGGCGGTCTCGCATCTGGTCTTCATCCCAACAACAGTGCGCCAGGAACTCCTGCAAGGTCCGTGGCACAACTCCGGCCGCCAAGGCGATCGGCTCGCAACTCTTGCCGGGCAGCTCCGAGAGTTGCCCTTGAACATACACGGGGAAATGAGCGCGCGTGTCTCGACGCGCGAAACAATCGTCGAACCGTTTCAAATAACGCGTCAACTTCGGTTTCAATTGGCGAATCTGCTTGGCGTCCATGCCATATCCTCCTTGTCCTTCCTGAACGAAAACTAGGACAAGAGGTTCGCCAATTTAGCCAATTTCAGCAATATCAACCCTGCGCTGTGGTACTAATGAGACGCGCGAAATCGACGTTTTTCGCGAACCTAAAATCAAGACGGGAGAATCGAGTATGAAATCAAGACGGGAGTATATCGTGCTGAGTTCGTTGCTGCTGTATCTGGCCGCTCTATTGCCGCTAGAGGTTGCGGGTGAGACATACCATATCGACTCCGCTGATGGCGACGACCTTGCCGCAGGGACGTCTATCGACACGGCATGGCGCAGCCTGAAGAAGGTCAATGCAACTACGTTTGCGCCGGGTGATCGTATCCTCTTCAAGGCCGGCGGTGCGTGGAGTGGTCAACTCCATCCGCAGGGATCAGCGTCTCCGGGCAAACCGATAATCATCGACCGGTATGGTGAAGGGCCACGCCCAATCATTGCCGGCGAAGGTACTGCAGACCTTCCCGGTCGATCCACAATTTACCTCTACAATCAAGAGTATTTCGAGATAGGCAGCTTGGAGATTACCAATTACCTCGAGGGAGACAACAACATTAAACGGGGCGTCTACGTTCTGGCTGAGAACTACGGTGAAGTCCACCGAATCCACCTCCGCAACCTCTTCGTGCACGATGTGAACGGCAGCCTGAAAACGAAATACAACGGAGGAATCTTTTTAGAAGTCGTCGGTAGTTCAAAGAAGACGTGGTTCGACGATGTTCTAATCGAGGGCTGCCATGTCCGCGATGTCGACAGAACCGGCATCTCCAACCAGTCCGAGTGGCGTTTTCGCAGCTTGGAGGATGACGGGAACTGGGTTCCCAACAAGCATTTTGTCATTCGGAACAACATCGTTGAAAGGGCGGGACAGAACGGGTTGATACTTCGCTGTACCGAGTCGCCGCTGATCGAGCACAATCTGTTCAAGGATAATGGTGGCAAGGGCACCGGCAACGCAATGTTCACCTACAACTGCAACGATGCCCTCGTGCAATTCAACGAATCATACGGCACCCTTTTTGCTCCCGGCGAGATCGATGGAGCCGGATTCGACAGCGACTACCAATGTAAGAACTCCGTGTTTCAATACAATTACAGCCACGACAACGATCATGGGTTTATCCTGGTCTGCTGCCAAGGTCGTCCGACTGATTTCAATGACGGCACCGTGGTTCGCTACAACATCAGCCAGAACGACGGGGGGAATGTATTTCGTATCTCCGGGAAAGTTACCAACACCTCCATTTACAACAACGTTATATTTCAAGGGCCGGAAATGGACGCGCGGCTGATCTGGCACAAGGAGTGGGACGACGTCTGGCCCGATGCGACCGCCTATTTCAACAACATCATCTACAATCTGGGAAGCGGCGGATATGATTTTGGTACGAGCAAGAACAACCGGTTCGAAAACAATATTTTCTATGGCAATCACCCTGCCTCCGAGCCCAAGGATCCGCACAAGTTGACCAGCGACCCCTTATTCGTCGCCCCTGGTGAGGGAAAAGTGGGGCGGGCTTCGCTGGAGGGTTATAAACTGAAACAAGGGTCGCCCGCCATCGACTCCGGTCGGAAGATTTCGGACATGCCACCCGTCGACTTCTGGGGCAACCCGATTCATCGCAGCGGTGTCCCTGACCGTGGTGCCTTTGAAAATGAGATCGCGCCGAAGAACCGTTAAGCGTTAGTATATATTGCCGTAGGCGTTAACCAAATCTGGTCTTTCGGAGACAGCACGCAGTAGACGGAACTGAGCGAGAATGCTGTCTCGCCAGACAACGCGTGTCTTGGTTGCCATCACCAGTTGAACCCGACGTTCCACCGGCTTATGAGACACTTTGCTCTTGCCCGCCACCTGCATGGGAGACAAACATCATGGGAACATCTGCGCCTTCCCTTACTGTTCGCCGCCTCATTTTACTTTCAAGTGTGGTTTTATCAACGTTCGTGCTCTGCGGTAAGGCATCGCGGCACGCCGCGGCAGACGACGCGCCCAACACGCTTTCCGAGAAGGAACTGGCCGACGGCTGGATCTTGCTCTTTGACGGCCGGACGAAGTCTGGGTGGAAGGTGGCCAACAAGGGGAACTGGAAGATCGAAAATGGCATCCTTTCGGCCACCCAAGGCGATGTGGGCTTGTTGCACACGACCAGCAAGTTTGGCGACTATCTTCTCAAAGTCGATTTCCGCGCGGCCAAGGGAACCAACAGCGGCATCTTTTTGCGGACATCGCCCAAGCCCAAAAGACCCGGCAGCGACTGTTACGAATTGAACATCGCCCCGCCAGACAATCCTTTTCCTACCGGTAGCTTTGTCAGACAGAAAAGAGTCACCGGAGTGGCCGAAACAGACGATTGGCGGACCTGTGAAGTGACGGCTCAGGGCGGCCATTTCCTGGTCAAAATCGACGGCAAAAAGGTGCTCGACTTCACCCACTCCAAACCGGTTGGTCGCGGCCATATTGGCTTGCAGTTCAACAGCGGAAAGATCGAATTTCGCAACGTGAAACTCAAACCGCTCTGATCTGCCCCCTTCAAACGAGTCCATCCGTATAGTCAAAAAACTTCGCCGAACTTGAAATACTAGGAACAAAGGGTTTTCACGCAGTCGTGTAGCATCGATCTCGGCTGAGATTGTCGTCCGCTTTCTTCGCCGGAAGGATAACTTGGTTACACTCCGCACAGCTTGCCCTAACAGCGAAGATAGAACGATTCGCGAATATGCCCAGGTTATCGGGTCTCGCGATGTCACTATCACCTGATAGGTAGTCAGGCGCACACGTCTAGCAAGTCGCCTCTGGCAAAGAACTTCTGAACTCTTGATTCTGCCGCTTATCCTCCAGCTTGCACTCACGGTAGTCCCCTCTTGGCACTGATTGTCACTACCCGGCCAAAATCAGACTCTTCGACTACATGTACATGAATTCGAGGAGCATTGAAGTGGCCGCCAACTGCGGGTAGGCGTAATGTGTAAAGTGCCCTGTACGGAGCTTTACGCCTTACGTGGGAATCATGGTTTAGCCCGGTGTTTTAACTGTGAGGATTTTGCTAAGCGTAGTTGACCGGGTGTACGGACAGGAGAGCAGTACAACCTGTAAAATTCAAGGTCAAGCGGTGAACGGGCTTACGTCTCAATTGAGGTGCTTGAGGCCGGTCAAGCCGCAGAACACCTCGCTGTGAAGTTGGGTATATTTACCCTGGCAGCCGTACTCGGCATCGGTGAAATTGGGACGAGGGGTGGGGCCGAGAAAGTGGAGATCCTCGCTTTGCGAATCCTGAAAACCTTATTTTGGTGACTGATGAAAGCCCGCGTGGCCTTTATAACAGGATCAATTTGTCTCTCCAAAGCCGCAATGCAGACATGATCAAATATAAGAGCGCTCCCACTGTCGCCAATCAAGCGTTTCGACACATTCGCGGCACTCGTCGATGACGTCTGCCAAGGCTCGATAATATCCCGCGAGAACGAGAACTCGGCCGGCTTTTGCGCGATTCGTTGTGTCGACGGCCGGATCGTCACGAAGAGAATCAAGCTGATGACGATACTCCTCGATCAGCGATTTGGTATCCGGTAACACGCCGCCGGGTACTTGTCCATTGATCCTTTCCTGAATTGCCTCCAAAGAGACTTCGAAGGATTCTCGCAGCTCGCGTACTGCCGCGTTCAGAGAAGCGAAAGCCGCGTCGTCAGGCACCGGCAACCTGGCATGCTCAGCCAAATCGATTCGGAATATCAGCGATTGCATCGAAGCCAATAGATCATTTACCTTTCTAGAATTATTTTTCGGGGCACGTCGTGGATTGATCAGATGCGTCGCAAGTGCGCATGTTTTGAAGCTGTTGAGCAAACCAGCGTGCTGGTCAACCAAAAGTGTTTTGCCACGCTTTGTCCATGGAGGGGACGTGCCAAGTCCGCCAAGCGTTTGACCGCAGATTTGAAAGAACCGCAATACGTTCCGCCGCAATGTTTGTTCCGGCGTAGACCACGCGAAGAATTGGAGCAGAATCATGGGAACTATGAACCCGCCACAGTCACCAATCAGGGCATTGGAAAACGTGGAAAACGAGTAGGACTGTTGGAGAGAGATGGACGTCAGTCCCAAAACAAGCATGCCGCCGAACTTTCCCAAAAACATTTTGGTCGTATTAGTCGAATTTATCAGGTAACAGAACGGAAGCGTGGCCAAAAAGAACAACACCGCAAGCTCGAAATACCCGTCCAGAGGACGCATCAGAGCAAAGTAGAGAACCGCAGCAACGGGAGGTCCAACGACGAGTGAAAGGAGTATGCCACGTCGCGGCATTGCGGGGAATAAAGCATTGAAGCTAACCACGACTACCGAATAAATCATGAGCTTGCCTGTTCCACTGGGCCAATTGCTCAATATCCACAGGCAAGCCACCGCAATCATCACGAGAACGGCGATGGCCGATTTAGTCAGACGTGGTCCCAGTGGAGGCGCTGTCGATTGGTGTTCTATTATGGCGCGTGCCTCGGTTCGTGCTTTGGCGGTTTCGACGCCGACTAGAGAGTTATGCACGTCGCTAATCTGCGATTCGAGTTGAGCAAGCTTCTCCTGCATCCCAAGTAGCGCGCCCTTGCTCATGCTGTCAGCTTTCGACGATACAATCTCATCAGCCAGCTTGTGAACAAATGGATCGAGTGAATCGCGGGCTTGAACAATTTCGCCAAGGCGCGAACCGTCGCGAGGCCCAGGGAGCGCCTCGACCAAATTCTGCATCTGATTGTTCAATTGCTGCGTTATCTGTTGTAGAGTCTCAGATTTTCGGATGAAATCGTCGAGAACCGGGTTTGACTGGCAGATATCCAGGTGTTCACGAGCGATGACAATCGCGTGCGCCAGTGAAGTGATCTGGCAAAGTAAGTGCTTATATGAGACTTCAAATTGTTTCATCCGCCAACTATCGATAGCCGCGGTCTGCAAAGTCGCTCCCGGTTTAGGCAGTCCTTGGATGACGTTCTGCTCGATACGATGTATTTCCGCACGCCCGTCTTTTCCCTCGACAAACGTCTCGACCGTTAGCCGCAGAAGATTTCGGCAATTCTCGGTGTTGGCCCGTAATTGTTCCTCGAAAATCGTCGCTGTCGTCGTCGGCCAGAGCAAACTGTGTACAAGTGAATCCACCACAACAGCAAGCAGAATTGCCGAGCCCCACGCGACCCCAAACTCAAAAGAACCGTTGGGATTCTCGACGGATCCATAGCCAATCAGCACCATCGTCACTGCGCCAATCAAGAAAGCGTAGAAGTATCGACTACCTTGCATGAAGTACACCCAAACACCGACGGCCACTGATATGGCAACAATAAAGAGAACGCGATCCTGGGAAAAACATGCAAGCAGAAGGAGTGCGGCAATCCAGCCGGTAACCCCTCCGATGAAACGCATGATACCTGTTTGGATCGTGCTTGCCGCAAAACCTTTTTGGATCATCAGAGCAGTGGTGGCGCCGATCCCTGCACTAATGTTCCCAAACCAAAATGCGATTCCTATCGTAAGCACGATGGCCAAGCTGGATTTCATCGCCAACAGAAGGCTAGCGAGATCAATTGCGTCGAAGATGCGCAGCGGGAGCGCCAGGCAACTTTGGAAATGCGACGAGGCAGGCACCCGCGTTACTGATTCTTGAGAGTTTGCGCTCACAGATAATCTTGCCACGTTGTTATATCAATCTAGTAGGCACACTCCGTACCGTAATCAGCGGGCGCACACTGAGAGTGTCTGCTACTTTTGACTGGGCTCAATTGAAACCGACGCGGTCGTGCCTGCGACGAGCCGAACATTCTCGGGAATCTCTGTCAGCCGAATTCTCACCGGCACTCGCTGGGCCAACCGCACCCAGTCGAACGTTGGTTCGATGGTTGGAACCAGTCCACCTGGTCCTTCCGTGGTAGCAATGTCGGGGGGATTAATTGCATATCCGAAACTCTCAACTTCACCAATCAACGTATAATCGGGATGGCTCATCAATTTGATGATGGCCCTGGCTCCCGGTTTGATATGCCTGAGTTGAGTTTCCTCAAAGTATCCGTCGACTCGAAATGAGGTTGCATCGACAAACGCCACGATGGGGCCGCCAGCAGTAACAAACTGACCGTCAAAGACCTCAAGGTTGGTCACATAACCGTCTGTCGGCGCGTGAATCTTTGTCCAGTTTAGTTTGAGTTGTGCTTCTTCAATCGCGACTTTAGCGCTTCGAACTCGCACATTTTCATCACCCGACACACCCAGATTAGCTCTGGATTCGTCCAGTCCAGCGGTTGCCGTCACCAATGCTGCTTGAGCTTCCACGCGTTCATTTTCAGCGATGGTAAGTTTGGCTTTCGCTTCGGCAATGGCGGCTTTCGCCTTTTCCACAGTTGCCAGTGACCGCTTCAAGCCAGCCTGGGCATTTACAAGTCCA
>Ga0255057_10001986_pt1 | contig 11215 bp, 6 predicted proteins | sample Cases_109_6_MG_FD_189022 | JGI IMG/M metagenome (GOLD analysis project Ga0255057, IMG submission 189022) | Seawater microbial communities from Amundsen Gulf, Northwest Territories, Canada - Cases_109_6 | ecosystem: Environmental > Aquatic > Marine > Gulf | place: Canada: Northwest Territories... | reverse complement strand
TGGCGCGCACCCAGTCGCGGATCACCTGCTCCAGCACGATCCGCAGTAGCTGCTCCTTGTTGGCGAAGAACTGGTACAGGAGGCCGTTGGAGACCCCGGCGCGACGCGCGATCGCCGCCACCGTGCTGCCCGCGTAACCGTGCTCCCCGAAACACTCGCGGGCCGCGCGGAGGATGCGGCGGCGGCGTTCCTCGCTCTCACGACGCCGCTCACTTCCGCCTGGCTTGTCTATTTCTTCATGAATTTCAGGCATTTGGGATCAGTTCCGAATGAATGAATATCATTTAGCAGATTTTCATTGAATTTTCTCTAATAATATTCAAAACTCTCGAACGTCCGATCCCACCCCAAGCCGGGACCGCCCCGCGGCCCGTACTCGAGGACTCGCCATGGCCCAGCTCGACTTCCTGGCCTTCGACGCCGACCACCACTACTACGAGGCCGAGGACGCCTTCATCCGCCACGTAGATCCGAAGCTTCGCAAGCGCTGCATGCAGTGGGCCGAGATCGACGGCCGCAAGCGACTGCTCGTGGCCGGGCGCATCAACCGCTTCATCCCGAATCCCACGTTCGACCCCGTGGCCAGGCCCGGCGTCCTGGACGAGTTCTTTCGCGGCAAGAATCCCGACCAGAAGGGCATCGCCGCGCTCTTCGGGGAGCTCGATCCGATTGACCCGGCCTACCGCGACCGCGACCGGCGCCTCGAGCAGCTCGACGCCCAGCAGATCGAGGGCGCACTGCTCTTCCCGACTCTCGGCGTGGGCATGGAGGAGAGTCTGAAGGACGATCCCGAGGCGCTGCTCGCGGCCTTCCGCGGCTTCAATCGCTGGCTGGAGGAGGACTGGGGCTTCGCCTATCGGGAGCGTCTCTTCGCGGCGCCCTACATCAGCCTGGTGGATCCCGCCTGGGCCGTGGAGGAGCTGGAATGGGCGCTCTCCCGCGATGCGCGCATCGTGGTGATGCGCCCGGGCCCCGTCACCGCGCCGGGGCTACGGCGCTCTCTCGGCGACGCCGTGTTCGATCCCTTCTGGGCGCGGGTGGCCGAGGCCGGCATCACCGTCGCCTTCCACTCTGGCGACGCCGGCTACCGGCGCTTCGCCGAGGCCTGGGGCGGTGCCCTGGAGTTCAAGGCCTTCGAGTACGACCCGCTGGTTTCGTGCCTCTCGGCCAGTCCGATCGCAGACACCCTGGCTTCGCTCTTCTGCCACGGGGCGCTCGAGCGACACCCCGGCGTGCGCCTCGCCACCATCGAGTGCGGTTCCGACTGGGTGGAGGGTCTGTTGAGCAAGCTGAAGCGGGCCTACGGCCAGATGCCGCACCGCTTCCGTCAGGACCCGGTGGAGCTCTTCAAGAGCCGGGTCTGGGTCTCGCCCTACTACGAGGACGATCTCGAGCGACTGCGCGCCAGCCTCGGTGCCGACCACATCCTGTTCGGCTCGGACTTCCCGCACGCCGAGGGCCTGGCCGAGCCCACGAGCTTTCTCTACGAGCTCAAAGGCTTCTCGGACGACGAGATTCGCCAGGTCATGCGCGACAACAGCCTGGGCCTGTTGCGCCCCGAGTCTCGCTAGTCAGCTCGGGTGGCCTCGCGGATCTGCTACTGGTTCTCCTCTCTTTCGCGGGAGGAGCCGCGCCATGCCGATGGTCCTCGTCGAGGAGCCGACTGCGCACGTTCGTGTGATCCGGCTGAACGATCCGGACACGCTCAACAGCATGTCGTTCGAGCTGGTGGGCGACCTCTACGCGGCCCTGCAGCAGGTGCGCAACGACAACGCCTGCTCCGTGGTGGTGATGATTGGCGAGGGCCGCGGCTTCTGCTCCGGATTGAACCTCGAGGAGGTCGGAGTGCCGCCCGGTGCGGAGGGGCTCACACTGGTGCGCCTGGCGATGCGTGCCATGGAGACGATGTCCAATCTCGTGCCCACGCTGCGCGCCCTGCCGCAGCCGGTGATCGCCGCTGTGAACGGGCCCGCCTACGGGGGCGGCCTGTGCCTGCCGTTGGGAGCCGACATTCGCATCGCCGCCGAGGCCGCTCGCTTCCGTAGTGCCGGCGTGACCAACGGGCTCACCGGCACCGAGCTGGGCGTGAGCTATCTGCTGCCGCGCTTGATCGGGGCCTCGCGGGCCAACGAGATCCTGCTGAGCGGGAGGGTGGTGGACGCCCTCGAAGCCGAGCGCATCGGACTGGTATCGCGCGTGGTCCCCGACGACCAGATCCTGAACGCTGCACTCGAGCTGGCCGAGCAGATCGACGGCTGGAGCACCGCCGGCGTGGCCATGACAAAGCAGGTGCTCTGGGACAGCCTGGAGTGCGGCAGTCTCACCTCTGCCATCGATCTGGAGAACCGCAACCAGCTGCTGGTGCGCATGCTCACCCAGAACCTCGACGAGGCGATTCGCGCGCGTCGCGAGGGGCGCAAACCCGTCTACAAGGACTGAGTCCCAGGCCCCTGCCGGAGCCGCGCTCCGGCGAGCCGTTGGCCCGCCTGCCGCGGGGCCTCGGCTTCCCGCGCCGACTCGTTCAAGTGGCGCTCCCGACCACTCGATATCCCGCTGCAAGGGGGGGGTGTTCGTGGCGAGCCTTGGGCGTTTTCGGTGGTGGAGATTCGGGCTGGTTGTGCTGCTGCTGCTGACGTGGGCCCCGGTCACACCGGCTGGCGCCCAGGCTGGTGACCTGCGCGTGGAGATCCACCAGCCTTCGGACGGCACGCTGCTGCCCGCGCTCGAGAGCCGCATCGACGTGGAGGGCGGCGCATCGATCTTCGGTGGGGTGCGCTATCTCGACCTCTTCCTGGTGATCGACACCTCCCGCAGCTTGCAGCGCACGGATCCCAGTGACTTTCGCATGCGCGGCGCGGTGGGCCTGGTCCAGAGTCTGCCGGCCAAGAGCGACATCCAGCTGGGCGTGGTCGCCTTCGACAACAACGCGGAGCTGCTGTCCCCGCTGACTGCAGACCGCGGCGCGGTGCTCAACGCCCTGCGGGGCCTCGACCGCTACGGCTCCACCGACATCGATGCGGGCATTCGCATGGCGCTGACCGGCTTCGCCGCCCGGGCGCGCCCCGGCTCCTCCCGCGTGATCCTGCTCTTCACCGACGGAAAGTCGGACGAGGCCGAGGCGCGCGATGCCGCCCTCGAGGCGCAGCGACGTGGCGTGGCGCTGCACACCCTGATGCTCGGCTCGAGCAAGGACGCCGGGGAGCTGCTCGAGCAGCTGGCCGGCCTGACCGGCGGAAGCTTCCTGCGTGTGCGCAACCCCAGCAAGCTGCCAGAGGCCTTCGTCAACCTGAAGACGACCGGCGTCGAGAACGTGACGCTCAGCGTGAATGGGGCGCCGCCCTTCGCCGTGAAGCTCGTGGGGGGTCGCTTTCGGACCAGCCTGCCGCTGGCGCTGGGGGAGAACCGCATCGTCGCTACCGCCACCAGTCTCGGGGGCGAACGACGCGAGGCTGTCAGCACGGTGACGGTCGCCAACGACATCCACATCCGCATCGACACGCCACGCGACGGCGAGCTCTTCGCCGATCGCCGCCAGGAAGCACTGGTGACGGGCTACGCCAGCCTCTTCGAGCACGACTCGCCGGCCCTGCTGGCGGCCCATCCGGACCGCGGCATCCGCCGGGTCGTGCTACGGGTCGGCCAGTCGCCACCTTTCGCGACGACGCTGGTGGAGGGGCGCTTCGAGGGCCGCGTGATGTTGCACGAGGGCGAGAACCGCATCCTCGCCACGGCCACCGCCACGGATGGGCGCATTGGCGACGAGGCCATCCGGGTCACGGTTCGGCCGCCGGGCTGCGGCGAGCTCGAAGTGATGGCGCTGCGTGAGGGCGCTCCGGCGCTCTCGCTCTCGGATCGCTCGGTGGAGGTCGTCTTCGACGCGTCGAACAGCATGTGGGGCCGCATGCAGGGTGAGACCAAGATGAGCGTCGCCAAGCGCACCCTCACGGACGCCCTGGACTGGCTCCCGGACGACCTGAGCGTGGCGCTGCGCGTCTACGGCCACCAGAACCCCCGCGAGGAGCGCAACTGTCGCGACTCGGAGCTGTTGGTGCCCATGCAGGCGGACAATCGCGACGCGATCCGTCGCGCCGTCGAGCAGTTCCGGCCGCGTGGGCAGACGCCCCTGGCCTATGCGCTGGAACAGGTAGCCGACGACCTGCGCGGCGTGCGCGGCGAGCGTGCGGTGGTGCTGGTGACCGACGGGCTCGAGAGCTGTGGTGGCGATCCGGTGGCCGCGGCGCGCGCACTGCAGCGCCAGGGCCCCGTACCCGTCCACGTGATCGGCTTCGGGCTCGGCGGAGACGACGCGGACCCGGCCAGCCTGCGCGCGATCGCGCGGGCGTCGGGCGGAAAGTACGTGACGGCACGCAGTGCCGAAGAGCTGCGCGATGCACTGAGCGCCACCGTGGGCACGGCCTACCAGGTGATGCGTGGCGGCCGGTCGGTGGCCGAGGGCTCGTTGGGCGTCGAAGGCGCGCTGCGACTGCCGGCCGGGGAGTACGAGGTGCGCGTGGCCAGCCGGCCCCCCTACAGCGCGCCGATCGAGCTCTCAGCCGAGCAGAGCGTGACCCTGGTGCTGGAGCGAAACGGCGCCGGCGTGCGCCACTCCGACGAGCGGCGACCCACCAGCTACCAGGCCTGCGAAGAAGCCCCGCTGCACGCGCAGCAGCCGACCGATCCGCCCGCAGCGCTCCCGGCCGCACCCGCGCCTCGCTAGAGATCTCCAATCAGCCGTCAGCCGATCTCCACCTGGGTGGGTACGATGCGGCGCGGGTCGACTTCTCGTGTCTTGCCCTCGATCTGGAAGGCACCGGCGAGGCGCGCGTCCGAGCTGGATGCGCCCACCCGCACCCGGATCTCTCCGGGCTCGACCACGAAGCGCATGCCACGGTCGTAGAAGGCGAGCTGGCTGGGATGAAGCTTGAAGCGCAGCCCGAGTGTTTCGCCGGCTGCGAGCTCGAGGCGCGCGAAGCCCGCCAGCTGGCCCAGTGGGCGCGTGACGCTCGCCACGGGGTCCTGCACGTAGAGCTGCACCACTTCGCCGCCCGCTACCGAGCCGGTGTTGCGGACGCACAGTGCGATCTCCACCCGCTCGTCGGCCGGCACGCGTTCCGGGGTGATGCGCAGCTGCGTGTACTCGAATTGCGTGTAGGAGAGCCCGTGGCCGAATGGGTAGAGCGCTGTGGCGGGCTCGTCCACGTAGTCCGGGGAGAAGGGGCCGGCGCCGCCGCCCTCGGCCGGCCACTTGCGCGCGTGGTAGACGGGCAGCTGCCCCACGTGGCGGGGTAGGCTCACCGGCAGCCGGCCCGAGGGGTTCACCTGGCCGAAGAGCAGGTCCGCCACGCCGTGGCCTCCCTCTTCTCCGGGTACGAAGGCGTAGATCAGGGCGGGGGCATGCTCGGCGATCCAGGGCAGCGCGTGCACTCGCCCGCTGATCACGACCACCACGCAGGGCGTTCCAGTGGCCACGACCTGCTCCACCAGCGCTTGCTGCAAGCCGGGCAGCTCGAGACGTGCGGAGTCACGAAACTCTCCGACGCTGCAATCCGGCATCAGCCCCGAGCGCCCTCCCACGCACAGCACGGCCACGTCGGCCTGGCGCGCCAGCTCCACCGCCTCGGCCAGCCCAGCGGCTTGCTCTTCCATTACCGGGCAGCCCTGCGCGAAGCCGACCTCGCTCTCGGGAGCAGCGGCGCGGATGCCCTGCAGGGGTGTCACCGACGGCGGGTAGTAGGGCCCGGGCGCGAGTGCACTGCCGGCATCGGAGCGGGGCAGGATGTTGCCCAGATCCTCGCGGTCGCGCCGGTAGACGATCTCTGCATGGGCCGGGTAGTGGTAGTCACCCTGGAGCAGGCGCAGGTCGTCGGCGCAGGGTCCGATCACGGCGATGCGCCGGGTGGCGGGCGAGAGTGGCAGCAGACCCCCGGAGTTCTTGAGCAACACCATCGATTTGGCGGCCAGCTCGCGCGCCAGCTTGCGATCGGCTGGCGTCTGGTACACGCGTGGTGCCGCCTCGGCGTCCACGCTGGCCGCCTCGAAGAGGCCCAGCTCGAATTTGAGGCGCAGCACCCGCGCCACCGAGCGGTCGACGAGGGCCGCGTCGACCGCGCCGCTCTCGACGCCGGCGATCAGCTCGGCGTAGCAGTCGAGAGCGGGCAGCTCGACGTCGAGGCCGGCCTCCAGCGCCATCCGGGCCGCGGCGGCCTTGTCGGCGGCGACGCGGTGCGACGTGATCAGCAGCAGGGTCGTGAAGTAGTCGGCCACCACCACGCCCTCGAAGCCCAGCTCGCCGCGCAGCAGATCCTCGAGGATTTCGCGCGAGCCTCCGCAGGGCAGGCCGTCCACGTCGTTGTAGGCGTTCATCACCGAGGCCAGGCCGGCCTCCTGGATCGCTGCCAGGAAGGGTCGGGCGAAGACCTCGCGCAGCTCACGCGCACCCAGGTGCACGGGCTTGTGGTTGTGCCCGCCCTCCGAGAGGCCGTAGCCCAGGAAGTGCTTGCCCGTCGCGGCCACGCCGCGGCGGAGATCGTCGCCCTGGATGCCGCGCACGTAGGCGACCCCCATGCGGCTCGCCAGGTAGGGATCCTCGCCGAAGGTCTCCTCGACGCGTCCCCAGCGCGGGTCGCGGGCCACATCGAGAACGGGAGCCAGCGTCTGGCGGGCGCCGACGGCGAGCATCTGCGCGCGGATGCGCTCAGCCACGCGCTGCACGGCTTCCGGGTCGAAGCTGGCGGCCAGGCCCAGCGCCTGGGGGAACTGGTCGGCGTCCCGCGCGCAGAAGCCGGCGCAGCTCTCCTCGTGCACGAGCGCGGGGATCCCCAGGCGCGTCTCCCGCTGGAGGAAGTCCTGGATCGCGTTCATCAACGCGGCGCTCTCGCGCGGCCGCAGCCCGGTGGTGGCGCCAATGCGGGTGACCTGGCCGGTGCCCTGCGCCAGCCGCGCCTGTGCTTTCTCTTCGCAGAAGCCTTCGTCCCCGACCAGCTGGGTGGACCACACGCAGCCCAGCTGCGCCACCTTCTCGTCGAGCTGCATGCGTGCCAGCAGGTCTTCGACGCGGGCAGCGACGGGAAGCTCCGGGTTTCGGTAGGGCGCGGACTCGAGATCGCTCAACGCGGGCCGCCCCGCGCTGCCAGCTGTCGCCGCACCTGGTTCTCGAGCATTTCCTGGCGGCCCGAGCAGGGCTTCGGATCGGGGTTCGTCTCCCGCGCCCAGGACCAGAGCTGCTCCAGGGAGGCCTTGCCGGCGAGGATGCGCTGGCCCAGCTCGCCGTCCCAACCTGCGTAGCGGGACTCGACGAAGCTCTGTAGCAGGCCGTCCTCGAGCAGTGTCGCCGCGGCCAGCAGCGCCTCGGCCAGGGTATCCATGCCGCCGATGTGGGCGTGGAAGAGATCCGCGGCGTCGACGCTCTGACGCCGCAGCTTGGCGTCGAAGTTGAAGCCGCCGCTGCCGAGCCCCCCGGCCTTCAGGATCTCGTACAGGGCCAGGCCTATCTCCTCCACGCCGTTCGGGAACTGGTCCGTGTCCCAGCCGTTCTGGGGGTCGCCGCGGTTGGCGTCGACGCTGCCGAAGATGTCGTGGGCGATGGCCGTGGCCACCTCGTGTTGGAAGCTGTGGCCTGCCAGTGTGGCGTGATTGACCTCGATGTTGAGTTTGATCTCGCCCACCAGGCCGTACTTCTGCAGGAAGGCGTGCACCGCTGCTACGTCGTGGTCGTACTGGTGCTTGGTGGGCTCGTGCGGCTTCGGCTCGATCAGCAGCGTGCCGGGGAAACCGATCGCGTGCTTGTGCTCGACGACCAGCTGCATGAAGCGGCCGAGCTGCTCGGACTCGCGGCGCAGGTCCGTGTTCAGCAGCGTCTCGTAGCCCTCGCGGCCACCCCAGAGCACGTAGTTCGCGCCGCCCAGGCGCTGGGTCGCTTCCAGGCAGTGCTTCACCTGGGCTGCCGCCAGCGCGAAGACCTCGGGATCGGGATTGCTGGCGGCGCCGGCGGCGTAACGGGGATGGCCGAAGAGGTTCGCGGTGCCCCAGAGCAGGCGCACGCCGGTCCGCTGCATGTGCGCCTCCACACGTTCGAGCAAGCGGTCTAGCAGCTCGCAGCTCTCGCGGAAGCTCTCGGCTTCCGGCGCCAGATCGCGGTCGTGGAAGCAAAAGTAGGGTGCGCCGAGCTTCTCGAAGAACTCGAAGGCCACGTCCGTCTTGAACTCGGCAGCTGCCAGCGCGTCGTTACCGCCGGAGAGCCAGGGCCTTTCGAAGGTTCCCTCGCCGAAGACGTCGCTGCCCGGCCAACAGAAGCTGTGCCAGTAGCAGACCGCGAAGCGCAGCTGCTCTTGCATGGTCTTGCCCAGTACCACGCGAGCGGGGTCATAGCTGCGGAAGGCGAGCGGGTCATCGCTCTCGGGTCCCGCGTAGCGGATCGACTCGATCTCCCGGAAGAACTCCCGGCTCATGCATGCTCCTCCCCGGTCGCGTCTGGCGCAGCAGGCTGCTGCGGTGCCAGCCGATGATAGAGCTCGCGGAAGCGCGCCAGGCGCTCCGCATAGGCGTCCACCCAGTCAGGCTCTGGCTCGACCACTCGCTCCAGGGGTGGCGCGACGCAAACACTCTCCGCGGGCTCCTCGCCCAGGGCCAGACGCGCCAGCCGGGCTGCGCCCAGGGCCGGGCCCACGGAGCCCCCGGCCCGATAGTCGAGCGGGCGCTGCAGCACGCTGGCGAGGATGCGCGCCCAGAGCGGGCTGCGGGAGCCCCCGCCGATCACGGAGATCTCGTCGAGGCAGGCGCCGGATTCCAGCAGGGCCTGCTGCCCATCAGCCAGCGCGAAAGCCACGCCCTCCAGCACGGCCCGGCCCAGGGCTGCGCGGTCCGTAGCGTGGTCGAGGCCCACGAAGACACCGGTGGCGTCGGGGTCGTCGTGGGGCGTCCGCTCCCCAGACAGGTAGGGGAGGAAGAGCAGGCGCGGACTGGGCCCGGAACCGCTCTCGATCTCCTCGAGCAGTGCCGCCTCGTCGGGAGCGCCCGTTAAGCGGGTGACCCAGCCGAAGCAGCTGGCCGCGGAGAGGATCACCGACATCTGGTGCCAGCGGCCCGGCAGGGCGTGGCAGAAGGCGTGCACCGCCCGCTCCGGATGCGGGCGGAAGCGCTCGTCGGCGACGAAGAGCACGCCGGAGGTACCCAGAGACAGGGAGGCCTGACCCGGGCGGATGACCCCCGCGCCAATCGCGCCGGCCGCCTGGTCGCCGGCGCCACCGGCGACGGGGACCCTCTCGAGGCCCCAGGCCGACGCGACCTCGGCGCGCAGTCTTCCGCTTGGCTCGCTGCCCTCGACGAGGCGGGGCATGGCGCGCAGCTCGAGTCCGCAGGCTTCGAGCATCGTCTCCGACCAGCGCCGCGCGCCGACGTCGAGCCACAGGGTCCCGGAAGCATCCGACGCGTCGGACACCGCCTCGCCGGTGAGGCGCAGGCGCAGGGTGTCCTTGGGCAACAAGACTCGACGCGTGCGCGCAAAGATTTCTGGCTCGTGTTCCCGTACCCACAGCAGCTTGGGAGCGGTGAAGCCCGGCATTGCGCGATTGCCCGTGATCTGGCGCGAGCCGGGTACGCGCGCCTCCAGCTCGCGGCAGGCCGCGGCGCTGCGTCCGTCGTTCCACAGGATCGCGGGGCGCAGCGGCCGCTCGTCGTCTCCCAGCAGCACGGCGCCGTGCATCTGCCCCGAGAGCCCAAGCGCGCGCACACCCGCGGTGTGCCCCCGCGTGGCCAGAGCGCGCACGGCCTTGTCGGCAGCCTGCCACCATGCCTCTGGGTCCTGCTCGCACCAGAGCGGCTCGGGACGGGAGAGCGCGAGCGGAGCCGTGGCTTCGTCCAGCACGCGGCCGGCGCCGTCGGTCACGACCGCCTTGACGGCTGAGGTTCCGAGATCGATCCCCAGGAACACTGGTTGTCCGGTTGGGCCGGGCGGCTGCGGCCTAGGCTTGCTCTTGTGCTGCGCGTGCAACGCGGCACAGGTCGCTGAAGGAGGCCTCGATGCAGGACACGAAGGCGTCCAGGTCGGGGATCACGTCGTAGTCCGCGTTGAAGCCCCAGCAGAGCTTGCCGTCGTAGCTCATCAGGGCGATGCCCAGGCCGAGGTTGTCCAGCAGCGGAACGTGTGGAAAGACCTCGAGCATGCGCGCCCCAAGCGTGTAGAGGGGGAGCTGGGGCCCGGGCACGTTCGTGACGACCATGTTGAAGGGCAACAGCCGCGTGGCGTTGCGGGCGCCCAGCGCCAGCAGCGTCGAGGAGCTCCAGTCTGCGGCGCGCAGCAGCATCTCGGCGCCCACCGCCTGCTTGGATTCCTTCAGGCCCTCCGTGACGCGGCTGATGGCCTCGAGCTGGGCGGTCCGTTTGCTCTCCGAGAGGGGCAGTGGCACCAGCCAGGCGGACACCCGATTGCCCAGGGCGCCGCTTTCCTGGTCGCTGCGCACGCTCACCGGGGCCAACACTCGGAAGTCGAGGCTGTGCGGGGCGACTCCGCGCAGCTCGAGGAAGCGCTGCACGGCCCCGGTCACCACCGTCAGCACCACGTCGTTGAGAGAGCCTCCCAGCGAGCGCCGCACCTGCTTGACCGAATCGAGCTCCATCACCAGCCAATCGAAGCGCCGGTGGGGTCCGATCGGCTGGTTGAGCGGCGTGTCAGACACGCGTCGCAGGTTCTGCACCACGGTCTCGAGCGCTGCGCGCATGCGCACGCCGACCTCGCGGCGCGCGTCGCGGGCTTCTACGCCTACCTTGCGCAGGTCGCGCACCAGCTCCAGTGGCAACAGGGTGCGCCGCACGATTTCGTCCCACAGCAGCGTGGCGCCCGAGGGCGTCGGGCGTGGCACGTAGCCCGGCGCTGGTGGCACAGCCTGCTCCGGAGACGGGCTCATCAGGATGCGCATCAGGTCCACACCCGAGACGCCATCGATCATGCAGTGGTGGACCTTGGAGATCACGGCGAAGCGGTCGTCCTCCAGGCCCTCCACCAGCCACATCTCCCACAGCGGCCGGCTGCGGTCGAGGTGCTGCTGCATGATGCGCGCCGACAGCCGCTTCAGCTGCTCGTTCGAGCCGGGGCGCGGCAGGGCGGTGTGGCGCAGGTGGTAGTCGACGTTGAAATCCGGGTCGTCGACCCAGACCGGGTGATTCTCGAGCGGAATCATGGCCAGCTTCTGGCGGTAGCGGGGGATTTGGTGCAGGGCCG
>Ga0255057_10001984_pt1 | contig 11216 bp, 12 predicted proteins | sample Cases_109_6_MG_FD_189022 | JGI IMG/M metagenome (GOLD analysis project Ga0255057, IMG submission 189022) | Seawater microbial communities from Amundsen Gulf, Northwest Territories, Canada - Cases_109_6 | ecosystem: Environmental > Aquatic > Marine > Gulf | place: Canada: Northwest Territories... | reverse complement strand
GGTGGATCGAGCGTGATTTTTGGATGCCCACCAACGGCGAGCCGTTCCCACCGATCTGAGGGAGAAGTCGCGAGTCGAGAGTCGCGAGCTCCGACGCGGCGTGCACGCGTACTCAAACCTCTCGACCCTCGACCGCAAAATTCCCAACTCGGGCTCGGGACTTTCTTGCTCGCGACTCGCGACTCGCGACTCGCGACTCTTAGGATCGTCTCCATGCTGCAGCGGATCACCGCCCCGTACATCGTCTCCGCCCTCTTCGCTGCGTCATCGCTGCTGACTACCACGCTGCTCGTAATCGATCCGGAGCCTTTCTCCCCTGGATCGGCTGTTCTCATCGCCCTCGGTCTCCTGGCATACACCGTGGTAGCCCTCGTTGGAATCCTCCTGGTACGCGCCCCTTGGGCACGATGGCTCGCCCTTGCCACCACGGTCGGTGCCCTCGTGATCGCGGCCGTCATCGGATTCGACTCGGCGCTGGCGGTGGCGTTGGCCGTGGTCTCCCTCACCGCGGTTGCCGGAATATCGGGCCCGTGGCTGACCCTCTGGCTGAGGCGCCGCCCCGGGACCGGGCCCGAGCCGCGGGCTGTTGCCCTCCCCTTGATCGCCGTGGGGGCCGCCCCCGTGGTTGGCTTCGCCTCCTGGTCAGGTCTCGCCATCACCGCCGTGGTCGTTGCCGTGTTGGGACCACTCGGTGGCTGGGCATATGCCCGTGCCCTGCGGTGGGGTCTGTGGGTGCTGCGTCTCGGTTACCCGGTCGCTGCGGTCGCTGCCGCCACCCAGCTCAACCTGGCAGGGGCGACGCTCCTCATCCTCCACGCCACGATCGTCGCTGTGCTTGCGTGGTCACCAGAAGCATCGCGGGCCCAGCGCCCCATCAGCGCCCGGCTCCCTGCTCCACGTCCACGCAGGCGCTCCCCGTGACTCCGCGTCTGGTATCCATCGGCGCCGCGGTGTTGTCCGGGCTCGTCCCAGGGTTGCTGCTCGCAGGAACAACCGGTGCGGTCGTGGGTGGGACGATCGGTGTCGGCATCGGCCTGGTCGGCGACCGATTCGAGGTTCGCACCGTGGTTGTCGCCTCGGTGACGGCAGCGACCGTCACCGGCGCCTACATCGGACGCGGCATCGTCAGCGTCATCTGCCTTCCGGCGACGTGCGTCGCGCTCGAGATCCTGGGGGCGATCCTGACCGGAGCCGGCGCCTTCATCGGCGTGGGAATGATCGTTGCCTTGGCCACGCGGTCTTTCGATGAGTACCGAGAAAGTCAGGAGACCTAAGAGGCTCCGCAAATAGGGCACAATGCCGTCTCTGTCGGCGAAGGCCACTGCGGAGCCGCGGCCCGAGCGGCCCGCCCGATCCTGAGCTCGGGGCCGGAGAGTTGAGCTCTAGGCGGCGGTGAAGATCAGCGCCACATTGTGGCCGCCGAAACCGAAGGAGTTGCTCATCACGTAACGCACCTCTGCCTCACGCGCTTCGTTCGGCACGTAGTCGAGGTCGCATTCCGGGTCCGGCGTTGCATAGTTGATCGTCGGCGGGATGGTCCCGTCGCGGATCGTGAGCACACTGGCGATCGCTTCGACGGCGCCGGCGCCCCCGAGCAGATGTCCAGTCATCGACTTGGTGGATGATGTGGGGACCCTATAGGCACGGTCGCCGAACACGGTTTTGATGGCGACGGTCTCGGTGGCATCGTTTGCCTGCGTAGACGTTCCGTGGGCGTTGATGACCGAGATGTCCTCCGGAGTAATCCGAGCATGATCGAGCGCCGCCTTCATAGCGCGTGCTGCCCCGTCCCCGCCTGGTCGAGGCAGCGTGATGTGATAGGCATCGGCCGACATCCCATAGCCGACGAGCTCTGCATACACCGTCGCTCCACGAGCCAGCGCGTGTTCGCGCTCCTCGAGGATGAGTGCAGCTCCCCCTTCAGCCATCACGAACCCATCGCGATCGGCATCGAACGGACGGCTTGCACCCACCGGGTCGTCGTTGTTGGTGCTCAGCGCCCGGGCCTGGGCGAACCCGGCCATGGCAAAACGCGTGATGGAGGCATCTGCCCCACCGGCAACCATGACGTCGGCGGCGCCTCGCTTGATCAGCTCACCAGCATCACCGATCGCGTTGGCGGATGCCGCACAGGCAGTCACCGCCGTTGTGTTCGGTCCGTAGAGGTTGAAGTCGATCGACACCTGACCGCCGGCGATGTTGGCGATGATCTTCGGGATACCGTACGGGCTCACCCGGTGGGGGCCGACGTGGAACAGCGTGTCGATTTCTTGCTCGAAGGACTCGACGCCACCAATACCACTGCCGACCACTACTCCAGTGCGGTATGCCTCGGGATCGTCCTCCTCATAGGCGATACCGGCATCGGCCAGAGCGTCCCGCGCCGCCACCCAGAAGAACTGCGCGTAGCGGTCCATCCTGCGCGCCAGCCGTTTCGGGATGTAATCGGTGACTTCGAAATCGCTGACCTCTCCGGCGATCTTCGAGGGGAGGTCGCTCACATCGACCCGTTGCACGCGACCGATCCCCGACGTTCCGCTGAGCAGGTTCTTCCAGGTCGCGTCGACGGTGGCGCCAACCGGGTTGATCGTCCCCAGCCCGGTTATGACGACGCGACGGTCTTCCACAACGCCTCCCTCAGCTTGCGAGCTTCTTCTCGACCAGGTCGACGGCTTCGCCGACGGTCGTGATCTGCTCGGCCTCCTCGTCGGGGATCTTGACGCCGAAATTGTCCTCGAGCGCCATCAGCAGCTCAACGACTCCTAGCGAGTCGACATCGAGGTCCTCCTCGAACTTGGCGTCTTGGGCGATGGCGTCCCGATCGATCCCAAGCTCGTCAACGAGCAGGTCGTTCAGCTTCGACTCGATCTCGCTACGGTCCATGGTTCTCTCTCCTTGCTGGATGGTTCACAGGGCGATTCCGCCGTCGACGACAAGCGTATGACCCGTCACGTAGGAAGCATCGTCGGAGGCAAGATAGCCCACCGCCGCCGCCACTTCCTCTGGTTGCCCCAAACGCCCGAGCGCGATGCGCTCGCGTGCTGCCGTTGTGATCTCGTCGCCCAGTGCGTTGGTCATGTCGGTCTCGATGAATCCGGGGGCGACGGCGTTGACGGTGATGCCTCGACTCCCCACCTCGCGAGCCACCGACTTGGTGAATCCGATGATTCCCGCCTTGGATGCGGCGTAGTTCGCCTGTCCGGGGTTGCCCGCAACACCGGAAACCGAGCTGATCGAGACTATCCTCCCCCACCTTGCGCGCAGCATCCCGCGCAGCGCAGCCTTCGATACCAAGTAGACGGATCGCAGGTTGGTTTCGATGACCTCGTCCCACGCTTCGACTCCCATGCGGAGAACCAGGGCGTCACGAGTGATCCCAGCATTGTTGACCAGGATCTCGACCGAGCCCAACCGTTCACCGACCATGGCGAACATGGCAGTCACCGAGTCGGGGTCCCCGACATCGGCCTGCACCGCGATTGCCTTCCCGCCGGCCGCAGCAATCGCCCCGACCGCGGCATCGGCAGCCACCTCGTTGGCCGCGTAGTTGACCGCCACCCGGTGGCCTTGTGTGGCGAGAAGCTCGGCGACTGCCCTGCCGATGCCCCGCGACCCCCCCGTTACCAGTGCGACTCGGCTCATGCGCTGCGGAGGGCCTGGCGTTCCAAGACGATCTCGAGGCCGGTCTTGTCCGTGGGCGGTAATGCGGCGTCACTGGTGGTGATTGGCTCCACGCGGTCACCCCAGACGACTCCGGCGGCTCCCCACGTCAGACCGGCGCCAAAGGCGACAAGGATCAGCTTGGCTCCCGGCTCGACCCTGCCCGCGTCGAGCGCCTCCGACAGTGCGAGCGGGATCGATGCGGCCGAGGTATTGCCGTAGGAGGCGATGTTGGTGTAGACCTTCGCATCGTCGACATCGAGCCGTCGCGCCGTGGCATCGATAATTCGGATGTTGGCCTGGTGCGGGATCACCAGATCGATGTCGTCTCCGGTCCATCCCGCATCGGCGATTGCCTTCTCGGCGGCGGCGCTCATCCCCAGGACGGCGTTACGGAACAGGGCCGAGCCATCCATGAGGACCCGGACTGGAACCGGTGGCTGTCCGACGTACGACGACCCGATCCCCTGGCATGTGAGCACGTCGGCGATGGTGCCATCCGACCCAACGTTGATCGACTGGAGACCCTCCTCCCCCTGTGCGGCTTCGATCACCGCGGCACCGGCACCGTCGCCGAAGAGCACCGCGGTGGATCGCTCTTCGAGATCCAGGAAGGGTGTGATCCGCTCCGACCCGATGAGGAGAATCTTCGACGCCGATCCAGCAGCGATGAGTCCGTTTGCCAGGTTGAGGCCGTAGATGAACCCGGTGCAACCGGCGTTGACGTCGCTCGCAGCAGCGTTCGTCGCCCCCAGCTTGTCCTGCACGTGGCATGCCATCGCAGGGATCTGACGGTCTCCGGTGCAGGTGGCGACCATGATGTAATCGATTTCCTCGGCTCCGAGGCCGGCGGCAGCGAGGGCGTGATGGGCGGCCACCGTTGCCATGTCAGAGTTCTCGACGTGCGATACCCGACGCTCCTTGATGCCGGAGCGGGTCGTGATCCACTCATCGGTCGTATCCATCACCGACGCCAGGTCGTCGTTGGTCAGGACGGGATCCGGCGTGCATCGTCCCCAGCCCGTGATCGCTGCTCTCCGCATTTGCGGCTCCTCATCTGGGCAACACACTCATTCTATGAAGGCGACGGCCCCTTCGATGTCGTCAATCGCGGATACGGTGTAGGTATCAGCGCCCGGAGCAGAGCGTCTGGCGAGACCGGCTGTCACGTTCCCCGGTCCGACGTGGATGAACGCGTCGATCCCATCGGCGGCCATTCGCTCGAGGGATTCGGCGAACCGCACCGGCTCGACGAGTTGCCTGGCCAGTTGTCCCCGCGGGTCCGTCATCGGTTTGGCGCTCACATTGGCGTAGACAGGGAACTTGGTATCCCCAAAATCAGCGGCGCTCAGCGCTTGAGCAAGACGCCCCGCCGCCGGCACCATGTACGGGGAATGGAATGCCCCGGCTACGTTGAGCGGGATGGCGCGCCGCGCTCCAACCTGGTCGGCGTTGGTCAGCAGCCAGTCGATATCCTCCATGCTTCCGGCGAGAACGATTTGCCCCGGAGCATTGATGTTCGCCACCCACAGCTTGCCTCCCTCATCGCGACGCTGGGCGGCCATCGCTTCGGCTGCCGCGACGTCGGCGCCCATCAGCGCCAGCATCGTCGACGGCTCGAGCGCAGCCGCTTCGGCCATGGCCTGGCCGCGTGCTGCGACCAAACCGAGCCCCTCGGAAAAACCGATGGCACCAGCGGCGGCGAGACCGGTGTATTCGCCCAGGGAATGGCCGGCGGTGGCGGAGGGGGGCCTTGGCATCGCGTCGGCGAGCAGGATCCACAATGTATACGAGATGGCAAACAGCGCAGCCTGGGCCCGGTCCGTTCTGGTGAGCTCCTCGTCGGGTCCCTCGGAAACGACCGTCGACAACGACCAGCCGAGGACTTCGTCGGCGGTGTCGCCAAGCAGATCGGGCCGGGCGGCGAACACATCGGCGCCCATCCCGACGAACTGGCTCCCCTGGCCGGGAAACAGGATGGCGTACGTCTTCATCAGCCTCCGTAAGGATCACACCCAGAGTACGACTTGACCGAACCGAGTGAGGTTTCGCAAGAACCCGGCGGGTTCCCTTCAGGCTCGATGGAGAAGGCTCGGTCGAACTGTTCCGGATGCACGCTTTCCGTGGAGGTTCACGTCAGAGCGCCGCCGTAGGTTCCTTGTCGGAGCGAGCGGGTGCAGGTTCGACGAAACGTGCCAATGGTGCAGTGATCATCCTGGCTATGGCGAGAGCAGCAAGGATCGGGGTGAGGAGGAGCCACGGTGGCCCCACGGCATCGAAGATCGGGCCTACTGTGACGAACAACAGGAGCAGCCACACCACGGCGAGGGCCGACGTCACTTCCGCTAGCGGGAAGCCAAACCTCCGCAGGGCGACCCACGGTCCGAGGATGAATCCCCCAAAAGCGAATACCCCCATCAGCGTGGAGTTGTAGTGGAATCCGAGCATCTCGGCGTCAGCGATACTCGTACTGAACACCACTGCCATAGCAGCTCCCGCCAGGCTCCCTAGGGAGCCGGAAGTGATCGTGGTACCGAGACCGCGAAATTCGCTCACGGAACATGATCGGTCTCCGGTCGATCAGGGTTGAGGCCGCGACAGTCGTTGCCCTTTGCGGGCGGAGCCAACGGGAGCCTGCCATTTTTCCCGCTCCTGCCGCTTCGCGGCGGGCCGCTCGGGCCACGGCTCCGCAAAACGCCTTCGCTGACAGACCGGATCGCGCCCCTATTTGCCGAGCCTGCCATTGTTCCCGCTCCTGCCGCTTCGCGGCGGGCCGCTCGGGCCACGGCTCCGCAAAACGCCTTCGCTGACAGACCGGATCGCGCCCCTATTTGCGGAGCCTCTAGATCCGATCCAAAGCGTTTCTGACACCTCGGACCGCCTGAGCGATCCTCTGGTCATTCTCGACGAGGGCGAAACGGACATGGCCGTCCCCCGACGGTCCAAAGCCCACTCCGGGACTCACCGTCACCCGCCCGTGGTCGAGCAGATGGAGGGCGAACTCGAGCGAGCCCATGTCCCGGTATGGCTCAGGGATTGGCGCCCACACGAACATGGTGGCCTTCGGCTTGCCGATCTCCCACCCGAATCGAGCGAGCCCGTCGACAAGGATGTCGCGGCGCCGTTCATACGTGGACACGACGTGCGGCACGTAGTCATCGCATTCGTTGAGGGCAATGATCGAGGCAATCTGGATGGGCTGGAAGGTGCCGTAATCGAGGTAGGACTTGAGCTGGGCGAGGGCCGCGATCATCTCGTGGTTCCCAACCACGAATCCGACACGCCACCCTGCCATCGAGTGGCTCTTCGACAGTGTGTATAGCTCGACACCGACCTCCTTGGCACCGGGCACCTGGAGGAGGCTGGGCGGCTCATAGCCGGCATAGGAGATGTCGGCATAGGCAAAGTCGTGGACGAGCATGGTCTCGTGCTCGTGGGCGAAGGCGACGAGGCGCTCGAAGAAGTCCACGTCGACAGTGGCCGTCGTCGGGTTGTGCGGGAACGAAGTCACGATGACCCGTGGCTTCGGCCAGCTGTTGTGGAACGTCTCGGTCAACCGTTCGATGAAGTCGGCGCCGGTCGAAAGATGGACCCGTCGCACCTCGGCCCCGGCTAGAACGGCGGCATAGATGTGGATGGGATATGAGGGTTCTGGAACCAGAGCAACGTCGCCGGGCTGGACCAGAGCCCACATCAGATGCGACAATCCCTCCTTGGCTCCGATGGTGTTGATCACTTCGGTTTCCGGATCGAGCTCGACACCGTGACGGCGCAGGTAGCGATCGGCAACCGCCTTGCGCAGGTTTGGCAGCCCCTTCGATGCTGAGTACGCGTGGTTTTTGGGATTTCTCGCAGCTTCGACCAGCTTGTCCACCACGACCGGCGGTGCTGGGATGTCGGGATTCCCGAACCCGAGGTCGATGACGTCCACCCCGGTTCTGCGCATCTCGTGGCTACGGCGATTGACCTCGGCCAGCACATACGGGGGAAGCTCATCGATCCTGCGGAACTTCATAGCCAAAGGCTAGGTGGTGCTTCAACTATGGGCGAGCATCAATGCACTTCGCAATACGTGCGACGTGATATGTCGTACGGATGCGAGGCGAAGCCGAGCGCTCCTACCCAGGCAGCATCTTGCGCAGCGGCTTCGGGATGACCTCTGCCCCCATCTCGGCGGCGGTCAGGATGAGGTCGAGCGATGCGTCCGAGCCGTTCCAATGCTCGGCGACAATCTCTGGCCCTGCGGATTCGATCAGATGCTGAATCGCCACTGCGGACAGGATGAGATCGTCGAGTTTTCCGAAACCGATGACGAAGTCCGGAATCAAGTCGATCGGTGAAAGAACGTAGAGGAGCACGGCACCGGAAAAGGCCTTGGTTCGTACTGGAACTCTGGGATCCCTCAAGATTCGGGCTAGCAGCTTGATCACGTTGGGGAGCATCAACACCGCTTCGCGGAAGTTGGCTCTCCACTCCTGTCGTTGCAGTTCGGTCGGATCGACCGGTACCGGTTTCATCAGGCTCCCTCCCTTGCCATGGCCGCTGCCCCGATGGCTCCGGCGTCTGGGCCCAATCCGGCGACCAAGATGGGTGGGAGGAGCCGGTGATTGCCACCGTGCAACCCCTCAGCAGCCACCCTCCGCGCCGGGCCGAGCAGTGACTCTCCGACCGAGCCCAGACCGCCACCGACAACGATCATCGCGGGGTCGAAGATCGCTATCAGGCTACCCAGGCCCCGGCCGAACTCCGACCCCACCTGGGCGACCAGCCCGCGGGCGACCTCGTCTCCTGCATCGGCAGCCGCGGTGACGTCGTCGCCCGAGATCGAGTCGGTACCGATCGTGGCGGCGAGAGAGCCTTTTGGGTTGAGCATGATCACCTCGCGTGCCAGACGGATTAGGGCTGGACCCGAGGCAACAGTTTCCCAGCATCCTCGCTTGCCACAGTCGCACAACATGCCACCCGTGTCGTAGACCATATGCCCGAACTCGCCGGCGAACGACCCGCCGCGATAGATCGCTCCACCGGTCACGATCCCTCCGCCGAGACCGGTGCCAAGCGTGACCATGAGGAAGTTATCGAATCCGACGGCGACACCCGCACGGAGCTCTCCAAAGGCAGCGACATTTGCGTCGTTGTCGACAACCACCGACACGCCGAGTTCGTCCTCCAGGGCCTCCTTCACCGGGACGTCAGTCCCCCACAGATGCGGCCCCCAGGCAAACGTCCCTTCCGGCCACCGGACCAAGCCGGCGAGCCCGACGCCGACGGCGTCGACCTCTTCTGTCCAAAGCTCACGAGCGGCGGCGGTAGCGGCGGCGATCAGGTCGCTGTCGCCAACGAGGCCAGAGGTGCGCTCGACCGCTGTCCCGTCTTCGACGCGAACACCCCTGACCTTCGTCCCCCCGATGTCGATCCCGATTGTCGCCATAGAAATTGCAGGCTATCAGTCGACGCCGGGAACCAAACAAGCCCGGCACAGCGTCTCAGCACGAGAGCCCAACCCGGAGGTACGAACATGCATCGGATCGTCACCGCAGTCATCGTCGGAGCGATCGTCCTGGCTGCATGCAGCGGCGGTGTGGTCGTCGACCCGACCTCGCTCACTTCCCCGACTACACCTGCGCCGGTACCGCCGATCATCGCCCGTCCGGCTGGCGCCTCAGCAGCCAGGGCCCTCATGCCCTTCGATGCCTGCGACGACCTCGTCGCCTGGACGGTGGAACACGCCATCGACCTAGTCGGACCGTACGGGCTCAACGGCGGCGGCTACGGTCCATATGCCGTTCTGGAATTAGACGGGCTCACCACAACGGCTGCCGCCGAGTCTGCCGATTCGGCCTTCCAATCCCTGCAAGCTCCCGCGGTGATCGGCACCAATCTCCAGGAGCTAGGGATCGACGAGCCGGATCTGGTGAAGACCGACGGCCGGCGCATCGTGGTGATGACCGGGAACACGTTGCAGGTCGTGCTCGTCGACAACGACGACCTGACGCTGGCAGGGTCGATCGATCTTGGTTTCTGGTCGAATGATCTCTTCCTGGACGGCGACCGCGTCATAGCGATTGCCACGAACAACTTTGGGATCGTTCCCCTCTTCGAGGGAATTGCCGACGGGATCGCTCAATACCAGAGCCCCCTGGTGACCGTTGTCGAGATCGACATCACCGACCCCGCCGACCCCGAGCTGGTACGGAGCCTCCAGGTCGATGGTCGCTATGTCTCGTCACGAATGGTCGATGGCGCCATCCGCCTCGTTGTCTCGTCGCAGCCGACCGGTTTCGCCTGGGAGGTTCCGGAGGGAAGCGGCCTGCGCGCCGAGCGGGAAGCCGAGGAGAAAAACCGCGAACTCCTGCGAAACTCGACCGCCGACAACTGGCTCCCCTACTTCGTGATCACCGATCACGACGGTGTCGACGTGACCGTCGTCGAGGGAACGCTGGTCGACTGCAACCGGACCCACCGGCCGGACGAGTTCTCGGGGCTCACCACGCTGTCCCTGGTCACCCTCGACGCCGACGAGCTCGCCATCGAAGACACCACAGCCGTTTTCGCCGACGGCGATATCGTCTATTCATCCGGTGACGCGACCTATGTCGCCACCTCCCGGTGGATCAACCCGTTCGTGTGGGACCGCGGTGAACAACCCGAAGACATGAACACCATGATCCACAAGTTCACCCTCGAGCCCCGCAGCGCCGAATACCAAGCATCCGGCGCCGTCCCCGGCTACATGCTGAGCCAGTGGTCGATGTCCGAATGGCAGGGTGACCTCCGCGTCGCCTCGACCGACTCGCCTCAATGGTGGGATACACCCGAGTCCGATTCCGTCGTGACCGTGCTGCGCGACAACGGGGATGAGCTCGAAGCCATCGGCAGCGTCGACGGCCTTGGGCGCGGAGAGCGCATCTACGCCGTCCGGTTCATCAAGGACCGCGGCTACGTCGTCACTTTCCGCCAGGTCGATCCGTTGTATGTGATCGATCTGTCCGATCCCCGCCGGCCAACGGTGGAAGGCGAGCTCAAGATCCACGGGTACTCCGCCTACCTGCATCCGGTGAGCGACGACCTCCTGCTAGGGGTTGGCCAGGATGCCGACCACAACGGTTGGGTAACGGGTCTCCAGGCGTCGCTGTTCGACGTATCCGACCCGCAGAAACCGGCGCGGACCGATCAATTCAAGTTGGTCGACGCAAATTCAGAAGTCGAGTGGGATCACCATGCGTTCCTGTTCAACCCGGCCGACGGCCTCACCGTCATCCCGTTCCAACGGTGGGACGACAAGGGGGCACGGGCGGGCGCCCTCGTGCTCGAGGTCACCGCAGCGGGGATCCGCGAGATCGGCATCGTCAGCCACAACACCGAGATCAACCGGGGATGGGAGATGCCGGTGCGCCGGTCACTGCTCATCGACGGCAAGCTGGTGACGGTTTCCGAGGCTGGGGTGATGATGTCGACGTCGGACACGCTCGACACACTCGACTGGGTGGAGTTCGCTGGGTTCTAGCAAGTGTTTGTCGGGTGTCTAATCGACATCGATCCTCACCGGGCCTTCT
>Ga0255057_10001983_pt1 | contig 11218 bp, 11 predicted proteins | sample Cases_109_6_MG_FD_189022 | JGI IMG/M metagenome (GOLD analysis project Ga0255057, IMG submission 189022) | Seawater microbial communities from Amundsen Gulf, Northwest Territories, Canada - Cases_109_6 | ecosystem: Environmental > Aquatic > Marine > Gulf | place: Canada: Northwest Territories... | reverse complement strand
GGTCCTGGTCAGGCGAGGGTCGCGCGAAGGGCTGCCTCCAGGGTGGGATGCGTGAATTTGTAGCCCGTTTCCTGGATCTGCTTGGGGATGATCCGCTGGCTGGTGAGCAAGACATCTGCGAATTCGCCCAGAAGGAGTTTGAGGCCGATGGCCGGCGCGGGGAGGAACGCGGGCCGGTGCAAGGCATGGCCCAGCGTCTTGGTGAACTCCGCATTGCGAACCGGATTCGGGGCCGTGACATTGATCGGGCCTTTCACCTTCCCAACCTCTATGGCATGGAGGATGATGCCGATCACATCGTCGATGGACACCCACGGCACCCACTGCTGCCCGTTCCCCACCGGTCCACCGAGCCCCAGCTTGAACGGGATAAGCATCTGCTTGAGCGCCCCGCCTTCGCGGCCCAGGACCATCCCGATCCGTAGCATCACCACTCGCACGTGGAATTCCTCGGCCCGTCGGGCCTCGGCTTCCCACGCCTGACAGACTTCCGCAAGGAAATCACTGCCCGGTCCAGACTCTTCGGTCAGCTCTTCCTCCCCCCGACTGCCGTAGTAGCCGACGGCCGAGGCACACACCAGGACTCCTGGCTTCGACTTGGCCTCGCCAATCGCCTCGACCAGATGGCGGGTGCCGACGACCCGGCTTTCCCGAATGTCCTGCTTCTTGTGCTTGTTCCACCGGCCGACGACACTCGCGCCCGCCAGATGCACCAGGGCGCCCGCTCCCTGAATCGCCGCCAGGGGGGCGGGTTCCAACTTGGGCCGCCACCTGTACGCCTCTTTTACGCCGGGCAAGAGCGACTTGGCCCTGTCGGGACGCCGGCTGAAGGCGGTGAAAGGCACCCCCCGCTCCTTGATGGCCGCACACAGGGTCCTTCCGATAAACCCTGTCGCGCCTGACACCAATACGGACGTTGCGGTCGCTGTCACCCGGTTTCCCTCCTTCGTGGGCACGCGATAAGTCGATGCACTCTCGGCACCGTGCTACTTGGGGACATTAACGACGATGGACTTGACCTCCATGTACGCGGCAACCCCCTCTTTCCCGCCTTCGCGGCCGAGGCCCGACTCCTTGAAACCTGGAACGTGAGAATGGCCGCCACCGGCCCGAAGGACTTCACTCCTTCACGAACCCTGCTTCACCAGAACACGAATGACACCATGTTCTTCCCGCATCGCTATTCTCAGCAATTCCGGATGAGGCTAGCAAGTAAAAAGAAGTATTGCAAGGCTTCGACACGAGCTCAGCCCGAGGGCCTTGGCGCGAGCTCAGTCGAGTGCCTCGGCGAGGAGCTCTGCGATGTGCTTGACCTCGATCGTGCTTCCCTGCTTGAGGAGCCCGCCCCGGATCTGCAGAAGACAGCCGGGACTATCGAGGACCACGACGTCCGCACCCGTCCGCTCGATCGCCGCAATCTTGCGGTTGAGGACCTCGCCGGCGACCTCCGGGTAGTCGGCCGAAAAGTGCCCGCCAAAGCCGCAGCATTCTCCGACGTCGTCGAGCTCCCGCAGCTCGTAGCGGGCAAGCATTCGGAGGAGACGGCGTTGTGGCTGTTGAATCCTGAGACCTCTCAGGGCGCTGCAGGAATCGTGGTACGTCACTGTCACCTTCTCACCGGTGGCTTCTCCGAGCGTCCCGTCTCCAAGGCCGACAACCTCGACCAGATACTCCGAGAAGTCCTGGGTCCATCCCGCAATGGATCGTCCCCGCCCCTCCCACGAGGGGTCTTTCTGGACCAGTTTGGGGATGTACTGCTTTAAGGTGACCGTGCAGGCAGGGGTGGCGGTCACGATGTGCTCACCCGGACTCGACTCTAAAGCGGCGATCAGATCTCTGGCCATCCGACCCGCTGCTTTTTGCTGTCCCTCATAATAGGCCGGCAGGCCGCAACATCCCTGGCCCTTGGCATAGTGCACCGTGACGCCATAATGATTCAACACCTTGATCACCGCCTCCCCGATTTCAGGGTAGAACTGATCGATGAGGCAGCTCCCGAACAAGCTCACGGTCCGCTTGGTTTCGCCGCGAGCGGGGAGGACTTCTGCCACTCGGCTTCGGAGGGGACGTGCGGCTACCGCTGGCATGGCCCGGAACATGGTCAATTTTTTCAGCGGCCCCGGCAGATTGCGGAGTACCGTCCGTCCCCGCGTGAAGGGGAGCTGCAAGACGCCTCCCAGCCTGACAGCCAGATGATAGAGATTTGGGTTCGGGAGGATCCGGTTCAGGAAAAAGCGGCGGATCCCCCTGGCTTCCCTCTTCTCCTCTTCCTGCTCCACGATCCGGGACCGCATGGCCACGACCATCCTCGGCAGGTCAATCTCGGCGGGACAAGCATCGATACAGGCCCGACAGAGGAGGCATGCTTCTTGAGGGACCGCCGCGGCCTCCCAGCCGTGGTGGAACGGGGTGATGACGGTGCCGATGACCCCGGTGTAGATATGACCAAACACATGCCCGCCGACGACCCGGTAGGTCGGACAGACATTGGAGCATGAGGCGCATCGGATACAGTAGAGCGCTTCCCTGAACTCTGGATCATCCCGCATCGCCCATCGGCCGTTATCGAGGAGGACGATATGCATCTCCGCTTCGCTGGAGCCCCGAAATTCCCGAGGTCTCGGGATTTGGCTGGTCCCCGTTTTGCCCGTGATGAAGGTGGTGTAGACCGTGAGCTGCTGGGCGGTGGCCGTCTTGGACAGAAGCTTCAAGTGTGGAGCAGCTGATTCGATGGTCGGGACGATCTTATCGTAGCCGAGCAGGGCCACATGAATGGGAGGAGCACTCGTGACCAGCCGGCCATTGCCCTCGTTGGTGACGATGATGACGGTTCCGGTCTCGGCCACGGCGATGTTGGCCCCCGAGATCCCCATTCCCGCGGCGAGGAATTTCTCGCGGAGCTCTTCCCGGGCCAGGCGCACCATCAGGCTGATGTCGGGAGGGATCGCACGCCCTAACGCCTTGGAGAAGATCTGTGCCACTTCCTCTTTACTCATGTGCACGCAGGGCATCACGCTGTGTGAGGGATGGTCTCCTGCCTGCTGGATGATCCATTCGCCGAGGTCCGCCTCGAGGGGCTGGATCCCCATCTGCTCGAGGTGCCGGTTGAGTTCGATCTCTTCGGACACCATGGATTTGGACTTAACCACGAGCTGGACGCCCCGCTCTTTTGCGAGCTGGCCGATATACCGGCAGGCATCCTCGGCCGTCCTGGCTCGGTACACGTGGGCGCCCACCTGCCTGGCCGCCTCCACGAACTGCTCCGCGAGTTCCGGGAGGCGCTCAACCGCGTCTTCCTTCATGCGGCGAAGGCGCGCGCTCTCTGCGGTGTAGTCGAGGACGGCGAGGGCATTTTCTCTGGCGGTCCGATAGGCGGTTCCGAATCGGCCCAGGTTTTCTCGAATCCGGCGATTTGCTAACGCCTCGGCTGCGCGGCGCCGAAATGCTTCCTGGCGGGTCATGACCCCTCCCCGGTCGGCGGCAAGAGGAAAATGTGCAGCTCTTTCGGTCCATGGACCCCGATGGTTAGCACCCGTTCGATGTCCGCGGTCCGACTCGGGCCCGTCACCCAGGAAAGATACGACGGGAGGCCCCGCGCCTGGGACTTCAGGACAAGGTACCGGGTGAGCAGCAGGCCTTCTTCCAATGAGTCGACCAGCGCATCTTGGTGGAGGAGCGCCACATGGATCTCTGGAAGCATGCTCAAGAGATGCCCATCCACCTCATCCAGGTGGATGAGGACCGAGCCGGTCTCGGCCACCCCTAGGGCCGCTCGGGTAATTCCGATGCCGGTACCGGGGATCGATTCCGGAGCGGGGCCCGTCACCAGCTCGATTCCCGCCTCGGCCAAGGCACGCTCCAGGTTCAAATCTCTGGCGAGGTCAGGCTCGGCCGCCTGACAGCGGGTGATCCCCCTCGCCTTGGCCACACCGGCAATCGAAAAACCGACCACCTGGAGATCAGTTACGACTTGAACAATCCCGCCCACGCGCTCGACCTCGGCTTGAAATCGAGTGCGGATGGAGGCCCGGTGACGACGGCTGGCCGCCCAGGTCTGGCGTATCCGCTCCTCTAATTGGTTCAACACGGGCATGGATCAGACCTCCGTTCCCCCTCGGGGATAGGGCCTCTACCTAGCACCGGCGTCCTCGAAATGTCAAGGCAAGAAGGGGAGGCCGGGAACCTGTAGGGCTCGATGCCGGTTATACGGTACAGAAGGACGACAGAACCGACCGTTTTCCATTCAGCAAATACCAAGGGAAGGAGGTGAAAGTTATGAAACGATTTGCAGCTCTGATGCTGGCCGTGATGTTCTTCGCGGCTCCGACGGTGGCCCTGGCAGGCTGTTCCGACTCGTCCGCAGACTGGTCTGGCCCGTCCCTGGAGGAAATGTTTGGGGACAATTTCGTGGAGACCGACCTGGCTGGTGGGTAATCTTGTCGGTTGAACTTCAAAAAGAAAAAGGGCCCCGGATGTCCGGGGCCCTTTTTCTTTCGAGTACTCCTCGCAATCAGCGCAATCCCCTGACGGTGTTTTCTGTCAAAGGAAAAATGGAGTGTTGTGGCTGGCGTTAGATAGGACCTGGTGCAAGGAAGACTTAGGTCTGGGCCATCTGTTTGGCGACCTCCACCAGCTCGTCCGGGGGAAGATCCGTGACCAGCGAGTAGAGCAGCTTACCCTTTTTCCAGAGGACCACGCCATAGCCATCCTGGGACGTAACGTACATCTCGAGGCCGTCCACGCGGCGAAAACCCGACCGCGGAACCTCGACCCCCTGATCAGGCAGAACGAAAAGGGAGACAAGCGTATGCCCCTTGCCATACAGCAGGCAGGCCACCTTTCGCTCGAGGAAGAAGGTCACATCGCCCCCCATGAAGCGGAGCTCTCCAACTTGCCCCGCCGGGGGATCGACCTCGAAGCCTACCTTGGCCGCCAGCCATTTTCTCACCTGTTGCCGATCAGCGGTGGACTCGGTCGGGGGAGTGCCACGCATCACGAAGCTGCGGTGATCATTGACGGCCTCGATCAGGATGCGCGGGATTCGCTCACCACTCCGATTCAGCAGGGTGAGGGAGACGAGGCTGATCAACACCAGCGCGGCGAACGCCATGCCCCACTGCAGGGCCGGTCTCGGCAGCAGTCCCCGCGTCGACGCCTCCTTGGGGGTGAGGATCTCTCTTACCTTCTGGCGGAGCTCGGCAGGGGGTTCTCGCCGCGATACCCCGGCAGCCACCTGGTTTCGAATCTCACGCTGAACCGCCAGCGCATCCGCACACGCCGAACAGGTCTCCAGATGGGCCTGCAGCCGCCCCACCTGATCCGGCGCCAGGGTGGCATCCATAAACTCTTGCAGGACCTCTTGAGTTTCTTCGCACGTCGCTCTGTTCTTCATCTCAGTTCCCGTATTCCCTCAACAGTTTTCGCAGCAACTGGCGCCCCCGAAAGAGACGCGTCTTGACCGTATTCTTTGGGCAGTCCATGATGTCGGCGATCTCCTCGACACTCAGCCCCTCCACGTCAGAGAGGAGGATCGCCGCGCGGAACGGATCCGGGAGCTGCTCGAGGGCCTCCGTGAGGTCGGCGCGCACCAGGCGGTTCAGGGGCCCTGCCTCTTCTCCACGGACTCCCTCTACCTCGGCCAGCGTGGCGGAACCCCGTTCGGGCTCCGCATCCTCGAGCACCGGTTCCCGGCTCCGGCGCCAGTAATTATCGATAAAAGCATGCCTCAATATCTTAAACAGCCAAGCCCGCAGATTGGTTCCCGGCTGAAATCGGTGTTGGAACCGGAGCGCCCGAAGGTAGGTCTCCTGAACCAGGTCCGCCGCGTCCTCCTCGTTCTTGGCCAGGCCGAGGGCGAAGTTGTACAGGGAGGTCAGGTGCTTTGCGGCCTCGTGCTGGAACGTGGCCGCACCCCCTTCTGTAGCCTCGCTGCGGAGGAGATATTGCTTCAGGAAGCTGAGGGAAAGAGGCATCTCGCTCTTCCCTTCCTTTGAGATATGCTCTGTGGCTACTGCGCATACTCCTGGCTCGGTAAACGGGTCAGGCGCGTGATTTATTCCAGCATGCAAGGCAGGCCAGACCTTCTTCCTCGGATTCTATCCAAAACCTGAGAAGGAGACAAACCGCGAAGGTCAACACAGGTCGAGTGGTAACGACAAAGTTAGGCTTCGGTTTGGGCCCCCTCCATGTTAAACTTCCGGGCTAAGATGGCTCCTTTTTGGAACAGACTATCGGTAGGCCAGAAAGAGAAAGCGGTGGTCCGGCTGGAGGAGGACCGCCCCCAATACATCATTCGCCTGTTCCTCATCGCTGTGACCGGATTTAATATCGTCTTGGCCGCGGCTCAGGGTCTTGCAGGAAATTGGGGGTGGGTCGTCACCTTGGTGTTGGTGGGAGTGGTAATTCCAGGGACGATTCCATTTGTGCGACTTATCCAGTCCTTTAAGGAAGGGGTCGTCCCCCTGTCATGGCGGGAACTTCTGGCCGCGTGTATGGGAGCCATCGATGCGGCGGCGATCATCACTCGGTGGTCCGACGGTCTCAAGGTCACCTCGTGGGTTTCGGTCTTTCTGATCGCGAGTTTCCTGGCCTTTGTCCTGCTCGCCGAGAGCTGATTCCGGCGCGGCGGTTTCTGCCCTCGCCCGCTAGTGAGAAGACTCGTTCATGGTCTTCTTGATCCCTTTCCCGAGGCTCTCGGCATCCTGTCCCATCCCCCGAAAGGTCGCACATCCAGCCAACGTGATCAACACCAGCGCGAGGAATAGGGAGATCATTTTCTTCATTGCGAACCTCCCAATAGCACCACCTTCTGCCCGGCCTTTCCCTCGGTGAGGGATGCCAGCCTGTTTTTCGCGGAAGACTGGATTTCAGAGCTTTCTTGCTTCTCTGGCTCCTCGCCCTTCCGGATCATGTAACCGCCTGCCCCCCCTGCGCCCAACAAAACGAGGGCACCGCAACCCGAGCAAAACAGAAGGGAGGCCACCAGGAACGGCATCAATGCGCCCCTCCATGGTTTCCTGGTCGTACCCATCACGAGCCTCCTTTTTCGGAAACTTAGCTCACACACGGTCTTCCCATTAATATCTGAGCAATAATCATGCCGCGCTCCCCCCCTCGCGTGACCGCCTTTGAATTCTCTTGCCCGACTCAGCCAGAGAGCCATGCGTGCAGGCAAAATCGTGTGTTGGAGAGCCGGGGAAAAGTCTGCCATGCTGGCAGGAGTTCAATTTAGGGGGACAATTTGTCGCAGCGGAGGTGGTGCGCTACCCTCTCAAATATCGAGATCATGGGGAAAGGACTTACCATCGTCATGTGGCATACAGATTGCCCTCAAGGTCTCTGTTCAGCAATACAGTGACATCCAACAATTAGATGAGCGATGAAAGAAAGGAGCATACCACGCGTGAACACTCAGCGAGGCTTCGTCCTCATCGCGGCTCTTCTGGTCATGGTCGTCCTGTTTATCCTCGGGGTGGTCTTCATGACCCTCTCCAGTACCGAGAGCCAGATCGCGTTTAACGACAAGAACGCCACCCGTACCCTCTACGTGGCCGAAATGGCCGTGGAACGGGCCCGCCGCGACCTCAAATACGACGCCGACTTCGACCTCGATGGGATTACCAACCAGTATTTCGCCTCCCCCACGCCCGTCGGCGGCGGCATGCCGATCGACTGCGCGGCCACGATTACCTGGCAGGGGGTTCCCCCGCAGCAGCGCTGTTACGACCTCGGCGGTCCCATCCCCGCCGAGCCCATGGTCGTCCCTCCCTACCCGGCCGACGACATCTACTTCCAGACGGTTTACACCAATGTCAATGTTGATGCCTACGGGGACGGCTCTACCTATACCCTCAAGCTCGGGTTGCTCAACAGTAATAAGCTGACCATCCGGGCCGCGGGGACCGGCCCTCTGCAGAGCCGGAAGACCGTGGATGTACGGGTGGAGGTGCGTGACCTGTCCGTCTGGAATAACGCCATCTTCGCCGGGGGCGGCGGGGCAGGGGCGCGGATCAACGGCAACGTAAAGATTGCCGGCTCGGTCCACATTCTGGGACAGGGCCTGGGCCCCACTGACACGGCCGCAGACTTCGGAGGAAGCGCCGGCATCTTCAACTGGTATAACGGCATCGACGCGGTCTTCACGGGGAAGCTCCCGAACATTAATCCGCTTACCCTGGATGCCGAGGTGAGGGTGAAGCAGGGGCAGATCTTAATGAACAGCGGCGCTTCCCGGGTGGGGAACGCTTCGGGCGACGCCGTCCCGGCGGGGATCAAACGCCGGCTCGACGGAGTCTACAACACTAACGGCTTTGCCGGGTCATTTGGCGACACATACGTCCACTCGGACAACGGGGTATTCGCCAAGTACGACCTCCCCGCCGACTACAACATCCCGTTCCCTTCCTTGACCGGCCCGCGCCCCGACGGGCTCCTCGGAACCTACGAGAACTACCTGGATGCCAATTCGTGGGATCCTGTTACGGCGGGGGTTCTTCCCGGCTCGGCGGTGAGTGGTGGCAGCAACCTAACAATTTACGGCAACACGGCCAGCTTTGACATCACCGACGGGACCGGCCGGCTTGCCTGGGACAGCATCTCCCAGACCTTGACTGTGCAGGGAATCATTCGAATCCCCGGTGCAATTACGCTGGGTGGCACCACCGGACCGACTAAGATCACCACGATCATGTACACCACCGGCGGTGTCGGAGGGACCCTCTACGCCAAGCAGGCGGGGGCCGATTGGAGTGAAAGTGGCACGAGCGGGGCCCACCAGGTCAGCATCACGGTCAATAGCGACTTGCTGCCGGTCGGAGTCTTCCCCACCGGCGACGCGCTAGGGCTACTTGCCAAGGACCGGCTGGTTATGGCGCGATCGCAAAACCAGATTGCCGCCGCGGTGTTTGCCGAAAATCAAGTCCAGGTCACGAAGCAATACCAGGTGGTCGGGGCGATCGTCAGCCGGTTTTTTGACATGGGAACCAATACTCCACGCGTGTATCAGATGCCCAACCTCGCGAGGTATCTCCCCCCCGGCATGCCGGGCGGGCAGATCCTCAACTTCGTTAAGATTCTCTCCTGGCGCGAAATCTAGCTCACCGTCTTCGCGTTCGGCCCCTTAGCTTTAAAAACACCACGAGCGTCAGGTGGCCCGACGCAAACCTGATCTGGGTATGGGGAGTATCACCGCTGCTGCTCAAAATCCACACCACTCTTTCCCCACCCCGAGTGAGTAGGATAGCAATTCCAACCGGTTAGCGGCGGCATATTCATTGGTCCGGAATATGCTGAGTGTTAGATCGACCACAACTGACCAGTCCATGAGGGAGACAGTTGTCATGGAAAGGAAGGCTGATTCAGCGCACGATCGCAAGGAACAGGCCGGGGCTAACAATCGCCGCCGCCACCTCCGCCTTCCTCTCCCAATCCCGGTGAGGTTCCATCTCGCGGATCATCAAGACCGTATTTTCGCGGGGAGGACGCAAAACCTTAGCGACTCGGGCCTCATGCTGGTGGCCGGAGATCCCCTTCCACCTGGCTCGACGGTCAGCCTAGAGCTTCTCTTTAGGGACACGGAAGTTTCACTAGAAGGAGAAGTGGTCTGGAGTCGGCGATTCGACCCCAGCGTGGCCCAGAGCGGCATTCAGTTCCGCTTCCCGCCCGATCAAGGATTTGCAACCCAGCTTTTTATGCGCCATTTCCTCGGACAACGTTAGGTCCCCAAAAACACCACGAGCGCCGAGTTGCCCCGACGCTCGTGGGATGAATTGTCCCGTTAACTACGGAGGTCCGGCACCCGGTGGAACGGACATACCTGGAGGGGGTCCCGCACCCGGAGGCGCGGGGACTCCGGTGGGTTAACTGATCGCTACTGGAAAAACTTCGACAGCATGACCAAGATGGGTCCAGGCAGGATCGCGACAGAGATTAGAAAGACGTACATAGGAAAAGAATAAAGCCGACTCATACCCGCCATCATCGCGATACCGCCTCCACCTCCAATCAAAGCGTTCCCGGGCAAGTTGAGCAATATCGCCAAGATTAGGTATCGCCGTTTCACCAGCGCCGGTATGGTTTGTGTAGGGGCCTTTTCAGCAAGAAATTCCAGACGTTTTTCTGGTGGTGTCGCATCGAAACTTTTCAGTAACGCCGCTGCACGAGTTAGATTTAACCATTGCAGAAGGGAAACCAGGAGGTGTGGTGGGAAAAGCCTACCAAGGCCAAAACTGATTGTCAGCGCAACTAGCGTACAAATATATGCCACTAAGACGCCCTTTGGACCCAGCATGATCATCAAGGCTAGTCCCATTTCTATGCCGGGCAGAAAAGGCGTTGCCATCAGGCCTATGTATAAGATCACGCTGATCAGTACGATCCGGTCTACGGTTTCCAAGTGCCGGGGCATAATTTGAATGTCAAGCTTGGCGATGAGCCATGAAACCCCAATATTCGCCAGGATAATAAGCAGAACAAGAGCCGAGAGCTTCGCCAGGGTAATGGCCCATGTGGCACCGCGTCGAACGGCTATGGCTTTACTTTCCGTTTCCGTGGGTGCAGATCGGTGCCGACACTTTAAACCTTTGCCGTGACAGGGTCTGTTATTGGCCTGTGTGCCGTGTTCCTTTGTACCAATACTGTCGGTCTATGTTCCAATACCAACGTTTTTTTAGCCAGCGAAAGGTGCCCTCTGCCGTGTCACCCGTGATGGTTCCCTTCCATTCAAGCTTCCCATGATCGGGACTCAGTAGGGTAGCACTGAAATGATATGACTCGCCTTCTTTCTTGACACTATACGGTGCCGGACCGAAGCCCCAATTCTCGCAGGAGAGGGATCGAAACTGCCCATCCTTGAAAGTTATCGTATCTTCGGTATTACGCCCTTTCCCTTGTTCGCCCGTTTGGCCTTTGAACTGCAAACCATCCAACGGATCGTTTTTCGATGTCGGGGCGTCGGCTGCGAAGGCAGCTATGGTGGCGATTACCAAGAAAGTGAAGATGGAGATTGGACGAATTAATGGGAGCATTGGACCTGCCGCACGCATCGCCTGGCGATTTCAGTTTAGCGGATGAACAGCAGAGAGTAGCGCAACCTCTGGGTCACTCTTTGTTTTGACCCCATTAGAAGCATAAACGCCCTCGCTGTCCATTCTATTCCCGGGAATTTTAGGGTCTCGGTCAATGAGATAGGGGGTGCTTGACTCCCGGCTAGGACGCTGAT
>Ga0255057_10001982_pt1 | contig 11219 bp, 7 predicted proteins | sample Cases_109_6_MG_FD_189022 | JGI IMG/M metagenome (GOLD analysis project Ga0255057, IMG submission 189022) | Seawater microbial communities from Amundsen Gulf, Northwest Territories, Canada - Cases_109_6 | ecosystem: Environmental > Aquatic > Marine > Gulf | place: Canada: Northwest Territories... | reverse complement strand
CCATGGGACCGGCCAATTGGGGACCGGCCAATTGGGGACCGGTCAATTGGGGAGCGGTCCCGTAACGCTCGGCGGACGGGATAGCCGGTCGACGCCGTCCGTAACACTTGCATTGGTGCGGGGGGGTGCGGGCCTCAGGAAAGAACAGGTCATGGAAACAACGCTTTTTCTCGCCAAGGTCTTCGGCCTCTATCTCCTGGTCATGGGGCTGCTCATGCCGCTGCGCCGCAAGGAGCTGAGCGCGATGATCGAGGCTCTCGCCAATAGTCGGCCGCTCGTCTTCCTCGTCGGCGTCTTGGTCTTGATCCTCGGGCTTGTGCTCGTCGTCAGCCACAACGTTTGGATCGCCGGCTGGCCGCTTGTCATTACCGTCCTCGCCTGGCTGGTGCTCATCAAGGCGCTCGCCTACCTTGTTCTGCCCTTCGAGGTGACGGCGCGGCTGGTGCGCTGGTTCAACCGGCCCGCCTGGTTCACCATCGGCGGCGCTTTGTGGGCGGCGCTCGGACTCTTCCTCGTTGGCAAGGGTTTCCAGGTTTTCTGACGGCCCGGTCTTGTCAGCCGAAATCCACTCCGGGCGGGGCCGGGCAGGCGACTTGACCTGATCGGCTCGAGCTTGTGCAATCCCGGTCTGGGCAGAGGAAACGCGGACAGCCCGGGCAGAAGGGGGAGCTGATAATGACGCTGCTGTTCAAGTGCGATCACACGGATCCGGTGCCCTGGCTGGCCGCGCTGGCGGAGCAGATGCCCGAGCGAGCCGTCCGCGTCTTTCCGGAGGTCGGCGCCCGCGAAGACATCGCGTACGCCCTGGTTTACGAACCGCCGCCGGGCCTGCTGGCAAGCCTGCCGAACCTGAAGGCGATTTTTTCGCTGTGGGCCGGGGCCGACCATCTGGCGAGCGATCCCGAGTTGCCGCAGGTCCCGGTGATCCGCATGGTCGAGCGCAGCATGACGGCCAGCATGACCGCCCACGTGGTGCAGCAGGTGCTCGACCTGCACACCCGGGCGCTGGACTACCGCGCCCAGCAGGCCGCGCGGCACTGGGAGCAGCTTGACTTGAGGGCGCCCTGGGAACGGCCGGTTGGGATCCTGGGGCTCGGTTCCTTGGGTCGCGACGCCGCCGAGAAGCTGGCCGCGCTGCGGTTCGATGTCGCCGGCTGGTCCCGTTCGCCCAAGGAATTTGGCGGAATCACCTGCTATCACGGCGCGGACGGACTGGCGGAATTCCTGGCGCGGACCGAGATCCTGGTATGCCTGCTGCCGATGACCGAGGCGACCCGGGGCATCCTGAACAGCTCCCTCTTCGCCCGGCTGCCACGGGGTGCGGCGCTGGTGAACTGCGCCCGCGGCGGTCACCTGGTGGACGACGACCTGCTTGGCGCTCTCGAGAAGGGCCAGATCTCGATCGCCGCCCTCGATGTCTTCAACGAGGAGCCGTTGCCTCCCGACCACCCCTACTGGGGCCATCCGCGCGTCGTCGTGACGCCTCACATCGCGGCCTTCTCCGTGCCGGCGACGGCGGTCGAATCCGTGGTCACCAACCTCCGCCGCATGGAGGCCGGCGAAGCCCCGCTCTATGTCGTCGATTTCGAGCGCGGCTACTAAGCGGGCGCCGACTGGTTCGATTGCGGAAAACGACCAAGTGGATTCTATCCACTAGATCAAATTTGCAGCGCAGCCATGCGCAAAACGCGCACCCGCGGCGAAATCCACAGGCTAGGGTTTCCCTTGGCGAACCCGCCTGGATCGCCCGCCTTCGAGCAGGGCCGTTGGGGTGGCCCGGCTGGCGGCAGCTTCGGTCGGGCCGCGCGGAGAGGGAGGGGAAATGGATCATTCGGCCGTCGCGCTCGACCGGGTCGACGCACCGATGAAGGGCGTGCTTTGCGTCATCGCGGGCATTTCCATTTTCTCGATCCAGGACGTCATCATAAAATCGATCGGCGGAAGCTACCCGGTGCACGAGATCGTATTCGTGCGCAGTCTGGTTGCCCTGGCTCCGCTTTTGCTGATCGCCCATGTCGACGGCGGTCTGGCGAGGCTGCGCACCCGACGGCCCTGGGCCCATCTGCTGCGCGGCTGCGCCATGCTGGCGTCCTACACGACCTACTATCTGGCCCTCATCGCCTTGCCGCTGGCCTTCGCGGTCGCGCTGTTCTTCGTGGCGCCGCTGCTGATCACCGCGCTGTCGCATTTCGTGCTCGGCGAGAAGGTGCGGCTGCGCCGCTGGCTTGCCGTCGCCACCGGTTTCATCGGGGTCCTCATCATGACCCAACCCGACGGCGGCACCATCGAACCGGCGGCGCTGCTCGCCGTGTGTGCGGCACTGTTCTATGCCCTCTCGGTCATGGCGACACGCCGTATGGGCGCGACGGAGTCCGGCGCCTCCCTCGCGTTCTCCGCGACCTTGGTTTATGTCGGCGCGAACGGGCTGCTCGGCCTCTGGCTCGGCGACGGTTCTTTGGCGCAAGGGGCGGGTCATCCGAGCCTGGAATTCCTGCTGCGCGCCTGGGTCCTGCCGACGTGGAGAGACTTCGGGCTGATGGCCGTCTGCGGCGTGATCGCGGCCTTCGGCTTCTATTTCCTGTCCCAGGCCTACCGCCTCGCCCAGGCGACCACCGTTGCCCCCTTCGAGTACGTGGGCCTGCCGCTTGCCGCCCTCTGGGGCTATTTGTTCTGGAGCGAGGTTCCCGACGGGACGACCGTCTTGGGCGTCATGCTGATCGTCGGCAGCGGTCTCTATGTCCTACACCGCGAGTCAATTCGCGGTCGGCGCACCGCGGCCGGACGCGGCCTTCGCCCGCGGATTTGAACTCGTCGATACAGGGGCTCGATCACCGCCGGGACCCGATCGCTGCTGGGGCCGGCCCCCGTGGGCCGCACTCTTATTGTCCGCATTCTCATAGTAAATAAATTATATTTATATGTTATTATAAAACAATAGAAAAAGAATATATAATATAATTCACATTATACATGTATTTGTATAAATACGTATCATCTAAAATTTTCAATTTTACTTATTATTTACATCCATTGCGCAATAAATTATCTTCAAGACATTGGAAAAATCATGACCTTTTGGATGGTGTACAGTCTGAGATCTTTAGGCCCAGCGCCCAGCGCCCAGCGCCCTCTGGGGCTCCTTGGCGGTTGCGTGGCGGGCTCGGATTGGTCGTGCGTCCGGATCGATGGCGTCGCCGCCTGTGGTCCTTCACCGGCAGGAGTGGCAGACCGATGATTGAACGGAACTTCGCGCACGTGAAGCACAAGGTTCTTCGCCGGCTCGTTGCCTACTGGTTCGATAAGCGCTCGGAGCGGAGCATGACGTCACGCAGCGACATCGACCCGGTCGATATTCCTTGGGCTCTGTCGTCGATCTGGCTGTGCGACTACCAACCGGCGGATCGGCGCTTCCGATACCGGCTGGCCGGCGAGCAGATCAATGATTTCTGGGGCTATAACATCGGCGGTCGGTATCTGGATGAAATCGTTCCCGCGAGACGCTTGAGCGAGGCCCACCAATGCCTCGCGGCCGCGTACGAGGGCCCGTCCATCGTCCACGACTTCGGGCGGATTTACATGCAGGACGAGGTCTTCGCGACGGGCGAGCGGATCATCCTGCCTCTGTCGGACGACGGCCGGGAGGTCAACGGCCTGCTTGGCGCTTCGTGCCGGGACTGGTACCGCGATCTCGCGTTGGACGGCGTGCTGCAATCCCGCCAGACGGCGACTCTCACACCTTTGAACGATGCCGCGGCAATCCGCCTTGCCGACCGATCGACGCTGAATTTCTCGCCCTGATCTGCTCCCGACGACCGTCGAGTCGACCATCGGCTTTTGTTCCGACGTCCCCTACGATTCCGACCTTTAATCCCGTCGCTTTCCTGCCGCCGTCCCGCCGCCGTAACGTCCGTTCAAGTCCCCGTGAGCTGTGACGCGCGTCACTGCATCCCGGCCGGCGTCCCGTTACCTTCAGCACCAGACGACGAGACAAACGCCACAAACGCCGATGGAGGCGCAGATCATGGGACCGACAAGATGCGCGCGACTGCAATGGCAAGAGATGGCCTGGTATGGCTGGACCGTTTCCGGCGCCCTGGTGGTGGCCGGCTCTGCCTTGGCTTATCTCCTCGGCTTCGACGGCCTCATCGCTCTTTGGCGCGTTTGACCCGGCCGCCCGATCCGCAACGGCGAGGCCGAGCCAAGGAGCAACGATCATTCGCCCCCGATCATTCGCCCCCGATCATTCGCCCCCGATCATTCGCCGGGGTCGGCCCGCGCGTTCACGCGGTGGATCTCGACCAAGGTGCCGTGGACGCTGGAGCTCTCGCCCATGTCGCTCTTTTCGCCCGAATTCAGCCGATTGACGTTGCAGCCCTGCGTTTCCAGGCGGGGCCAACGGCCCTTGTGCGACAAGACCGCGCCCCGCGGCACTTCGTCCGATATCGCGGTCTCAAGGGTCATTTCGCCCGTTTTGTTGCTGAGCCGGACCTGATCCCCTGCCGCCAGGCCCATCCGGCGCGCATCGTCCGGGTGCAGGGTGACCGCGGCGGGGCCCAGCTTCTCGAGAATCGTCGGGTCGTTGCCGTAGCTGTCATTCATCTGCCACCGGCTGGCCGGCGAAAGCAGGCGCCAGCGGCCCTGCGGCGGCCGAGGATCGTGGCGCGGCTGGGGAACGCGCGGATGGCCGTCGGATTCGGCGCGTTCGGACGCGATCTCGATGCGCCCGGAGGGCGTGGCGAACCGGAGCGTCTCGAACTGGACGAGGGGGTCCGTGAAGGGGTCGATGGTGCCCTGCTCTTTCAGTTGATCGAAGGTGATCCCCAGGCCGCTGCGCTCCAGGACCGTCTCGAGGATGGAGCGGTCGCTCTCGGTGAGCTCCGGCTCCTCATAGCCCATGGCGCGCGCCAGGCGGCGGAAGATCTCCTGGTTGGGCATGGCCGTGCCCGGCGGCGGCATGGCCTCGGCCTGGGCCGACAGCGTCAGGTGGAAGTAGGGCACCACCAGGTCGTCGAACTCCAGGAAACTGGCGGCCGGCAGCACGATGTCGGCGAGCGCCGCGGTATCCGTCATGAAGAGGTCGGCGACCACCGTGAAGAGGGACTCGCGCGCCAGCGCCGCGCGCAATTTGTCCTGGCGCGGGCCGGAAGCGGCCACGTTCATGTTCCAATTGAAGAAGACCCTGGTGCGCGCGCCATCCGCCAGGGCCTCTGCCAGATCCATGTGGCTGATCGACGTAGGCGCCCCGTCGCGCAGATGGGCGGCTGCCACGTAGTCCCCGTCGATACGGCGCGGCCCGCTGCCGTTGAGATAGTAGAGGCCGGTGCCGGGCTTGCCGAGGTTGCCGCTCGCCGCCGGCAGCAGTCCGCAGGCCCGGAAGATATTGCCGCCCAGCCGCTGGCGCTGCAGACCCTGACCGAGCCAGAGGATCGACGGGCCTTCGCCGTAAATCCGGGCCGCCGCTTCGATCTCGGCGGCGGGAACGCCGGTTATCTCGGCACCCCAGTCCGGCGGACAGGCGTCGATCAGGGGTGCGACTTCGTCCCAGCCCAGCGTATGGGCTGCGATGAAGTCCCGGTCCAGGCGGCCGTCGCGCGCCAGCACATGCAGCATGGCGAACGCCAGCGCCGCGTCGGTGCCGGGGAAGGGCTGAAGGTGAAGGTCCGCCCTCTCTGCCGTCGCGTGGCGCACGGGATCGACGACGATGACCTGGCCGCCAAACTCGCCCAGCCAGTGCTTGTGGGCATGGGGGGCTGAACTCGAGGGGTTGGCGCCCCACACGAGAATGCAGCGGCTGTCTTTGGCCGTCTTCGGATCGAACGGGGTGACCGAGCTGCCGTAGAGGTAATCGAGCGCCACATGGCCCGCGTTGTTGCAGATCGTGTCGGGCTCGACTTCGGTGGCGCCCAGCCGGTTGAAGAAGCGTAACGGAAAGTTCCCGGCGATCAGCGAGCAGGTGCCGGTATAGTGGGCGTGCAGCACGCTTTGCGGCCCCGCGGCACCGATCGCCGCGGTGAGCCGCTCGGCGATCTCGGCCAGCGCCTCCTCCCAGGAAATGGCCTCGAATTTACCGCTTCCCTTGGGTCCGCTGCGGTGGAGCGGCTGGCTCAGCCGCGCCTCGGGATCGCGCCACGCGCCGTTATAGGCGATCGCGCACTTGCCGCAGAGCCCGCCGCGGCTCACCGGATGCTTCGGATCGCCCAGAACCTTGGCCACCTTACCGTCGCGCCTGACCACCGCGATCCCGCAGGAATCGTAGCAGTCGCGGGGACAGGTGGTGCGGATGACGTCTTTTGCGGCCATGGGCTGTTCGCCTTGAATAGCCCAACTTTGGGGCAGGCGGAAGAACAGCGCAACCGCAGATTTCCCCGAATTCTCGGGAACTACACCGTTAGGGTTTCATCGGGCGCCGTGTCGGCGTGGTTCCGCTCATACACCGTCTGCTCCGCCTCACCCCAGAAGAAGCCCACGACGACGAAGCGCCGGCCTTTGGTGACCGGGGCGACGAGATGCAACAGCGAGCAGGAAAAGACGACGGCACCGCCGGGCGGCGGCGCGTAGAGCTGGGGGCCGTATTCCGGCAGGCGCAAGAATCCCCCCTCGTATTCGCCGGTGTTGAGATTGAGCGTCAGCGCATAGCGCCGGTGTTCGGTCATCGCCGTGGTGTTGTCGCGGTGCGCCGCGAAAAACCCGCTGGTCTCGGCGTCGTAACAGCCGATACGAAAGCGCTCCATGCGGGTGACATGGAAGTTGAAGGCCTTCTCTATTTCGGGCAACAGGCGCCGGGCGATGGCGCCGCCGAGCTCGCCGGAGAGCGGCGCGTCTTCGGCCAAGACCACGTCCGAGCGGCTCTTCGACTTCGGGTTGGCCTGCTGTGAGCCATCGCCGCGGGCGGCGATCCTGTCGTCCTGCCTCTCGCCTTGCGCCCAGGTGTCCATCAGGCGCCGGCACAGCCCGCGGTCCAGCACGTTGGGGACCACCAGGGCCGGGGCCTGCGCCCCGACGACGATGGGCCGAAGCGCCGCCGCGCGGGCGCGGGCATGGGCCAGCGCCGCCTCCGCCTGGCGGTTGCCGTCGAGCCGCCGCTCGAGCCGCAGCACGGGATCGAACATGAGGGTGCAGGCGTCGCCCTCCAGGCCGGCCGCCCGGTGCAAGGCCCCCTCGGGATCGCTCAACAGGGGAAACGGCAGGCCGAGCCGTTCGACCAGCCGGGCGTTCACTTCGGGAGCGCCGCGGGCGACCGCCAGCACGTGGGTCTCGACCTGCCCGAAATCTCTCACCGAAGCGGCAAAGCGCGCGAGTTCCTCCGCCTCCTCTTCTGAGGACCCGATCAAGAAGACCGCTTTCGGCCAGCCGAAGATGTGGTTGGCATAGAGCGAGAAGGGCTTGCCGTCGTGATCGACGAACGCGAGATCGCACAGCCGCTCCCCGGTCGTGAGCGGACCCTGCTCGGATGCGGGATGGCCGTGGAACATGGCGCGATTGCCCTCTAGTCGCCTACAGAGTCCCTCTCTACCTTGCGCGCGATCCCGTCTCTGGAATGCGCCCTGGAGTGGGGGTGCGAGGATCGTCCTTCCCTATCGGAAGTCCCGGTAAAGCTCAACTCGCAAAACCACACCGGCTCGTGCTGGTGTTGCATGCGGGTGAAGAATTCGGATCTAGTGCGCCGAGAGGTTGAAAATAAGCAGGAGCGGTTACAGGCCAACGAGCGACACAAAGGGCAAAGAGGGCCATGCCGGAACCACGACCGCTTAGGCCCCAACAGGAGATGTTTCGGGCAGGCGTTCAGACTGTCTCCAAATGACCCGAAGGCAGCCATTCAATTTCAGTCGGGGACGCCGGCTTTTTTGAGGGCAGAGTGGCGCCGCGCTTCTAGGTCGGGATCACGAAATGGCAAACCCTTCATGTAGGCGGTTGCGGAAAATCCAGGATCGATGCGCAAGATGGCGTCCACGGACTTCCGCGCGTCCGAAACCCGGCCGGCCTCGGCATAGACCATCGCCAGTTCGATATAGGGTTGGACATAGAGGGGGTCTGCTTTGGTCGCCGACCGGGATGCTGCAATGGCTTCCTCGAACTGCCCCAACACCCAATGGCAACGAGCCAGCATAAGCAGATACCAAGGCGGGTATCTTGGACAGTGCCGCATCGCAAGTTCGGTTTGCTTGATCGACTCCTCGGCTTTCCCGCAGGCATAAAGGGTAATCGCCGCAAGTGCTATCGCATTGGCGTCGCTGTGGGCCAAGCGTATGGCTTTCTCCGCCAGGGCCAAGGCACCATCGAAATCTCGTAGTGTCGTCATGATGACACTTCTCATCGCCAGAATGCCGGCGTTCGCAGGGTCTAGCGCCAGCGCGCGATCGCTGGCTTCAACTGATAGCTCAAAGGAGCGTTCAGGAGATGCACTCCAGCCTTCATTCCGAGCCTCCTTCCAGTGCGCTTCGGCCAACGCGCCCCAGGCCAATGCATAGCTTTCGTCCAACCGCACGGCCTGCTCGAGAAGAGAGCGGCCCTTTTGTACGGTGTCCCTGTGATGCTCGTGAACCAGATCTCGCCCCTCAAAGTAGAGCTGCCAGGCTTCGGCGTTCTGCGTGCCCTGAGCAGCAAGGTGGGCCTGCTCGCCTTCGGTCAGCTCGACCTGAAGGGCCGAGACAATCTCCTTAGTAACATCGTCCTGCAGGGCCAATATGTCGCCGACCTCGCGATCATAGCGCTGGGCCCAGAGGTGCCGGCCGGTCGTGGCCTCGATCAACTGCGCCGTCACGCGCACCCGCTGGCCGCCACTGCGGACGCTGCCTTCCAGAACGTATTGGACACCCTGTTCGCGGCCAACCTGTCTGATGTCGACGGCGCGGCCCTTGTAGACGAGCGTCGAGTTACGGGCGATGACAAACAGCTTCGAGACCTTTGACAGGGTCGTGATGATCTCTTCCGTGATGCCATCGGCGAAGTGTTCCTGCTCCCTCTCGTCCGAAAGGTTCTCGAAGGGCAGGACCGCGATAGAGGGTTTATCCGGCAGGCTCAAGCCGTCCACATCGGGCGACGGCGCGTCGTCGCCTTCCGGCAAGCCAGCCTGACGCAGGCCTTCCGCAATCCGCTCCAGATCCGCCGGGTTCCGGTAAGACAACCCGCTGGTATAGGCGGCGATTGTGAATGCGGGCTCCTGACGGAGGACCTCGCGAGCGGCTTCCCGAGCGTCCTCCAGCCACCCCAGTTCACCCAGCGCAGAGGCTAGGTTCACATAGGCGGCGAGATATCCTGATTCACGCTTGATCGACTCACGGTAACAGGCAACGGCCTCTTCGAGACGTCCCGATATCCGGTAGTTGTTTCCCAGCGCTCTCAGCAGGCCGGGCCGGTAGAAGGGGCAGAGGCGCATGGCCTTTTTCACGAGTTCCGCGCCGCGCTCCGGCTGGCCCGATTTCCTCATGACCGCCGAGGCCACGCCGCCGAGGAGCTCCGCGTTGTTGGGCGCAAGGGCGATGGCCTTTTCCGACATCTCGATGGCCTTGTCGTGCTCGGCCGCATTCAAGTGCGTGAGGGCCAGCATGCCGTAGGCTTCGGCGCAATTCGGGTCGGCCTCCAAGGCGCGCCGGCCACAGTTAAAAGCGGCAGCTTGCGCTTTGTCGAACTGTTCCTTGTTTCCGATGCCGCCGCCGACGTCGGCTTCCGTGAAATAGAGCCATCCGCGCATGGCCCAGGCAGTGGCGTAGTTGGGATCGAGCTCCAGGGCGCGATCGATCAATTCTCGTGCCCTAGGTTGAGTTTCGGCGGCGCCCCCCAAGACATCGTCGGTTGCCAGACGAACGCACTCCCAGGCTTCCAGGTTGCTCGTGCCTCTGGACCAGACCCGATGCTGCTCGCCCTCTCTGAGCTGCACGTCGAGGGCAGTGACTATTTCCCGCGTGATCTCGTCCTGGACGGCAAAGATGTCCTCCAATTCACGGTCGTAACGTTCCGCCCAAAGATGCAGGCCGGTGGTTGCGTCGATCAGCTGGGCAGTGACCCGCACCCGGTTGCCCGCCTTGCGCACGCTGCCCTCCAACACGTAGCGCACGCCTTGCTCGCGGCTCACCTGTTTCACATCGACCGCACGGCCCTTGTAGGTGAAGGTCGAATTTCGGGCGACCACCAGCAGCCGGTCGATCTTGGACAGCGCCGTGATGATGTCCTCGGCGACGCCGTCGGCGAAGAACTCCTGCTCCGGATCGTCGCCCATGATGGTGAAGGGCAGCACCGCGATCGAGGGATAGTCAGGGACCGAGAAATCGAGACCAATATCGGCATCAAAGGCGCTCTCTGACCTGTCCTCTTGTTCCTTTCCGACGATGAGGCGGTATACCCTTAGGGGTTCGGAGATGTTCTTGACTCGGCGCTCACCCAGGTCTTCGAAGCGGGCATCCAGCTTGCCTTTGACCTGCCGGTAGGCATCGCCGGAGAGGCAGATTCCCTGGGGATCGGCGAGACCCTCCAAGCGCGCGGCGATATTGACGCCGTCGCCGTAAATGTCCGAGCCCTCGACGATGATGTCGCCCAGATTGATGCCGATGCGCAGGCGGATGCGCTGATCGTCGGCTACATCGGCCTCGCGCGCGGCCATGTCGTGCTGGATATCGACGGCGCACTGGACGGCCTCGACCACGCTGGGGAACTCGGCCAGAAGGCCGTCGCCCATCAGCTTCACGATGCGCCCGCCACGCTCCGTGATTTTCGGCTGCACCAGCTCCCTGCGCAAGGCCTTGAGGCGCTCGAGGGTGCCGGCCTCGTCGTGCCCCATGAGGCGCGAATAGCCCACCACGTCGGCAGCCAGAATGGCAGCAAGTCTGCGTTCCAAGCGTTCTCTCCCTCGAAAAGGAGGTTATAGGCCATTGAGGGAGGAATCTATGCTCGTAGACTGGTGATCGAATGTCCGTTTCTGGCTATAAGCGGACGTTCTAACCACCTCCGCGCCACGTCCGCTCTACCCCCAACAGGCGACATTCGCTGGCTGATGTCCGCTTTCGTGCCGATTTGGTCCGCTTTACCCCTGAAAGCAGACGTGGCAGCGGCAGGTCGCGAGAGTCCGAAGTTGACCCCAAGGAGACATTCACCGACGCCCCCCGAAGTTCGTCTTCATCGCCAAAACGAGATACGCTGTCCTGACCCGCTGGTTTCGATAGCAGCCGCTGAAAGGCCGAAACCCATGCATGTTCGACGCACAATTCTCTGCCTTGTTGCCATCT
>Ga0255057_10001980_pt1 | contig 11221 bp, 12 predicted proteins | sample Cases_109_6_MG_FD_189022 | JGI IMG/M metagenome (GOLD analysis project Ga0255057, IMG submission 189022) | Seawater microbial communities from Amundsen Gulf, Northwest Territories, Canada - Cases_109_6 | ecosystem: Environmental > Aquatic > Marine > Gulf | place: Canada: Northwest Territories... | reverse complement strand
GTCCTGCTTTCAGGTGTCTCCATCTACGTCGTGGCCGATCTCACCCAACAGATGGACGAGATTCTCAAGAACAAGATCAGCAGCAGTGTGGTCTTCGACTACTACAAGTATCTGTCGCTACAGCTCAGCTATGAGATCGCCCCGGTGGCGGTTCTCGTTACCATCCTTGTGGTCTTTGGGCTGCTGTCGAAGACCAACGAAGTCATGGCCGCCAAGGCCCTGGGGGTGAGCCTCTACCGCCTGGCGCTGCCAGCCCTGGTGGCCGCCGGCGTCGTCGCCCTTCTGGCGGCAGTCCTCCAGCTGCGCGTGCTGCCGGCCTCGAACGCGCGAGTCTTCCAGCTCAGAAACGAGATCAGAGGAAAATCGTCAACCCGCACCTACCGTCGAGCCGATCGCCAGTGGCTCTTTGGACAGGGGCGGTACATCTACAACTATCTCCACTACGATACCGAGCAGAAGAGCTTGCAGCGGCTCCAGGTTTTCGAGTTCGACGATGACTACCAGCTGGCCAGGCGGTTTTACGCCAACACCGCCAGCTTCCTGGGCGACGCCTGGCTCTTCGACAGCGGCTGGGTGAGATCCTACAAAGGACCGCGTGTGCTGGAGTACCAGACCTTCGACCAACCGGTCATCGACTACTACCCGGAGACCCCTGAGTACTTCGAGTCGGAGTTCAAGAAGCCCGAGGCCATGAGCTACACAGAGCTCAAGGAACACATTCTGGAGGTTCAGGCGAGCGGCCAGGCGGCGCCCGAGCTCGAGGTCGAGCTCCACAAGAAGATCTCGTTCCCCATCGTCTCCCTGATCATGGGTCTGGTTGCGCTGCCCTTTTCCTTCCGTCTCGGTCGGCGGGGAACCCTCTACGGAGTGGGTGTCGGGATCCTTCTGGGCATGGTCTTCTACGGTGTCTTCGCCTTCGGCTCGACGCTGGGCGAGACCGGTGCCTTGCCACCGCTGGTGGCGGTGTGGAGTCCCAGCATCGCCTTTGCAATCTTCTCTTTCTATCTCCTTCTGGGTGTGCGGACCTGATTCCGATGGAGGTCTTTTTTCTCTTTCTCCTGGCGCTGGCAGTGGGATCCCTGACCACTCTCTATTGGATTCCCGAGCCGGATCTCGGCCGCGGCTACTTTCAACTCAACTCCCTGGTGATCCTGGGACTGCTGGGGTTGGCCAGCGCGGTCTACTATCTCCACCCGTTTCAACCTTTTGGCGACCGTTCGGCCCTTGGTACCGCGGGTCTGGTGGGTGGACTTGCCGCTGCTTTCCTCTACTACGGGGCGATCTGGCGTGAGCGCTGGCGAGTCGCCCGCTGGCCCCTGTCGCTGGCTCTGACCGGGGCGGTGATCTCGTTTCTGGTGGCGGGAAGCCATCTCGTCAGCACCACCACCCCCCTCCCCCACCGGCAGCTGCTGCTGCTCCCGAGTCTCGCCGGCTCGGCCCTGCTGCTGGGCTGGTCACTCGCTACCATGTTGCTGGGTCATTGGTATTTGATCTCTCCCAAGCTGAACTTTCGCCATCTGGTGATCTTCTGCTCGGTGCTCCTGGGCATCGTGTTATTCCGTCACCTCTCGGTGGCGGCCTCGCTGGTCGCCGCTGCGTCCGTCGACCCGATGGTGGAGCCCCATCCCTGGCGGGCCCTGGTGAGCTTTGGCGGTCACGGGATCTTCTTCTGGTTTCGCCTGGTCTGGGGTCTGTTGATGCCGCTGCTTCTCGCGCTGATGGCTCTCCACTGCGCCCGGCAACACTCCAACCAATCGGCGACCGGGATCCTCTATGTGCTGGTCGTGGGCAGCATCATCGGCGAGCTCACCGGTTTCTATCTGACGCTTACCACCGGCGTGCCCATGTAGCAGAGATGAGGATCCGCGCCCAGTGCCGCGAATGCGGCTTGCCTTTCAACGCCACCATCACCCCGCAGACGAGCGAGTTTCCCTGCCCGGGGTGTGGCACCTTGTTTTCAGTCAGCGCGGAGGGCTGGAGCGACAAGCCACCGCGTCGTGTCGATGTCTGTCCGCTTTGTGATTGTCGCCATCTCTACCGCCAACGGGACTTCAACCGCGGCCTGGGCTGCCTCCTGGTGGCCATCGGCGCCGCCCTGGTGCCGTGGACCTACGGTCTGTCGCTGATCGCCCTGTCGGTGGTCGATGCAGTGCTCTACTACCGGCTCCCACAGGCGGTGGTCTGCTACCGCTGCGACACGGTCTATCGCGATGCCCGGCCCGGACCGCGGCAGAAGGAAGTCGATCTTCTCAAGCACGACGTGCTCAAGTACGGCAAGAGCTGGAGTGAGCTGGACGAAGACGACGACGCCCCCGCTGCTGAGACGTCTTGAACGGGACTAGCCGGTCGAGGAGAGGGACACCGCACCGTTCTGTTCGACGGCGGCGCGAGCTCGGCGGCCCTGTCGGTGGCTTCCCAGGTGAACTCGGGCTCTTCGCGGCCGAAGTGACCATAGGCGGCGGTCTTGCTGTAGATCGGTCGGCGTAGATCGAGGTGCTCGATGATGCCCAGCGGGGTCAGTGGAAAAGCCTCCCGGATGAGGGCTTCGAGTCGGCGGTCGGACACCCTGCCGGTGCCGTAGGTCTCGACGTGGACCGAGACCGGATCGGCCACCCCGATGGCGTAGGCCAGCTGCAGGGCGATGCGATCGGCCAGCTCTGCGGCCACCAGATTCTTGGCAATGTGCCTGGCCATGTAGCTGGCCGAGCGGTCGACCTTGCTCGGGTCCTTCCCCGAAAAGGCGCCCCCACCGTGGCTCGAGACACCGCCATAGGTGTCGACGATGATCTTGCGACCGGTCAGCCCGCAATCCCCTTTCGGGCCACCGGTGACAAACCGTCTGGTGGGGTTGACGTGAAAGATGGTGTTGGAGTCGATGAGCTCCGCCGGCACGGCCTGGTGGATGATCTTTTCGATCACCAACTCGCGCAGGTCATCGTACTCCAGATCCGGATCGTGTTGGGTGGAGACGACGACGGTGTGGACCCGCACCGGTTGCTGGTCCTGGTTGTATTCGACCGTAACCTGGCTCTTGCCGTCCGGTCTCAACCCGCCGACCTTGCCGGCCTTGCGGACCTCGGCCAATTTGAGGGTGAGCCCATGTGCCAGCATGATCGGCAGCGGCATCAACTGCGGGGTCTCGCGGCAGGCAAACCCGAACATCATTCCCTGGTCCCCTGCCCCACCGGTGTCCACACCCATGGCGATATCGGGTGACTGGGGTTCGACGGCATTGATCACGGCACAGCTGTCGGCATCGAAGCCGTAGTCGGGATCGGTGTAACCCACCCGCCGAATCGTCTCCCTGGCGATGGCCGCGTAGTCGAGGGTGGCGTTGGTGGTGATCTCGCCGGCGATAAATACCAGGCCGGTGTTGACCAGGGTTTCGACCGCCACGCGACCGGTCGGATCCTGGCTCAGGACCGCGTCGAGGACGCCGTCGGAAATCTGGTCGGAGACCTTGTCCGGGTGGCCCTCGGTCACCGATTCGGATGTAAAGAGATAGACCTCGGAGTTTGTCATTGTTCCCCTTCGGCAAGTCTGGAGATCTTATCAGAGCCCCAAGAAAAGCGGCCAGACACATGCCACATAAGGCTCAGGAGCGACGCAGAGGGTGGCTTTCGAGGACACCGTAGAGAACGGTCGACAGGGCGTTGAAGGTGGAGACGGAAACCGCGCTTCGACGCGTCTCCAGACCCCCGGTGATCGAGCTGGTCATCCCCCCCTTGCGCCGCGTGCCGGGTATGGCAAACGGGATCTGTTGGTCATCCAGCCCCTGGATGAGGCGTTGCGGGATCTCGACCGAGCCGCTGGCCCCCCAGGCCTCGCCGGTGAGACCGACGATGACCGTCCAGCTGCTGACGAAATAGTGCATTTTACTGTCCAGCTCGAGCGAGTGGAGCCCGCCCTCGGCGCCGACATAGAAGTGGTAGGTGGCACCCAACTCTTCCCGCAGCTCGGTGGCGCGCCGCCGGGCGAGCTGGATGGTCTCCTCGTCGGACATGGGCAGACCGAGCCGCTCGTTGCCGTCCTGGTGAGGTACGACGGCGATCGGGATGGGTCTACCGAGGCCGTCGTGGAAGCAACGCAAGAAACCGTCTCGCACCCCCAACAGCTTGTCGGGGGCGGAGCTGGCTACCGCCACTTCGATGCCGGCTTGGAAGCGCCTCCAGAAGGCCCTAAGATCTCTTTGCATGATCAAAAGTCGTCAAAACCGGACCCTTAAGAATATTCGGCGCCTGCGGCGGTGTAAAGGCGATCATGCCCTGCTCGAAGGTCCTCATCTCATCCACGAGGCCCTGGCAGCGGGGCACCAACCGGAAGTGGTCCTCGTTACCCCCGAGTTCTGGGAAAGACCCGAAGGGCGGAAGTTGAGTGCCGTTCTGCCTTCGGAGCCTTCCCAGATCGCGCCGGAGCTGCTCGATGGTCTTACCGATTCCGACTCACCACGGGGGGCTCTGGCCCTGATTCAGCTGCCCCGAGGCGGCCCCGAGACTCTTCCGCGCGCCGCCGACGGTCTCTATCTCTACATCGACCGGCTGCAGGATCCGGGCAACCTCGGCGCCCTGGCCCGCACCGCCGAAGCGTTCAACGCCACTGGACTGGCGCTGGCCCCCGGCACCGTCGATCCCAATCACCCGCGGGCCCTGCGGGCGTCGGCCGGCAGCCTGCTGCGCCTCCCGGTGGCCGTCGGCACCGAGCGGCAGGATCTGGATAGGCATCTCGATGCATCGCCCCCCCACTGGATCGCTCTGGTGCCCCGTGGTGGGGAATCGCTCGACCGGGCGACCCTGCGCCGACCGGTGGTGCTGGCGGTCGGTGCCGAAGGCCCAGGTCTTGCCGACGAGCTGGTGGCACATGCCGATCTCCGGCTCACCATACCGGTGGCCGCACCGGTCGAGTCGCTCAACGCCACCGTCGCTGCGGCGCTCGTGCTCTACGCGCTCCGCCGCCGCTAGCTACTCCGCCTTGGCCTCGCGGATCGCCGCGGTCAGCGCCGGAACGATCTCATGCAGGTCACCGACAATGCCGTACTGGGCAATGCCGAAGATCGGGGCGCTCGGGTCCTTATTGATGGCCACGATCACCTTGGAGCCCTTCATCCCCACCAGATGTTGGATGGCTCCGGATATGCCGGCCGCCAGATAGAGCTTGGGGGCCACGGTCTGCCCGCTGGAGCCGATCTGTCGATCTCTTGGCAGCCAACCACTGTCGATAACGGGTCGGCTGGCGCCGATTTCGCCGCCAAGAGCTTCAGCCAACTCTTCGATGATACCCATGTTGTCGGCGCCGCCGATGCCCCGACCCACCGCCACGACGATCTCCGACTGCGACAGATCGACCTGCTCACCACCCACGTCTTCCACTCCGAGAATCTCTCGATCGGCTGAGAGCTCGGGCAGATCAACCGCCAGGACCTCGACTGTAGACGACCCGGACTGTAATTCGTCGGGCGAGAAGGCCCCGGACTGCACCGAGACCATCACCGTGCCCTCACCTTTCGCCCTCACCTGTGCTTCGAGCTTGCCGGCCATTATCGGTCGGCGAAAGACCAGTCCCTCGTCGCCCAACTCGAACCCGGTGATTTCGGGAACGAGCGCCGCGCCCACGGTCTGGGCCAGGCGCGGCACGAAGTCGACCGATTGATAGGTGTGAGGAAAGACCACCAGATCCGGCTTCTCCGCCTCGATCGCCGCTGCGAGCGCACCAATGAAGGGCCCCGGAGCGTAGGTGGCGAGAGCCTCGTTGTCCACCAGGTGGACGGCCGCCAGGGCCGTTGACGCCAGCTCCTCACCACTCGCCTCCAGGCCGCTCCCCAGGATCACCGCCGACAATTTCCCACCCTCGAGCTCAGCCAACTTCTGACCGGCGACAATGGCTTCCCACGACATTCGGTGGAGCTTGCCATCGCGTTGCTGCAGGACCACCCAGATCTTCTTCGCCATCAGAGCACCCTCGCTTCCTTCTGCAGTTTCTCCACCAGCTGGCCGGCCGCCGCGGCCGGGTCGCCCTCGAAGATCTCGGCCGCCTTGCCCGTCTCCGGGAACGCTACCGAGAGGATCTCCAGGCGCGAGCCGGCGGCGCCGACGTCTGCCGCCGCCAGCCCGAGGTCAGCGAGCCCGGTCTCGCGGATCTCTTTCTTCTTGGCCTGCATGATGCCCTTGAGGGAGGCGTAGCGTGGCTGGTTGATGCCGGCTTGGATCTCCAACACCGCGGGCAGTCCGAGACGGAAGATCTCGTTCATGCCGCTCTCCATCTCGCGCTTCACTTTGGCGGTCTTCTCCCCCTCTTCCACCTCGACACCCATGACCAGCCAGGCATGTGGCCAGCCGAGATAACCGGCGATCACCGAGCCGGTCGAGCCATACCCCGCATCGTCGGACTGTGAGCCGGTGAGCACCAGATCGAACGGCACCTCCTCCTGGGCCAGCGCCGCCGCCAGGGCGTGACCGGTCGCCAGGGCATCGCCACCGAGAAAGGCCGGGTCGCTGAGATGGACAGCGCGGCTGGCACCAAGAGCCAGCCCCTTGCGCAGCGCCTCTCGGACCCGCTCGGGTCCCAGGCTGAAGACCACGACCTCACCGCCGGTCTTCTCCGCAATGGTCAGCCCCTCCTCCAGAGCGTACTCGTCGCTTTCGTTGACGACGAAAGTGAGGTCCTCCTCTTCGACCCACTTGCCGTCGGCCGCGACGCGGAGTCGCGCCTCGGATTCGGGGACCTGCTTGATACAGACAGCAATCTTCATTTGATTCCCTCCTCGACGCCGCACTGCGGCATGGAGAGTGTAACACGCACCGATAGACAGCGGTCGTTCCCCGTGTTACCTTCTGGAGCCGCCGAATATGCTGCTGCGATCAATATTTCTCCTCGTGCAATTGGAAGGCCTCTCGCGACCGGGCATCTGGCAGATGTTCACCGAGCTGGGCCCGATGGGCTGGCTCGTGGCCGGCACCCTGATCGGCCTCTCGCTGGGCTCCTGGACGATCATGATCTCCAAGTTCTTTCAATTCCGGCGGGCCGAATCCCACACGCGGAAGTTTCTCCAGGTCTTTCGCCACAGCCAGCGTTTCAGCGAGGTGCAGAGTATGACCGACAGGCTCGACAGCTCCCCGCTGGTGGGGCTTTTTCGCTCCGGTCATGTCGAGTTGGATGCCCAGGTCAAGGCACTGGCTGACGAGCAGACCGGGCAGGAGCAGGTCTTCCGCATCAAGTCGTTGGACGCGCTCGAACGCACGTTGCGCCGGGCGATGACGGTCGAGCTCACACAGCTGAGTCGCGGCACCGGTTTTCTCGCTACCACCGCCGCCGCCAGCCCCTTTATCGGTCTATTCGGGACGGTCTGGGGAATCATGATCGCCTTCAGGGAGATCGCCGTAACCGGCTCGACCTCGTTGGTGGCGGTGGCGCCGGGCATTGCCGAAGCCCTTGTCAACACCGCCCTCGGTCTGGCGGCCGCCATCCCGGCGCTGATGGCCTACAACTACTTCTCCTACCGGATTCGCCAGTACCGGGGGGAGATGTCCGATTTCACCCTCGAATTCATCAACCTGGCCGAAAGGAACTTCACCTGAGATGCCTTTTGCAACCGGATTTGGCGGTGATCAAAGCGACGACGATGCCGTCCTCGCCGACATTAACGTCACCCCCCTGGTCGACGTGATGCTGGTACTGTTGATCATCTTCATGATCACGGCACCGATGTTGCACCAGGGAGTGGAGGTGGCCCTGCCCAAGGCCGAGGCAGACGCCATGCAGCTCAAAATCGACGATCCCTTGATCCTCTCGATCAACCGTGACGGTCTGGTCTACGTCCAGGACGAGCCCATTCACCCGAGCCAGCTGATGGAGAGACTCACCCCCCTCATCGAGGCCCGCGGCGACGAGGCGGTGTTTCTCAAGGGTGACCGGGATCTGCCTTATGGCACGGTCATCGAGGTGCTCGACATCCTCAATCGCGGCGGCATCCGACAGGTCGGAATGGTGACCGAGCGACCCTGATTTACCGCTAGAGAAAATTTCCTTGGAAGTCTCCGTCGATCAGGTCCTCTCGTTACGTTCCAGGCGGCCCGAAGCAACCGGCCGCCGTTGGAAGAGCTTTCTCACCGCTGTCGCGCTCCATGCCGTTTTGGCCAGCTCGTTCTTGCTGATACCACTGGTGGCCGCCAGCTCCCAAGAGCCCTTCGAGTTTGTCGCCGTGCAGATCGTGCCGGTGCAGGCGCTTGGTGTGCAGCGGCCGGAGCCGACACCACCGGCCGCCGAGCCCGAGACTCCCGAGCCCCAGCACGAGACCGTGAGTCTCCCGGAGCCCACCAAAGCAGCCAGCAAACCGAGCCAGCCCGAGCCCTCGAAGACGGAGAGTGCCCCCCAACCAGCGCCGAGCTCCGCCCAACCCAAGCAACGGATGGGCTCCCCCACCGGCAACTCCCTGGGAACCTCCGCCTTTGGTGCGGCTGTCGGTGGCCTGGACAATCCGGACTTTGTCTACGGCTACTACATCGACCAGATGCTGGCCCTGATCAGCGCCAACTGGCTGCGACCCTCTCTCGGCTCCGGGGTCGAAGCCGTTGTACACTTTCGCATCCACCGGGACGGTCAGATCTCAGGCGTACGAATCATTCGCTCCTCGGGTTACAATTCCTTCGATCTGGCCGGCTTGCGGGCAGTACAGCTCGCCGCCCCTTTTCCCCGTTTCCCCCAGAGCTACTCGCACGACACGCTGGGGGTCAACCTGATTCTCAGGTAGGAAGACAGTGAGGACACCGCTCATGAAGCGATCGCCGATTCGCCATATCCCGACCGCCGTGCTACTGGTCTTGCTGACCGGAGCCATCGCGGCCGTCTCCCAGCAGTCCGGTGCCCAACAGCCGCCCGCGCCCGGGGGGGAGGATGTGACCGTCATACTCGAAGGCCGGTTGCGGTCTCAATTCCGGCTCGCGATTCCGGAGTTCGATGGGCTCGCGTTGCTCGGTCCCGACCTGCGGGGTGCTGCCGACGAGATCGACCGGACACTGCGCTCCGACCTCGAGGCCAGCAGGGTCTTCAGGCTGCAGGGTCCCGCGGATCTATCCGTGCTTGCCCTGACCGGTGACCTGACGAGGGATTTCGAGCTCTACCGCTCGCTCCAGAACGAGCTGGTGCTGCAGGTCGACCTCAGACCGGAGGGCGACAAGTTGGTGATCGAAGGCCGCTTGTACCACCTGGAGAGCGGCGACTCGATCCTCGGCAAGCGCTACCGCGGCACTCCTGCAGTGGCGCGCCGTATCGCGCACACCTTTGCCGACGAAATCATCCTGGCCCTCAGCGGCCGTCAGGGAGTCGCGCTCAGCCAGATCGCCTTCTATTCAGATCGAAGCGGCTTCAAGGAGATCTATCTCATGGACTACGACGGGGCCAACCAACGCCCTGTCACCGCCCACAAATCGATCTCGCTGACACCCGACTGGAGTCGAGCCGGAGACACTATCGCCTATGTCTCCTATTTCTCCGGTGCCCCAGGCATCTATCTCGTCGATCTGGCCACCGGCCGCAAACAGCCGGTCGTCACCGAGGGTTCGTTAAACATCTCGCCCTCCTTCTCTCCCGATGGACGAAAGATCGTCTTTGGTCGCTCCATGGGTGGCGGCAACACCGAGATCTTCGTCGCCAACCGGGACGGAACGAGCTTGAGACAGCTGACGCACTCTTCCGGTATCGATACCAACCCCGCCTGGAGCCCGTCGGGAAGAGACATCGCCTTCACCTCCAGCCGGGCCGGCAACCCAAATATCTATGTCATGGACGCCGAGGGCGCCAATCTGCGCCGGCTTACCTTCGAAGGTGATTACAGCGACGGCGCCGCCTGGAGCCCCGACGGGACCCGTATCGCCTACGCTTCGCGGCGTTCGGGCCGGTTCGACATCGCGCTGACCGACGTCGTGACGCTCGAGAGCCGGTTGCTCACCTCCGGCCCGGGCAGCAACGAGACGCCCTCGTTCTCACCCGACGGCAGGCAGATCGTTTTCGCCTCCAAACGCAGAAACAGTCCCTCCGGGACCCAGGTCTACAAGATAGAATTGGACGGCTCCGGGATCCGCCAACTGACCAAAGATGGGAACAATTTCTCGCCCTCGTGGTCCGGGTTCCCGAAGTAGCTTTCTCAGCTATTGAAGAATCGAGAAATCTTCTGCTACAGTAAGCAGGACACCGGATTTGATGCCTTCTGACGGGAAGCAAAAACCAGGCAGACGCTCGAAGGAGAATCTTATGAACCGGAATAGGATGGTGACGGTATTTATCGGTGTGCTCGCCCTCTCAGTGCTCATGCTGGGCTGCCCCAAGAAGAAGCCCGCCCCTGCACCGATAGATACCGAGACGACAGCAGTAATCGACGAGGAAGTGGCCCAGCCGACAGCGCCCCCGACACAAGCGGACAAGACACCCGATCCTCTCGCCGGCGACATCGTTGAGGCCATGGAGTATGCCTATCAGCAGGGTCTGCTGGGGGATGTCTACTTCGACTTCGACAAGTACGAGCTCAAAAGCGAGTCTCGCGAGCGACTGGCCAAGAATGCAGAGTTCCTCAAGGCCCATCCGGAATTCACCTTTTCCATCGAGGGTCACTGCGACGAGCGCGGTACGATCGACTACAACCTCGCCCTGGGGGATCGTCGTGCCAGCGCTGCCCGCAACTACTTGGCCTCTCTGGGTGCCTCAACGAACACCATCAAGACCATCAGCTTCGGTGAAGAGCGGCCCGTTTGCACCGTCTCTGCCGAGAGCTGCTGGTGGAGGAACCGTCGAGCTCACTTCGTCATCACCGGTCGGTCCTAAAGCTGACGAGAAGTTGCCAACAGTGAGCCATCGTCATCTAGCCGGAGGTCTCCTCCTGCCAGCCGCGTTCTTGATGATTGGCTGTGTCTCGGGACGTGACATCGAGGATTTGTCGGCGCAGTTGAGCGACATACAGCGTCAGGTTCTCCAACTGCAGAAACAGACCTCCAGCAAGGAAGAGGTCACCGAGCTCAGAGACGAGATCGCCTCTCAAACCGCATCGCTCCTCAAGTCGGAAGCCGATGTGCAGGTGGCGGTGCAAGGGCTCTCAGCGCAGATCGATCAGCTGCAAGCCAATCTCGAGGACACCAACTTCCGCTTGGCTCAGCTGTCCCAGCAGATCGCAGCTACCAATCAGGAGCTCAAGGCGGTCAGATCGGTCCTGGGGGCCGGGGCGGCAAACGGCGGAACC
>Ga0255057_10001979_pt1 | contig 11221 bp, 11 predicted proteins | sample Cases_109_6_MG_FD_189022 | JGI IMG/M metagenome (GOLD analysis project Ga0255057, IMG submission 189022) | Seawater microbial communities from Amundsen Gulf, Northwest Territories, Canada - Cases_109_6 | ecosystem: Environmental > Aquatic > Marine > Gulf | place: Canada: Northwest Territories... | reverse complement strand
CGTGGTCGTCAGCGACATCGGGCCCAAGCAGACGATACGCATGCTCGGCGAGGAGACCCTGGACCCGAAGTACATCTCGTACGTGGATGACCAGATACGGCCGATGGGCGGCATCACGGTACACCTCGTCAGCGATAAGAGCCTCGTCGACGACTTTCCGGGCGTGATCTACGCCGTGGGCGCGCGACGGCTCTGCATCTTCTTCGAAGCCAGCCGCATCGCTGATTGGGCGCCTCCCGGCAAATACATCACGGAGATGTACCCGAAGGCTGACCCAGACCCGGGCGTGGCGGCTGACCTCGAGGTCCATGCCGAAGAAGCCGCCGCCGACCTGGACGACATCTTCCCGGGCTGGCGCGAGCACGCAGAGATGAACGTGATCTGCCTTCAGGGCGATTACCCCGGCAACCAGACATGGACGGGGATGGGAGTCGCCGCGGAAACGCCGATCGCCAACCTCTTCATGGTCGGCGACGGCTGCCAAAGCAGCCTCGGCAACGCCGGCGGCACCGCAGCCGCCGAGTCCGCGCAACGTGCCTCAGCTCTGATCCAGGAACGCTATCCCCTGGCCAAGCGCGCCTAGCCGATCCGTGCGCTCTGGCCGCCGTCGACCGGCAGGATCACGCCGGTCACGAACTTCGCCTCGTCGGACGCCAGGTACAGCGCAGCGTAGGCGATGTCCCACGCCGTCCCCATCTTCGCTCCCAATGGCACCTGCGCGTCGCGTTGTTCGATCAGCTGCTCCTTGGGGATGCCTCGGGCCTCGGAGATACCCTCGATCGCCATTGGCGTGTTCATCAGGCCCGGCATAATCGCGTTCACACGAATCCCGTAGCGGGCGTTTCCGATCGCGATTGAGTGCGTGAGGGCGTTGATACCGGCCTTCGACGTCTTGTACGCCAGCATGCCGACCGAGCAGACGGCAGCCACGGACGATATGTTGATGATCGAGCCGGAACCCTGCTCTCGCATTACCGGGAGGGCGTGCTTGCAGGTCAGGAACACGCTCTTGAGGTTGACGTCGAGGATGTTCTGCCAGACGTCCTCGCTGAGATGAGTCGGCCCTGCGTCGCCGCCGCCGATCCCAACGTTGTTGTGGAGAACATCTATTCTCCCGAAGGCGTCGGCACAAGCTCCGACCAGCGCCTCGCATTCGGACTCGCGAGTGACGTCGGCCTCGAACGTGGTTGCGGTACCGCCCGCATCCTCGACCATCGACTTGGTTTCGTTCGCCGAGTCCACGTTGCGATCGACGAGCAGAACCTTCGCCCCTTCACGCGCGAAGACGATCGCCGTCGCACGTCCGTTGCCGATGGTGTCGCCCGGCGTCTGCCCGGCGCCGACGACGATCGCAACCTTGTCCTTGAGCCTCATTTCGGCAGCCCTTCGATTCCATCGTCGAGCTGGACACCGAGCGAGTTCAACGCCATCGACACCGTGTGATACTGCCCCACCGCAAAGATCACGTCGATCATCTGCTGCGTGTCGAAGCGCTCCGCCAGCGCATGCCAGGTCCCGTCGCTGATGAAGGAATCGTTGTGAAGCTCGTCCGCGGCGCGCAGCAGATCGGCGTCAGCAGGAGCCCAACCAGCGGCGTCCGGGCCCTTCGCTACACGATCGATCTCCTCGTCGGTTAGTCCTGCCGTCTTGCCGATGAGCACGTGCTGCCCCCACTCGTAACCGGACTGGCAGAGCCAGCCCGTCCGTAGTATCAGCAGCTCTCGCTCGCGTGCCGGCAGCGTCGACTTGAAGAGAACGTGCGTCCCGAAGACGCCCCAGCGCTTGAGCAGCTTCGGATGTTGGGCCAATGTCTTGTAGATGTTCAGAACGCGGTCCGTGCTCTCGAGCTGGCTACGAAGCGCGGCGATCTCTTCGTCCCATTCGGACGGGTCCAAGGGAGGAACTCTAGGCTCTGAAAGTCTCATCGGGAATCCTCTTTCAACGTGTCTAGGCGGTCAAATGCAGGGCGAAGGCTACCACAACCCGAAGGGAGTTCAAGTGACGATCGGGAGCCTCGGTCGCACTCGTGTGCGACCGGATTCAGCTTCAGCGGTCCGGAGTTGAGCTGTCCTCTACCGATTCGCTAGCCGGCTAGGACGCGCCGGCGATCTTCTCGCGTACCCATTGGTCGAACTGCCAAACACCCTTCTCCAGATGGGACAGACGACCGGGTGCCGCGTAACGGGAACTCACTCCTTGCTGAACAGCCTGGCAGGCCTTCATGTCCTCTCGATGAACAGCGTCCAGCGCGGCCTTCGATCTCGCCAGCTTGGACTCGATCTCAGGGTCCCCGAACGCATCCCGGCGCCAACAGATGTACCAGCGGACCGAGTGTTTGCCGGCGGCGCCGGGGATCACCTGCAGCCAATTCATTTCATCTGGCTGTATCGCGATCAGAAAGAAGGGAAAGATGTTGACTACGAGAATCTCACTTCGCTGTTCCTCCGTCATGTCGTCTGGTATCGAGAACTTCGACGGCATTGGCATCCGATCCTTGGTCGGCAGGTGGTGATAGACGTAGGGGCCATCGGTGTCTTCATGCGTGGTGAAATGCGCGGGAAAGAGTGGCTCTAGCGTGTTTCTGTGAACGCCGATGTGATGGTAGGACTCGACAAAGTTCTCGACCATGACCTTCCAGTTCCAGTCGGACTCGTAATCCATCGTGGCGGCGGTGCGCATCTCGCCGACACGGTACTGCTTGATCTTCTCCCGAAGAGTAGCGAGCTGCGGTGCCAGCTCGTCTGCCTCGGCGTCTAGATTGACGAAGATGAAGCCCTCCCAGACCTCGTGCCGGACTTGTGGGAGGCGACAATCCCGTTTGTCGAAGCCCTCGGCTTTGTCCATCTCGGAAGCGCCTATCAGTTGACCGTCGAGTTCATACGTCCAGAGGTGATATGGACAGCTGAAGGCTGAGGCGTTCCCGGCGCCCTCTATGACCGGCATGAAACGATGAAGGCAGACCGCCGACAGCACCCGCACCTCACCGTCTTTCGCCCGAGTAGCGACGAGAGGAGTGCCAGAGAGGTCAAAGCGAAAGTAGTCGCCCGCGTTGTCGAGTTGGTCGATCCTCCCGATTGCGATCCAGGACTTTCGGAAGATGACCTCTTCTTCCACCATGTATATCTCGGGGTCAGTGTAGAAATGCGCTGGCAGGCTCGTCGCTCGCTCCAGCGGCGTTCCGACCGCACTCAAATCCTGGTTTCTCATCGATCACGCTCCCATGTCGTTTCGGCAGTATCTCATGTTGCCAGCGCAGCGATCCATCAGCACTTTCCAACCGTATTATCAGTGCGACAGAACCCGCTCCTTGCGCCCAACTCCCCAATTGTTCTCACTAACCGTTATGCTTACTACTGGAGGTTTGCCCGTATGCTCTTCAACCGTCCTAAGAATGAAATGATCGATCCAGACGACGCCCTGCCCGGGAGAGACGAACCGTCCTTCGCCGTACCGGAGGAGCACGCGGTCCTTGGCACGCCGCTGAAGCCGCCGTTCCCTGAAGGTATCGAGACCGCGGTGTTCGCGCTGGGGTGCTTCTGGGGCGCTGAGCGCCTTTTCTGGCAGACACCGGGCGTCTATACAACGGCGGTGGGCTACGCCGGCGGTTTTACAAAGAACCCGACCTACGACGAGGCCTGCTCCGGTCGTACCGGCCACGCCGAAGCCGTCCTGGTCGCTTTCGACCCGGCTGAGGTCGCGTATGAAGCGTTGTTGAAGACGTTCTTCGAGGAGCACGACCCTACGCAGGGCATGCGCCAGGGCAACGACGTTGGTACTCAGTACCGCTCAGCCATCTACTACACGAACGACGAGCAACGGCGAGTCGCCGAGATGGCTCGCGACTCGTATAACGATGCCGTGCGCGACGCCGGCTTCGACCCGGTTTCGACGGAGATCGAGCCAGCAGGGCCGTTCTACTACGCTGAGGAAGATCACCAACAGTATCTGCATAAGGTTCCCAACGGCTACTGCGGACTGGCTGGCACCGGCGTATCCTGTTCGATCCCGACGCCCACAGAAGCGGACGAGAAGCTGCTCCCTCTGGCCGCGAACGATGACGAGTGGCGGGGGCGGTTGTCAGCCGAGCAGTATGAAGTTCTGCGTCAATCCGGAACGGAACGCGCTTTCACCGGCGCGTACACGGATACGGACGACGACGGCATGTACCGCTGCGGGGCCTGCGGCGCCCAACTCTTCGACAGTGGGACGAAGTACCACTCCGGCTGCGGCTGGCCCAGCTTCACAGAGGCTGTCTCGCCGGACGCCGTCGAACTGCTCACGGATTCTTCGATGGGAATGGCCCGCACGGAAGTACGCTGCGCGCGCTGCGACTCGCACCTGGGTCACGTCTTCGACGACGGTCCGAGCGACCGGGGCGGACAGCGGTGGTGCATCAACAGCCTCTCGCTCGATTTCGACGAGCAGTAGGGCAGCAAGGAAGCGTGAGTCGCTTCCGCCAGACCTAGGCTTCTTCGACCAGCACCGCCTCGTACATGCTGATGTGCGGCGGACCCTGGAGCACACCCATCAGTGAGCCCTGGTTATGGCCTTTCCTGAAGGCATCGCTCTCCGTCCAGTCGACGAACGTCTGGCGGTCCTTCCAGATCGTGTGGCTGATGTAGTCTCCGACTGTGTCGCTCTTTAGCAACGAAAACTGCACGAAGCCCGGCACTCCATCGAGAAACGTCTCCCGCTCGCGCCATTGCTTCTCGAAATCGGCCTCTTTACCCGGGTTCACCTTGAATCCGTTCATGGCTACGAACATCGTCACGTTCCTCTCTTATCGCCTTCACCTATCTCGCGGGCATCGTATCATCGACATGATGACTGACGAAGGCAATCGCTGGCTCCGCGAGCGCACGACTTCCGGCGACGCATATGACGCCACTTACGAGCGCCGTGCTGCCGCCGGCGAAGACGTCCACGGCGAGGCCACGTTCGTCATGCGCTTCGCCCCCGCGTCCGTGCTCGATGCTGGTTGCGGCACCGGTCGCGTCGGACGCGAGCTGGCACGGCGCGACGTCGAGGTCGTCGGCGTCGATATCGACGGGGAGATGCTCGGCACGGCGCGGCGTGCGGCGCCGGACATCGACTGGCAACTCGCCGACCTGGCGACGGTCGACCTCGGCCGTGAATTCGACGCAATCGTGATGGCCGGCAACGTGATGATCTTCCTGGAGCCCGGCACGGAGGGCGCCGCGCTCGCCAACCTGGCGCGCCATTTCTCCCCCGGCGGAGTGCTGATCGCCGGCTTTCAGCTCCAGGAGGATCGCCTTACTCTCGGCCGTTACGACGAACTAGCAGCGGCTGCGGGCCTAGCCCTGGCCGAGCGTTGGGCCACCTGGGACTGCGAACCATGGGTCCCCGGTGGGACGTACGCCGTGTCCGTGCACCGGCGGGCGTAAGAACTCCACCCGCCAAATCATCCGTCCTCTAAGGATGGCGCGCTACCAGTCGCCGCTCTAGCCGTGCCCGAGAACCCTGTGAGGCACGTACGGCTCCTCTAGCGTGCGAATCTCGTCGCTCTCCAGCTTGAGGTCCGCAGCCTCGATCGCTTCGTCGAGCTGGTACATCTTGCTTGCGCCGATGATCGGCGATGTGATGCCGGCCTTGTGTAGCATCCATGCAAGAGCGACTTGCGCGGGCTTGACGCCACGTGCGTCTGCAAGCTTTGTCGCGGCGTTGAGGACCGCGAAGTCAGCCTCCGAGTAGTACATCTGGTGAGCGAAAGCGTCGCTCTTGGCGCGCGCAGTCTCGCCCGAACGGTTCGGATCCCGGTTTCCGGCAAGGAACCCGCGCGCCAGCGGACTCCACGGAATGACGCCCACCCCGCGATCGATGCAAAGCGGAATCATCTCTCGTTCCTCCTCGCGGTAGACGAGGTTGTAGTGGTTCTGCATCGAAACGAACCGCGCCCAGCCACGCTGATCGGACGTGTGCAGCGCCTTTGCGAACTGCCAGGCATACATGCTGGACCCGCCGATGTAGCGCACCTTCCCCAATCGCACCAGGTCGTTCAGCGCCTCCAGAGTCTCTTCGATCGGAGTCTCAGCATCCCAACGGTGGATCTGGTAGAGGTCAACGTAGTCGGTCTTGAGCCGGCGCAACGAGTTGTCGATCGAGTCGAAGATATGCTTCCGAGAGAGTCCACGCTCGTTTGGCCCGCCACCCATTGGACTGTAGACCTTCGTGGCGATGACCACGTCCTCACGTTTTGTGTACTCCTTGAGGGCGCGGCCGGTGACCTCCTCAGACGCTCCAATCGAGTACACATCTGCCGTGTCGAAGAAGTTGATGCCGGCATCAAGCGCTCGCTTGTAGAACGGCTTGGAATCCTCCTCATTTAGGATCCAGTCCCGCCATTTACTGCTGCCGTAAGTCATTGTGCCCAGGCAGATGCGCGAAACACGGAGTCCCGTCTGACCGAGTCGAACGTATTGCATGCGACCTCCTAAATCGAATTGGTGGTGACGATTGTAGCGCGCGCCGTCGGGGCTAGAAGTACTCGTCGGACCCGAGGTCGATTGCGTGGCCACTGTGGCGCTTCGCCAACGTCGTGAACATCTCGTCGCCGCGTTCGGTCTGCTGCACCATCATGGAGGCCACGACCGTCACCACTAGACCTGAGAACACACCGCGCCGGTAGTGCTCCCAACAGCGGTCCCAGTCGTACTTCTCGACGCCGTTCTTTCGGAGCTCAGCGTGGTACTCAGCCACTAACCCCTTCTCGACCGTCCGTCGGTCTTCTGCCACCAACCCCGATCCCAAGAAGTAGGCCACATCCGTCATCGGATTCCCCAGGGTGATACTCTGCCAATCGACCGCAGTCACCCGCGGCGGGGATCCGGTGGAGGTGATCATCAGGTTGTCTAGCCGATAGTCTACGTGCGTCAGCGAGAACGGATCACCAAGGAGATCGAACGGCGGGCCCCGCGACCCGGCCACGCCCTCAATTATCGCGATCTCGTCGGGTGCCAACCGGTCGCCGTAGCGATCGAGGAAGCCCGGGAGCTGGGCGCTGTACAGCCCACGCACGAGCTGGATCGTTGCCTCGTTTGGCTCGCCGAGCCATGGCTTCCCCCTCAGTTCGGCATCGCACCAACTCGGCGCGTGCAGCCCTACAAGCTCCAGCACCGCCGCTCGCGCCACGGAGGGCGAACATCCAACGATCTGATCGCCCTGCTCGGCGGGCGCCAGGTCCTCCAGAAGCAGCGCGAAGTCCGGTCCGGCACCGTCGATCGCTGCGTAGTAGCAGTGCGGCGTCGAGATCGACAGACGCGACTGCAACTCGCGATAGAAGGTGACTTCCTTGATGTAGTTTTGCAGGATCACGCCGGTCTGGCGGCTCGTCGGATCGTCTGAAGGGAATTTGCCGACGAGGCTGGGAGGTGTGTCGGGATCCCCGCCCTCGATCTCAAGCTTGTAGCGGATGCATTTGCCCAATTGGCCGGTTCCGATGGCGGTGCTAGAGAAACCCTTCACTTCAACGCCATCGTGACCGGCCTCGTGCAGGCGTTCGGTCAACCAGCTCGGTGTGACTTCCTCCGCTTTCAGCAGCTCTCCTATCAATTCTGGCCAGCCGGGTTAGCAGCCAGATGATCGAATCTGCCGCTAGGCCGCCGCTTTCGGTATTCGTCGACGATCGGCGCTAGCTCCGCCGGGCTCGCGCCGTGCAGAATGACACCGTCGCAGCCGAGATCGAACTGACTCATGATCTTCTCGACGCAACGCTTTGGTGAGCCCGTCGCCGCCGATGCCAGCCACTCGTCCGGTATCAGCGTCGCTACGTGCTCCAGTTGGTCGGTCGTGGCGGAAGCGTCAAGCGCGCCCCGAAATCCGCCGACTACGCTGTCTTGCCGGAAATGCTGGAGGACTGCTCCGTCCCATTCGTTCGTCTTCACCATAAGATCGCCATATGCCTGCAAGTATGTCGCCATGCGGCCAACCGTCTTTCGCAGTCTGACCCCCTCCGGCAGATGATCGCCGATCGTTGCCAAGCACGACCAGACACGAACCTTTGCCGGATCCCGCCCCGCCTCTTCGGCCGCTGCCTTCACCGCTTGGACGCATCGCGCGGTCGTCTCATCGGTAAAGAACGTATGCAACACGACGGCGTCGAAGGCTCGTCCACCGAGCGAGAGTGAGTTGGGCCCGAACGCCGTGAGCGTCATCGGTATGTGTTCGTTGTATTCAGGCCCCATCATCAACAGTGGGTACTTCCCAGCCGGGCCATCGTGACCAGCGACCACCTCTCCACGCCAGATCCGTCGCATCAGGCCGACGAAATCCTCAATCTCCGCAGTCTTGATCGGAGGCAGCCCGAAGATGTTCATGATCGCCGAGATGCCGCGCCCAAGACCGAGCGAGAAGCGGCCGCCGGTCATCTTGTGCATGGTCATCGCATATGCCGCCGTTACCATCGGGTGGCGCGTGTTGTGGTTCGTGGCCGCCGTCGCTATACCGATTTCGTTCGAGACCGCGCCTACCGCCCCCGAAAGCGTAGCCGCCTCCTTGATGTTGAACCGCTCGGAGATGAAGACCGAGCCGATGCCTAGCCGCTCACCCTCACGGACTTCATCGATCAAGTCTCGCGGTGTTCGCGGCGCACCAGCAAGCGTGTAGAACGCTAGCTCGTTCATGCGTGCCATCGCCCTAGCTCCGACCCAAACTTCTAACCGGCTGCCAGACTACTGGTTCGCCAGCGCGTCGCCGACGGCGCTGAACAGGACATCGAGCTGTTGTTCCTCGTAGACGAGTGACGGCGCTAGCGCGATCGTATCGCCTGTGATGCGGATGAGGACGCCAGCGTCGTAGCAGCTACGGAAGATCGCCTGCGCTCGCTCGCCGGGACTGCCGCCGATCGGATCCATCTCGATCGCACCCATCAGACCGAGGTTACGGACATCGATGACGTGAGGCGCCGACGCCAGCGAATGGAGCTTGTCCTCGAAAGTCGGTGCCAGGGCGGCAGCGCGCTCCGAGAGCCCTTCCGCCTCGTGGACGGATAGCGTGGCCAGCCCGGCGGCACATGCGAGCGGGTGGCCCGAATACGTGTATCCATGTGGCAGCTCGATACCGTCGCTGGCGGACACAACAGTGTCGTATATGCCGTCGCGCAGGAGCGTCGCAGCCATCGGCACAGAGCCGTTCGTCAGGCCCTTGGCGACAGTCATCATGTCCGGCTCCAGCCCGAAGCGCTCGGCGGCGAACCTGGCGCCCAGACGGCCGAAGCCTGTGATGACCTCGTCGAAGATGAGAAGGATGCCGTGCCCCTTACAGATCGCCGCGAGCCGTTCGAGATAGCCGACGGGAGGAACGAGCACGCCCGCTGACCCCGAGACGGGTTCAACGATCACCGCCGCGATCCGCGCTTCCCCGTGCTCCGCGATGACGGTTTCCAGTTCGTCAGCAAGTTCCGCGCCGTGCGGCGGCTGGCCCCTGCTGAAGCGGTTCTTTTCCAGTCCATGAGTCGTCGGGAGGTGCGCTACGTCCGGCACCAACGGGATAAACGGAACTTTGTGCGGATCGAAGCCACCCACCGACGTGCCGCCGAAACCCGCACCGTGGTAGCCGAGCTTCCGCCCGACGAGGATCGTTCGGTCAGGTTCGCCGTTCGCACGGTGATAGGCGCGAGCGATCTTAAGCGCCGTGTCGACGGCCTCGGAACCAGAGTTCGAGAAGAAAACGTTTGCGATGTGATCCGGCGCGAACGAGAGCAGCCGCTCTGCGAATTCAAAAGCGATCGGGTGGCCCATCTGGAACGAAGGAGCGTAGTCCATCTCTGCCGCCTGGCGGGAGATCGCCTCGACGATCTCGGGTCGGCAGTGGCCGGCGTTGACACACCAGAGCCCGGAAACACCATCAAGAATGCGCCCGCCATCCGGCGTTTCGTAGTAGACGCCACTGGCCCTCGCTAGCATCCGCGGATCGGACTTGTAGGCGACGTTGGCGGTAAATGGCATCCACCACGGATCTAGAGCGATCTTGGTCTGAGCTTGAGTCATGATCGGTTCCTCCCTGGGCTAGAGTACCGTCATGATAACCCTTCCACCGTTCCTCACGTGCGCCAAAACTCCTCTGTGTTCAAAAAAGAAAGCGACGGCCGCTGATTACCGAGTCTGAAGGAACCACCCACGCTCTAATGCGCGATTCTACCGCCTGCCATGAGCCGGTGCGTGATCGGGCGGTCCGCCGCCGGCGTCTTCGTCGTTTTCATCCTCCACGGTGAGCAATGCATCCTCGCTGCCTTCGTTAGCACTGGAGACCAGCTTGCCAAGGTTCCTCGGAGTTCCGTCTTCTTCCGCTGACAGCGCTGAAACTTCGTCAGCCATCTCCCTAAACAGCCTTCCGAATGCGAACCCATGCCCATCGTCGGCGTTCGTCGCCGTCGCTAGCAGTTCGTCAACACTCATGTCCGTTGCCGCTGCCAGAAGATATAGCTTGAACAGGGCACCGAAGCCGATTCCTTGCTCGTGCAGGGCTGAAACCGATCCAGCCTCCGCCCCGAATGCCTCTTCGATGAGCCCAGCGATGCGCTCCGCACCGTCCCCATCATTGCCTTCGTCGGCCTCTTGTTCGTCGACATCATGGGCTTCGACGGCCAAGCCATCGGCCTCTTCAGATCCAACGACTGGAGTCGTAATGCTGTTAGTAGAGCCGGCATCGACGAACGCTGAAACCGACCCGACAGCTAGGGCGACGACGGCCATCAGCAGGACGACCGCTGCAAGAAATTTTCGACCCATGGAGCCCTCCTGTGGTAGCGACGATTAGCAGCGTAAGCTCGACCCTCATATTCATACTACGCTATCGCCTTCTGTAAAAGGAAAGTGTCACTCGTGAACAGTCAGTGAACGGGCGCAGCGTTGGCCAATACACGTATATGGCGCTGGATTGTACTGCGAAGGACCGCAGCATTCTCCATCTCCCACGAGCCTCGGACCGACATCGGCGAACCGCACTGACTTTAAAGGCAGGCGAAGAACCGACAGCCGGCAACGGTGTAGGATTGGCGCTGGTGTACAAGTGAGCCTAGAAGAACTCATCATCCTACTGGTGCGCGTCCTGGGGTCGCTGCCGGTCCTGCGCTGGCCGTTCCTTGGCGGCATCTTCGCCGTGCTGATCGACCTGAGCGACCTCTTCTTTATGAACCTCCTTGACCTCGGCGGCGTCGGCAACTATCAGGAATTCGACAAGTACCTCGACCAGGTCTACATGTTCA
>Ga0255057_10001977_pt1 | contig 11227 bp, 8 predicted proteins | sample Cases_109_6_MG_FD_189022 | JGI IMG/M metagenome (GOLD analysis project Ga0255057, IMG submission 189022) | Seawater microbial communities from Amundsen Gulf, Northwest Territories, Canada - Cases_109_6 | ecosystem: Environmental > Aquatic > Marine > Gulf | place: Canada: Northwest Territories... | reverse complement strand
AGGGAGATGGCTTGCACCAGATAGCCGTTCATCCAGGCAAGGATCAGCCCGGTGACGATGGTCGCCATGGCACTCCAGCGGAACCAGAACAGTGCGGCCGGCGCGATCACCTTGCCGATCGCCGGTTTCTGCTCGTCCGGAATCTTCGCCATGTTGGGGATCTGGACGAAGTTGAAGTACCACAACAAGCCGATCCACATGACACCGCTCAACACATGCAGCCAGCGAAAGAAAAACACCCCGAAGTCGGGGTTGCTATAGCCCTGCTGGCCGTAATACAGAACAAAGAGGACGATGGCGAGAACGAACCCCGCGCCTACCGTCCGCCCCAGGGACTGAAGAATCCCAGCCATTTCACATTCCCCTCTTGCTTACGAACCGCTTTAAATTACCGACTCCCGCGCGGCTTTTCGCAGCCGATGCTTGCCGGTGTTGGCCGCGGACCTTACGTTTTCCGCGTGGCCTTGCCAAGGGGCTAAGGGTGCGACGATCTTTGAGGAATGGGGCGTTTGCCGACGAAGTCACTCAACGCCGTGACGCGCGAGTTGCGCCGTCACGACAATGACCGGTACTTGACGGCGCTCTTCGCACCGACCGAGCGGCGTGAGGGGCTGATGGCGCTCTATGCCTTTAACCTCGAGGTCGCCAAAACGGCCGAGTTGGTCAGCGAGCCGATGCTCGGCCGGATTCGCTTGCAGTGGTGGCGCGACAGCCTGGAGGGCCTGTATGCCGGAGCGCCCCGGCAGCATTACGTCATAACGCCCTTGGCGCGTGTGGTCGAGGCGGCGGGCCTGTCCCGGGCGCTCTTCGAGCGCATCATCGATGCCCGCGAGTTCGACCTCGAGCGGCGGGCGCCCCGTTCCATGGCGGAGCTGGAGGCCTATGTCGACGGGACCTCCAGCGCCCTGGTCGAGCTGGCGCTGGCCGCCCTGGGCGAGAAAAGCGGGCAGGCCGCGCGGATGGCACGGTCGGTCGGCCTGGCCTACGGCCTGGTGGGCCTGGTTCGCGCGGTTCCGAGCCATGCGGCACAAAAGCGCCTTTACATCCCCGAAGAGGTTATCGCCGAGGTCGGCGTCGAGCGCCGCCGGCTGTTCGAGTTGGCCTCGTCGCCGGCTCTTTGCGCGGCGGCCGAGCACCTCGGTGCCAAGGCGGCGCAACACCTGCAAGAGGCGCTCGCTCCACAGGAAAAGCCGATCGCCAGATCAGGGCTGGCCGCCTTGCTGCCGGGGGTGCTCGCCGCCCGTCATCTCCGAGACTTGCGCAAGGCTGGCTACGACCCCTTTCATCCGGACCTGCGCCAACCACGCCCCGGCCGCCTCGGGGCCCTCCTGTGGGCCTACCTGCGAGGCCGGATTTAGGCCGCGGCCGGCTCTGCCTCGCGGCGCCAGTCGGTGAGGTCGGCCAGCGCCCGGCGGCTGTAGGCTGGCTTGCGCTCCTTTTTCCTAACCTTGCCGGCTAGGGGCGGGAAGAGGCCGAAGTTGACGTTCATCGGCTGAAAAGTGTCGGCTGCGGCACCGGCGGTGATGTGCGTGAGCAGGGCGCCGTGCGCCGTGGTGGGGGGCGGTGCAACCACCGGCCGGCCGAGCCGCTCGGCGGCGGCGAAACGCCCGGCGAGCAAGCCGATAGCGGCCGACTCGACATAGCCCTCGACGCCGGTTATCTGGCCGGCGAAGCGCAGGCGCGGCGCCGACTTCAGGCGCAGCCTCCCATCCAGAAGGCGCGGCGAGTTGATGAAGGTGTTGCGGTGCAAGCCGCCCAGGCGCGCGAACTCGGCTTTCTCCAGGCCGGGTATCATGCGCAGGACCCGTGCTTGCTCGCCGTATTTCAGCTTGGTCTGGAAGCCGACCATGTTGTAGAGCGTGCCCAGGGCGTTGTCCTGGCGCAGTTGTACGACCGCGTGGGGACGCTGGCCGGTCCGCGGGTCGGTCAGGCCGACCGGCTTCATGGGGCCGAAGCGCAAGGTCTCCACGCCGCGCGCCGCCATGACCTCGATCGGCAGGCAGCCCTCGAAGTAGGGGGTCTGCGCCTCCCAGTCCTTGAACTGCGTTTGGTCGCCGGCGAGAAGGGCTTCGATGAAGGCACGGTATTGCTCTTGGGTGAGCGGGCAGTTGATATAGTCGGCGCCCTCGCCCTTGTCGTACCGGGACTGGAACCAGGCGGTGTCGAAGTCGATCGTCTCCTTGTAGATGATCGGGGCGATGGCGTCGAAGAAGGCCAGATAGGCCTCCCCGGTCAGCTCGCCGATCGCCGCGGCCAAGGCGGGCGAGGTCAGGGGGCCGGTGGCGACAATCACGCTGTCCCATGCCTCGGGAGGGGCGCCGGCCACCTCGCCACGCTCTATGGTTACCTGCGGATCGCGTTCCAGGGCTTGGGTGACCTCCTGCGAAAATGCGTCACGGTCGACCGCCAGCGCACCGCCGGCCGGCAGTCGCGCCTTGTCGCCGGCTGCCAGGATCAGGGAGCCCAGTTGGCGCATTTCCTCGTGCAGCAGGCCAACGGCGTTGTTCTGGCTGTCATCGGAGCGAAAGGAATTGGAGCAGACCAGCTCCGCCAGCCCGTCGGTGGCGTGGGCCTCGGTCGCTCTCTCGGGGCGCATCTCGTGCAGGACGACCGGCACGCCGGCGCGTGCCAGCTGCCAGGCCGCCTCGCTGCCGGCGAGGCCGCCGCCGAGCACGTGCACGGGTTCAGGATCGGATCTGGGATCGGATTTCATTGGCGGCTTGATTTTTCGGGTGCGTTCATGTCGTCTTACCGTCGTATAGTCGATGTCGTAAAGCAAGCCTCGGTCGGACCTAAAGAGGCAGGGGGACTGGTGTTTCATGTACGTATTGTCTAGGCGGCTTTCGATCCTTTGTTGCCTGTTGTTTCTCGGCGCTTGCGCAACGACCGGCGCCCCGCGGGCTTGTGATGAGGACGCGCTCGTCGGCGCCTGGAAAGCCGACTGGATCATGGAGATCTGGACCTTCGAGGCCGACGGCGGGTTCACCTGCACGGGCCTGTGCAACTTCGGCCCGGAGATTGGCGAGCCGGTGACCTGGGCGGGCGATCCCACGGCGAACCTGTGGGCGAGCGATGTGGATTACATCAGGCTCGATTTCACCAACAAGGCTTTCGAGGGGACGATCGGCGCTTTTCGCTGCGTCGTTCTCAACAATGGGCGAGATCTCCTTTTGGAGCCGATCGCCGGGCTCGACCTGACCTTCACGCGGGTCGGATTCGTGGACCGCGATACGCTGGCCTCTCCTTAAGGCCGACCGGCCCTCGCCGGGTCAGGCACGCCGCCGCCCATGGGCTTGGTCGAGATAAGTGGCAAGATAGGCCCCGGTGTAGCTTTCGTCGACCTTGGCCACGTCTTCCGGCGTGCCCGCGGCGACGATGGCGCCGCCCTTGTCGCCGCCTTCGGGCCCCAGGTCGACGATCCAGTCCGCGGTCTTGATGACCTCCAGATTGTGCTCGATCACCAAGACGGTGTTGCCCTGAGCGACGATCGCGTGCAGGACCTCCAGCAGCTTCTTCACATCTTCGAAGTGCAGCCCCGTGGTGGGCTCGTCCAGGATGTAGAGGGTCTTTCCCGTGGCCCGCCGCGACAGCTCCTTGGCCAACTTGACGCGCTGCGCCTCGCCGCCCGACAGGGTGGTGGCCGGTTGGCCGACCTGAATGTAGCCGAGGCCGACCCGCTGCAGGGTTTCCAACCGGCCGCGTATGGCCGGCACGGCCTTGAAGAAGTCGACGCCCTCCTCGACGGTCATTGCCAGAACATCGGCGATCGACTTTCCCTTGAAGGCGATTTCCAGGGTCTCGCGATTGTAGCGCTTTCCGTTGCAGACGTCGCACTGGACATAAACGTCGGGCAGGAAGTGCATCTCGATCTTGATCACGCCGTCGCCCTGACAGGCCTCGCAGCGCCCGCCCTTGACGTTGAAGGAAAAACGGCCGGGCTTGTAACCGCGGGCCCCCGCCTCAGGCAGACCGGCGAACCATTCGCGGATCGGCGTGAAGGCGCCGGTATAGGTCGCCGGATTGGAGCGCGGGGTGCGGCCGATCGGCGACTGGTCGATGTCGATGACCTTGTCGAGGAACTCCAACCCCTCGATGCCGGCATGCACGCCGGGGTGGGCGCGGCTTCCGTGCAGCCGCCGGGCGAGCGCCTTGTACAAGGTCTCCACCACCAGGGTCGATTTGCCGCTGCCCGATACGCCGGTCACGCAGGTGAAGGTGCCGAGCGGGATCTCCGCGTCGATGGTGCGCAGATTATGGCTGGCGGCGCCCAGGATGCGAACGCTCTGGCCCTTGTGGCCGGACCGGCGGCCGGGTACCGGGACCTGCCGGAACCCGGTCAGATACTGGCCGGTCAGGCTGTCGGGGCATTGCATGACGCTCTCCGGCAGGCCGAAGGCCACGACCTCTCCGCCGTGGACGCCGGCGCGCGGGCCCATGTCGATCAGGTAATCGGCACTGCGGATCGCTTCCTCGTCGTGCTCGACCACGATGATCGAGTTGCCCAGGTCGCGCAGTCGTTTGAGCGTCTCGAGCAGGCGCGCATTGTCGCGTTGGTGCAACCCGATCGAGGGCTCGTCCAGGACGTAGAGAACGCCGGTCAGCCCGGAGCCGATCTGCGAGGCAAGGCGAATGCGTTGCGACTCGCCGCCGGAGAGCGTTGCCGAGGCGCGCGATAAGGTCAGGTACTCCAGGCCCACATCGACGAGGAACCGCAGTCGCTCATTGATTTCCTTGAGGATGCGGTGGGCGATTTCGCGCTGCTTTTCAGTGAGCTTTGCGGAGAGCCCGGAAAACCAGTCCGCCGATTCGGCGACCGAAAGCTGTGCGACCTGGCCGATATGCTGTCCGTCGATCTTCACGGCAAGCGCTTCGGGCTTCAGGCGATAACCGGCACAGGCCTGGCAGGCCTTGTCGCTTTGATAACGCGAGAGTTCGTCGCGGACCCAATCGCTGTCGGTCTCGCGCCAGCGGCGCTCCATGTTCGGGATGACGCCTTCGAAGACCTTGGTCGTCTCATAGGACCGCAGGCCGTCATCGTAAGAAAAGGTCATGATCTCCTCACCGGAGCCCAAGAGGATGGCGCGGCGCACCTCCTCCGGCAGATCGCACCAGCGCGCGGTCGCCGAAACCTTGTAGTGCCGAGCCATGCTTTCCAGGGTCTGCTGGTAATAGGGCGAGGTCGATCGGGCCCACGGTGCGATCGCGCCGTCGCGCAGTGGCAGACGTTCGTCGGGTACCACGAGATCCGGATCGAAGTAGAGCGTCAAGCCCAAGCCGTCGCAAGACGGGCAGGCACCGAAGGGGTTGTTGAAGGAGAAAAGCCGTGGCTCGATCTCGTCGATGGTAAAGCCCGAAACCGGACAGGCGAAACGGGCCGAGAAGATGGTGCGCCGGCCGGACCCTTGCTCGCCGGCAGGCAGGGCTTCTTGCGTATAGGCGATGCCATCGGCCAGGTGCAGCGCGGTTTCGAAGGACTCGGCGAGGCGTCCTTCCATACCGGGGCGGACGATCAAGCGGTCGACGACGACCTCGATCTCGTGCTTGCGTTTTTTGTCGAGCGTCGGCGCCTCGTCGATCTCGTAGAGCTGGCCGTCGATTTTCACGCGCTGAAAGCCGCGCTTCTGTAGTTCCTGCAACTCCTTGCGATATTCGCCCTTGCGGCCGCGCACGATCGGGGCCAGGAGATAGAGCCGCGTGCCTTCGGGCATTTCCAAAACGCGGTCGACCATCTGGCTTACGGTCTGGCTCTCGATCGGCAGCCCGGTCGCCGGAGAGTAGGGGACGCCGACGCGCGCGAAGAGAAGACGCAAGTAGTCGTAAACCTCGGTCACCGTGCCGACCGTGGAGCGGGGATTCTTCGAGGTCGTCTTCTGCTCGATCGAAATGGCCGGCGACAACCCGTCGATCGAATCGACGTCGGGCTTTTGCATCAGCTCGAGAAACTGCCGCGCATAGGCGGAGAGCGATTCGACGTAGCGGCGCTGCCCTTCGGCATAGATCGTATCGAAGGCGAGCGACGACTTGCCGGACCCGGAAAGGCCGGTGATCACCACCAGGCTATCGCGTGGGATGTCCAGGTCGACGTTCTTCAAATTGTGCTCGCGCGCGCCTCGCACGGCAATGATGGCACTCGCGGTCGCGCGCTCTTCGGGACCTTTGGTCATGGCTCGCATTCATGGATATCGGATCGATGCAAGGCTACTATGGTCAAGGCCACCGTGAAAGACCGCCGTCAAGATTGTTGCGCCCGCACGCCGCTTTGGTTCGCCTCTTCATGAAGCTCCGCGGGGGCCCGTTCGGGCTGGAAAGTCTTGGCGTCCTATCGTGCTTCACTTAGGATATCGAGAGGAGAACATTTAGCGAATCCACGGCAACGAAAACAAGGAGAGGCATCGTGGCGGGCAGTGTGAACAAGGTCATCCTCGTCGGCAATCTGGGACGCGATCCGGAGATCCGCAGCATGCAGGACGGCGGGCGCGTCGCCAACCTCTCGCTTGCGACCTCGGAAACCTGGCGCGACAAGACCAGCGGCGAGCGCCGCGAGCGCACGGAATGGCACCGCGTCGTCATCTTCAACGAGCATCTGCTCGGAGTGGCGGAAAAGTACTTGCACAAGGGGTCGAAGGTCTACCTCGAAGGGCAGCTCCAGACCCGAAAATGGACCGACCAGCAAGGTCAGGAGCGCTACTCGACCGAGGTGGTCCTGCAACGCTTCCGCGGCGAACTGACCATGCTCGACAGTCGCAGCGGCGGACGGGAGGAGGGCGAACCCGCCGGCTATGGCGATGAACAAGGTGGGGGCGAGGTTTCTGCCGGCGTACCGCCCTCGAGCGGCGGCGCACTGGACGACGACATCCCCTTTTGAAGGCTCTAGCGCGACAGCCATCGGGCCTGTCGCGCGCCGTCTCGTGAGCGGGCTGGACAATCGATTCGCGCCGGATCGGCACGCGCTTCCGTCAGGGCGGCCCGGGGCCGCATTTTCTATTTACATAATATCTCAGTATATTTCTTTATCTTGTTGATAACGCTGCCTTAAATTTGGCGTATAAATTCGCCTTCCCCGGCTTTCGATCGGTTGTGCGCAGGCCGTGTCTTTGCTAGTTTTTACGGGAGCTTCGGCCTTGTGAAAGGACAGTGAAGCATTAGAGTCCAGGCATCCCGGCCCGGCTACCGTTTCGCGGCGCTTCCTTGGCGCTAAGGACCGGCTTCCAGTGTCATATATTGCGGCACAGATCTGCCACGGAACCTTCCTTTGACGGATACACCGAGCCCAACCGACCAAAATATTCTGCCGGTTACGATCGAGGAGGAGATGAAGCGCTCCTACCTCGATTACGCGATGAGCGTGATCGTGGCACGCGCTCTGCCGGACGTGCGCGACGGTTTGAAACCGGTGCACCGGCGTATCCTCTATGCGATGCGCGAGCAGGGCTACGACTGGAACCGTCCTTACCGGAAGTCGGCCCGCGTGGTCGGCGACGTCATGGGCCAGTACCACCCGCATGGCGACGCCGCGATCTACGACACCATGGTCCGCATGGCGCAGACCTTTTCCATGCGCCTGCCCCTGATCGACGGTCAAGGCAACTTCGGCTCCATGGATGGCGACCGGGCCGCGGCCATGCGCTACACCGAAGCGCGGCTGGCCCGCGTGGCGAGCGAGGCCCTGCTGGAGGACATCGACCGGGACACCGTCGACTTCCAGGACAACTACGACGAGACGACCGTGGAGCCGGTGGTCCTGCCGGCCCGCTTTCCCAATCTTCTGGTCAACGGTGCCGGCGGCATCGCCGTCGGGATGGCGACCAACATTCCGCCGCACAATCTGGGCGAGCTTGTGGACGCGTGCTGCGCCTTCGTCGACCATCCCGAAATATCGGTCGACGAGTTGATGGAACACGTGCCCGGGCCCGACTTCCCGACCGGCGGCGTGATACTCGGGCGGGCCGGGATTCGCGACGCTTACCATACCGGGCGGGGCTCGATCCGGCTGCGCGGGCTGTGCTCGGTCGAGGAGATCCGTAAGGATCGCTTCGCCATCGTCTTCACCGAGATCCCCTACCAGGTCAACAAGGCCAGGATGATCGAGCGCATCGCCGAGTTGGTGCGCGCGAAGACCCTCGAAGGCATTTCGGAACTGCGCGACGAAAGCGACCGGCAGGGACTTCGCGTGGTCATCGAATTGAAACGCGATGCCGAGGCCGAGGTGGTCTTGAACCAGCTCTATCGCCACTCGGCGCTGCAGGGCACCTTCGGCGCCAACATGCTGGCCTTGAACCGTGGCCGCCCGGTGCTGTTGGATCTGAAGGCGATCATCGCGGCCTTCATCGACTTTCGCGAGGAGGTCATAACCCGGCGCACCGCCTACGAGCTGGGCAAGGCCCGCGACCGCGCCCATCTGCTGGTCGGCTTGGCCATCGCCGTGGCCAACATCGATGAGGTGATCGCGCTCATCCGGGCGGCCAAGGACCCGGTGGAAGCCCGCACGGCTCTCATGGCGCGCGACTGGCCGGCCCGCTCGGTGGAATGGCTCATCAAGCTGATCGACGAGCCCGACCGGGCGGTGAGCGAGGACGGGACCTACCGGCTTTCGGAGACCCAGGCTCGCGGCATTCTGGAATTGCGCCTGCAGCGTCTAACCGGCCTCGAGCGGGACAAGATCGCCGGAGAGCTCGAGGAAATCGCCAAGCAGATCGTCGAATACCTGGAGATCCTGGGATCGCGCGAGCGCTTGCTGGAGATCCTGCGCGAAGAGCTGCTCGACATGAAGGCGCGCTTTGCGACGCCGCGGCGCACCGAGATCATCGAAGACGAGGGGGACTACGCCGACGAGGACCTGATCCAGCGCGAGGACATGGTGGTTACCGTTACCCACGCCGGCTACACAAAAAGGGTGCCGCTGTCCGCATACCGCGCCCAAAAGCGGGGCGGCAAGGGCCGCTCCGGCATGGCAACCCGCGAGGAGGATTTCGTCAGCAAGGTGTTCGTTTGTTCCACGCACACGCCGGTCCTGTTTTTCTCCTCGCGCGGTATGGTTTACAAGATGAAGGTCTATCGGCTGCCGGTCGGAACGCCCCAGGCGCGCGGCAAGGCGCTGGTCAACCTTTTTCCGCTGCGCGAGGGGGAGACCATTACCACCTTCATGCCGCTGCCCGAGGACGAGGAGAGCTGGGACCAGACCGACGTGGTCTTCGCCACCACCAAAGGCGGGACCCGACGCAACCGCCTCTCCGATTTCGTCAACGTCAAGGCCAACGGCAAGATCGCCATGAAGCTGGAGCCCGAGGACGGGAGCCTGATCGCCGTGCAGACCTGCACCGAGGACAACGACATCCTGCTGGCCGCGGCGAACGGCAAGTGCATCCGCTTTTCAGTCGCCGACCTGCGGGTTTTCTCGGGGCGCTCCTCGACCGGTGTACGCGGCATACGCCTGGGCAAGGACGATGAGGTCATCTCGATGTCGATCCTCGGAGGTGCCGGCGACATCAGCACCGAGGAGCGCGACGCCTACCTCAAGCAGGCCGCCGCGGCGCGCCGCGTGGAGGGCGACGACGAGACGGAGGCGGGCGCCGTGGAAGGGGAAGGAGAGCTGGTGCTCTCGGAGGCGCGCTTCGCCGAGATGGCGGCGCGCGAGCAGTTCATCTTGTCGATCGCCTCGGACGGCTATGGCAAACGCAGCTCTTCCTATGAATATCGCCGCACCGGACGTGGCGGGCAGGGCATCGCCAACATGGACCTGAACCGCGGCAAGGAGGCGCCGGCCAGCGTCGTGGCCTCATTCCCGATCGAGTCCGCCGAGCAGATCATGCTGGTCACCGACGGCGGCAAGCTGATCCGCAGCCCCGTCGACGGCGTGCGCATCGTAAGCCGCAAGACCCGCGGCGTCCTGCTATTCCGGGTGGGTGAGGGGGAGCGTGTGGTCTCTGTCGAGCGGCTCGACGAGGAGGATGACGATGAAGGCGAAAAAGATGATGAAGCGGCAATGGGCGAAGAATAGCCGGCCCGCACCGCGACCGTGGAGCCGGTGTCGATGAGCACCGCGTCGAAGCCTCTCGTCGGTGTCTACCCGGGTACCTTCGATCCGATCACCCGGGGACATATGGACCTCATCTGTCGTGCCGCGACGATCGTCGACAGGCTGATCATTGCGGTGGCGGCCAACGACGGCAAAGGGCCGATCTTTCCGCTCGAAGAACGGCTGAAGATGATCGGCGAGGAGGTTACCGCCTGTGACGGGCGGCGCGCCGATATCGTCGTCAGCTCGTTCGGCGGCCTGCTGATCCACTTTTGCCGCGAGCACGGCGCGCGTGTTCTGGTCCGGGGTCTGCGCGCCGTCTCCGACTTCGAGTACGAATTCCAGATGGCGGCAATGAACGCCCGGCAGGCGCCGGAGATCGAGACCATTTTTTTCATGGCCTCAGAGAAGCATCAGTTCATTTCCTCCAGTTTCGTCAAGGAGATAGGCCGTCTGGGTGGGGACATCTCAAGCCTCGTCACGGACAATGTCCGCGGCTACGTCGAACGGCGGGTCGGCAAACCGCGCAAGGGTTGAGGGCGGCACGGGTAAAGTGCCCGGCGCCTATCATGCTCTGGGGGGCGGTTTCTTGAAGATGTCGTCGCGCGGGCGCGCGCGGTACATCACAGCGCTCCAGCACAAAGCCGCGATGCCGGCCCCGCTTGTCCAGGCCGATACTTTTAGCCAGCCCAACGCGATCAGCCCGAGCCCAACGACCAGCAGTAGACCGGCCGGCAGCAACGGCGTGGCCGTCGATCCCAGGAACTGCCAGAATCGTTCATGGAGGGTGAAGGCGGCGCGGAACGTCGAGGTGATGATCAGCATGCCGACGACTACGCACAAGCCTAGGCCGATGCCCAGGGCACGCTCGAAAGCCTCGAGAAGGAAAAATTCGTCGTCCAGGGGAAACCTCCCAGGCCGGCACGGCGGCCAATGCGTCCAGGCCATCAGATGTGGCAAACCCGCCGCGTTATGGCAAGCCCGCAAGACCTCCCGCCCGAACCCGGCGGGCGGCTTGACCCGCTTGCCCACTTGCCACTATCTTGCGCCCGCCGAAGGGTGACAGAGACCCTTCGGCCATGGTGGGGCCCGTAGCTCAGCTGGTAGAGCAACTGACTTTTAATCAGTAGGTCGCAGGTTCGAAACCTGCCGGGCTCACCATTCCAAAACGTAAGTAGATCAGAAAATTAGAGCCTCTTTTTGAGGCTCTTT
>Ga0255057_10001976_pt1 | contig 11228 bp, 8 predicted proteins | sample Cases_109_6_MG_FD_189022 | JGI IMG/M metagenome (GOLD analysis project Ga0255057, IMG submission 189022) | Seawater microbial communities from Amundsen Gulf, Northwest Territories, Canada - Cases_109_6 | ecosystem: Environmental > Aquatic > Marine > Gulf | place: Canada: Northwest Territories... | reverse complement strand
GCGCCTACTCCAGATCGCCGAGGGCACTCCGCACCTCGAGGTTCTCGCGCGCCAGCTGGCCGGAGTGGGCCTCTACTACCGCGGCGAGCGGCACGAGGCCCTGCGGCTCCTCGACCGGGCTTCGGAGCTCTACGAAGTACATCCACACGTGTTTCCGACGAGCGCCTACGTAAGCGATCCAGACGTCATTGCGCGCTCGACCGCCGCACAATCGTGCTGGGAGCTGGGCCTCCCAGAGCAGGCGGCGCGGCGCGGCGACGAGGCCGTGCGCCGGGCCCGACGGGGAAGCCGCCCCTTCGACCTCGCCGGTGCGCTGTGCCTTGACTCGCTGCTGCGCCACCTTCTGGGCGACCACGACCGCGCCCTGGTGGAAGTCGACGAGGCGGCCGCGCTGTCGAATACCCAGGGGTTCGCCTTCTGGTCCTCGATGGCGAGGGCACTTCGTCACTGCCTCGGCAACCTGGAGCCCGGCGATCTCGACCTCGACCCGGAGGGGCTCGCCGTGGGCGTTCCCTGCTCGTTCAGCCTGATCGCGGAGGCGAAGCTCGAAAGCGGGGATCTCGACGGCGCCTCGCGGCTACTCGCCCTCGCAGAACGGTTCGTGGCCGATCACCCGGTACGATTGTGGGACGCCGAGCTGCATCGCGTGCGCGGCGAGCTGCTCCTGCGGGGCGACGATGACCGCACGAGTGAGGCGGAAGCGCGTTTTCGCACGGCGCTCGAGATCGCGCGGTCCCAGCGGGCGCGTTCGCTCGAGCTGCGAGCGGCCGCGAGCCTGGCGCGCCTACAGGGCGCTCTCGGTCGTCGGGCGGAAGGTCGCGCCACCCTCGCCGATGTCTACCTCCGCTTCAGCGAGGGCTTCGGAAGCCGCGACCTGCGCGAGGCACGCGAGCTGCTGGAAAGCCTCGGATCGCACGCCGGCGCAGCCTCGTGAGCCGGGGAGGCGGCGTCGCGAGGGCAGTCGGACGTGATCGAGAGGTGGACGCGCACATGCGTCGTTCGCGATAGAGCATCTTCGTCTGGGTGCGTCCGCGATTCGCTATCGTCGCCGCGCCATGCACGGGCTCAAGGATGTCAGGGTCATCGATTTCTCGACGGGCATCGCGGGCCCCTACTGCACCAAGCTGCTCGCGGACGCAGGTGCGGACGTCGTCAAGGTGGAAGCCTCCACGGGCGACCCGCTGCGCCGCTGGTCGGCCACGGGCGCCGAGCTCGGCGCCGAGGACGGCGCACTGTTCCGCTTCCTAAACCAGAACAAGCGCTCGCAGGTGGGCGGTCCGGAAGACGCCCACGTGCTCGGCCTGGTGGCCGACGCCGATCTGGCCGTCGAGAGCTTCGAGCCGGGGTTCATCGATGCGCTCGACCTGCCGAGCCGATTTCCCGGGCTCGCCCTGCTCTCGATCTCGGGCTTCGGGCGCGGCGGGCCCTGGAGTGGCCGCCCGTGGACGGAATTCACCATCCAGGCGGAGAGTGGCTCCATCGGCACGCGTGGCCTGGCCGGTGGCGAGCCCTTCCAGTGCGGAGGGCGCACGCCGGAGTGGCTGGCGGGCACCTATGCGGCAGTGGCGGCACTGGCGGCGCTGCGTCGCACGCAGCGTTCGGGGCGCAGCGAGCACATCGACTTCTCGATTCTCGAGGTGATGACCCTCGCCGGCACCAACTACATGGACCTGATCCATCGCCTGCTGGGTGTCCCTCTCGGAGACAACCTGCCGCAGAGCGTCGAGACGCCCTCGATCGAGCCGACCGCCGACGGCTACGTCGGCTTTTGCACCAACTCGCGGCAGCAGTTCCGCGACTTCCTGCTGATGATCGGCCACACCGAGCTCCAGGACGACGAGGTGCTGGCCCAGGTGGCGGGGCGCATGGCCCGCTTCGACGCCTGGAACTCCCTGGTCCACGCCTGGACCGAAAAGCACACGACTGCGGAGGTGATCGAGCAGGCCTCGCTGCTGCGGATCCCGGTGGCCCCGATCAACAACGGCGACAGCGTGCGCAACCACGAACACCTCGCCGCCGTTGGCGCATTCCAAACCGATCCGAGCGGCGGCTTTCTCCACCCCCGGCCCCCGTATCGCATCGACGCAGAGTCGGCGCCGCCGTTTCGGCCGGCGCCGCGCCTGGGTGAGCACAACGGACGGATCGAGGCGCGCGAGCGGTCCGTCCGCCACGACGCCGAGCCCGCTGGATTGCCGCTCTCCGGCCTGCGCATCATCGACATGACGGCCTGGTGGGCCGGCCCTTCGGCCACCCAGCTGCTGGCACTGCTGGGTGCGGAGGTGATCCACGTCGAGTCGGCGCAGCGGCCCGACGGCATGCGCATGGTGGGAGGCATGCTGCGCGGCGTGCACGCGGATTGGTGGGAGTGCAGCCATTTCTTCTTGGCGGCCAACGTCAACAAGCGAGGGCTGGCCCTCGACCTGGCGACCGCGCGGGGCCGAGAGCTGATGCAGGGCCTGATCGGACAGTCGGATGCCGTCTTCGACAACTTCACGCCGCGGGTGCTCGAGAACTTCGGCCTCACCTGGGAGGTCATCCACGCGCTCTCCCCGCAGACGATCCTGGTGCGCATGCCCGCCTTCGGGCTCTCGGGCCCCTGGCGCGACCACACCGGCTTCGCCCAGACCATGGAGCAGATGACCGGCATGGCCTGGCTGACGGGCCACCGCGACGATCAGCCGCGCATCCAGCGCGGGCCCTGCGACCCGCTGGCGGGTATGCACGCCGCTTTTGCCTTCCTGGTGGCACTCGAGGAGCGCGAGGCCAAGGGGGCGGGCGTGCATGTCGAGTGCCCGATGGTGGAGGGGGCGCTCAACGCTGCCGCGGAGCAGCTGGTGGAGTTCACGGCCTACGGCCGGCTGATGCAGCGCGACGGCAACCGCAGCCCCGCCGCCGCACCGCAGGGTCTCTACCCCTGCCAGGGGAGCCGGCCCGGTAGCGAGCGCTGGCTTGCGCTCTCCGTGGCGAGCGACGAGCAGTGGCACGCGCTGTGCGGGGTGCTGGGCCATCCGCCCTGGACGCAGGCTGCGTCGCTCGGCTCGCTGGCGGGGCGCCGTGCCGCCCACGATGCCATCGACACGGAGCTCGGCGCCTGGTTCGGCGAGCGCGAGCGCGAGGCGTGTGTAGAGACAATGCTTGGGGCGGGAGTGCCGGCCGCGCCGGTGGTGGACCCGCGTGTCAGCAGCGCGAACCCGCAGATGGTTGCGCGAGGCTTCTTCGAGCCGCTGGCGCACCCGGTTGTTGGAGAGCACCCGGTTCCGACGCTGCCCTACCGGCTCGAGGGCGTCGAGCGTTGGACGCGAAGCCCGGCGCCCCTGCTCGGGCAGCACAACCGCGAGCTGCTGGGCGACATCCTGGGGCTGGAGGCGGCGGAGCTGGACCGTCTGGAAGCCGACGGGGTGATCGGTACGCGGCTAGAGGGCGCGTCTTGAGTCTGCAGGAGGGCGAGGAGGCCGATCTGGGACGCCTCGCGGCGCGCGGTCAGCCGCTGCACACGCGCTCGCTCACTCTGGTGTTGCGCGCGGCGCCCGAGGGCGGTGCGCTGGTGCGCGGCGACATCATCGATCTGCGCAAGACGGGCTTCGTCCCCATGCCCGATGGGATCCAGCCCGCCGGGATCATCCACCACATGCTGATCGAGGCGCGGGTGAGCGCCGATCGCACCCTCGAGGAGCTGGAGACCTCGCAGCCCGCCGTCGCGGTCGAGCCTTCGGCGCTTTCGGGCGGCGAGTGCTGCCGCGATCCGGCGCCGCGCCTGCAAGCCCTGGTGGGCCGCCGCTTCGACACCGAGTTCGCGGCCGCCCTCTCGAAGAACTTCGGTGGCGCCCTGGGTTGCTCCCACTTGCTCACGCTCTTCCACCTGCTGGCCTCCGCGCTGCCCCTGGCCTTCGAGGAGGAGGCGGCGGTGCTGCGGGAGTCCGCTGCCGCTCGTCGGGCGGGCGAGTGGTTCTTCCGGCGCAGCGTCTTCGTCGATGGCTACGAGCCAGAAGAAGGGGCGCTCCAGCTGGCCGTGCAGCTCGCGGATTTTCACTCCCGTCCCGAGGCCGCGGCTGCCAACCGCCTCGACCACTTCGCGGGTCAGCGGGAGGTTCGGGTAGGCTGTGATATCGACCTGGGCAAGGTCGGGATCCGAACTCTCTCCGCGTTGGAGCGCACGCGCACACGAGACACCCTGGGAAGCGCACGCTGGCGCGACAGCTCCGCGCGCCTGGCGCGCTTCGTGGGGCGCCCGGTCATGCCGGGCCTGGGAGCTGCACTGCGCGGGGAGTTCGGCTCTGAAAACGAGTCTCGCCTCCTGCTCGACGCGCTGCTCCAGCTCGCCCCTGGCTTCGTGCAGTGCATGCCCGCCCTGACCGACCGGATGGTCGCGCAGCTGGCGCGCAAGCCGGGCGGCGCCAGCGGGGAAGGGCGCCGCCCGATCCCCGATTTCCTCGCCCTCGGGGGTGCGACCGACTCCTGCTACATGTGGCGCGCCGGGGGCCCGCTGCTGCAGGTTCGCGCGCCGGAAGACTGAGGCCGGGGATTCGCCGCACGTCCTGTGGCATGATCGGCACCCGGAAGGAGGTCCGCATGAGCAGGTTCGACGGCAAAGTGGCGCTCGTAACCGGGGCGGCCTCCGGAATCGGGGCGGCCAGCGCGCTGCGCATCGCCCGCGAGGGCGCGCGCGTGGCCGGGCTCGACCTCCAGCGGCCGGAGCCCGAGGCCTGGAAGCAGGTGGAGGAAGCGGCGCCCGGAGCCAGCTTCCACAACGCCAGCGTTACCGACGAGACGGCCGTCGCTGGCGCCGTCGCCGAGGCCATCGAGGCGCACGGACAGGTCGATGTACTCGTCAACGCGGCCGGCGTCGCGGGCGGCGGCGCGCTGCACGATTTCGAAGAGTCGGAGTGGGATCGCATCCTGGGCGTCAATCTCAAGGGCACCTTCCTGGTTTCCAAGCACGTGATCCGGCGCATGTTGGAGAGCGGCGGCGGCAGCATCGTGAACATCGCGAGCATCGAAGGGCTCGTGGCCACCGAGGCCACTGCGGCCTACGGCGCATCGAAGGGCGCCGTCGTGCAGTTCACGCGCAACCTCGCCGTCGACTACACGCACCGCGGCATTCGCGTGAACTGCGTATGTCCGGGCCTGGTGGATACTCCGATGGTTTCGATCGTCACCGAGGCGACGGAAGGGCCGCTGAAGCGGCTTCGGGACGATTTCGTCGCCCGGCACCTCACGCGACGCCCGGCTCGCGCCGAGGAAATCGCGGCGGCGATCCTGTTCCTTGCCTCGGACGAGGCCTCGTTCGTGGTTGGCGTCTCGCTGCCCGTCGACGGTGGTTGGACGGCGGGCAGCCGCGCCGGCCTGGAGGAGCTCTTCGAGGTGGAGGCGTCGTGATCGAGCTGAAGCGAGACGGAGAGATCTTCATCCTTCGAATGGACGACAACGAGAACCGCTTCTCGCCGGACTCCGTCGCCGAGTGGAACCGCCTGCTCGACGAAGTCGAGGGGGAGGAGGGCGCCGTGGCCCTCGTAACGACGGGCACCGAGAAGTTCTACTCGAACGGCCTCGACCTCGACTTCATGATGAGCGAGGAGGCCGACGCCGGCGACTACCTGGCCTCGGTGCTGGCGCTGCTGGCACGGGTTCTCACCTTCCCCGCGGTGACGGTGGCTGCCATCAATGGGCACGCCTTCGGGGCGGGCGCGCAACTCGCCGTGGCCCACGATTTCGCGATCATGCGCGCGGACCGAGGCTACTTCTGCATGCCCGAGCTCGACATGCGGGTGCCGCTGCACCCGGGCATGATCGCCATCCTCCAGGCGCGACTGCCGGTGCGCACCTGCCACGAGGTGGTGGCGACGGCACGGCGCTACGGTGGGGAGGACGCGCTTACCTGGGGCATCGTCGACGCTGCCGTCGCGGCCGACCAGGTGATTCCGACCGCGGTATCGCGGGCGCGCGAGCTGGCATCGAAGGCGCACCCGGTGCTGCGCACCATCAAGCGCGGCCTCTATCCCAAGGTGCTGGAAGCCCTGGAGATCCCGCTGGACGGAGCCATGCGCGAGTGGGAAGGCTAGACGCCTGATCAGGGCTCTTTCTGCTCGAGCCACCACTCGGCGATCCAGCGGCCCACCCTCTGGTAGCCGCGGGGGCGCAGGTGGTCGTCGTAGCGCCAGTAGAGCTCGGGGTCCTCGCTCTCGGCTGCGCGGAGCTTTGGAGTCAAGTCGAGGAAGGCGAGGCCTGTGGCGGCGCTGGAGCGCGCCAGCCAGCGCGCGTGAAGCTGGTACTCGTCGTCTGTGAGAGACCGGGCTCCCGGCGCGTACTCGGCCTGGAAGTCCATGTAGCGATCGGTCACCTGACTCTTGCTGGGCAAGTACACCAGGAAGAGTCGAGTTCCCTGCTCCCGGGCGTAGGCGTCGAGGGCGCGCAGGTGTGGCGTCCAGTCCACGGGCTTGGCCAGCGCCTCTCCCGCCCAGCCGAACCAGTTCACCAGCGCCGGATTGAAGCGGCCTTCGCGCATGGCGTCGGCGATGGCGGGCGAGACCTTGTCGGCGTAGCGGGCCGAGGCGCGCTCGTGGGACCATGGGTTGCGCGGATCCGGCACGGCGGGGAGATACGAGAACGGCTCTGTGTGCCAGCGTCGCGGAACCTGGCCTCGCGCCGCCCTCTCCCGCAGCACGTGGAGCAGGCGCGGCTGCCAGGCGTTCGTGCGCGGGAACTCCGGGCCCTGTTCGAGCGCGCTCGGGTCCCAGGGCTCGGGGACCAGGTCGTTGGCGTAGAGCACGAGGATCGCATCGCGGGGCCGCAGCAGGGGCAGCGCGTCGCGCACCAGCCAGGCGTAGCGGGAGAATCCCGCACCGCCGACGCCGAGGTTCAAGGCCTCGACATCGACGCTCCGCTCGGCGACGGCGCCGGCGAAGGCGGCGGGGAGCGTGTCGGGATTTTCACTGCCGAAGCCCTCCACGAAGCTATCGCCGATGAAGGCCACGCGGCGCAGCCCCGGCTGGGGGCGCAGCGTCCACTCCGTGTCCCGAAAGCCGTGCAGATTGAGGCGATGCTCGATCGCGTAGCCATCGGGCTGCGAAGCCCAGATGAACGACGCGTGCCCCAGACTCGCAGGCCGGGCTTCGCTCGCGCCCGGCTCGAGCGGTGAGTAGTCCCCGCGGTCGAAGCCCAACACCGCGGGCAGCGGGAATACCCAGCGCAGCGCCAGCTCCTGGAGTGCCAGGAAGAGGAGCGTTGCGACGAGGACGGGAACGAGCCTGCGGCCCATGGGCCGATTCAGTCGTCGTTGCCGTTGCTTGCGCCGCGGCGGTAGAGCGTGCGCCGGCTGATCCCGAGAATGCGCGCCGCCTCGACCTTGTTACCCCCGGTCGCCTTGAGCGTCTCTTCGATCATGCGCTCCTCGATCGCTCGTAGCGGCACACGACGCTCGACCAGCGCCTGGATGGCCTCGCTGGGAGCCGGCGCGCCGCTCTCGCTGGCGTCGGCCGGGAGCACGTCTTCCGCACGGATGCGCTCGCCGTTGCCCACGGCCAGGGCGCGTTCGATGGTGTTCTCGAGCTCGCGCACGTTGCCTTCCCAGGGCATGGCCGCCAGATGGTCCAGCGCGGCGGGCTCGATCTGCGCGCGGCCCCCGGAGCGTTCCGTTGCGAAGTGCTCGGCCAGCGCGCGCACGTCCTCGGGACGTTCGCGCAGCGGCGGGATGTGGATCGGGATCACGTTGAGACGGTAGAAGAGGTCGACGCGGAAGCGGCCCATCTCGATCTCGGCGCGCAGGTCGCGGTGGGTCGCGGCGATGATGCGTACGTCGACGCGCGTGGAGCGGCTTCCGCCCACGGGGCGCACCTCGCGCTCCTGGAGCACCCGCAGCAGCTTGCCCTGGAGGCCGAGGCCCATGTCGCCGATTTCGTCGAGAAAGAGGCTGCCACCGTTGGCCTCCTCGAAGAGGCCGCGGCGCGAGGCGACCGCGCCGGTGAAGGCTCCCCGCACGTGGCCGAACAGCTCACTCTCCAGCAGGCCTTCGGGGATCGCCGTGCAGTTGATGGGAACGAAGGCCGCATCCCAGCGCGCGCCGCGTGCGTGGATGGTGCGCGCCACCAGCTCCTTGCCGGTGCCGCTCTCGCCGGTGATCAGCACGTTGCTGGCGGCGTCGGCGATCTTGTCCACGAAGGCCGCGATTTCCCGCAGCGCGGGGCTCGAGCCGATCAGGCCGGGCTCTCCCGAGCTGCTGCCCGCCCGCTCCGGGCGCCTCTCGGCGCGCTCGCGCTGCTCGAAGGCCCGCTCCAGGGCCTCCAGCAGCGGGGCCTTTCTCAGTGGCTTGGTGAGGTAGTCGAAGGCGCCGGCGCGCATGGCGCCGACCGCCGAATCGATGCTGCCGAAGCCCGTCATCAGCAGGATCGGGGTGCGGGGGTAGAGGCTGTGCACCTCCGTCACCAGCTCGAAGCCCGATCGGCCAGGCATGACCACATCGCTCAGGACCACGTCGATGGAGCGCTCGGCCAGGATGGCGAGGGCCTCCTCGGCGTCGCCCGCGAAGGCGGTGTCGAGGCCCGTCTCCCCCAGCATCGCTCCGAGCATGCGGCGAACCGAGGGTTCGTCCTCGACCACCAGCACGCTGCGCCCGGGCGTGAGCGTTGACCGTTGCACGCGGCGCCCAGGGTATCCCACGGGGGGCCTCGGGGCATCTGCAGGCGTGCCAGTCTGGCACAGTCGGGTCCCTGAGTGTCGGAATGGCACGCTTTCCCCGACCGTGATCGGGGCAAGCCCCCAGCGAGAACAGTCAGTTCCAGTCCTGGTACGTCCGTTGCAGTACCACGGTGCACGCATTCACCAGGAGGGACCCCCATGGATACCACGCTGCTGCTCGCCGACCCCCACGTCATCGTTCGCGAGGGCCTGCGCGCCCTGCTCTCCAGCCGGGAAGACCTGGTGATCGTGGGCGAGGCAAGCGATGGAGAGCAGGCTCTCCAGCTGGCCGAGCGACTGCGCCCGGACCTCGTCATCCTCGAGACCCACCTGCCCAAGGTGTCGGGGCTGGAGGTGATCGGGCGCCTGGCCCACGACTCCGACGCCCCCCGCGTGCTGGTGCTCTCGATGCACGACAGCCAGATCCACGTGGAGCAGTCCCTGCGCGCCGGCGCCTGCGGCTACATGGTGAAGACGGGCTCCTCCAAGGAGCTGCTTCACGCCGTGGAGATGATCCGCGATGGGCAGACCTACGTGTCGGCGGCGGTGATGGAGCAGGTCATGCAGTCCATGGTCCGCGACCGCACATTGCCGAAGACCGGCCTCGCCAGCCTGACGCCCCGCGAGTGCGAGGTGCTGCGGCTGATCGCCGAGGGTCTCTCGGGCAAGGAAATCGCCGCTGCCCTGGGCGTTTCGGCCAAGACCATCGAGACGCACCGCTCGCGCATCATGGAGAAGCTCGGCATTCACAAGGTGTCGGGCCTGGTGCGCTTCGCGATTCGAGAGGGACTGCTCGTCCCGTAGGCTTCGCGCCTAGAACCAGAGCACGAAGGTCGAACGGGCCGGCCGGTTCCCCCCCGGAGCGGCCGGCCCCACCTTCGTCCCCGCTTGCCGCTAGCCCGCTAGCTGCGCAGGGCGGGGAGTACCTGCTCCTCGATGAGGTGCAGGCACTCCCAGGAGAGCTCGGGAGCGATGCCGCCCATCAGCGGGTGGAGCATGACGGCGTCCATGGGTCCCATGGCTCGGGCGGTCTCGATCAGCTCGTCGGGCGTCATCACGGGGTAGGCGCCGCTGGCGCGCAGCTCGTCCGGGTCGTCGACCTGCTGGAAGGGGGAAGCGTCGCCGCCCGTCGCAGCGACCCAGGCGCCGTACGCGTTGGTCTCGTAGAGGGCGTGGGGGGCGATCTGCTCCCAGGCCGCATCCGGGTCCTCGGCCACCCACAGGAAATTTCCCGTCGTGCGCGGCAGCGGGCCCGGGTCGGGCTTGCCCAGGCGCTTTCGCTCCGCACGAAAGACCTCGAAGAGCTCGGGCACGGTGGGGATGAAGTGGTCGGCAAGGCGGGCGGCCCGCTTGGCGGCGGCCTCGGAGGCACCGCCCATGAAGATCGGGGGCCGCGGCTGCTGCACCGGCCGCGGAGTGACACGCACCGTGGTGCCGCGGAACTCGAAGGGTTCGCCGCTCCAGGCCTTCTCCAGTAACGGCACGATCTCGTCCATCAGTTGCCGGCGTTCGGACAGCTTGCGCCCGAAGGTCGCGAACTCCGACTCGACGTAGCCGCCCGAGACCACGGGGAGCACGCGCCCGCCGCTCACTACGTCGAGGGTGGCGATGTCCTCGGCCAGCCGGATCGGGTCGTGCAGCGGCGCGATCAGGGCGGCCAGCATCAGGCGCAGGTTGCGCGTGCGCGCGGCGATGGCCGCGCCCAGCACGAGCGGCGAGGGCAGGTAGCCGTCTGGGGAGCCGTGGTGCTCGGAGAGTGTAACGGTTGCGAAGCCGAGCCGGTCTGCCCACTCGCACTGCTCGATTGCTGCGGCGAAGAGCTCGGCGGAGCTGGCTTTGCAGAAGGGCGGGCAGCGCAGGTCGTAGCGCAGGCCGAAGAGCGGCATCAGGCCGCGTCGGGCTCTTCGGCGAGCAGCGCGCCCAGGCTGCGCAGCTGCTCCGTGGCGCCGCCCAGCTGAAGTGCCAGCTGCTTGACCACGAAGAAGTAGCGGTGCAGCGGGTACTCCTTGTCGACGCCCACTCCTCCGTGCAGGTGGAGCGCCGCGTGCACGACGCGGTGCCCGGCTTCCGAAGCCCAGTACTTGGCCACAGCCACCTGTTTCTCTGCCGGCAGGCCGGCCGAGATGCGCCATGCCGCCTGGAGCGCCGTCAGGCGAATGCCCTCGGTGTCGATGAAGGCGTCGGCCGCGCGGTGTCCGACGGCCTGGAACATGGCGATGGGCTGGTCGAACTGCTTGCGCGTCTTGGCGTATTCGGAGGTCAGGTCGAGGGCTGCCTCGCAGGCTCCCAGGGCCAGACACGAGAGCGCTGCATTGGCCCGCAACAGCATCCACGCCAGGATCTCGGCGCCGCGGTCGAGACTGCACAGCAGTGCGTCGGCCCCCACGCGCACGTCCTCGAGGTCGAGCCGCGCCTCGGGTTGGCCGCCCGAGGTGTCCAGGTCGACCACGCCAACGCCCGGCAGACCTGGCTCTACCAGGAAGATCGCTACCTGGCCGCTCGCCGTGGTGGCGGGAACCAGCACCAGGTCGGCGATGGGCCCCGCAGGTACGCAGAGC
>Ga0255057_10001975_pt1 | contig 11228 bp, 9 predicted proteins | sample Cases_109_6_MG_FD_189022 | JGI IMG/M metagenome (GOLD analysis project Ga0255057, IMG submission 189022) | Seawater microbial communities from Amundsen Gulf, Northwest Territories, Canada - Cases_109_6 | ecosystem: Environmental > Aquatic > Marine > Gulf | place: Canada: Northwest Territories... | reverse complement strand
GACGAGCCCGGTTTGCTAACCGCCTCTCAAAACCTCGCCGAAGAAATCGCGGGCAATTCACCACTTGTCATCCAGGGGATCAAGAAGGTGCTTGCCGCTGGAGACGGCCGAACGATCGATGAGGCCCTTGACCATGTGGCACTGTGGAACTCCTCGTTCCTCCTTTCTAACGATCTCAGGGAGGCCGTTGACGCCTTCATGGAAAAGCGCAACCCCAACTTCACAGGCACCTGACAAAAGGCCCGTCAGGGCCGGGACTTCCGGCGTTTTAGGCGGGACTTTCATCCCTTGTGCATTTATTCACAAGCACCGATAGTGGAGTCATAGGCAGCAAGCACATCGATTGGAGGCCCCAAATGACTGCCACTTTCAAGAAAGAACAACTGGTCATGGCGGATACGCCAGACATGAAGAAGAGCGTGACCCTCCTGCTGGCCGGAATCTTGGCCCTCGTGGTCGGATTCGGCGCAATGGCAGGAGGCGTTCTTGGAGCCTGGTACACATGGGATCAGGCCGCCGCCCAGGAGATTGTCACACCCGACGACGCCGCTATCCCCGGCGCAGAAGTGAGAGGTCCCTTCACGATGTGGGCGCAGGCTGACATCATCACCCACCATCAACTAGAGAACACCGACGGCTTGTACTACGCACAGATGGACCGGTTGGTCCCTCAGGTCGATGACAGCGGTGAGGTTGTCCTCGATGAAAACGGTGAAGCTGTGATGATCCCCAACGCGGCACGAGCATCGTGGATGAATGCGACGACATTGGTCACCGCTCTCAGCCTCGGGGTCGTTTCCTACGCCCTTGCGACATTCGCACTTGTCGTCGGTCTGACTCTGGCTGTTACCGGCTACGTGTTCCTGTACATCCGGAAGAGGGCAGTGCTCCTCTAACTCAACACTCTCCCAGAAAGGAGGGAGCCGGGCCCGCTGAGGGCCCGGCTCCCTTTTGTCGTCCCCTCCCGCTGTCGTCACCCCCGACGGTTACGAGACCAGGTTGACCCTTCTGTAACCGCCGAATAAGGGAGAATCGGGGTGAATGAGTGATTTTGACGCTGCGGTGGTGGGTGCTGGGCCCAACGGGCTGGCGGCAGCAGTGGAGTTGGCACGGTCGGGCCGCAAGGTTCTCCTTGTCGAACGCGACGACGAGATTGGTGGCGGCACCAGAACCCAAGAACTGACCCTCCCCGGGTTCAAACACGACATCTGTTCAGCCATCCATCCGGCGGGTGCGGCCTCGCCCTACTTCAACAAGATCGAGTTGGACCTGGATTGGATTCAACCGCCAATACCTTTCGCCCACCCTCTCGACGGTGGCCGTGTGACGGCCCTTCATCGCTCGGTCGAAGAAACAGCGGACCAACTGGGCGCAGACAAGTCGAAATATGTCGGGCTGATGGGCCCCCTGGTCGACAGCATCGATGACCTGGTCGAAGACGTGCTCAGTCCAATCACGATCAACCCCAAGCACAAGGCATCTTTCGCCCGGGTTGCAGCGATCGGTGCACTCCCTGCATCCATCTTGGCGAGACGCTTCGAGACCGAGGAAGCAAAGGCGTTGATTGCAGGTCTGTCGGCCCATTCGATCGCTCCCTTCAGCTCACCGGCAACGGCTTCGGTTGGCGTGATGCTGGGCGCAATCGGACATTTCTACGGATGGCCCATGGCCCATGGCGGCTCCCAATCGATCGCCGTCGCCCTCGCTGAGAGGTTGCGAGCATTAGGCGGATCGATTGAGACTGGGCGAGAAGTGTCCTCAGTCGACGAGCTGCCTGGCGACATCGCCTTGCTCAATGTGATGCCCCCAGCCGCCTATGCGATGGCGCACAGGCGGATTGCATCTTCAAATGTGCGTCGTCTTTCCCGCTGGAAACCGGGGCCGGGTGTGTTCAAGGTCGACTGGGCCCTCGATGGCCCGGTCCCGTGGACGGATTCCCTCAGCTCGCAGGCGGCAACAATTCACATCGGTGGCACATATGGGGAGATCGAGGCCGCTGAGAAGGAAGTCTTCAGGGGAGGCCATCCCGACCGACCTTTCGTTCTTCTGGCCCAACCATCCCTCTTCGACGACACCCGGGCACCAAACGGAAAGCACACGCTGTGGGGTTATTGCCATGTCCCCAACGGGTCGACCGTGGACATGACCGAGGCAATCGAGAGCCAGATCGAGCGATTCGCCCCGGGGTTCAAGGACCTCATCCTCGAACGTCATACCCGGAACGCCGTCGAATATGAGTCCTACAACCCCAACTATGTGGGCGGCGACATCGGTGGAGGCGGTTTCGGGTTGAAGAAGATCATGCAGATGGGTAACAAACGCCCCTACACATTGGGAGGCGGCATCTTCCTCTGTTCCGCGGCCACACCCCCCGGTGCCGGTGTCCACGGTATGTGCGGCTACTTCGCGGCGAGGGCTGCTCTGGACTGAGATAAACATACGCGCAGACCTCTTAAAGCCGTTCTGTGAAGCTTTTCCCGCGCTATATCCACAAAAATCTTCACAGAACGGAAATCTGGTCTTGATCAGGGAGGCGCGCAAGAAGGCTGGAGAACCCGACCCTTTGAATGGGTCTTTCGGACCCTAAAGCAACCCGCAATATGTGCCGACTAGTAGCGGGTTATGACCACGCCACAACTCGTACTCCCAGAATGGGCCACGGCACCGCTTGGTATGGCAGCCCGTATTTCCATTGCGGTCTTGGGGATTGTCGCGTCGACGTTGGTGTTGATGTTGGCAACGATGCTCTCACAGGGCACCTGGTTGTTTGTGCTGGTTGGTGTAACTCTTGCGGCTACCTCGATCAGAGCTGCAAGGTACCCGACCTTGATCAGACTCTTAGTGGTCGCCGCCAACCTGATTGCGATCCCAATCATCGCCCGGATGATCTAGCTCTCCTCCGGTGCCCGATAAGGGCACCGTACGCGCAACGGCCACCGGTTAACGGTGGCCGTTTCGGTTTGTCCAGATCTTTCCCCGCCATGGGGAGAAACCCCCATATCCCGATGTTGCGATTGATGGGACTATCTGAAGGCAAGGGAACTTGGGGACAAACACTCCGTCCCTCGAGCGACAATGAGGACTCAGAGGAGGGTCGCGCCAAAGGCCCTCCTCTGACATTCCGGAGACGACACCGAATGCGGTTCCTCGGATGGATCTGGATGCTCCTCCTCGTGATTGTCACCCTCCGACAGGACGATCTGCCCGAGCGACTCTGGATCGTGTACGCCGCAGTCGGCTTAGCCACCCTCTGGACGTTCCTCACCTGGTACATGTCCCGGCGCCACCCCGAGGTCATCTCAGGTGGCCTGTGGTTTCTCTTCGACTCTGTGGCGATGCTCGCAATCGGTGCGGCTTCGGTTGCCTCTGGCGCCAGCGAGTTATTTCATGGCGGCCTTCCCCTGTCATACGTCTTTATTGGCGCGTTGTGGGGCGGTCTTCCCGGGTCACTTATAGCCGCCGGTCTGCTTGCAGCAGAGCAGTTTGCCGTACACGTCATCGCCGATCTCGGCGCAGTCAGAGCCGCCGGAAGCATCATCTTCTTCATCGTGGCTTCAATCGTCGGGTGGACCTTCGACCGTCTCCGCGACTACGACCTCGCCAGACAGCAGGCCGAAGGTGCCTTGGCATCTGAACGTGCAGCCGTCGCTGCACACGAGGCCCGGACCCAGCTTGTCGACGGCTTACACGACTCTGTGTTGCAAACCCTTCACGCCATCCGCATGGGTGCCGACGATCCCGCTCAATCTCGCTACCTCGCCCGCCGACAGGAGAGGGAGTTGCGTCGCAACATCGAGGAATGGAAATCGGAGTTCGACAAGAGCTTCAGGGCGGCGCTTCTTGCGGTGCGTGACGATGTCGAAGACACCCATCGTGTTGAAATCGAAGCTGTGATCATGGAGGACGCCTCGCTTACACCAAGTCTCGAAGCAGGAGTCGAAGCTGCTCGCGAGGCGCTTACAAACGCGGTCAAGCATGCAGACGCTGAAAAAATCACCCTCTTCTCAGAGTTGGCCAACGGTCAAGCCAGCATTGACACCCGTGACAATGGCAGGGGCTTTGCCGACGTCGCTGACGAACAACAGGTTCTGCGTCGTCTCACCGAAAGAGTCGGAGGTGTTGGTGGGCTGATAGTCATCGAGTCCGGCGACGAAGACGGCACCGATATCAAGATCAACGTCGGGGGGTGAGTGGCTGATCGACTCCGAATCTTTTTGGTAGACGACCACGACGTCGTCCGGGCCGGCATGAAAGCCTTGCTCGACGATTCATTCGACGTGATCGGTGAAGCCGACAACGTCGACAGCGCCATCGAGTTGATCGCCGAACGGGACCCCGATCTGGTGGTACTCGATGTGAAGCTGCCCGGCGGTGGCGGTTCGGCAGTTATAGAGGCCGTCCGTCCCAAGCGGCCGGACGTCAAGTTCATGGCTCTTACCGTCTCCACTTCTCGTGAAGATGTGGCTCAGATGCTGAATACAGGAGTGGACGGGTACATCACCAAGACCACGATGGGTGACGAGCTTCCCAAGTTCATCAAACAGACCGCCGAAGGGCTCAAGCCGGTTTCGCCGGACGTGGCCGGGTATCTGCTGGACATCGACGAAAGCATCAGCACGGATTCGGCCCTGGCACGACTCACACCCCACGAACGCGAGTTCGTCAACCTGATCGCCCGTGGCTACACCTACCGGGAAACCGCCTCGCGTTTGGAGATGGCAGTCAAGACCTTGGAGAACCATATGGGTCACATCTTCGACAAGCTCTCGGTCGCTAGTCGTCATGAGCTCACCGCCCTGGCCTACGAGGAGGGCTACGTCCGGCCTGATGACGATCGCTGACGCTCCGACCTCTTTGCCAACGGAAAAGAGGCGGGGACCACAGAGACGATTGCCTGGACCGGCTCAAGCCCTCGCATGCGGAGGCTTTCCTGCAGGTCGTACCCCTCTTAGGGTGACCCGACCATCGCGTTCCTCTTTGCCTTAGCCATCGGAGTTCTCCTCTTCGCCGCCATTCAGTTCATCGGTGGATGGCTATTCGCCAACGGCTTCCGAGACAGCGCACTGAAAGTCTCGGAGCCAACTCACAACTATGGCATCTGGGTTAGGTCAATCGGGTCGGACACGGTGACCTTGGAAGCGGAAGAGCCGCGGCAAGACATTGGTCACCCCGGAACACTCGGGATGTACTGGAACGACGGCTATGGCCAAGTCGGAGAGGTAGTCGGTGCCGAAGGGCTCACCGTCACCCGTCACTACGTGGGCCTCACCGCCTCGACGCCTCCGATTTGTGACCAGCCCATCCTTGCCAGCTGCCCCCCAGTCGATCTGGAGAGCTACGCCTTCCCTACAGACCCGTCTGATCGAGGCGTCCAATTCACAGAGATTCAATTCGTCGGTCCTCTGGGCTCGCTCGGTGCCTGGCTGGCGTCCTCCGGTGACGGAAATCGTTGGGTAATCCATGTGCACGGTTGGACCGCCGAGCGTCGGGAGGCTGTTCGATTTCTCCCGGTCTACACCGATGCTGGTGTCACCTCGATGGTGATCGACTACCGAAACGACCCCGGAACAACGCCCGACCCCAGTGGTCACCATCGCTTTGGGCTAACCGAATGGGAGGACGTCGAAGCTGCGGTGCAACACGCCCTCGATGCCGGAGCCGATGAAGTTGTCCTGGCCGGCTACAGCACCGGTGCCGCCCATGTGATGTCCTTTCTCGAGCAGTCAGACATACGGAATCATGTAGTTGGCGTTGTCTTCGATTCTCCCAACATCATCCTTCTCGATGTCGTCAGAGCTAGCACCCTGGATGCCCGATTCCCGGCTATCAACCTCAAGATGGGTCGACTCATGAAGGAAGTCGGGCTCTGGCTAGCCGACATTCGCTGGGGGATCGACTGGGAACGGACCAACTATGTGCAGCGCGCCGATCAAATACTGACCGTGCCCACTCTGGTTTTTCACGGCACATCGGATCAGCGGGTTCCGATAGCCGTCAGTAGACAATTGGAGCGGACTCCTGACATGGTGACGTTGGTGGAAACCCCGGCGGCCGGCCACGTCATGAGCTGGAACGCCAATCCGGAAAGGTACGAGAAGCGTCTGGCTCGGTTCTTGGATTCGATCTAGTAGTCCATCGGACAACTAGGCGTATCACCGAGCCCTAGAACTGCACCGCAGCGGCTGCCCAATGAAAACCCGCACCAAAGGCTGTAAGCACCACCAGGTCTCCATCCTTGATGCGATTGTTCTCGACCGCCTCCCACATCGCGAGAGGGACGGTGGCCGATCCGGTGTTTCCATACTCATCGACGTTGACATAGACCCGCTCCTGATCAACACCCAACTTCCTCCCGACGGCATCGATGATGCGAAGGTTGGCCTGATGGGGGATGATCAGCGCGACGTCGGAAATCGAGCGACCCACCCTGCGCACCACCTCGAGCGAAGCCTCACTCATACGTCTCACTGCCTCGACGAAGACCTTGCGCCCGTCCATAACGAGACGGTTGTAGTCACCATTCTCTAGCGTGTCTTTGTTGAAGGGATTTCTGGTCCCTCCCGCAGCCAACGTAAGGATCTCGGCATGGGCACCGTCGGTCCCCGATATGACCTCGAGAACCTCGGCCCGAGAACTGTCAGGACCCATTACTACCGCGCCGGCAGCGTCACCAAACAAGACTGACGTCGCCCTGTCCTTTGCCGAGATCATTCGTGAAATCAGCTCCACACCGATGACAAGGATCTTCTTGGGTTGAACTGTGATCCGGGTCTTGGCCACGTCGACAGCCTGGACAAACCCGGCGCAACCGCTCCCACCAAGGTCGTAGGTTGGAATATTGCGACAACCCAACTGGTGTTGGACGAGTGCTGAGGTGTCTGGGGTCATCATCTCAGGTGTGTCAGTAGCGAGGATGATCTCGTCGATGTCGTCGGGGACGAGCCTGGCGTCCTTCAATGCGACCTCGGCCGCGGCCACGGCCATTGTCATCGTCGACTCGTCGTCGGCAGCGATATGTCGACGTTTGATGCCCGTCCTCTGGGTGATCCACTCGTCAGATGTGTCGAGCAGCTTCGCCCACTCATCGTTCGTCATCACTCTTTCAGGGGCGTATCCGCCGAAACCCAGAATGTGTGCCACTAGCCGAAACCTTAGGTGCCGGTTCCGGCCAGCCGCGGACCCTGGCGCACCTCAATGCGTTGATCGGGATTGAAAGCGATCCGAGCCAGGTCGCGAACGTCTTCGGGTGTGATCTCGTCGATGAGGCCAAATCGAAGCCGGATCTCCTCCACCGGCTGGTCCGGATAGAGAAAACTGGTCGTCAACGCCCTCGCCAGCGTGCCGTTGTCGATGAGGTCCATCTCGGTCCTGAGCTGTTCCAAGGCGGTGTTGAATTGCTCCTCGGTCGGGCCGTTCTCCTGCAAGTCGATGAGATCGTCCATCACCTCGTCGGAGATGCGCCCGAGATCGTTGGGGTCTCCAGTCGAAATGATCAGCGCCTCAACGAACGCGTCAGGGTCGCGCTGGAGGTCGATGCCAGATCGTATTGAGTACGTCGCTGAAAGCTGCTCGCGAATTCGATCGCGGAGTCGGGCATCGACTATCAGTTCGAGCAGTCGGGCACCCAACCGGTCGTCGAGGGTTGGGTCGAGTTCGTTGGTGAAGAACAAGCCCACCTGGCCCTGGGGATCGGCCCCGGCCTCGACCGTCAGCGTCTGAATCCTTCTGGGGGGTAGCGGTTGGTTGTCGACCCAGGATTCACGGTCGGCGTCACCAGGCAGAGTTCCGATGTAACGCGCCGCCAGATCGGTCATCTCATCAACTTCGAAGTCACCCACAAATGCGAAGGCGAAATCACCAGCGTCGCCGAAGCGCTCCCTGTAAACATCAGCCATCGCGGTCACATCGAAATCGACGAGCTGGTCGGAGGTGGGGAACACGAAGTAGCGGGGATCATCTCCGTAATAGCCCTCGTTCGCCGCCTCATCAAACAGGATGCTTGGGATGTCGCCACGGGCGGCGTCGAGTGCAGCCATCTCATCGAGGACCGCCTCAACCGCCACCGGATCGAATCGAGGGGCAGACATATAGAGATGGATCAGCTGAAAGAGGGCCTCGACGTCATCCGAGGCTGCATTCCCGGTGATTCCCTCTCGGGTCTCCGTTATCCAAGGAAAGACCTGAACGAGGCGATCTGCTAGTAGACGCTCGAGAGTGAGGGCGTCTGCTGGTCCGACGCCAGATCTCGCCAGGATGTCAGCCATGAGGAAGGTCTCCGCAAGATCCTCGATGGCAACCTGAGAAGTTCCGCCAAAGCTCTCTACCAGCGCGAAAACCCCACCCTCCGCGATAGAACTCGGCCAAAGGAAAACGGTGGCTCCGTTTTCGAAATTGAGGGTCGTGTACCCGAACTCGGTGTCGATCTCTTTCGACACAACCGAAGCCGGCTCTGGCGTGGCCATGAGAGCCTCCGCGGTCGTCCCTCTGTCATCACGTTCGACAACAGTGGAAGCCGCCACTTCGTCGATCACCTCGTCGATCCGAGTGCCGTCAGGAATGGCAGGATCTGCGTCGTCCGGCCCGACTGCCAACACATGTGGGCCCAAAGCAGCCCTTGCCGAGAAGGCTGCCTCGACCTGTGAACGAGTCAGCCTCTGGAGCACCCCGGCTTCCGCCTCGAAACGCTGTTCCGCACTCATCAGGTGGGCTCCAGCCAGGTGATGAGCCATGATCTGGTCGGCGAAGAAGACATCCTGCGCGGTCTCCTGCTGCTGCCGACGCTGGTCCGACGCGGCTTCAAACCGAGACAAGGCTCGATCGAACTCGTCGTTGGTGAACCCGAATTCGTTGACACGCTTCGCTTCGGTGAGGAGGGCTCGGAGGGCGTCTTCGACCTGTTCAGGTCTGGTCTGGACATCGATGCCAACAAGGCTGATCGCACGGGTGTAGTCGAAGTTGAGTTCGGAAGCACCCAGAAGAGGTGCCTCCCCTTCCAAAGCGTCGTCATTGAGGCGACTGGCGAAAATATCCAGGGCAATCGCGAGCGCTATCGCACTCTGAAAGTCGCCTACGGTCGTCAACGGCTCTGATACTCCAGGCCACGTCAGCGTCACCGAGGCGCCGCCGGCCTCCTCATCGGCAAGATGCCCGCTCCGAGACGCCTGCGATGGGGTGTATTCGGAGGGTTCCCTCTCTCGGGCCAGACCGCGGTCTTCGAGATCATCGAAGGCGTCAAAAATGCGGTCCTCCATCTCACCCAGTTCAAAGTCACCGACCACCACGACTGCCATCAGTTCCGGCCGATACCAATCTTCATAGAAGCGACGGAGTGTCTCGGGTTCGGCCGATTCGATCGACTCGGGAGTTCCGATTGGCAAGTGATTGAAATAGCTGGTTCCGGGGAGGATGAGATCCTGGAAGGAATCCCCGATCCGCCCTCCAAACCCTTGGGTACGGAGACGCCACTCATCGAGAACCACGCCTCGTTCTTCGTGGACATCGGTTTCGGTAAGGGTGGCCCTGCCCGCCCATTCGCGAAGCACGACCACACCCAGGTCGACCAGGTCGTCGTCGGCGACCAGCGAGAGCTCGTAGACCGTCTCGTCGAAGGACGTGAACGCGTTGATGTCGGGCCCGAAACGAGGTCCGAAAGACTCGAGAACGGCGATCAACTCGTTGCGGGGGAACCGCTCTGTTCCATTGAACATCATGTGTTCGAGGAAATGGGCCATCCCGGATTGGTCGGGGTCCTCTTGAATCGACCCGACATTCACCAGGAGTCGCATCTCTACCCTGCCTCCCGGAGAGTCGTTGTGACGGAGGTAGTAAGTAAGCCCATTGTCGAGCACACCGATCATCACGTCGGGATCGACCGGCAACAGGGCGTCGAGGGCAGGGTCGTCGGTGACCACCGAGGCGGCAGAACTGTCAGACGACCCCCCGGCGACCGCACCTGTCGTGGACGTGGTCGATGTGGTCCCACTTGTGCAAGCTGCGAGGAGGAGCGCCAGGGCAGAAACTGCTGCACCGATCCTGGTTGCTCTCATATCTCTCCCTGGTAGACCGCGAAAACTGAAACCGACTGGCCCGAGAAGCGGTGGATCAGTAGTCTCCCATGCTGGTTGAGCAACAAACTCAGCGAATCGAAACTATTAGGGAGAATGAATGCCGCTACTTGACCTTTTCTGGACCATGCTTTGGTTCTTCATGTTCTTTGTGTGGATCTGGCTTCTAATCACGATCTTCGCAGACATCTTTCGCAGTGAGCAGTCAGGATTTGCCAAGGCCGGATGGGTCATCTTCGTGATCATCCTGCCGTTCCTCGGTGTTCTGATCTACCTCATCGCCCAGGGTGGAAACATGCAGGAACGAGCGATGAAGCAGGCTTCCGACCAACAAGCAGCGCAACGCGAATACATCCAGTCGGTGTCGGGAGGCGGATCCAGCGCCGACGAGATCGAGAAGTTGAAAAAGCTTCACAACGACGGCACGTTGACTGACGATGAGTATGCCGCCATGAAAGCGAAAGCTCTCGCCTAAGTCCCCGCTCAACTATCAAAAGAAAAACCCCCGGTTTTCCCGGGGGTTTTTTCTTGGGGTGATTGATTTTCTAGATGTAGCCGTTCTTGTCCAGCCACTGCATCGAGAACCATCCGTAACCGGAGGGGATGTAGAAGGTTACAAACCGATAAACGACAGCAGCGGCAAAGGCAGTCGTCTCGTCTACGCCGAAGATCACCAGCGAGGCGGTGAGGATCGCCTCCGAAACCCCAATGCCGCCAGGGACGGGTATGACACCCCCAAGCAGCCCCGTGAGAACCGTCGCCGCCAGCACACTGAAGATACCGAGCGAGACTCCCATGCTCTGCAGGATCAGCCACATGCTGATTGCGAGAACGAAGCGTGCCGCGAAGTTCCCTCCGAGTAGCAGGAGTGTCCTCTTTGGGTCCTTGATCACTCCACCCAACGCTCCCCAAGCTTCCCCAACAATCGGCATTACCCAGTTTCTGAGCCTCTCGATCCGTTTCACCAACGAAACAACGGCGATGCCAATCACAGTCAGGATGACGATGATCGAAAGCCATTCGGGGTCACCGGTGGTGAGTCCGAAGTTGAGACCCCCGAAAAGAACTGCCATCACGATGATGAACACCTCGACGATCAGTCCGGAGATGGTGTCTACCGACCCTTGCACCAGAGATGCTGTGAAAGACAGTCCATATTTCCTG
>Ga0255057_10001974_pt1 | contig 11232 bp, 10 predicted proteins | sample Cases_109_6_MG_FD_189022 | JGI IMG/M metagenome (GOLD analysis project Ga0255057, IMG submission 189022) | Seawater microbial communities from Amundsen Gulf, Northwest Territories, Canada - Cases_109_6 | ecosystem: Environmental > Aquatic > Marine > Gulf | place: Canada: Northwest Territories... | reverse complement strand
AGAGGAATTCGAATCGTCCTAAGGATATCGGATACCTCCACAGGAACCGTGCGCGTGGCGTACCAGATGCCCGGCAGGAAAAGCACGATGCGCGCAGCGGTAAAGGCTGCAGCTACGCCAAGAGCGCCGTATGGAACACCGAGGACGACCGCCGCAACAACGACAGCGCCGTCGATGATTCCCCACCGCAGCATCCTGTTCGTTTCCCCTGACGCGATGTAGTGCCAGCCCAGCGTGTTTGATACAGGGAAAAGCAATCCTAACACTCCGAGGACCGCGAAGATGGCCCCGGCCTGCCCCCACTGATCACCCATCAACACAGCGATCAAATCGCTCGCCATTACGGTAATGAACGCCATTCCGGGCATGATTACGAATGCCAGCGGTTTGAGGGCTTTCAGATAGTAGTCGCGGTACCGCCGCGGATCGTGCTGCAGGCGGCACAGCGTCGGAATGGCCACGTGGGAAATGGGAGTACTGATCAACTTGATCGGCATCTGCAATAGACGACTTGCTCGTTCGTAGTTCCCGAGCTCGCCTCCACCCCAAACGCGTCCGATCAAGACTTGATCGACGTTTCGAGCCATATAGTTGAGGACGTTGAATCCAGCCAAGTCGCGACCGAAGGCCACCATCGAGCCGATGTCAGCTCGGCGGTCGGGGAGGCTGGGACGCCATCGGCAGACAAGCCAGAAGCCCATCGTGCTGACTGCGGCTGTCGACACCGTCATGATCGCCAACGCCCAGTATTGCGCACCACGAGATGCGGCCACTATCGCTAGAGCGATCCCTGTCCCGAGCCCGGTAATCTCGATCGCTGCCAGGGGTACGAACTGCATCTGTCGGCGAAGCAAGGCCTGATGTTGCACGCCGAGCCCGCTGATCAGGAAGGCCGTCGAGAGGAAGACCGTAAGTGACACCAGGCGCGGCTCCTCGTAGAACCACGCCAACCTTGGAGCCAAGGCGGCGCTAAGTACCATCAGAGTGAGACCAACCGCGGCGTTGAGCCAGAAGAGGGTGCTCACCTGTGATTGGGTAACCTCAGCGCGTTGTATCGTGGCCATCGACAGGCCAAAGTCTTTGAACACGGCCATGAAGCCGAGGACGACGGTGATCATTGCGATGAGGCCATAGTCGGTGGGCGTGAGGAGCCGGGCGAGAATCGCGGTCGAACCGAGCGTGAGGACGAAACTGGTGGCCTGAGTCGCAATCGTGATTGCGCCGCCGCGCAGAGCGCGGGTCTTCAAGCTCTCTTGGAGGTGGTCCGTGTTGAAATACCTGTCCATAGCCCGGCGTCTACATCAGAAAGAATTCTGCGCGTCTGGCAGACACCGCGGTCACGTCTTGCGCCTCTTGAGCCGCCTTCCACTCGGAGTACTCCCTCCGCGCGGCTGCCCCAATCCCTCACGCATCCGTTGGATCCCCTCCCCGTCGATGGTTACTGGGCCGACCATCCACATCCCATTCGAGATGCGCTTTCTCTGCCCGGTGTCAGGTACCGCCATCAGCCACGCTCTCCAGGACGCGTAGGGTCTCCCTGGCGCACGTTTCCCAGTCAAAGGAGCGAACCCGCCGCCGTCCGGCCTCCACCAGCTCACGCCTCAAGCCCTCGTCCGTCGCTAATCGCCGCATGCCATCGGAGATGGCCTCCACGTCCTCCGGGTCAACCAGCAGAGCCGCCTCTCCAGCGATCTCCTTCGTCCCGTGGCGGTTGGCGGTGAGAACCGGACAGTCGGAGGCCATCGCCTCAAGGGGAGGGCTCGGACAGGCCTCGTAGAGTGAGGGCAGCACGAGAGCCGCAGCGAGCCTGTAGAACGCCGGAAGCTCCTCGTGCCCGATCCAGCCCGGACGGACCACCCAGTCCGTCAGCTGCAGCTCGTCGATCAGGTCGAGCTCCTCTCCGCAGAGCCAGCGGTGCTCTCCGGCCACCACCAGGTGGATCCCCAACTCGGGACCGACCCGAGCGTAGGCTCGGAGCAGCCGTCCGAAGTTCTTCGGAGGATAGATCTGGCCACAATAGAGAAAGAACCGCTCGGGCAGGCCGTAAGTGCTTCGGATCTGGTCCAGCCGCGCCGACGGCACCGGTTCGTAGAAGCTCTCGTTGACCCCGTGATACACGGTCTCGACGCGATCCGGCGGCACCTTTAGGTACTTGATGAAGTGATCGCGCGCGGTGTTCGACACGGCGATCACTTTGTCCGCCTTGTGAGCGTACCGCGGAATCAGGTAGCGGTGACTCATTCGATCGATCCATCGCGACCACTGGGGCATGACGTACCAATCCATGCCATGGCAGACGAACACGGTCTTGCATCGAACCGCTAGGGGGAGTGAGTACTTCGGGTTGAAGAGGACATCCAAACGTTCCTTGCGGGCCACCCAGGGAACCGCCACCTGGTCCCACGCGAACTTCTCGGGAACCTTCACTACGACCTCTTTGACATTCCCGACATCGGCGTACGAGCCCACGAAGCGTGGATCCTGATAGATCAGCACGAACTCGTTGTCCGAGCCCACGGAGAACAGCTTCGGCAGCAAACTTTGGGTGTGGACCAGAAGGCCACCGCCATGCTGTCCCATGTGACGCAGCATGATGCCGATTCTCACTCGCTGTCCTCCGATCCAACTCGTTGCGTCGCGGGTCGGTCCCCGTTCTCCGCGAGCGGTAGCTTGTCCTCACGGCTCATCTGCTGCCGAGAAACGACCGCGGAAAAACGTTTCTTGAGGGCGGCCCTTCCCATGAGGCGACCCTTCCCGGGCAGCCTCTGCAGATAGATTCCGTCTGTTCGCGCCACATAGTGTGGAGATTGTCCGACACGATTACCGAGGTGACCAGGCACGTATCCCCACCAGAAGGACTGGAAACCGCACTCGACGCCGAGTTCGAGCGCCGCGGTCGTTCCCCGGTACTTCGGAAAAGCCAGATGCAGAACCCGCTTTCCGAGTCTTTCCTCGATGGTTCGCTTCGCCAGCTCGAAGTCCTCTTTCATCGACAGCGGTGGTCCCCTCCGCGAGTCGACTAAAGCCGGGCATGAACCCGTAAGGTCCGCTGGCTCCGGCCAGCGAGGCACGTAGCGATGCGCGAACGTATGCGCCTGAAAATCGACGTTTCCCGACTCGTGCATCCGCTGAATCTCCGACCACGCGCACGGGCCCAGATCCGCATCCTCTCCCGCCGTTCGACCTGAGTCAGTAGTATCCTGGTGGAGGCCCGGCGCGATAAACGCGACCGCCTTCATTCCATAGCGTCGGAGTAGCGGAAAGGCCACGTCGAAGAGATTCTTTGCGCCGTCATCTATCGAAAGCACGACGGATCTGGGAGGCGCTCGTCGTACTCCGGTAAGGTGGTCCAAGAGCATCTGAGCATCGATCGTGTCGTAGTCGTTACGACTCAGGAACTTCAGATCCCTTTCGAATTCTTCCCAGCCGACCATGTGATAGCAGAACACGGGCACCTCGGAGTCCAAATCCGAAGGGTCCCCGCTGAGCACGAACTTCGGGAAGCTGCCGGTGAGAAGAGCACGCACCTCGGGCCAGTTCTTCTCCCAGCTGTCTCTCAGCTCAGTTAATGGGCGATGCATCTCATCGGCTCGCAGGAAAACGGTTCACTGAGTCTGCGGCACCGTCTAGAGGTCGACAGTGGCGCCGCCCCCCGACATGTTCAAGAGCTTGGAGGCGTCTCTGTGCAACGCTCCCAGCTGAAGATCTTCGCTCGCTCTCGGCCCAGGACTATTGAGCGCTCCCGCAGACGTTCGTCGGTGGCCACTCTTTCCATTCCCTCCGCGATGCTCGCGGCGTCTTCCGGGTCAACCGTGATTCCCGCACCGCCACGATCTCCTGGCTCGAGTATCGGTTGGATGTGACCACGGGGCAGCCAGCCGCCATCGCTTCCGCCAGCGGGATAACCTTCCTAGAGGGACGGGAGCACCAGAGCTTCCGCCGCGGCTAGAGGGCAGGAAGCTCCTCGCGGGCGACCCGGCCCAGCCAGAGCACGCACGAAACGAGATCCAGCTCGGCAACCAACTCTACCTCCTCTTGGCAGAGAACCCGTGTTGCTAGCTTGCATACTCACTATCTCACGCGATGGGCTCTGTCGGTCAAACCTGGTGGTATTCGCCGTGGGCTGAGGATCATATCCACATGAGCACGTACTTTGCGATTCTCAAAGTGCACACATAAACGTAGGCTTCTGACGGTCGACCAGAGGTCTTGAGTCCTGAGTGATTGATGCATGAAAAAGACCGGTAGTCCGACGCCGTGGCTCGCACGGGTCGCGCTTTTGCTGTTCTGCCTCGTTCTGGCTCAACTGCCACTGCACGTCTTGGGCCTTGCGATTCCGCAAGTATACTCCATGACCGGTCCCAGAGGGCAATGACCAGGGTAATCCCCCATCCGGTCCTCGGGGTGGTGGAAACCCGGAGTTCTTTGAGCATGATGACAGGGGCTTTCGCAACGCCAAGTCGGTCCACCGGGCCCAGGTCGTCGCGCTGGGCGACTCCCACGAGCGTTCGGGCCACGCAGGCCTGGCCAGCCGTATTGGCACGCGAGCTGGGGGATACTCTCTACAACATGGGTTTGGGAGCTACGGAGCCCAGGGAGGGGCGTCGCATTCGATCCCGCCAGTGGGTTATTCTCTCTGACGTGGCTGTCCAGCCAATCTACCGGCGCATCCGGTTCGGAGAACCCGTTGTGATCGTCTCGGGACTTCCGAGATCGGGTACCTCGATGATGATGCAGATGCTCGCGTCGGGAGGGATGCCGATAGTCTCGGACTACCTGCGCCAGGCGGACGATAGCAATCCGCAAGGCTACTACGAGCTCGAGAGCGTGAAGGAACTCGAGAAGGGCGGCGACACCAGCTGGCTGAGGGCCGCGCGCGGACGCGTCGTCAAGATCATCGCCTATCTGCTGAGGTACCTGCCACAGGACTTCAATTATAGAGTCGTGCTCATGCAGCGCTGTTGAACATGAGTAGAGCAAGCATCCGACGAGCCGTTCGCAACGTCTTCTTGTTCGGTTGGATCACGTTCGGACTGTTCCTGCTGTTTGAAGGTACTGCGAGCTTCCTGATCTTCTTGCGCGCCCTCCAAACCCAGCGGGAAATGGGCGTTCGCGCTGAGGTCGCGCACGCCGATTACGATCCAGAGCTCGGGTGGGTCAACCGAAAGGGAGTCCGGATCGATGACTTTTACGGGCCGGACAAAGATCTAGTGCTGAACAACCAAGGCTTCCGAGACGAAGAAGATTTCACCCAGGACGTGCCGCGGGACACCAGGCGGGTGATCTGCTCCGGCGATTCTTTCACCATGGGAGTCGGCGTAGGAAACCGGGACACCTGGTGCGCGATGCTGGAGTCGCTGAGCCCCGGCCTTCAGACGGTCAACATGGGCCAGGGAGGGTACGGCCTGGGTCAGGCATACCTGTGGTATCTAAGAGACGGGCTCGAACTCGAGCACGATGCTCAGTTGCTGGCCTTCAACCGGGGCGACTTCCTCAGACTGGGTGTCCGTGAATTCCTCGGATACGGTAAGCCCAAGCTATCCGTGGAGGCAGATGAGCTTCGCGTCGAGCCGGCTCGATGGAATGGTCCCGTTAAACGCTGGCTAGCCAAGAACGGGTACCTTTTCCGAGAACTGAGATCGGTCGAATTCCTAGGGCGAGCAGCCCGCAAAATCGGAATCGCAGAGGAAGTCGGGGGGGCAAACGAGCGGATGCGTACGTGGGAGATCGCGGAGGCAATTTTCGAGGATCTCGCAGAAAGGCACAGGACTCGGGGGACCGAGCTAGTACTTGTGTTTCTTCCGACGCCGTGGGACACGATGTGGAGCATTCCCTCGCCTGGCGAGAGTTGGTCACGGATTACTCGGTTAGGACCGGGACCCCACTCGTAGATCTGATCGAAGAGTACCAAGCCATGAGCGAGGACGAGGCTCAGGCCCTGCACATCCCGGGAGGCGAGCCAGGAGGAAAGCATCTCAACGAAAAGGGGAACCTGTGGGTGGCCGAACGACTCACGGAGCGTGTCGCCGCGCTCCAACAGTGACCGTGCCTGGGATCAGCAGCTCGTGAATCCCGATTCGCATTGGCCTGCCCAACGGGACGAGGTGCAAAACAGCCTCTTACAGAGCCAAAGGAAACCCCCGCTCAGGACGCCGAGAAAACCCCAATCTGTCGGCTCAAGGCTCGGCCCGACAGAATCCTCGGCCAAGCTCGGAACGATCCGGGTTCCCTCCATTTAGCGCTGCTGGGTCGCGCGGACGCGAATACAACCCTCGAGCTCCTTTTAATCCCCGTGGCGCGTTCGGACCGACGAATCGGAATAGACATGCGCACAAGACAACTGGTGCGCCGCGTGTTGACCATCGTACTTACCGATCCTAAGGTAGCATCGAACGCCCGCTCTTGGATTCGCTACGCCGGATTGTATTCGAGATCGGAATCAAGAGGCCCGAATCTGAATATGCGCGTCCTGCTAATGGTCGCCCTGCTCGCGGTGATCTTGACCGCGCTCATAGGGCTATCCTCGCCACCCAGCCGCAGGCACCCGGTTCATGCGGTCGAGGACGCACCGCCCACCAAAGGGTCGCTTCGCATCTCGACCTACGGTGATGGGCCGAGCGGGAAGGAGCCAACGCTTCACACGTCCGTACTTGTCAACGGAACTGGTTACGCCGGCATGGAGGACAATGATCTGCGTGGCCACCTCGACGGCACCTTCATCTATGGGTGGAACCAAGCAAGCCAAAGTCACGTTCGGGCCGGACGAAGAAAGATAAACCCCCGGTATGGAGAATATGAGCTATTTCGTTTTCTTCAGCGCTGGACCGGCATCGACATCCCTCGCCTCACCACGATCGTTGAAGCCCGTCTAGATCTCTACGTGGAGAACGGGCCCGGTTTTCCCGTGCGCGTCATGCTCTACGAGGTCAAACACGACTGGGATCCCGGCCAGGGCGGAACATTGAAGGACAACGCTAGCCCGCCCGTTCGAGGAGAAGTCTGGTGGAACGATCGAGCCTACGAGCAGCAATCATGGGCACTTCCCGGCGTGGGTTACGCTTCGGACACCGACCCGGAGGCCGACACGGGCGAGGCGCCTCTGGCCGAGGCCTTGTATGAACCCGGTGACGAAATGATCCAGTTCTCCTCCACCGATCTCGCCGCCTATGTTACCGAACGCCTCCGAACCGGCCACCCCTTTCTCTTCCTGGTGAAGCTGGCCGACTACCACGAGGACATTTCCGGTAGTCTCCTCCTCGTGTACTCAGGGAATCACGGGGACTCGCGCAACGTCGTGCGCCGCCCTCGGCTCACCCTGGCTTGGAGGAGCGCCGCGGAGTTGGCGACGGTCGAGCGACCGGTTTTCGTGGAGCATGGTCGCAGCTTGGATCTTCCCACTGTCGATACGCGCGGGGCCTCGTTCCTGACGGCAACGTTCGCTGCCGATCCGGAAAGCCCTCTCCCGACGCTCAGTATCCGGGGTGCGGCGGGTGGCGGCGTTACCGAATGGGAGCGAATGCCGGCGGTCGTTCGATCCGAATGGGACTCCGTAGAAATGCGTGTGACAGCGGCCTCGAACGTAGTCGCCCTAGGGAAGGAGTTCACGGCGGAGGTGATGAACACCTGGGTCCGATCAGCTCCACCCGAAGAGCAGGTCGTCCCCTGGAGGTTTGTTTCGCCTACCGGCTTTGTCCACGAGGTGGAAGCCGAATACCTGGGTGACTACCGCTGGCTCGTTCGCTTCGAGCCAAACGAGCTCGGCATTTGGAGATATCGCTGGTCCGAGCAATTCGATGGGGCGCCCGAGGAGAGCCCCGAGGGACGCTTCGACGTCGTGGTCGGCGAGCGCGAGGCACTCCGACAACAACTCGAAAGCCTGCTTCAAGAGTTCGCAGCGGCGGACATCAGACGCGATCGGTCCCTTTGGGAGCGACTCGTGAACCGCTTGACCAGACTGAAACGTAACGTATTGCCGCAGGAGGACGGCGACCTCTCGGAGTGGCAGCTGCGCGAGCGACTTAGGACGCGCTTCACCCGGCTGGAGCGCGGTGTCATTCAGCTGGAGAACGCCGAGAGCTTCCCACGTTTCCCCGAATCCGAGATCTACCGGCTGATGAGGGAGATCCGAGAGCAACTGGGCCAACCCGTTCCGGATCCGATTCCTTTGGTTCCGGTCGTGCCTCCCCCCTACATGCGCAATGGAAGTTCAGGCAAGTGACGGGCAAGGTCGGAGTGAATGAGCCGACTCGACAGCCAGACCATCCGACTGGCGAGCTATCGAGCGGTCAGCCACTGGTCGTCATCGCCCTGCTCTCGTGGAACCAGAGAGATGACACTCTGCGGTGTCTCGAGAGCCTGCACGCGATCACCTACCCGTCGACCCGGATTCTTCTCGTCGACAACGGCTCCGAGGACGGAACCGAGCAGGCGGTCGCGGAACGGTTCCCGGATGTAAGGGTCCTGCGGAACCCGCAGAACGTGGGCGCGGCAAAGGGGCGGAACCATGCGATCGACGACGCCAGGAGCCACGACGCGTTTGCCTACATGTTGTTCATCGACAACGACACCGTGGTGACCCCCGGCTTCCTCGAGCCGCTGGTCGAGGCTCACCGCGCGGACGAATCCGTCGGCCTGGCATCTGCAAAGCTACACAAGCTCCTCGAGCCAGGCGTCATCGACGACGGCGGGGGGTGCCGAGTCAACTTCTATACCGGTTCGACGCAACGTGCCGGAAGCGGCGAAGTGGATCGGGGCCAGTACGACCGGCCAGCCGCGCCCGGTTCAGTGCCCAATACCGGATGTCTTCTGGTCAGTCGCGATGCCATCGAGTCGTGCGAGGGTTTCGACACCGGACTCGACCCCTTCGGCTTTGAGGATCTCGACTTTTCGCTTCGTGCCATGGAGCAGGGTCATGCATTTCGCTTTGTCCCGGAGTCATTGGTATACCACAAGGGAAACATGACCGGCTTCGGTGGCTACACGGCGGAATACGCCAAGCTCAAGGGCAGGAACCTACGCCGCTTCCTCGCTCGGCACGCCACGCCGTGGCAACGTCTCTGCTTTCACGCCTTGCTGCCGCTTCTCGCGCTCAGAACCGTCGCGCGGGAGGTGGTCCGGGGTAACCCGTGGGCGCCGTTTCGCCTGATGATCGCCTACCTCAAGCGGGAGTCGTAAGCGGCCTGAGGGCCCTCGACCATCTCCACCGCTCGCTTGCCCTCGGCCAGACCCACCTCCGCCTCCCGCAGCCTGCGATGATCTGTTCCGCTGCATAGCGCTTCCGTGCAATCTGTGACCTCCTCCCGATGCTTCCGATCGAGCACAATGCTAACTTGACGATTGGTCTTTCTTTCGGGCGATCAGGTCAACAGGACGCCCGATGGGGGGTCTTGGGGGCGTCTGCGAGCGTTGACAGCGCAGGAGATAAAAAGGTGACACGGCGCGATTCGGATCAGGAATGGGAGAAATTTGGACGGGATGACCCTTACTTCGGGGTGACAGCCGACGAGAAGCATCGTCATAACAGACTAGATGACGATTCTCTCAGAGACTTCTTCAAGTCCGGCCAGGATCATATCGACTTCGTGCTCGCAACAATCCGGACCTCTGTTGATTCGGAGTTCCTCCCTTCTAGAGCCCTCGATTTCGGCTGTGGCGTCGGCCGTTGCTCTATCCCCTTGACCCGTGTCTGCCAGTCTGTCGTGGGTGTCGATGTTTCTGATTCGATGCTGCAGGAGGCAAGAAAGAATTGCTCAGAACATGCGGTGTCTAACCTGAGACTGGTGAAGTCCGATGATACACTGTCACAAGTGTCGGGTCCGTTTGACTTCGTCCACTCGTTCGTCGTTTTCCAACACATCCCTCGGAAGCGAGGCGAAGAGATCTTCACGAGATTGGTCGAACTGCTCTCTGACAACGGTGTGGCGGCTGTCGAGTTTCTTTATGGTCGGAACGATCCGGCCGCAATACGGCTCATGGGTTTCCTACGGAAGAAGATCATGCCAGTGCACATGGTCGCCAATCTGCTGTATGGGAGACCGTTCACCAGCCCTCTAATGGAGAAGAACGTCTACGATCTCAATCGACTTCTGACGATCATACATGAGCACGGGTGCGGTAATCTGCATCTAAGGTGTCAGGAAAAAGGCGGGATGAAGAAAGTTCACTTGTTCTTTCAGAAGTCAGGAAAAGGCCTCATACGACCAAAATGACCAGTATTAGGCCGTAAGGCAACGCTCTGCAGGCGATCTGATGCAGCGCTCGCTGGCTTCAGAAGCGGCGGGGGCCGTCCGAGCCGGATCGTGTGGTCGCGGTGACGATGCTCTCTCGGAGCATCCGCTCGAGCTCGCCATCGGCCGAGAGGTCGTCCTCCATCACCACTCCCCTGGTGGCCGAGCAGTGGATGATGCCCGTCCCGCCGGTCGACATCGCGACGTGCGTGATCCCCTCACCTTCGGGGGCGAAGAAGATGAGGCAGGCTGGCGCGAGCTCGGAGCTAGACAGCCGGAAGCCTGACGCGGGAGTCCCAGATTCCGCCTGCTGAGCGCTGTCGCGGGGCAGGGCCACCCCGTGCACGGCGAGAACCGCCTGCACGAAGCCCGAGCAGTCGCAGCCGGTGTTCGTCCTGCCACCCCACACGTAGGGCACGCCCTTCCAGCCTCTGGCCGTTTCGACGATGGAAGCGGGATCCGGTGGAAACCGGTCGTGCAGCTCGGCGACGGGCACGATGGCAGTGGGATCTTCGGGCTGGAGGATCGTGCCGGAAGGGAGCACCAGCAGAGTCCCCTTGCTCCTCTGCACACGCGCTCCCCAGGGAAGGTACCCTCGCGCACCGTCCGGTCCGAGGACGGATACTCCCAGCGACCATGCATCGGCCAGCCACGGATCGGCGGCGTCCGACTTGATCGCAGCGCTTTCCGGGACCCAGGCGGCGTAACCGTCCTCGCCTCGTGCGCGGACCCACTCTCCCAGCCGCTCGAGAACTCGAACGCGCTCGCCACACAGCCACTGCGTGACCATCTCCGACCGGTGGTCCGCCGCGGCGCGCGCCGGCGCCCAGAGGACCCGGATCACCGCAGAGTCCGCCTCGACCAGGTGGGATCCCAGGTGGGAACCGGCCATTTCGGCCATTCAGGAACCGCCCAGGAACACGCTCGGCCGGTGCCGCGCCATCAGGAAGATGAACAACACGAGCCCGGCCACCAGGAGCGCGAGGTCGCCCGTCAGGAAAAACCC
>Ga0255057_10001973_pt1 | contig 11239 bp, 7 predicted proteins | sample Cases_109_6_MG_FD_189022 | JGI IMG/M metagenome (GOLD analysis project Ga0255057, IMG submission 189022) | Seawater microbial communities from Amundsen Gulf, Northwest Territories, Canada - Cases_109_6 | ecosystem: Environmental > Aquatic > Marine > Gulf | place: Canada: Northwest Territories... | reverse complement strand
TCCCGGTTCATCAAGACCAGCTCGAGGACGTTGTTGATGTCGCCGTCCAGGTAGTAGGGGCCGAGGAACTCGCCGCCGACCTTGCGCCAGATCTCCTGCGCCGGATCGCTGCAGTCGCCGAAGTCATCGACCACGACGTTCTGGAAGCCGCTGATGTCGTCGGGCGCCAGGCCCCCGAGCCAGCCCAGGGCATCCCCGCGCATCGTCAGGATCTGCTCGTGCAGCTGAGTGCGGCTGCGCACGACGAAGTCGAAGGCGAGCTGCAGCGTGTGGCGCCCGACGCCGGCCTGCCTCAGCTCGGAGAAGAGCGCGTCGTGGGCCTCGCGCCGAGCTTCCAGGGCGGAAATCGTCGTCGGCAGCCGGTCGCGCAGCACCCGAAACGCGGGCTCCGGCTCCACCGCAATGCCGTTCTCGTCCAGCATGTCGCGGAAGGCAACGATGTAGCGGTGGCCCGGAACCAAGGCCTGGGCGGGGCGCAGGAAGAGCACCTGCCGCTCGGGTGCAGCCTCGGCGTTGACGTCGACTTCGACCCAGTGCAGCACGCGCTCACCGGTGTCCGCGTCGATGAGCACAGTCGGACTGTCGTGGTCGAGAGAGCGCGCGTCGTGGGTGCGCACGCCGACGAAGGGCGCGCTCTGCGGCACGCCAGCCGGCAGCAGACGCGAGGCACCGGAGGCCTCCGGATCCGCCCCGGCCAGGTGGACCAGCACCTGGGTGGTGGGCGAGAAGCCGTCGTAGACGTTGAAGGGCTCCGGATCCAGCGGCGCATTGGGGTCGGGCAGGTCGGCACTCCACACCGGCAGGTCGAGCCGGACGCCGGTTTCGCTGCCGGTCTCGGGGTCGGTACCTACCTCCTCGAGGAAGCGCGACGAGGGGAAGGGCAGCAGGCACTCGGCGTTGTTCAGGATCTCGCAGTCGTCCGGCCGCTCCAGGTCCGCGGTGTCGAACCAGGTGACTGAGTGCAGCGGCAGCACGATGGGACCGAAGCGGAGCTGCGAGTGGGCTTCGAGCCGGTGCGAACCGTCGCCCAGATCCGGCAGCGTGGTGCGAGCACTCTGCGACCACAGCGGACCGCTCTCGATGCGGATGCTGGCCGGGTCGATCGGCTGGGAGTCGAGCACCAGCTCGAGATCGTCCGCGTCGACGAAACCGCTCAGGTGCACGTCCACCTCGACGCCGGAGGGCAACGAGAGCTGCGCCAGCAGCGGCGCGCGGAAGAACATGAAGAGGCTGCCGACGCCGAAGCGGTCGCAGGAGTGGACCCCGAGCGACAGGAAGGCCACGACGGAGGCGGCCAGGACCCAACGGAGATTGCGCTTCGGGCTCATGACGATCGGCTCCTTGCAGGCGCCCGGGCGAGCTCGTCCGGGCTCGCCGCGGGCAGAGGTCAGCAGTGCAGGCTCCCCCCGGGCAAGGAGCTGCCGCATCGTATCACGAGGCTCCTCCCGGCAGCCCTAGCGAGGGCGCCCCGTCGAACCCATCACCGCCTCCAGAGCGCACTGGGGAGCACGTGACCGGGGCTGTCACGGCCGCCCTTGAGACTCCCCCTGCGAAGCCTGGAGGGCAGCATGAGACGAAGATCCCGTTGGAGCACACCGTTGCTGTGCGGATCCCTGGAGGCCGCCGCATTGGTGGCCAGCTTCGTCCTGTTCGGGGTGGGCTGGGCGGCATTCCAGGGCGGCGCAGGGTACGCAGCACCCTATCCTGAGGCGGTGGCGCCCCAAGCCGAAGCTCCCGAAACCCATACTCCGGAAACCCGAAAGCCCGATCGCCCGCGCGTCTGGCTCGTGGACGGCTACAACGTCATCTGCGCCGGGGCGATCGGGGTGAAAGACCGCCAACGCTGGTGGTGCGAGGCCAATCGCAGCCAGCTGTTGGAGCTGGTCGAGCACTTCAACGAGGCTGGCGAGAACGGCGAGGAAGAAGTGGAGCTATGGGTCGTGTTCGACGGGGATCGCTCCCCTGAGGAGCCGGCCAACGGCCGCACCCAGGTGGTTTTCGCCACCCCGGCGGACGACTGGCTACTGGCCCAAGTACGCGCGCGGGCCGGAGCAGCCGAGGTCGCCGTGGTCACCGCCGACCGCCCGCTTGCAGACCGGGCCAAACACCGAGGAGCTCGAGTGGTCTCCCCACGGGACTTCGTCAGGCGCTGCCTTGGCCCCCCACCTCAGGATTCGCACATCTGAGCATCGAGCGGCCCGCGAGGGCCTCCAAGAGATTGTCGACGGCCAACTCCGCCATGCGGCTGCGAGTCGCCACGCTCGCGCTCCCGATGTGGGGGGTGAGGATCAGGTTGGGAGCCTCGAGCAGCGGGCTACCAGGCTCCAAGGGCTCGGTGTCGAAGACGTCCAGGGCCGCGGCGGTGATGCGGCCTTCCCCGAGCCCTTCCACCAGCGCTGCCTCGTCGACGATCCCACCGCGGGCCGAGTTGACCAGCACGACCCCATCCCGCATCTGGGCGAACGCCTCGCGGCCCAGCAGGCCGCGGGTCTCGGGCGTCAGGGGCAGGTGGATACTGATGAAGTCCGCGGCGCCGAGCAGCTCGGGCATTGAAACGCCCTCCACCCCTGAAACGGGTCTGCCGCTACGAGACCACCCCAGCACGCGCATCCCGAAGCCAGTGGCTCGGCGGGCCACGGCCTGGCCGATCGCGCCCAGGCCGATCACGCCCAGCGTGGCCCCGTGGACGTCCCGGCCCAAGAAGCCCGCAGGATCCCAGCGGCGCTCCCAGGTCCAGTGGCCCGCGCGCACCCAGCGGTCCGCCTCAGCGATGCGCCGGGCCGAGGCCAGCATCAGGCCGAAGGCCAGATCGGCGGTGGTCTCGGCCAGCACTCCTGGGGTGTGGCCTACGGGAATGCCGCGCCGGTTGGCGGCCTCCAGATCCACGTGATCCACCCCTACCGAGCAGCTGGAGATGGCTCTCAGCTCCGGGCAAGCCGCCAGCAGGCCCGCATCCACGGCGTCCGTGAGCACGCAGAGCAGCCCCTCAGCGTCTGCCGCCCGCCGCACTAGCTCCGCGTGCTCCAGCGGCCCCTCGCCCTCCCAGAGTTCCAGCGAGCACGCCCCCGCCAGCCGGCGCATGGCCCCCTCCGCCAGGCGGCGGCTGGCGAAGACTCGGGGGCGCCGGCTGCTATCTCGCTGCGGGGGCGTCATGGGGCGGCTCCCGAGGCCGGACGCAGCCACTGGCCGAGGCTCAGTACCGAGCGGCAGCGCCGCCCCCGATCCTGTTGAACCGGTGAGGAAATTCGCCTCTGCTCCTTGACCCGGGGGGGCATGGGTCGGAATAATGGCGCTTCTTTGGGGGCCGGGTAGGCCCCTGGGTGCCGGCCCCCCGCGCTTTCCCTGTGATCCGCCCTGACGCCGTGGATGGGGTCCGGTCCCTGCGCTGGACGACCGGACGGACCCTCGATGGGAGACCACCATGGCGGAAGCCGAGCACCAGCCGCGCGAAACCAGGACCCTTCAGTTCGCGCGCTTCATTACGCGGAACCGGTTCCCGGTCGCATTGTTCCTGATCATCTCGACGTCCTTCTTCTTTTTTCCGATCTTGAACACCGTTCTGCTGGCGACGGGCGTGGAACTCCCCAGCTGGGCCCCGCGGGTTCGCATCAACACCAGCGCCCGCGCGCTGTTCCCCGACCACCCCTACATCCACGCGCAGGACAAGTTCTCCCGCATCTTCGGAAGCTCCTCGTTGGTGGCCATGGCGGTCGTCGTGAATGAAGGCACGATCTTCACGCCCGAGCGGATCCAGAAGATCCGGGAGATCACGCGCGGCCTCGACGGCATCGGCTTCGACAGCCAGACGGATGCCCGCGACGAGCTGCGCGACCAGCTCGAGCAGCTGAACTACGCCGCCGAGGACGCGGGGGGCACCGCTCCGAACTCGGTACAGCAGATCCGCGACATCCTCGACAGCAAGTTCCCGCCCTACCCCGTCAACCACAACCAGATCAACTCCGTCGCCCACGCCAGCACGCGCGTGATCCAGATCGAGGCCGACGGCGCCCTCACCCAAGAATTGCTGATGAAAAAGGCGCCGGAGACCCAAGAAGAGGCGGACGAGCTGCGCGAGCTGGTGCGGCAGAACCCGCCGGTGATCTTCGGGCGCCTGGTCTCGCGCAACGAGAAGGGCGCACTGATCACGGCCGGCTTCGTGACCGACCGCCTGGCCAGCAGCCAGGTCTACACCGCCATCTTCGACCACGTACAGGCCATCAAGGCCGAGTTCGAGGACCCGGCCTGTCGCCCGGAGGAGACAGGCAACGCGATCACCAACTTCTTCTCCCGGCTCACCGGGGCCACCTCTCGCCTGATACTGGGCGCCTCGTCCGAATCTCGCTGGCCGCCGGGCTGCAACCTCCAGATCTTCGTGTCGGGGCAGCCCATCCAGGTCGGCTGGATCATCCGACACGCCTACGAGATCCTCGTCTTCGTCGCCCTTACCGTCGTGACGATCTTCCTGCTGCTCTGGGTGTATTTCCGACGCTGGCACGGCGTGGTGATTCCTGCGATCGCAGCACTGATGACGGTAGTCTGGGGGCTCGGCTTCACGGGCTGGATGAGCATCGACTTCGACCCACTGATCCTCGTGATCCCGATGATCATCACCGCGCGGGCTGTCTCCCACACCGTGCAGATGGCCGAGCGCTTCTTCGAGGACTACGAGGTACACGCGCCGCGCATCGGCGATCCCGACGAGGCCAAGATCTACTGCGCCACCATCGCCATGGGCGAGCTCGTCGTGCCGGGCACCCTGGGGATCATCACGGACGTGGCGGGCCTGCTGGTGATCATGGTGACGTCGATCCCGCAGATGCGGGATCTCGCCATCTTCGGCGCCTTCTGGGTGGCCTCGATCATCATCACGGTGGAGATCCTCCACCCGATCCTGATCTGCTACATGCCGGCACCCGAGGAGTCCGAGCACTTCCTGCCCGGGTTCATGGTCCGCTTCACCCGAGGCATCGGCAACGCCACCACCCACCCCGTCGGCAAGTACGTCATTGGCGCGATCACCGTGCTGCTCTTCGCCGGCGGCACCTACGTCGCCCTCTTCCACTCGAAGATCGGCGAGGCCACGCCCGGCACGCCACTGCTGTGGCCAGACCACGAGTTCAACATCGCCACCAACGAGATCGCGATCAACTTCGGCGGCGTGGACTCGATGGTGGTCTACGCCGACGGGGATCGACCCAACGCGGCAGCCGATTCTGCGCCCGTGAAGGCCATGGAGCGCTTCGAGCGCTTCCTGCGCGTCAACACGAACCTCGGGGCCTCGATTTCGCTGGTGCCGCTGCTGCGCACCTACTGGAAGATCAACCACTACGGGGACCCGAAGTGGTATTTCGTGCCGCAGCACGACGGCACCGTCCGGGCCGCGATCTTCCAGCTGCAGCAGAACGGACCGCCCGGCGCCATGCGCCCCTTCATGACCGACGACGGTCGCAAGGCCAACATCTCCTTCTTCTATCCCGACCACAAGGGCGACACGATCCTCTACGCCACCCACTACGCCGAAGAATTCATCGAGGACAATCCCCTCGGTCAGGTGTCGGTGCGCCTGGACATGGATCACGCGGACCCCGACGCGGGCTTCTTCGACATCAACAGCCTGAAGGACATGTGGTACTACATGTTTGGCCCGCTGTTGCCGCCCCGAAACCACACGTTGAACGTGCGCGTGCGGCAGGATGACGGCTCCTATGAGGAGATCCCCGTCATGGCCGGCGGAGACGGCCTCCCCGAGTGGATCGAGGATTTCCGTGAGGAGGCACAGTTCGACTACGAGGACGCCCGCGACGGCGTCGAAGAGGGTGAGATCTTCACCTGGCCCGATGGACTCGCAGACTGGGAGGTCGACGACATCGACGCCTGGTGGGAGAGCGACGAATTCGGCATCCGGGCCGTGGCGGTCAATACCAAGAACCTGATCGTCTCCGACGTCAAGGCGGTGGACCCCACTCCGAGGTACCAGCCCACGAACTCCTGGACCCGCGGCGTGCAGTTCGTGATGGCGGGCGGTGTGATGGGCATCCTGGCGGCCATCAACGACGAGGTGGAACGAAGCCACGTCGCGAACATCTCGCTGATCTTCATCGTGATCTTCGTGCTCCACTCGGTTACCTATCAGTCGATGCCGAGCGGCTTCATCGTCTTCCTCCAGATCTCGACCGCAACGATGGTTTCGCTGGCCTACATGGCCATCAAGGGCGTCGGCCTGAACATCAACACCCTGCCGGTGCAGTCGGTGGGCGTCGGCATCGGAGTCGACTACGCGATCTACATCGTGGACCGCATCCGCCAGGAGGTGGCGGACACCGCCGACATCGACGAAGCCGTGCGGCGGGCGGTGCGAACCACAGGCATGGCCGTGACCTTCACCGCAACGACGGTCGTGGGCGGAATCTTCCTGTGGATGTTCTCGAACCTGCGCTTCCAGGCAGAGATGGCTCAGCTGCTGGTCTTCCTGATGGTGTTGAACATGTTCGGAGCGATCACGGTTGTCCCCACCTTCTACTCGATCCTTCGCCCGAAGGTTGCCTCGGCGCTGCTCACTGATGATCAGCGCGAGGCGATCGCACTCCAGAAGGACCGCGAGCGAAAGCTCGGCTTGCGAGACGAAGAAGACTAGAGGTCGGACAGCCGGAGCCCGTCGCGCTGCACAGCGCGGCGCCCTGAAATCCTGAGCTGGCAGGCTAACTTCCCGCGCATGGCCTACGACCCGAAGGCGATCGAGGCGAAGTGGCAGGCCCGCTGGGCAGAGCAGACGGTCTTCCGCGCCGAGCTCGATCCGGCCCGTCCCAAGTTCTACGTGCTCGACATGTTCCCCTACCCCTCGGGTGCGGGACTGCACGTCGGACACCCCAAGGGCTACATCGCCACGGACGTGATCTCCCGCTTCAAGCGCATGCGGGGCTTCAACGTGCTGCATCCCATGGGTTGGGACGCATTTGGTCTGCCCGCCGAGCAATACGCCATCGAGACGGGTACACACCCCCGCGAGACGACCCGCAAGAACATCCAGAAGTTCAAGCGGCAGCTCGGCGCCCTGGGCCTCGACTACGACTGGTCGCGCGAGATCGACACCACCGACCCGGGCTACGTGCGCTGGACCCAGTGGATCTTCCGGAAGCTCCACGAACGCGGGCTGGCCTACCTGGCCGAGGTCCCCGTGAACTGGTGCCCCGCCCTGGGAACCGTCCTGGCCAACGAGGAGGTGATCGACGGCAAGAGCGAGCGGGGCGGGCACCCGGTGGTCCGGGTTCCCATGCGCCAGTGGATGCTGCGCATCACGGCCTATGCCGATCGCCTGATCGAGGAGCTCGACGAGGTGGATTGGCCCGAGCCGATCAAGAAGATGCAGCGCGACTGGATCGGTCGCTCCGAGGGGGCGCGCATCCTCTTCGATGTGGAGGACTCGCCGGGCGCCACGATCGAGGTGTTCACGACTCGCCCCGACACGCTCTTCGGCGCCACCTACATGGTGCTGGCCCCCGAGCATCCGCTGGTGCCCGTCGTTACGTCCGAAGCATGCCGCGCCGAGGTCGACAGCTACCGGGAGCAGGCCGCCCGGCGCAGCGAACGCGCCCGCATGGCCGAGACCTTCGAGAAGAGCGGCGTTTTCACGGGCGCCCAGGCGCTGCACCCGGTCTCGGGCGAACCTCTTCCGATCTGGATCGCCGACTACGTGCTGGCCAGCTACGGCACCGGAGCCATCATGGCGGTGCCTGCCCACGACACTCGCGACCACGCCTTCGCCCGCAAGTTCGAGCTGCCCATCGTGGAGGTCGTACGCGCGGAGGCCCAGACCGACAGCGAGGCCTTCGTTGGCGACGGCGTCAGCGTGAACTCCGGCTTCCTCGACGGGCTGCCCACGGCCGAGGCGAAGCAGCGCATGGCCGAGTGGCTCGAGGAGAATGGGCGTGGCGGCCCCACGGTGAGCTACAAGCTGCGCGACTGGCTCTTCAGCCGGCAACGCTACTGGGGCGAGCCGTTTCCGGTGCTCCATCTGGAGGACGGCACGACGCAGCTGGTGGCCGAATCGGAGCTGCCGGTGCTGCTGCCCGAGCTGGACGACTTCAAGCCCTCCGGCGAGTTCGAGCCGCCGCTGGGTCGCGCGCGCGAGTGGGTGGAGGTCACTGACGAGGCCGGCCGACCTGCGCAGCGAGATCTCAACACCATGCCGCAGTGGGCCGGGAGCTGCTGGTACTACCTGCGCTTCTGCGACCCCCGCAACGACCAGGAGCCCTTCTCCCGCGAGGCCGAGCGCTACTGGATGCCCGTCGACCTGTACGTGGGGGGCGCCGAACACGCCGTGCTCCACCTGCTCTACTCGCGCTTCTGGCACAAGGTGCTCTTCGACCTCGGGCTGGTTCACACGCGCGAGCCCTTCCAGCGCCTGCTCAACCCGGGCATGGTGCTCGGCTACAGCTATCGCTACTACGACGACGACCTGAGCGACGAGGCCTCCGCGGGCGTCCGGAGCTACCCGGCGGCGGAGGTGGGGCAGGTTGACGACGCGCCGCGCCACCGCGAAACCGGGCAGGAGCTCAAGGAGCGCTGGGTTCTGGCGGAGCAGGTGCGCTGGGTCGACGGCGAGCCCTTCCACGCTTCGATCGAGGGCCTGCCTCTTGAACAAGTGACCGAGAAGATGTCCAAGAGCCGGGGCAACGTGGTGAGCCCGGACGACGTGATCGGGCGCTGGGGCGCGGACACCATGCGCCTCTACGAGATGTTCATGGGGCCGCTGGACAAGGGTGCGCCCTGGTCCGACGAGTCGATTCCGGGGCTGCAGCGTTTCCTGCAGCGTGTCTGGCGGCTCTTCGTCGATGAGGGCTGCTCGGCGGCCACCGCCAGCCCGGAGCAGCTGGGGCTCACGGCCCGGACGGTCGCGGGGGTGACCGAGGACATCGAAGCGATGCGCTTCAACACCGCCATCTCGAAGCTCATGGTCTTCGCCCGGGACATCTCCAGCAGCGCCCCGCTGCCACGCGCCGCGGGCGAGACCTTCGTGCTGCTGCTGGCCCCCTTCGCACCGCACATGGCTGAGGAGCTTTGGGAGCGCCTGGGGCACGCCGAGAGCCTGGCCTGGGAGACGTGGCCGGAGGCCGACGCCAACCACCTGGTGCAGGAGACCATTTCGCTGGTAGTGCAGGTCAACGGCAAGCGGCGCGACTCCATCGAGGTTCCGGCCGAGGCGGACGAGGCCGTCGTGCGCGAGGCCGCTCTCGCCTGCGAAAAGGTCCAGAAGCACCTCGAGGGCCGTACGCCACGCAAGGTCATTGTGGTGCCCGGACGGCTGGTCAACGTCGTCGGCTGAGACTCCGGGCCGGCACGCGCCAGGGCCAGCCAGCCCGACTGCACAGGGAATTTCGGAACTCCCAAAACGGTGTTTCCGGGCTCTCGGGAGGCGATTTCGGAGCCCCGCCGGCGATTCTGGGGCGCCTGAGGCGATTTCGGTGCGATTTTCTCACGCGCCATTGCGCGATTCAGCATCTGTGCTATAATTCTTTCACTGCGTCGCTTGGTTCCCAAACCCGCCCTGGCGGGTTTTTTGATGGGTTGTACTTTCGTTTTTCATTCGCTTTTTCCCTGCTGAATTCACTGAAGCTCTCCCCCCGAACCGTCCGATGGATTGGGTCGTCCAAGCATTCTGCTGGCGGCGGTAGAAGGGAGAAGCGGTGGCAGCTGTTCGCTCTCGACGCGGTGCGGGAAAGAAGAATCGGGAGGCACCCCAGCAGGCAGTGAGCGGTGTTCCGCTCGAGCCGATCCGGGTGGTCGAACGCGAGCTCACCCGCCCAGACGGAACCACCCTGCGGGTGAAGGTCCCGGTCTACCCGCCCTTCCGACTGCGGGAACCGGTTGAGGCCAAGCCCGGTGAGGGCGCCAAGAAGAAGGCCAGCTGAGGCCCAGGACCCGGCCCCCGTGGGGCTAGGGCGTTCGAGCCACTGCTGAGGGCGGGGCCAGAGCCTCGGCCCGCGCCAGAGCCCGCGCGCGGCGCACCAGCCACCACACCACCCCGCCGACGGCGAGCGGTGGCAGTAGCGACAGGAACACCGTGGTGAGGATGTAGGCGAGCTTGATCTCGTCGCTGCGTCCCGATAGACACTTGGAGCAGGCCTCGGCGGCTCCCGGGACGGCGAGCAGCAGCGCCACCAGCAGCGGAGCCGCGAGCTGGCGAAGCCGCCTCATAAGTAGACCACCAAGTAGAGCACGGGCCAGAGTCCTACCACGAAGTACCAGAACACACCCGCCGCGGCGAGCTGGCTCGACGCGAGCCAGCCCTGTCGCATCCGGAGCCATGCGTAGCTGAGGACCGCCAGGCCTGCGATGGCATGCAGGGCGTGCAGCCCGATGATCAGATAGAAGAAGCTCCCGAGCGTGCTGGAGGTGAGGGTCAACCCATCACGAATCAGCCCGACCCACTCGACCCCCTGGAAGGCGACGAAGAAGGCCCCGAGCAGGATCGAAGCCAGCAGCGCCCGCCCGGCGCGCTGGCGCTGGCGGCTGAAGCTGCGCCGCGCCACGAACAGCAATACTCCGCTCGCGAGCAGGGCCGCGGTGTTGAGCGCGGTTTCCTCGAAGGGCAGCCGGGGCTGGCCGGGCGGCGGCCACAGGATGGCCGAGGCGCGGACGATGCTGAAGGCGCTGATCAGCCCGGCGAAGAGCATCAGCTCCGTCATCACGAAGATCAGCATGCCCATCACGCCGTTCGCCAGGAGCGGCTGCCGATGGGACTCGGCGACGACTCGAACGCGACCGTAGCTGGGGGGCATGTGACGCTCCGTGGCGGCCCGCTGCGGGGCTCCTAGTGGCCGGCGGCCCTTCCGTGCGCGGGCAGGCCCTTCTCGAGGTCCTCGGCGATCGGCACCTCGACCCAACCGGGCTTCACCCAGTTCGTGCCCGAGGGCTTCATCACGTCGGGCGCCGTGCCTGCGAAGAAGAGCAGCATGAAGACGAGCCCGGTCGCCACCAGATAGGTGACATAGCGCCGCGCGACATCGATGTGCATGAAGTGCTTCGCCACCAGGTAGGCCTTCACGCAGGCGATGCCGAAGGCCGTGATCAACGTGACCGCCTGGATCCCGAGCATCGGGCCGAGCACGCTCAACACGAGCAGCCCGAGCAGGATGAAGTAGATCTGGGTGTAGTTCGGGTGGTGTGCGTGTTCTTCGGCGTGGGCTTGTTCGCTCATGATTTCCGGTTTCCTACTTGGCGATATAGAGCAGCGGGAAGA
>Ga0255057_10001972_pt1 | contig 11243 bp, 12 predicted proteins | sample Cases_109_6_MG_FD_189022 | JGI IMG/M metagenome (GOLD analysis project Ga0255057, IMG submission 189022) | Seawater microbial communities from Amundsen Gulf, Northwest Territories, Canada - Cases_109_6 | ecosystem: Environmental > Aquatic > Marine > Gulf | place: Canada: Northwest Territories... | reverse complement strand
AGCTCGCGTCACCGTCGTCACGGAGCCGGGCGACTACGACGAGGTTCTCCGGGCCGTTCGGTCCGGCGATGGGCCAAGCCCCGAGCTCCGCGCACGACTGGTCGCAAAGGCCTTCGCCCAGACGGCCGCCTATGATGGTGCGATCGCCGCGTATCTGACCTCACAGGACAGCGACTCGAAGTTCCCCGGCGCGCTGACACTGAGCTTCACCAAGGCTTACGATGTGCGGTACGGAGAGAATCCCCACCAGCAGGGCGCGTTCTACATCGAGCGCGATGCGCCCGCAGGGAGCCTCGCCCTTGCCGAAGCCGTGGGCGCCGGCGGCAAAGAGCTTTCCTTTAACAATCTCGTCGATGTCGACGCCACCATCGAAGCGGTCCGCGAGTTCGATCAGCCTGCTGCCGTCGTGGTGAAGCACACCAACCCGTGCGGCGTGGCGCGCGCAACGACCCTCGAACAAGCCTACCGGATCGCGCGTGAGGCGGACGCCCAGAGTGCGTTTGGTGGCATCGTCGCATTGAACCGCGAAGTCGACGGGGACACGGCCAACGCGATCGCCGAAACGTTCATCGAGTGTGTGATCGCCCCCGGGTTTGCTCCCGAGGCATTGGAAAGGCTTCGCAAGAAGAAGAACCTGCGGATTCTGGCGACGGGCGAGTGGCTTTCGGCTGACTACGCGGCGCTGCAGTTCAAGCGTGTGGGCGGCGGGTTGGTCGTCCAGGATCGAGACGCAACGGGTCCGAGCGAAGTTCGTGCAGGAAAAGTCGTCACACAGCGCGCGCCGACCGACGAAGAGTTTCAATCGCTCGACTTCGCGTGGCGCGTTTGTAAACACGTGAAATCGAATGCGATCGTCTTCGCAAAGCCCGATCGAACGGTCGGCGTCGGGGCAGGGCAAATGGCGCGAGTGACGGCGGTCGGGATCGCCGCGCAGAAGGCAGGCGATCTCTCTCGCGGCGCAGTCATGGCCTCGGACGCGTTCTTTCCTTTCCCCGACGGCATCGAAGCCGCGGCGGAGGCGGGCATCACGGCCGTCGTTCATCCTGGTGGATCGAAGGGTGACGACGCGGTGATCGGAGCTGCTGATGCGGCCGGGCTCGCGATGGTATTCACGGGCGTCCGTCACTTCCGGCACTGACGATGCGGATTCTCATCGTCGGAGGCGGCGCGCGCGAGCATGCATTGGCATGGCGTCTCGCGCAGGACCCGGGGGTCGAAGTGATCGGTGCACCCGGCAATGCTGGCATCGCGGCCATTGGCCGAAATGTCGACCTCGACCCGACCGACGCTGAACGCGTGGTCGCCGTGGCGAAGCAGGAGTCTGTCGACCTCGCCATCGTAGGGCCGGAAGCACCTCTCGTCGCCGGGGTGGTCGATGCCCTCCGGGCGAACCGGATCGACGCATTTGGGCCCGATCGGGAGGCGGCGCAGCTCGAGGGCTCCAAGATCTTCTCGAAGGAATTCATGGCGCGCCACGACATTCCGACGGCTGGCTTTCGTGTCTTCGATGATCCCGGTGCGGCGACGCGATACATCGAGGAGGCTGACCGTCCGATGGTCGTGAAAGCCGACGGGCTTGCCGCAGGGAAGGGTGTCATCGTGGCGAGCACGGCCGCCGAAGCCATTGCCGGAGTCGACCGCATCATGCGCGACCGTGCTTTTGGCGACGCTGGCGATCGGGTGCTCATCGAGGAGTGCCTCGTCGGCCAAGAGGTGAGCTACCACGTCGTTGCAGATGGCGAGCGGTTCATTCCTCTCGCGCCGGCGCAGGATCACAAGCGCGCCTTCGATGGAGACAGGGGCCCCAATACCGGTGGCATGGGTGCGTACTCCCCACCGCCCGTCGTTACGCCCGAGGTCGAGCAGAAGATCCTCGATCGAGTGATCAAACCGACGCTCCAGGGCATGGTGTCCGAGGGCAGGCCGTTCCGCGGGGCTCTCTTCGTAGGCTTGATGATCGTCGAAGGCGAGCCTTGGGTGCTCGAATACAACGTCCGATTCGGTGACCCGGAGTGTCAGACTCTGGTCACTCGATGGGGGGGGTCGATCCTTCCGCTCGTCCTTGGCTCTGCGCAGGGGGACTTCGGCGATCTGAGCCCGCAATGGGAAGCGCCGGCATCGCTGTGCGTAGTGCTCGCATCGGGCGGCTACCCCGGTAACTACGAAAAGGGGAAGCCGATCGCCGGCCTCGAAGCTGCCGCCGCGCTTCCGAATGTGACTGTCTTTCACGCGGGCACCCGTCTCAAAGGCGACACCGTCGTCACATCGGGAGGTCGCGTGCTGTCCGTCACGGCGGTCGGCGCCAACATCGACGAGGCCGCCGCCCGCGCCTACGAAGCGGCCGCCAAGATCGACTTCGAAGGGAAACAGCTTCGCCAGGATATCGGCTGGCGGGCGCGCAGCGGCTGATGGACGACCTCGCTGCCCTCGTCCAAGTCCTACGTCACGGCGGCGTCGTGGCCTGTCCCACCGAGACCTGGCTCGGCCTGTTGGCCGATGCACGAGATGAGCGTGCGATAGAACGGGTTGCGGAGCTCAAACGGCGACCGGCCCACCTGCCGATTGCCCTGTTGCTTCCAGACGCCGAGGCGATGGCTGAAGTCGCCGCCGAGCCTCCCTCAGCCGTTTTGCGGTCACTCATGGAGCAGCACTGGCCCGGCCCTCTGACGATCCTGGTGAAGGCGGCGCCTGCCCTCAGCCCTCGGCTCACCCAAGACGGAAAAGTCGGCGTTAGGGTGCCGGGGCCTAGTCCGGCAGCCGACCTCGCCCGAGCGTTCGGCCACCCGCTGACCGCCACAAGCGCCAATCGAACCGGGGAGCCCCCGATGCGGAGCACCGACGAGCTGTCCGCCGCGCTTCGGGAGGGAGTAGACGCCCTCGTCCCGGGCCTTGCCCCCGGTGGCCTCCCCTCGACCGTCATCGACGCGACAACCGAGCCGATCCAGATCCTTCGCGCGGGGGCGATCGAGATCCAGGCGACTGGTCTTTGACAGGGGTGGTCGCGCTGCGTCACTCTTAGTCGCACGGAGGACTGATGGCGCTGATCGAAACCGAAGAAGCTGCACGTCGCTTAGCCAGGGCAATCTCGAGCGACCTTGCTCTCTACAACGAGGACAAGATTGCGGAAGGCGTCAGAAACGACAATCTTTTCGATGTGATGCAGGAAGAAATTCAAGAAGGACGTGACCTTTTCGAAAGCCGTGTCGCGCCCGCCCTCCTTCCGAGGAACCAGTACGACCGGGCGATCGTCGACCTCCTGGTCCGCTCGAAGGCTCACGTCGAATCGCCGATGTGGTAGGCCACACTTCAGCATGACGCGAACAGAGCTTTGCTTGTTGCCCGCAGTGGTCGGCTGCCTGGGGATGGCCTTCATCGGCTGCGACAACGATGGGCGGTCCGGGGGGTCGAACGAAACCATCTTCTATGGGCGCCTCCCTCAAACGTACGAGATCTGCTTTTTCGTCGGCGATGACCTGGCGACCTTGGCGCCGAGTGTCGTATGCGACCGCAACGGAGAAACCGCGTACTCGTTCAATATCGAGGTTGAGGGGGGCAGCCGTGAGGACGGGGAACCTTGCTCGTTCAGCATTCCCTACGAAGAGCCGATCCCGATCGCGCAGGACGGGTCATTTCAAGTGGGCCTCCAGGTTCCTGGCGAGGATGCCGTGGTTTCGTTTGCCGGCAGGATCCAAAGTGGGGCGGCCGACGGGTTCGCGAGGATCGAGACGCAGGGTGCTTCCTGCGAGGTCCTCTGGGCCGCGGGCATCGGTCCCGTCTGTCGCGAAGATGACGAGGCAATGTGCGCCCTGCTCCTTAACTGCTGCGAGTCGATCCTCCTCGTTCCACCGATTCTCGAGAATTGCATAGACGTCGTGAACCAGTGTGATGCAGTCGAGTGCCAGAATGTGTTGGCGGGCTATACCCAGTGTGTCCAGCCGCCCATTTGTCCGACGGACGAGGACCCCGATGGCGACTGCGAACTGTTGAACGGGTGCTGCAACTCGATCGACCTCTCGAAACCCGATCTCGAAAACTGCCTGGACACCGCCGAGGCGTGCGAGCCGGGCGCGTGCGAGGGCTTGCTGGCCATGTATCCAGGGTGCCCTCCACCAGCTGCTGCCGGCGTTTCCTCAGTCCCCGCGCAGTGAATTGAGCGCCAGTTGGAAGTCCTCCGGCGGCTCGATCTCGAAGCGCATGGGTTCGCCGGTGATCGGGTGAGCAAACGCGAGCAGGCTGGCGTGGAGTGCCTGACGCCCAAGCTCGGTGGACACCCGGCGTAGCTCTGGATCTCCGATCGACTTTCCGTAGAGCGGGTCGCCAAGCACCGCATGTCCGTGCTCCGCGAGGTGCACCCGGATCTGATGCGTGCGTCCGGTTTCCAAGCGACAGCGCACCAGTGAAGCGCCGTGCAGCGGCTCGACCATTTCGACGTGGGTCACGGCTCGCCGTCCCCGATCGCCTTTGGAGGTAAACTTCCTCCGATCGCCGGGATGCCGCGCATGGAAGGTGTCGTATGTGATTGTCAGAGGCGGTCTTCCGAGCGCGATCCCGAGATAGGCCCGTTCGAGGCTGTGACCCTGGAACATCTCGACCAGCCGTTCGTGCGCCGAAGGGGATTTCGCGACGACCATCACCCCGCTCGTGTCCTTGTCCAATCGGTGGACGATCCCGGGGCGCATCGGGTCGGCGCCCCCATGAACCTCCGCGTGGTAGAGAAGGGCATTCACGAGCGTCCCGTCGGGGTGTCCGGGCGCGGGGTGCACGACGAGCCCGGCGGACTTGTTCACAACCAGGAGGTGCTCGTCTTCGTAGAGAACCTCGAGCGGGATTGCCTGGGGCTCTGCGCTCATTTGCTCCGGGGGCGCGGGCTGAATCGTGACTTCGGCCCCCGCCAACGCCTTCGTCTTTCGGGAGACGACCTCGCCGGCTTGTTCGATGCGGCCCTGCTCGATCCAGCGCTGAAGAGCGCTCCGCGAGTACTCTGCGCAGCGTCTCGCGAGGACACGATCGATCCGCTGCCCCGCATCGTCCTCGGTGAGCACCACCACGGTCGGCGCCGGCGCCGACATCGACTACCCGAATCTCTTGATGAGTTGGTGGGCGTTCGTCTGCATGTCGATGTTGCGGAACACGCAGATCCCGAGCTCCGGGTTGAGCTTCTGGCAATGCTCAGCCAGATCCGCGACGGCGGCTTCGTCGTACCGCGACCGATGGCCCGCGGGCCCGGCGAGCCGGATGTAGGTCATTTTCGAAGGGGGAGGGGGATCGTCCTTCAGGGGGTCGTAGGCCGCGATCGCGGGGCGGTCACCGCAGGCCGCGACGATGTCGCTCGGCTTCCATGCTTCCAGATCGAAGACGATAGGGGGCATTTTGGTGGGCACAAACCCCAGAAAGGCCCGAAGCGCTGCGCGGTTCGCCTTGCCGTGTTTGAACTTCTCGTCCGCGCTGAAGACCACGGCTTTGGCCTTGAGGTCGTGGGCCAGCTTGGCCACCGCCTCACAGGTCGCCTTGTTTTCTTTGGTGCGCCGGAATCCAGACTCGCTCACGGATTTCGGCGCAACTACCGAGAAGACATACCCTTCTGGCGCCTCTCGAATCCATCGGCGGACCGTGCCGGCGCCGGGGATGGCGATCTCCGTATCCGAGATTTCCACCGCCGCGAACTCGCGCCAGTAACGGCTGACAGGAACAGGAAAACCCGAACAAGCGACCACAAACATCGCCGCGAAGTATACTGGTTTTGCGACAGAAGGCCCGGCCTGGCTGCCGTTGGCGGGAATTCCGGATTCGGGAGGCGCCTCTGATAGGATCGCGGCTGTGTCGGATTTCGGTTTCGATGCCTATGTGCTGGACGATCTGGATCCAACGGGGGCCCCACATCCTCTGGAGATCGCTCGCGATCTGATCGCGACCGGCAAGCCTCGATCCGCGCTCGAGGTCTTGGCCGAGCACCAAAAGCGTCTCGCCGATGATCCGGACTACTTGATCCTTTGCGGAGAAGCATGGCGCGCTGCAGGTGATGCGCCGCGTGCACAGCACGCGTTGCTCGGGGCAATTCGGGTTGCGCCAGAAGATCCGCGCCCGCTTCAGCTCTTGGGCGACCTACTGGTCGAGCGCGGGGAAGAAGAGCGCGCGCAGCGTGTGTTCGAGAAGGCCCAGCGTCTCGAGCTCGCCGAGAGCGTCGGCACCGCAGCCCTCGAAGAAGCTGACGGCGAGACGCCCGGCGATCTCATCGCGGCCGCGGAGCGAGAGGAGCGAACCCGGCAAACCTCGGTGAACCCTCGCCAACTCCTTCTCGTCGTTGCTGTCATTCTGGGAATCGGTCTCCTGATGTCTGGCATCGCGCTGCTCGTGGCGCCCGGCCCGCCGATCGCGGAAGAGCCGCCGACCGCCTCTGAGGTTGTCGCGCTGACCCCCGAAGTCGAGATCGCGCCGCGGTTGGAAGAGTTGGTGCCTTCAGAACGAGCCTCGATCGAAGTCGTCACCGAGCCGACGGCGACCGGCCCTGGCGCTCCGGCGGTGGCCGAGCCCGCCATCGAAGCGTCGAGGCCAACCACTGCGGTTGCGCCGCGCGCCAAGAAGAAACCGAAGCGGTCACCGCCGCCCCGGAAAAAGGTCGAGAGCCTACCCGAGCCGACCGAGGCCGACTTCGATGCCGAGCTCGCGGCCTCGACCGACGCAACCGAGCTCACCACGCGCGCGGATACGCTGAGCGCTCGTGGGCAATCCTCTTTGGCCGCCAAGTTCTACCGTCGCGCGTTGGAGATCGACCCCGACTATGCACCGGCTCTCGTCGGTATGGGGCGCAGCCTCCTTCGCGCCGAGAAGTATGCCGAGGCGATGGGCAACGCCACCCGGGCCCTCCAGCTTGCTCGTGGAGTGGATGCCCGTCCTGGGCTCGAGGCAGAAGCGCTGTATCAGATAGGTCGGGTTCATCATCAGCGTGGCGAAGAGGACGCCGCTCGGCGCCTCCTTCGACAATCGACCTCGCTGCCCCGAGCTCCCGCCGGCGCTTGGTTCTATCTTGGGGAGTCACTGTCGCGGGACAACTCTCCCGCGGCCCGGGCCGCCTACGAGCAGTACTTGGAGCGCAAGCCCAACGGCTATTTGTCCGATCGGGCCCGCCGCGCGATTCAGTAGTACACTCCCGGCATGGCGAAGAAGAAGAACGAGAGGCGGGAGGCGCGCAAGGAGCGCTCCAAAGCCGCGAAAGAAGCCAAGCGCGAGGCCGAGGCAGAAGCCTTGAAGACCAGGCAGCGCTGGCGTCTCGCGTCGATCGCGGTAGCGATCCTGAGCATCGCTCTCGCTGCGCTCTCGTACTGGGTTTTGGAGGACCGAAGGCTGGTGGGTGTGTCTCTCCTAGTTGGCGGCGTCCTGTTCCTTCTGCTGGCGCTCGGGGCACTCGGCGCCGGAGTTAGGCCACGCGACAGGCGCGGTGCGGGCTCGATCGATTTTGGCAAGCGGAACTGAGGCGAGGCCTTGGACGACGCGCAGTCAAAACGCTGGGAAGCAGCGGAAGAGGGCATGGAGCTTCTTCACGCGGGCGAAAATGATCAGGCGGTCACCGAGCTTTTGCGTGTGACGCGCGAGGATCCCGACAACGAGTATGCGTTCCACTTCCTAGCCCACGCCTACTTCGAAAAGGAAGCCTATCCCGAGGCGCTCAAGAGCTACATCGAAGCGCTGAGACTTGCTCCCGAATACGTGGGCGCGATGATCGGTGCAGGCCAGACGCTTCGCATGATGGGCGAGTACGATCGCGCCATTCGCATGGGGCAACGCGTGCTTCAAAAAGACCAAGACGACGGCGATGCGCTCTTCCTCGTCGGAGCCATCCATTTTCAAAAAGGCGAAAACCAAGTGGCGAAACGCTATCTCGAGCGTTATCTCGAAACTGGGCCCGAGCTCGAAGTCGCGCTGGAGGTCGAGAGAATGTTGCAGGTCGTCCGTGGCGAGGTGTTGCCTTTCCCAGGGGCCGAAGACACGGTAGAAAACTAAAATGAGCGACGACAAAGCGCGTCTGCGAGATGAGGCGGAGGAGTGGCGCGAAGGGGACGTCCAAGGGGCCGTTGCCCGGCATCCGCTCCGCAAAGAGAGGTTCGCCACACACAGCGACCAAGAGGTGCCAGACCTTCTGACCCCTGCCGACGTCGAAGACAGCTACCTGCGCGACCTCGGGTTTCCAGGCCAGTTCCCGTACACCCGCGGGGTGCAGCCGACGATGTACCGAGGTCGGCTTTGGACGATGCGCATGTTTGCCGGGTTCGGTACGCCGCGGCAGACGAACGAGCGCTTTCGATATCTACTCGGGCAGGGCCAAACCGGGCTCTCCACCGCCTTCGATTTTCCCACGCTGATGGGCTACGACAGCGATTCGCCGCGGTCCCTCGGGGAGGTCGGGATGGTCGGGGTGGCGGTCGACACCCTGCGGGACATGGAGATCCTCTTCGACCAAATTCCGCTCGACCAGGTCACAACCTCGATGACCATCAACGGGCCGGCTGCGGTCTTGCTCGGTTTCTACGTGGCGCTGGCCGACAAGCGCGGGATCCCCCGAGACAAGATCGGCGGGACCGTCCAAAACGATTGCCTGAAAGAGTTCATCGCGCAGCACGCATGGGTCGTTCCGCCACGCCCCGCGATGCGCATCGTCACCGATAGCATCGAGTTCTGTGCGGCTGAGGTGCCTCGGTGGAACAGCGTCAGCATCAGCGGCTATCACATCCGCGAGGCAGGTTCGACGGCGGCGCAAGAGCTGGCGTTCACGATCGCAGACGGCCTCGAGTACGTGAAGTGGGCCGTTGAGCGGGGCTTGAACGTCGACGACTTTGCACCGCGACTTTCGTTCTTCTTCGACGTTCACAGCGACTTCTTCGAAGAAGTGGCGAAGTTTCGCGCCGCACGCCGAATGTGGTCTCGCCTGATGACCGATCGCTTCAACCCGAGGGACCCGAGGTCGCTCATGCTTCGGACGCACGCCCAGACGGCAGGTGTTTCGCTCACCGCGCAGCAGCCGTACAACAACGTGGCCCGGGTCACGCTCCAGGCCCTGGCTGCGGTTCTCGGTGGCACGCAATCACTTCATACCAACAGCCTCGACGAGACGTTCGCCCTCCCAACCGAGGAGGCCGTGACCGTTGCGCTCCGCACTCAGCAGATCATCGCCGAGGAATCCGGCGTGACCAATACGATCGACCCCCTCGCTGGCAGCTATTTCGTCGAGTGGATGACCAACAAACTCGAGGAAGAGGCGATGGCCTACATCCGCAAGGTCGATGACTTTGGCGGTATGGTCGAGGCGGTAGAGCACGGATATCCCCAGCGCGAGATCGCGGCATCGGCGTACCGACTTCAGCGGCAGACCGAAAGCGGCGAAAAGACCGTGGTCGGCGTCAACAAGTACGAGCAGCAAGAAGAAGCCAAGATCCCGACCTTGCGCATGGACGAGTCGATTCAGCGAGAGCAGATCGAGGGGTTGAGGAAGTTGAAGGCGGAGCGAGACGACAAGGAAGTCACTCGGACGCTGGGCTTGGTCCGCGAGGCCTGCAAGACCGACCGCAACGTCATGCCCACGATCGTCGAAGCCGCAAAGGCGTACTGCACCGAGCAGGAGATCTGCGACGTCTTCCGAGAGGTGTTCGGTCAGCATCAGGACCGCCCCGAGTTCTAGCCACGGCGCCAGTGCCAGCGCCAGCGCCAGCGCCAGCGCCAGTGCCAGTGCCAGCGCCAGCGCCAGCGCCAGTGCCAGTGCCAGTGCCAGCGCCAGTGCCAGTGCCAGTGCCAGCGTCAGCGCGCCGCATCCTCCCTGAGCAGCTCGTCGATCGCGAGTGACCAGCGATGGGCGTCTCCCGGCCATCGGGCGGTAACGAGATTTCTGTCGCGCACGACGAAGCCATGCTGCAGGGCGTCCATGCTGTCGCGCTTTGTGCCGCCGGGGCCAGGATCAAAATCCTCGTCCGAGGCGAGAGCGGCGCGCACTTCGTCCTCGGTCGTGATCTCAGGGTATGTGCGGTAGTAGTCGCCCATCCAGAGCCGGGTGAGGTTGTAGCCAGTCATTTCCAGCCGATTGATGAGCGACGTGACTTTGTGGCCATGAATCACGGAATGGCCATCCGCGCCTTGGGCTCGCGCCAGAATCAGCACGCCATGACAGATCGCGCCTACAGGCTTGTCGGCGGCCATGAAATCTGCCGCGATCTCTTGAAGTACTTCGGACTCCAGATAGGGCTTCACGCATTTGTCGTGCCCGCCCGGCAGGACAAGCGCGTCGAACTCACCCCTGGCTGCTTCGTCATAGGTGATGGGGTTCTGGAACGCGTCGCTCTCGAGCATCTCGGCATAGGCTGCGCGGCCATTGGCGTCGGCTCGCAGGACATACCCGAGGAGGCCCAGGCCCTTGCCTGTCACCATGATCGGATCGGCTCTCGAGGCCTTTCCGTCTGGGGTTGCGAAGACCACCTCGTGCCCGCGCTCGGGGAGGACCTTCCAAGGCACGGACGCCTCGGTCGGATCGAATCCTTGCGCTGGAAGCGGAATCAGAACCCTGCCCATCCGGGGGATAGTACCTTCAAATGCCCCTTTTGGCGTTAGCCTCGGAGACCGCGCCCGTCTACCCGCCGGTCATCCGCAGCCACATCGCCACCACCATCGCCGTCACCAGGATCGCCAGCCCGACGATACCGACAGCCTCTTCGATCCGCCGAAGCCGCTGCTGGTCCTCGTTCCATGCGGGAGGGAGCGACTCGTCCGGCGTCGGCTCGGCGGGGAGCGGGGCGGGCGGAGGGATTCTTCGCCGAAGCGGCGGGTCGGGCAGAGAGGGTGGATCGTTTGCGATGCCTGCCCAGAGCCCCTTTGGCTTGTCCTCTTCGCTGCCACCGTCGGGGGCATTATCCATGTCTCGGCGAACGCGCAGGACCTTGGTCGTATTGTCCTTGCGGCGTTTCCGGAAGTGACTTGGTCGTCGCCTCTTGCCTTTTGAAGCGTCCGAGTCGTTTTCGGGGTGCGGCACCGAGCTCATTCCTTTCACCGCCCCCGTCGGCTACAGGGAGTATACAGCGCAACGGTTCCGTGTCACTCGTCCGCTCGACTTTTCGAGAGTTCGCTTACAATTCAGAGATGCAATCGGCAAACGCGGTAACGACGATCGACGGCGACTTCGAGGGGCGCGTCGTCCTCACTTGCGAGCACGCCGGGAGCGAGCTTCCGAATCCCTGGTCGTGGCCGGACGAAGACTTCTGGCTCGT
>Ga0255057_10001971_pt1 | contig 11244 bp, 8 predicted proteins | sample Cases_109_6_MG_FD_189022 | JGI IMG/M metagenome (GOLD analysis project Ga0255057, IMG submission 189022) | Seawater microbial communities from Amundsen Gulf, Northwest Territories, Canada - Cases_109_6 | ecosystem: Environmental > Aquatic > Marine > Gulf | place: Canada: Northwest Territories... | reverse complement strand
TCGTCCGGCGCGCGGTCGAAAATCACCGGCCCAGAGCCTTGTGCAGCGCCGCGCCGGCCGCGAACGCGGAGAGAACCCGCCATCGCGATGGGCAAGCCCCCCCGCCCCGGCTTGACGGGGATGGAACGAGCGACGTTGAACCGGAGGGACTATTAACCCTATCTTTCATCCATAGACTCCAGAGTCTCGCGTGGTGTCGTACTTGTTTAAGGTCTTCGTTCCGCCAAGCCAAGTCCGGACGAAGGGCGCCACCGCTGGAAAAGGAGATCACGGGGCCGACGACTTGCCCAATTCGCGAGTAATCAGGGATGCGTGACCTATACAAGATCCTAAACGTCGAGCGCGGTGCGAGCCAGGCCGAGATAAAAAAGGCCTACCGTAAGCTTGCCAAAAAGCTGCACCCCGACGTCAATGCCGGGGACAAGACCATCGAACATCGCTTCAAGGAGGTCTCCCAAGCCTATGCGATCCTCGGAAAAGAGGACAAGCGCAAGCGCTATGACCGAGGCGAGATCGACGCCTCGGGTCAGGAACGTCAATTCAGCAGGGGCTTTTCGGGAGCACGCGCCGGCGCCGGGCGGAATACAGGCGACGCCTCGCGCTTCGAGGGCATCAATCCCGAGGATCTGTTCGCCGAGTTTCTCGGCGGCGTGCGCCGTGCCGCCAGGGCGAAACCCGGCCCGCGCAAACCCGGTCCGCGCAAAGGTGCCGATCTCAAAGCCACGATTTCCATCGACTTCCTCGAAGCCGCACAGGGCACCAAGAAACGTCTGCGGTTAAAGGACGGCCGAATTCTCCAGCTCACCATCCCCGCGGGAACCGAAGACGGCCAGGTCTTGCGCCTCAAGGGGCAAGGCAAGCGCGAGGCCGGCGGACAGTCCGGCGATACGCTGATCGAAGTGAGCGTGCAACCGCATCACCATTTCACGCGCCAGGGCCTGAACGTCTATCTGGAGCTTCCCATTACCCTACAGGAGGCCTTGCTGGGTGCCGAGATCCAGGTGCCGACCATAACCGGACGGGTATCCATGAAGATCCCTCCCGGCTCCAACACCGGCACGACGCTGCGCCTCAAGGGCAAGGGTCTGTCCGGTCCGAAGGGCGCCACCGCGGGCGACCAGTACGTGAAACTGAAGCTCATGCTGCCGGACAAGCCGGACCGCAAGCTGCGCGACTTCGTCGAAAGCTGGGGCAAGGCGCACGACTACGATCCGCGCAAGAGCGCCGGGATCACCGAGGAAAGCTGAGCGCGACGCCCAGCCGGAGCTCTAGAACAACTTCTCCAGCGGCATGTTCTTCGCACCTTCGGGATCGGCGGTCCAGAGGCGGACCGCCTGGCGCGCCGATTCCGGCCAGTCCTCCTGATGGTCCCAGGAAAGCCCGTTCGCCTCTACAAGGTCGGCCAGCGAGATCTCGCCCGTTCTCTTGGTCAGCAACCAGCGGTCCCGCTTGCGCCGGACCAGTCCGGCTTGCCGCAGGCAGGAGAGGGCCTCGCTCAGCTGCCCCGGTTCGACCGGAAGGCCGCTCAGCAACACCCGCTCCTTAAGGCCGGAGGCTTGGCGGGCCCGCGCCCGGTCCAGCCGCTCGACCACCGTGAAGGCCAGGGCGATCCGCGCAGCCGGACCCTGCCCCGATCCCGCGGCCCGCCCGCCCACGCGCCATTCCGGCAAGGCCGCCGTGATCTCGGCACCGAGCAGGACGACGACCCACATGAGGTAGGTCCAAACAAGCAAGACGGGGACCGCGGCCAGTGCCCCGTAGATGGCCTCATAGGATGCAAAGTACCTCAGGTAGATCCCGAATCCGCGCTTCAAAATCTCGAACAGCAGACCGGCGACAATAGCCCCCTGGACCGCGTCGAGCAGCCGCACGCCTCTGGCCGGCAGCAGCAGATAAAGGACGGCAAAGGCGATTGTGCCGGTGAAGAATGGCAGCAGCCGGGTGAGATAGAAGGAGTCGGCATAGCTCTCCAGCCCCACCCACTCCACCATCGCGAAGGCATAGGATGAGAGATAGATGGAAAACCCCACAAGTATGGGCCCCATGAGCAGGATCAGCCACTTGAGCGAAACCCCCGACAGGAACGATCGCGGCACGGCGACGTGCCAGATTTGGTTGAACGCCGATATGACGTTCGAAAGCACGAGATAGGCGGCTGCCAGGAGGACCAGGAAACCGACCCCGGTTATCGCCTGGGCGTTTTCGACGAACAGGGTCACCTGCTGTTGAACTTCCTGTCCGGCGGCCGGTAGAAAATTCTCGAAAATGGCGTCCTGCAGCTTGATGCGAACCGCGTCGAAATGCGGCACCAGGGAGACCAGCGCCAGGGCGACCGCCAACAGCGGCACGAGCGACAGCAGCGCGGAGTAGCTGAGCGATGCCGCAATGACCAGACAGCCGTCCTTCATGAAACGACGCACGGCATAGATGGCAAAGCCCAAAATGCGGCCCGGAAGGCTGTCCCGCCAGAGCGCGCTCACCCTACCGCTCCGAGGCTCGCCAAGGCGGCTTGTCGGGCGATCTCAGGCCCCTCAGTTCCTTTGACCGCACGGGCCTTTCGTGTAGGATGCTGCCGCACTTCCTGGGCTCTCGCTCAATTCTAAACAGTAACATCACGGAAAATTATGAATAAATTCCCAGAGATTATGGCTGGAAAATGCGGCCTCGTCATGGGTGTCGCCAACGATCGCTCGATCGCCTGGGGAATTGCCTCGAAGGTAAGCGAGTTTGGGGCCGATCTCGCCTTCACCTATCAGGGCGATGCGCTCTTGAAACGCGTGCGCCCGTTGGCCGAATCGGTCGGCTCGGACATGGTCATGCCCTGTGACGTGACGGATGACGCCAGTATGGATGCGGTGTTTGCGGAAATCGCCGAGAAATGGGGGCGTCTCGATTTTCTAATCCATGCCATCGCCTACGCCGACAAGGAAGAGCTCAAGGGGAAGTACGTCAACACTTCGCGGGAGAATTTCAGCCGCTGTCTGGATATCTCCTGCTACTCCTTCACCGCGCTCGCCCAGCGTGCGGCGCGCCTAATGACCGACGGTGGGAGCCTGCTGACCCTGACCTATTACGGGGCCGAGCGGGTCATGCCGCATTACAACGTCATGGGCGTGGCCAAAGCGGCGCTCGAGGCAAGCGTGCGCTACCTGGCGGCGGACCTTGGCGACCGGCAGATCCGCGTCAACGCCATCTCGGCCGGTCCGATCAAAACGCTGGCCGCCTCGGGGATTGGAGACTTCCGCTATATTCTGAAGTGGAACGAGTACAACTCCCCCCTGCGGCGCAACGTCAGCTTGGAACAGGTGGGTGGGGCGGCGCTCTATCTGCTCTCCGATCTATCCAGCGGCGTCACCGGAGAAGTCCATCACGTGGACTCGGGCTATCACATTGTCGGGATGATGCAGACCGACGCCGCGCCGCAACTGGTGGAGCTGCTGAAGGGCTTCTCCGGCCCCTCTTAGCCGAAGCGCCCGTCTCGCACCTGGACGAACTGTCATGGCCGGAAACACTTTCGGGGAGAGCTTTAGATTCGCCACCTGGGGCGAAAGCCACGGGCCGGCCATCGGCTGCGTGGTAGACGGCGTTCCGCCGCTTATACCGCTTGTCGAACAGGACCTTCAGGTGTGGTTGGACAAACGCCGGCCGGGCCGTTCGCGTTTTACCACGCAGCGGCGCGAACCCGACCGGGTACAGATCCTCTCGGGCGTGTTCGAGGGTGCGACGACCGGCGCGCCGATCGGCCTTCTGATCGAAAACAAGGACCAGCGTTCGAAGGACTATAGCGAGATCGCGACCAAGTTCCGCCCGGGGCACGCCGACATGACCTATTGGGCCAAGTACGGAGTGCGCGACCATCGCGGCGGCGGGCGCGCCTCGGCGCGGGAGACGGCCATGCGGGTGGCTGCCGGGGGAATCGCCCGCAAGGTCCTCGATCATGTCCTTGACCAACCGATGACGATCCGCGGCGCACTGGTCCAGATGGGCCCGCACGCGATCGACCGGGACAACTGGGATTGGCAGGAATGCGAGCGCAACCCTTTCTGGTGCCCGGACCCCGGCGCGGCTGAGCTGTGGGCCGGCTACCTGGATGAGATTCGCAAGCGGGGCTCGTCGATCGGTGCCGTGGTCGAGGTCGTCGCCGGCGGCATTCCGGCGGGCCTGGGCGAGCCCGTCTATGACAAGCTGGATGCCGACATCGCCAAGGCCATGATGTCGATCAACGCCGTCAAGGGCGTCGAGATCGGCGCCGGCTTCGCGGCCGCCGTGCTAAGCGGCGAGGAGAATGCCGACGAGATGCGCCAAGACGGCGGATCGATCTCGTTCCTCTCGAACAATGCCGGCGGGATACTTGGCGGGATCAGCAGCGGCCAGGACATCGTCGCGCGGTTTGCCGTCAAACCCACCTCCTCCATCCTGATCCCGCGCCGCACCGTCGACCAGGACGGCAGCGACGCGGAGATCGTCACCAAAGGCCGGCACGACCCTTGCGTCGGTATCCGGGCGGTCCCGGTGGGCGAGGCGATGATGGCCGTGGTGCTCGCCGATCATGTCCTGCGTCACCGCGGCCAGGTCGGCGCCTAATTTCATACGAGAGCGATCATGCGACTTGTCGTTTTTCTTTCGAAATGCCTTGTCGGCTTGCTTGCCAGCATTGGGCTGCTGATCGTCGTCGCCGCGGTCGGCTTGGGACTGATGGTCTCCAAGCTGGATAAGCTGCGGGTCGAGGACGGCACGCCTCCCGAGACCATGGTGCTGATGCTGGACCTCTCATCCGGGGTGCTGGAGGCGCAACCCGACAACCCCCTCGCACGGGCCGCGCTCGGCCACCCACCGGCCTTGATCGAGGTGTTGGAGGCCCTGGAGAAGGCGGCGGACGATCCTCGCGTGAAAGGGCTGTTCGTACACGCCGGCCGCGGCCCCTTGGGCATGGCCCAGGTTCAGGAACTGCGGGGCGCGATCGCCGAGTTTCGCGACAGCGGCAAGCCGGTCACCGCCTTTGCCGAGACTTTCGGCGAGGGCGGCGATGCCATGCTCCACTACTATCTCGCCAGCGCGGCCGGCGAGATCTGGATGCAGCCCTCCGGAGACCTCAACATCATCGGCTTCGCCTTCGAGAGTCCCTTCCTGAAGAATGCCCTCGACGAGATCGGCGTCGAGCCGCAGATCGCCGCGCGGAAGGAGTACAAGGGGGCGGCCAGCAACCTTACCCAGGACCGCCTGCCGGAGGCGCAGCGCCGGAACCTGCAGCGTCTCGTGGACTCGTGGCTGGAGCAGTGGGTCCGCGACATCTCGAGCCCACGCGGGCTGAGCCCCGACGCCCTGCGCGCCCTGGTCGATGGGGCCCCGCAAAACGCCAAGACGGGGCTGGAAGCCGGGCTGGTCGACCAACTGGGATACTGGGACGAGGCTGCCGAGGCCGCCCTTACGGCGGCCGGCCCGGAGAGCGACTTCTTCGACCTCAAGGACTACTACGAATCGCTGGCCGATGAGGACTACGACGAATCAGTCCCGATCGTCGCCCTGATCCATGCCCAGGGCCCCATCGTCCTGGGCGAAGGCCAAAACGACCCCGTCTTCGGCGCGATCACCTTGGGCTCCGACGATGTAGCCTCCGCCATCGCCGAGGCCCTCGACGACCCGACGGTGAGGGCGGTCATCGTGCGGGTGGACAGCCCGGGAGGCAGCTACGTCGCCTCCGACGCCATCTGGCGGGAGGTGCGCCGCGCCCGCGATTTGGGCATTCCGGTGATCGTCTCGATGGGCAATATCGCCGCCTCGGGCGGATATTTTCTGGCCGCCCCAGCCGCCGGGATCGTCGCCCAACCCGGCACCATCACCGGCTCCATCGGCGTCGTCAGCGGCAAGATCGTCTTGCAGGAGCTATGGCGCAAACTTGATATCTCCTGGGACGGCGTCGCCGCGGGGCGAAATTCGGGAATTTGGAGCCCCAACCGACCGTTCGACGAGGCGGGCTGGCAACACCTCAACCGCTCGCTCGACGAGACCTATGCGGACTTCACCGCCAAGGTCGCCGAAGGCCGGGGCCTCGCCCCCGATAGCGTCGAGGCGGCGGCCGGTGGCCAGGTGTGGAGCGGAGCGGACGCGATGGCCTTCGGATTGGTGGACCGCCTCGGCGGGTATGGCCAGGCCATCGAGTTGGCCAAGGAACGCATCGGGCTCGACCCCGGCGAGGAGATCGCCTTGACCCCGTTCCCGGAGCCGCGCGAGCCTTGGAAAGCGGTGTTTCAGGACCTGATGTCGGGTGATCTATCCTCCAGCGGCGCAACTTCGTTCGCCGCCTCGCTGGCGCGCGTCATGCGGGTGCTCGATACGATGGGCCGCGGCCTCGAGATCCTCTCCGGCAACGCACGGCCGGTCGCCCTGCGCGCACCCGAGACGTTGAGGCAGAACTAAGTCGCCTCCAATCGCGCGGCGATGAGGAACTCCACGTTTCCGCCACCTCCCGCAATGGGGCTTTCGGTCACGCCCAGGACCCGCCATCCGGCAAGCGCCTGGAGCCACGCTTCGATTCGCTCGCATACCGCCCGGTGCAGGGCGGGATCGCGCACGATACCCCCCTTGCCCACCTGCCCGCGGCCGACCTCGAACTGCGGCTTGATCAGCGCCACCAGCCGAGCCCCCGGCGCGGCGAAGGAAAGCGGCCGGGGCAAGACGACGTCGAGGCCGATGAAGCTGGCATCGCAGACCAGGAGGTCGACGGGCTCAGGGACCTGCTCGGGCGTCAGATAGCGGGCGTTCGTCTTCTCCAGCACGACGACGCGCGGGTCGCCGCGCAGTCGCCAGGCCAGTTGGCCCTGGCCGACATCGACCGCATAGACCCGACGCGCCCCGCGGGCCAGCAGAACATCGGTGAAGCCCCCGGTAGAGGCGCCGATGTCGAGGCAGATCGCACCCGCCGGGTCGATCGCGAAATGCTCGAGCGCCCGTTCCAGCTTCAAGCCGGCGCGGCTCACCCAGGGATGGGCGGCTCCCCGAACCTCGAGCCCTTGGTCCTTGGCGATCAACTGGCCCGGCTTTTCGACCCGACGTTCGCCGGCAAAGACGACCCCGGCCATCACCAAAGCCTGCGCCTTGGCCCGGCTTTCGACCAGTCCGCGTTCGACCAGGGCCAAATCGACACGCTCCTTCTTCGCGCTCACGCGTCCCTCCCGGCGCCCGCCATCCTCGCCATCACGCGCCACGCGACGGCGATAGCCAGGACGGCGCTGCAGGCAAGGCCGGTGCCCAGTCCCCACCACACGCCTTGCTTGCCGAAATCTAAAACGAAACCCAGCGAATAGGCGGCCGTGAAGCCGACGCCCCAGAAGCTGGCGAAGGCCAGCCACATGGCGATGCCGGTCGCGTGGAGGCCACGCAGCACGCTGACCGCGACGATCTGCAAGCCGTCGCAGAACTGAAACAGCGCGGCGGAGGCCATCAACGCCACGGCCAACCCGGCCACTACCCCGCCGGCCCGGTCCGCGGGCGAGAGGAACAGGCCGACCAGGAACTCGCCGGCCATGATGAAAAGGCCGGCGGTCAGCACCAGGCAGACGAAGGCCACCGACATGCCGGCCTGCGCCGATTGCTTGACGGCGGCCGGCTGGCCGGCACCGGCGTGGTATCCGACGCGGACCATGGTCGCGTGCCCGATCCCCAAGGGCGCCATGAAGGCAACAGCCATGCACTGTAAGACGATGGTCGTTGCCGCCACCGCCTCGGTCGAGATCCACCCCATCAGGAAGATCACCGCCGAGAAGAAGAAAGCCTCGGCGATGATGCCCATACCGATCGGCATGCCCAGCCGGATAAGCGCCACGAACCTCGGCCAATCAGCGCGCCAGAACCGCTCGAACAGGCCGAAGCGGGCGAAGTCCTTCTGCCGCATGACATAGACGAGCAACCCGAGGAATAAAAAGATATCGACGATCACCGTGCTGATGCCGGCGCCGACCAGCTCGAGGCGAGGAAATCCGAAATGCCCGAACATCAAGGCGTAATTGCCCAGCGCGTTCACCGCAACGGCCACCAGCGTGATGATGAGGATCGGCCGCACCCGCGAGAGCGCCGTCAGGAAGCTGCGCAGGGCCGTATACCAGAAAAGCGGCGCCAGGCCCCAAAGCACAACCCGCAGGTATCCCTCGGCCAGCAGGGCCAGCCGATCCTCCTGCCCTAAGACGAGGAGAATGGCGCGCCCTTCCCAAAGCAGCACACCGAAGGGAATGGCCAACAGCAATCCGACCCACAGGCCTTGGCGAAAGGTCCGGCGAACCCCCGTCTCGTCACCGGCGCCCAGCGCCTTGGCGGTCATCGGAGCGACCGCCAAAATGACCCCGAGCCCCAGGAGATAAAGCGGAAAGATCAAGTTGTAGCCGAGCGACCCGGCAGCCAGAGCTTCGGCGCCGAGCCAGCCCATCATCACCACGTCCGTGGTCGAGATGGCGACCGCGCCGATGAAGGATCCGGCCAGCGGCAAGGCGAGCTTGACCGTGCTTGCCAGCTCCGCGCGCCATGGCGGCGCTATGGCGCGGGAATCCTCTAAGCGCGAACCGGCGATTCGACCGTCGCCTCGCCCAGCGCCTGCAGCGCGGTTGCGACCACGCCCTTGGCGTCGAGGCCGGCCAGGGAAATCTGCGTGGCCGGCTTGTCATGATCGATGAAGAAATCGGGCAAGGTCATGGGCCGGAACTTGAGCCCGTTGTCGAGCAGGCCGTTCAACGCCAGGAACTGCATGACCTGGGCGGCGAACCCGCCGATGGCCCCTTCCTCCAAGGTGATCATAACCTCATGCTCGCGTGCCAGGCGGCGCACCAGATCCTCGTCGAGCGGCTTGGCGAAGCGGGCATCGGCAACGGTGGTCGACAGACCCCGGGCAGCCAGATCCTCGGCCGCCGCCAGAGCGTCGTGCAGGCGGGTACCGTAGGACAGGATCGCAATCTTGCTCCCCTCGCGCACGATGCGGCCCTTGCCGATCTCCAGCGGCGTGCCGCGGGTCGGCATTTCCACCAGGCTGGTCGCCTCGCCCCTGGGATAGCGAATGGCCGAAGGACGGTCGTCGATCTGGCAGGCGGTCGCCACCATATGGAACAGCTCCGCCTCGTCGGCGGCTGCCATCAGCACGAAACGGGGTAGGCACGCCAAATAGGTGATGTCGTAACTGCCCTGATGGGTAACGCCGTCGGCGCCGACCATGCCGGCCCGGTCGATGGCAAATCGCACCGGCAAGGACTGGATGGCGACATCGTGCACCACCTGGTCGTAGGCACGCTGCAGGAAGGTCGAATAGATCGCCGCGAAGGGACGGTAGCCCTTACAGGCAAGGCCGGCACAGAAGGTGATGGCATGCTGCTCGGCGATGCCCACGTCGAAGGTTCGCTCGGGGAACCGCTCCTGGAACTTGTTGACGCCGGTGCCCGAGGGCATGGCGGCGGTCACGGCGACGATCTTCTCGTCCTCCTCGGCCTCGGCGATGAGCGCGGCGGCGAAAATGTTCTGATAGGTCGGCGCCTTGGGCGGTGTCTTCGCCTGCTTGCCGGTGACCACATCGAACTTGGCCACGCCGTGGTACTTGTCCGCCGAGGTCTCGGCCGGTTCGTAGCCCTTGCCTTTCTGTGTGACGCAGTGGATCAGGACCGGCCCGTCGAAGTCCGCCTGTTTGGCGTTTTTCAGCACCGGCAGCAAGTGGTCGAGGTTGTGGCCGTCGATCGGCCCGACATAGAAAAAGCCCAGCTCCTCGAACAGCGTGCCGCCGGTCAACATGCCGCGCGCATATTCCTCGGCCCGCCTTGCCGCCTTCTCGAAGGAGCGGGGAAACTTCTTGACCATTTCCTTGCCGATGTGGCGCACCGACTGGAAGGACTTCGAGGAGATAAGCCGGGAGAGATAGGCGCTCATCGCGCCGACGGGCGGGGCGATGGACATGTCGTTGTCGTTGAGGATGACGATCAGCCGGCTGTCCATGGCACCGGCGTTGTTCATCGCTTCGTAGGCCATGCCGGCGCTCATCGCGCCGTCGCCGATGACGCAGACGACATTGCTATCCGACCGCTCGAGATCGCGCGCCACCGCAAAGCCAAGCCCGGCCGAGATCGACGTCGAGCTGTGCGCCGCGCCGAACGGATCGTACTCGCTCTCCTTGCGGCTGGTGAAGCCCGACAGGCCGTCGCCCTGGCGCAAGGAATGCATACGATCGCGCCGCCCGGTGATGATCTTGTGCGGATAGCACTGGTGGGAGACGTCCCAGATCAAGGTATCGCGCGGCGTGTTGAAAACATAGTGGATGGCGGTGGTCAGCTCCACGACGCCCAGACCCGCCCCCAAGTGCCCGCCGGTCAGCGCCACCTTGTCCAAAACCTCTTGGCGCAACTCGTCTACAAACTGCCCAAGCTCACGCTCTTCGAGCTTGCGCAGGTCATGTGGCGAACGCACCCGGTCGAGCATTGGTTTTGGCCGGTTATGCCCAATCTGAGTCAAACGCCGTTCCTTTCTTATTACCAGCCCGACCTCTGCCGAAACCCCATTTCCGGCACACCTCGGGTTCCCTACGACTTCCGCTTGAGAATGAATCGCGCGGTCAAACGCAGAAGGTCCGCCTTTTCACCGAAAAATGCAAGGTGGCCTTCGGCCTGGTGAACCAATTCTTCCGCTTTGCCGCGCGCCCCTTCGAGCCCAAGTTGGCCGATGAAGGTGGCCTTGCCGAGGGCCGCGTCCTGGCCCGTCGGCTTTCCCAGATCATCGGCCGAGGCCTCCGCATCGAGGAGGTCGTCGGCAATCTGGAAGGCCAGGCCGATCGCTTCGGCATAATCGGCCAGCCGCCGCCGCGCCGCGCCGTCGGCCCGTGCAAGAACGGCCCCGGCCTCGCAAGAAAAGGCGATGAGGGCCCCGGTCTTCAACTGCTGAAGCTCCGTGATGCCCCGCAGATCCAGATCGCCACGGCTGGGCGATATATCGATCATCTGGCCGCCGACCATGCCGGCGGCTCCGGCGGCGGCGGCAAGGCCGGCTACCAGCTCGCAGCGCACCTGCGGGTCGCGATGGCACGAAGGGCGCGAGAGCACGCGAAAGGCCTCGGTCAGCAAGCCGTCGCCGGCCAGGATCGCGGTCGCCTCATCGAAGGCCCTGTGTACCGTCGGCCGGCCGCGGCGCAGGTCGCTGTCGTCCATCGCCGGCAGATCGTCGTGAATGAGGCTGTAGCAATGCACCATCTCCACCGCCGCCGCCGCCTCCAGCGACGCGGCCGGC
>Ga0255057_10001970_pt1 | contig 11245 bp, 8 predicted proteins | sample Cases_109_6_MG_FD_189022 | JGI IMG/M metagenome (GOLD analysis project Ga0255057, IMG submission 189022) | Seawater microbial communities from Amundsen Gulf, Northwest Territories, Canada - Cases_109_6 | ecosystem: Environmental > Aquatic > Marine > Gulf | place: Canada: Northwest Territories... | reverse complement strand
GATCCGCTCATGACTCTCGATTTCGAGGTTTTTCATCACCAGAACCGCAAAGCTCCTCAGCGGCATTCCGCCAGCGCGGGTCAGGTCCCACAAAGCGTCCCAGAACATCGACCGGGTCAGAGGATCCTCGAGCCGGCTCAGACTTTGCGCCAGTGCTCTCTGAGTTCCCCGGTCGAGAACCACCTTGGCGTACCCCTGATCGCCATGGTTGAGGTCGACCAGTTCCGGGCAGGCTCGACCGATGGCCGCCGCCACTTCGGTCCTCTCGCCGGAGATGGTCAGGGGAATAATCGATCGTCTGATCTCGACGCTGTTGTTGGGTGCATCGTAGAGAGCGATCTCCAACCGCTGACGACGAAGAGTCGGATGCTCAGGTGGTGCGGTCTGGCTGACGGCCAGCCGCTCGATCCGGCCATCGATGCAATCGAAGCCGACACCCAAAGTGTTGACACCGGCCTCGTAGAGCCACTCCTCCACCCACTGATCGAGATCCTGACCGGATGCCTCGGCGATGGCCGTGGTGAAGTCGACAAGTGTGGTGTTGCCAAAGGCGTGCTGCTGCAAATAGCTCACCACACCCACCCGAAAATTCTCCTCCCCCACCAGAAACGCCAGCTGCTTGAGAACCGAGGCGCCTTTGCCGTAGGTGATGCTGTCCCAGTTGACATAGAAGCTGGCAGTATCCGGGATCGGCATCTCTATCGGATGAGTCGTCACTCGCTCGTCCGCACGGTAGGCGCTCCGCTTGCTGCCCAGATAGAAGCCGAGCCAGGGGTCATCGAGCTCGGTGGCACCCGCCTTGGCCAGGGCCGTCATATAGGTGGCAAAGCTCTCGCTCAGCCAGAGCCCGTTCCACCACTCCATCGTCACCAGATCGCCAAACCACATATGCGCCATCTCGTGCAGAATGACACCGGCGAGTGACTCGCGTTGCGCCCGGCTCGGGTTCTCGCCATGCGCAAACTTCTCCGTGTAGGTCACCGCCGCCGCGGTCTCCATGGCGCCGACGGTCGCGTCGGGGACGAGGATCTGATCGTACTTGCCAAACGGATACGGGAGCTCGAAATAGCGCTGGTAGAAGTCGAAACCCTGCTTACTGAATTGGAACCACAAATCCGAGCGCACGAGCTCGGCGAGCGACTCCCGCGCCAGGAGACGCAGTGGAATATCGCCGGCCGAGGATTCCCACACCCGATACGGACCGGCGTGGAGCGAATAGAGGTAGGTGCTAAGACGAGGTGATGGAGGAAACTTCCAGACCCGCGTCGATTCTCGACCAGCCGGTCCCTGCTCGATCTCTGTCTCCCGCGTTGTCGAGATCACGATCCAGTCTTCAGGTGCGATGACATCGAGTCGATACGAAGCCTTCAAGTCGGGCTGATCGAAGCAGGGAAACAGACGGTTGGCGTAGGAAGGCCAGAGAAAGGTGTAGAGATAGCTCCGACCGTCGAGCGGATCGGTCATTCGATAGAGACCGGTGCCATCGGAGCTGTACGGGTGACTAAAGTCGATTTCGACGACGTTCTCGCCCGTCTCGAGCCGTTCTTCGGACAAGGTGAGAAAGAAACCGTTGTAATCGGCTTCCACCCACCGACCGTTTACTTTCATTTGCTCGATTTCGCCGCCGGAGAAATCGATCGTCAGCGGGTGCTTGCGGTGCAGCAGTGTGAAATCTATCTGTACCCAACCCCGGTATCCCTTCGCCAGGGTCAGATCCAACTCGAGCTCGTAACTCACCTCCTCGACCTGGTTTCTCCGGCGCACCGCCTCCTCGTGGGTCAGCAGATCGGCCACCGTTCGGGCCCCACCCCCGGACAATGAATCGAGCTCCGACGGCGGGTCACCGAACCGGTGCCGAGCGCAGCTCACCGACAGCGCCAAGAGTCCAACGCAATTGACCACCACAAAGAACCGGCAAGGAGTTCGCATCGTTCTATGACTCAACTGGGGCTCACCTCGGGCTGCCATCCTACAAGAGGGCGGGATCCGGGCCACCCCAAACCGCCAAGAAAAAAGGAGGGGACGAGCCCCTCCCCTACCCTGCTAGGTCGCTGATTGTCAGCCGCCGAAGGCGGCCAGGTGACAGACGGCGCCGTCGTGCCAGAGGGCGGAGCCGGACAGATCGTCGGCTGACACCTCCAGCTCGCAGCCGAGCTCCGGCTGCACCGCGGCCGGCACCAGCCGCTCGGTCACCAGCTCGAGGAACTTCTTGGCCGCCGCGGGTGACGCCGGCTGCTGCTCCCCGTCCTCGCGCAACGCCTCCACAAAGTAGGCATCGGCGATCCGTTTCCACAGCTTGTGCATCGTGGTCGGGGTGTCGAAGAGATCGACCCCCAGGATTCGACCGCCACGCGCCGCGACAAAGCCGCAGGCCGCCTCCGGCAACCGGATCTTCTCGCGGTAGCCCTCGAGCCGACCCTCGGCAGCCTCGAAGCTATCGGTCATCGAGCTCGTAGGCGACGGCGCTTCCAGAGCGTCAAGATGTTCACCCACCTCCTCCCAGACCTCGCCCTGATCGCTCCTGGCGGCTCCCATCGCTGCCCGGTTTCGGTGCACGCTCTTCATTTTGAGCGCCCGCAACTTGGGGTGCGCCCAGGCTTTGGCCTCGAAGTGCCGCGACAAATACTGCCAGCGGCCTTGCTCCACACAGGTCACCGCCAGCTTGTAGGCCGCCGCAGAGGCCACCAGCACTGTGAGATTGACCACCCGGTTCTGTTTCGCCCCCACCAAGATCTCCCCCTCGGGTATCAGGATCGGAGCCTGGCCTTGGTTCTTGACCGACAGAAAAGGCACCTCTCCACCCTCGTCGACCTCCTCCACCACCGCCTCACCTTTGTCGATCCCCTCGCTCAGCAGCTGATACCTCGGCGACCTCTCTTCGATCCCATCGACCTCGGCTGGCCGAAAAACCGGAAAGACGGTCAGATTCCGGCAGTGAATCCCTTCTCCGACTTCGAGTCCGGCAATCCACCCCTTTGCCTGTTCCATCACATCGATCATCTGATTCTCATTTGCCATAGGACCTCCTTTCTGCCTCCAGCTACAGCCTCCCACGCAACCCTGTCAGAACCTGTCAGGATCTCCTGTCAGCCGTGGAATCGAAGCGGCTGGCCACCGTGCGGGCCGGGAACTCGGGCAACAGAATCCGTATATCTATTAGGGTCAGGTGCCGTCACGACGCCCGGACTGGGCGTGAGCTGCGTAAATGGATATCGTGTCTCCCGAATTGCGTATTCCTCTGAGACTTCTATCGTCACCGTCGACGGAGATGGAGCTGCTCAGCCTGCAGCAGGTAAAGGCCGAGAGCCTCTTCCTACTCCACCTGGCCTGCTGGGCCGGGGTGAGCCTCTACCTGGTTGCGCTCAATCTCTTTACCACCGGCCTGGGCCGGCCGTGGAGCCTGTGGCCCGTCGTCGTTTGGCTCGCCATTTTGCCCCTCCACTGGACCTGGGCCTATGTCGTCCGGCGACGATGGTTCGAGGTGCGGCACCGTCGCCTCGCGACTGAGCCCGCGGTCCCCGACCGAGAGGCGAGTACCGAGCCGCGAGAGGGATCCGAAGACCTTCGCGGCAAGGTACTCCACTCGGTAGCCGAGGCCCGCGACGCCCTGCGTACCATCAGTCCCGAGGCCGTCAGCGACCTGTCTCGGGGTGAGACCCACGCCCTGACCGTTCTCGCCTGGCTCGAAGAGGCGGAGCGGCTGTCGCCACTCGGCGAGAGGGGTCGCGAGCAGAGACCAGCGGTAACCACTGCCCTTTCCAAACCGGGCAACGAGGCGACGCGTGGTCCGCTCCAAAGGCTCCTCGGCCAACTCGATATTCAGGACGTCAAACTCGCCCGCCTCGAGCGGGAGACCGAAAAGCGTCGATCGCTGCTCGATTCCTTTCTCCTCACCCTCGAAAGCGCCGGGCTGGCCACGGCAAGCGTCGACCTTCTCGCCCCGGTGATCGATCCGCTGCGCGAGAGGGTCCGACTGCTGGAGGAGGTGGTGGCCGAGGAAAGCCGCGGCCGTGCGCCCACTATGGCTTCACCAAACGGCCGCATCGACCGCCTTCAGAATGAAGTACGCCTGGCCCAGGATCTCCAGCGCTCCATCCTTCCCGAAGCGGCACCAAAGGTCCCGGGACTCGCCGTCGCCCATCTCTATCGTCCCTCCAGCGAAGTTGGTGGCGATTTCTTTGACTACTACACCGTCGAGTCCGGGGGTCTGCTGGTGGCGGTCGGTGACGCCAGTGGTCACGGTCTCGACAGCTCCATGGTCAGCAGCATGGCCAAGAGCGCCCTTTTCACCCACGTCGCCGCCGGCCGCTCGCTCGAGTCCACCATGACCGAGATGAATCGGATGATGTATGCGACCCTCGGCCGCAGACGTCTCATGTCCCTGGCGCTGGTCGAGATCGAGCCCTCCCAATCCCGCCTCAGATGGGTGAATGCCGGTCAGATCTTTCCCATCCTCCGACGCCGGGGCGAGGTTCGTGAGCTCGAGCAACCCGGCTACCCTCTTGGGGTGCGCTCCGACAGCAGGTTCGAGATCGCCGAGGAGGCTCTCGAGCCCGGAGATCTCCTGCTGCTGCTCACCGACGGTTATGTGGAGGCGGTCAATCCGGCCGGCGAGCCCTATGGCTGGCGGCGTCTCGAGAAACAGCTCCGCGACATCGACAGCACCGATGTGGAGCTGCTCATCACCGAGCTGGCCGAAGATCTGTGGAGCTACCTCGACGGCGAGCCGCCCCACGACGACGTAACCCTGGTCGCCATCCGAGTCGACGAATGAGCAAGAGGCAGAATCGCTCCCACTCTCTGGGATCCCTTTACCGACCCCTCGACGGTCCAGCCACCCTGGCTGCCCTCGAGGCGACGGCCGTGAGCCATCGCGGTCGTCTTGCCCAGGTGGCCCGACTCCTGATCGGCTTCTCGGCCGGCCTCCTGGTGCTCAATCTGGTAACCACCGGTACCATCTCGGATCTGCCGGCCGCAGCGCGCTGGTGGTCGGTCTTCCCCGTTCTGAGCATCGGCCTGGTGCTTTGGATTCTGTTTGCGGGTCAACGCCTGCTGGCCCTGAGAGCCCTTGCGACCCAGCGTCGGTTCCTGGCCCATCGACGTGTGGCGGACCGCGAGGCCGAGATCCGGGGCTGCGAGGCAAAGCTGGCAGCACGGCTCGAATCCCGTTCGCCCCGCCGGCTCGACATCGAAGGGGTGCTGGCAGCCGCCCGCCAGGAGTTGGCCCGGCTGATCGACCAACTGGTCCGTCGCACCGCTCAGCTCGAGGCCCCGGGACATACCGTTACCGACGCACGGCCGGCAACCGCCGTGCTGGAGAGCGAGCTGCTGCTGGCCAGCCTCGATGCCTATCGCCTCGCCCTGGCGAACATCGAGCTGGACGTGCTGCTTGAATCGGACTTTCTGGGTTCCCCCGCTGCGGCGTCGGCATTCGAAGGCGCCCTGAGCATGCTCAAACAGGGGACCGAGACACCGGCTGCCGGGCTCTTGGCCCCTCCGGCACCAGTCCGGCAATCGCTGGCCGTCCTTCCCTTTGCCGATCTCAGTCCGGAGCAGGACCAGGAGTACTTCGCCACCGGCCTGGCAGAAGAGCTCATCGCCGCCCTCACCAAGATCGAAGGTCTGCGTGTCATCGCGCGGGGGTCGGCCTTCTCGGCGCGGGTCAACGGCGACGACGCCCAGGAGATCGGGCGTCGCCTCGGAGTCGACACCGTACTCGAGGGGAGCGTTCGCAAATCGGGCGAGCGCCTTCGCATAACCGTCCAGTTGATCGATGTCGACGAGGGTCTCCACCTCTGGTCCGAACGCTACGACCGGGAGATGGGCGACATTTTCGCCATCCAGGACGAGATCACCAGCGCGGTGGTGCGGCATCTCGAGGGCAGCCTTCTGGCGCCGGCCCCGGCTGCCCTGGCGCGACCGCAGACCGAGGACCTGGAGGCCTATCACCTCTATCTGCGTGGGCGCCATTTCTGGGCCAAGCGCACCGCCGCCGCTCTGACCGACGGCATTCGCAGCTTCGAGCAGGCCATCGACCGCGATCCCAGGTACGCCCTGGCCTGGACCGGGATCGCCGACTCCTACAACCTGCTGGGCTTCTACAACATCCTGACCCCCAAGGAGGCCTTTCCCCAGGCCAAGGAGGCGGCCGCCAAGGCCCTGGCAATCGACGACACCCTGGCGGAAGGACACCTGTCGATGGCCTTTGCCTGTGTTCTTTACGATTGGGACTGGCAGGGTGCCGGGCGGGCTTTTGAGCGCACTTTCGAGCTCAATCCCGGCTACGCCACCGCCCACCACTGGTTTGCCGAATACCTGGCATTCCAGGGTCGCCAGGAGGAGGCCATCGAGCAGGCCCGCACGGCTCTCGCTCTCGATCCGCTCTCCCTAATCATCAACGTGCTGATGGGCTGGGTCCTCTACTACGCCCGTCGCTACGAAGAAGCCATCGTCAAGCTCAACGAGACCCTCGAGCTCGATCCCGAGTTCGCCCCAGCCGAGTTCTGGCTCGGGCTGGCCTACGAGCAACAGGGCCGCTTCGACGACGCCATCGCCGCCTTCGAGAGCGCCGTCGTGAGCTCGGGCCGAAGCCCGATGATGCTGGCCGCCCTGGGCCGGGTCTTTGCCGACCAGGGTCGGGCCGACCGGGCCCGAGAGTTGCTCGAAGAGCTCGAGCAGACCGCCGAGCAGACCTTTGTCCCCTGCTATTACATCGCCGCCATCCACTCGGGGAGCAAGGAGCGCGAACTGACTCTCGAGTGGCTGGAGAAGGCCTGCGAGCAGCGGGAGAGTTGGATGGTCTTTCTCAACATCGACCCGATCTGGGACCGCTACCGGTCCGAGCCCCGGTTTCAGGCCCTGGTCCGGGAGGTGGGGTTGCCCCCCACTCACCCTGGCAATGACGCGGTGGCGCAGTGAGGAGAAGAGGGGCCGGCGGCCACTGCCTCAATGCCCCGGGATCCCCTCCACTCCCGGCTTGAACCGGTAGATCTGGAACGGTGCCGCCGAGCGGACCTGGCCGGGCGTCCTGCCAATCACCTGGTGCAACGCACTACAGGTCACATAGAGCCAGCCGTCGGGCCCAAAGCTCAGGCCGTCCGGCCAGCGCAGGCGGTCGTCGCGGACAAGGGTCTCGAGGCCGCCGTCGGCGCGCAGCCGGACGATCGCCGAGTGCTCGAGAGCGGTGAGATAGAGATTGCCCTCGACATCGATGCTGATGCCGTCACTCATGGTCTTGGCAGCCCAGGTCTCGACCCTGCCCGCGAGTTGCTCCTCGTCGAGTGCAGGGTTGTCGAGGTCCGCGGCGCGCACCCGGTAGATATGCCGATCGGTCACCGGGGCGAAGTAGAGCCACTCACCCGCCCTGTCGAGAGCGATGGAATCAACGCCGGGTCGGATGGCAAACAGGCCGAACACCAACATCTTCCGACCCTGGACCACCGGGATGAAGGGCTCGGGATCGACCGACCGATCCCCCCGAAGAAGACGCCGGCAGGCCCGCCGCTCCACGTCGTAAACCACCAGCGCCGGCCGCTTGGCAAAGATGCTGGCGTCGGCGATGTAGATCCTCCGACCCTCGGGATCGACCTGAAAGTCGTTGAGATGTGACCCCAATCCCGCGCACTCCCGGGGGAAGTCGAAGCGATGCACGATTTCGCCCGTCGCCAGATCGAAGGCCAACAGCCGGGGCTGGCCGGTGCCATGGTTGGCGTTGTCGAGGGTCCACAGACGGTGCTGCCGATCGATGCGCAGGGAGAGAACGGAGACAAAGGCCGCCGGCTCGCTGCCACTGGGTGATTGAAAGGCCGGCGTGGGATAGGGCACCGCCTCGCCGTCTACCCACTCGGCGACCCGGGTCTCCGGCCAGGCCTCCGGGTGAAAGGAGAAGAAGATCCGCCCACCGGCGGAGACCGCGATATTCCCCGGTGGGAGGCTCAGATCGGCCACGGTCTCCAACACCTCGGGGGAGAAAAGCGGCTCTGTCGTCAGCTCCGGAAAGCCGCCCTCGCCACCGCCATACCGGACCCGGAGCCCGATCAGCAGCACCGCCAACAGACCGGCCATGCCACCCACCAGCACCAGAAGGACCTTCAACCAGGGTCTTGCACCACTCACGCTATCGGGCATTGTAGCCCTCGATGCACTTGACATCTCACGGCTCCCTCGGGCAAGCTCAGCGAGCTTTTCCGAGCCTGCCTCCGTGGTGGAACGGCCGATGGATCGATCTCGAGAGAAGAAAATGCGCCTTTTGTCACGCTTGGGAATTACCGGATTCTTGTTTTTCTTGTTGAAAGGACTGCTCTGGCTGTTGGCCCCGGTTCTGTTGGTGGCCTGGGGCTGGTTCAAGGCACTTTGAGGAGGGATAGACGATGGACACAAACGGAATCATGGAACGGCTGCGCACTGAGACTCGTGACCTCCACGACCGGGCCGAGGGGAACCAGTGGCAGGGACGGATGGTTCGCGGCGAGCTCGCCCGCAGCGACTACGAGCGCTGGCTGGGGCAGATGTTTCTCGGCCACCGCGCACTGGAGAAAGAGCTGCACTCGCTCCCGCTCGACCAATTCCCCTACACCGCCATCCGCCCGGAGCACTTCCAAGAGCCCTATCTGCGCTCCGACCTGGAGCATTTCGGGGTCGATCTCGAGAGCATAGAGCCGCTGGCGGTCACCACCGCACTGATTGCACGCATCGAGGAGCTACCTCGAGAGCAACCCCTGGCGCTGCTCGGCTTTCACTATGTCCTCGAGGGCAGCAACAACGGCAACCGATTCATCGCCAAGCGGCTGCGTGAGGTTTACAAGCTCGAGCCCGGCGCCGGTGACCGTTATCTCGATCCCTACGGCGACCGCCAGCGCGAGGTCTGGAAGCGCTTCAAGGAGGATCTGGGTAGCGCTGAGCTCTCAGCCGAGGATCAAGATCTGCTGGTCGAGAGCGCGAGGGAGATGTTCCAGACGATCTACGAAATCAGCAACGAGTTGGATGCGACCAGCGCTTCGGGAGTCCCGGCCGCAGTCCAATAGCCGGCGAGCGGGTCAACTCCCCCACTACTCCTCGAACAGCCTCAGGTACTCGCCGTAGCCCTCGGCCTCCAGCTCTTCGATGGGGATGAATCGCATCGCCGCCGAGTTCATACAGTAGCGCTGTCCGGTCGGTTTGGGGCCATCGGGAAAGACGTGACCGAGGTGGGAGTCGGCTTGCTTGCTTCTGACCTCGGTTCGCACCGCGAACAGGCTCCGGTCCTGCTTCTCGACGATATTCTCCCCCTCGAGTGGCCGCGTAAAGCTTGGCCACCCGGTACCGGACTCGTACTTGTCGGTGGAGCTGAAAAGCGGCTCGCCGGAGACGACGTCGACATAGATACCCTGCTTTTTGTTGTCCCAATAATCGTTGTGGAAAGCGCGCTCGGTCCCATCCAACTGGGTCACCTTGAACTGCTCGGGCGTGAGGGTTTCCCGGAGCTCATCTTTTTCAGGTTTGGAAAAAGTCTCCCATGAGCTGTCGTCCTTTTTCATGCTCTGATTCTCCTCACCCCAGGTCTGCCGCAGATACCCCGCGCGGCCAGAGCCCTCGCGGTACTGCTTGTAGTGGATCGAGTTCTTTTTGTAGTAGTCCTGGTGGTAGCGCTCGGCCGGATAGAAAGGACCGGCGGCGGTGATCGGGGTGACGATCGGTTTGTCGAACCGACCCGATCGCGAGAGCTCGTCGCGCGACTCTTCGGCCACCCTCTTCTCCTCCTCGTCACCATAGAAGATCGTGGTTTGATATTGGTGGCCGCGATCAGCGAACTGCCCACCGCCATCGGTGGGATCGATCTGCATCCAAAAAATCTCGAGGAGCTCACGATAGCTGACCAGCGAGGGGTCATAGACTATCTGTATCGCCTCGAGATGACTCGTCTTGCCGGCCGACACCTCTTCATAGGTCGGATTCTTCTCATCACCCCCGGAATAGCCCGAGATTACCGCATCTACACCGTCGAGCTTTTCGAACGGCGGCTCCATGCACCAAAAACAGCCGCCGGCAAAGATTGCCTTTTTCAACCCTTCCTCCTTGTCTCTGTCGCCCGAGGCGATGGTGAGAGCGGCCAAGCCGCCCACGAAACCCAGAATAGCCAGTGTCTTCATGGTCATCTACCACTCCCATTCAACAACTCCATCGACAAGCTAGCAGCTCTTTCTCACAACACTCTCACAGGGCCTTCAAATTTCCATACGGGCAACAACTTCTGACAGATTCAGCCGCGTGGGCCGGCCTCCGTGCCGGCCGACGCGTTTGGTTCCTCACCAGATTCTAGACTATGCTTGCAGCCACATGGGGAATGGAGAAACGAGAGTGTGGCGGGCAGCGGAGCTCCTAGCGCTAACCCTTCTGCTTGGGAACCTCGCCTCGTGCCAGCTCTACGAGAAGGCCGAGTTGAAGCATCGAATGGAAGCTAGGGTGAAGAGGGTACTCGAAGGAACACGATCCGGCGGCGATCGACCAACAGTTACTCAACAGGAGGCGGTCTGCCGCTGGTGGGCAGACAAGATTTTGATTATCGACGATTGGGAGCTCGGCCGGGCCGCGGATGCCTACGACAGGTGGAGGCTCGAGGGCGGTATCTACGACAATCTCACGGCATTCGAGATCACCTCGGTCGAGATTGTCGAGGGTGCCAGCCCGGATACGGCTATCGTTGCCGGATCGGTCGACGGCAGGCCGTTCGAGATGAAGGTCCCCGACGCCGAGCCCATCAGCTGGGTAAAGGCTCCCAAGCGCTGACCCCTTACTGAAGGAGAGCCACGGATGAGCGATCTGGACCATCTGAACCGACCCGAACGGAGAGCGGCCATCCGCGTCTCCAAATGCATCGATTTCCTCTACTCCTCCGACAGCCCGCCCATTCCGGCCCGCATCGAGGATCTCAGCGAGTCCGGGGCCTACGTCGACACGACACATGCTCTTACTGTCGGCACCAAGGTCGATTTCAGCTTCCACCTTCCCGGATCATCGGCAGATGCCAAGCCCATCCTGGGTCGTGGCCGGGTCGCCTGGGTCGACCCGATGGTGGGTGTAGGTCTCGAGTTTCTCGACCTGGAGGAAGACGACCGCAAGCAGATCCGCTTCTATGTCGCCTCCGTCTTCTTTGGCGACGAGCGCACGGACATCCCTGTCGTTTAGAAACCCGGGAGAGCGAAGCTCAAACAAAGGCCGAAGCCGGACCCTCAGGCCCAAAATACACCGAGGCGACGAAGTACCTGAG
>Ga0255057_10001969_pt1 | contig 11246 bp, 8 predicted proteins | sample Cases_109_6_MG_FD_189022 | JGI IMG/M metagenome (GOLD analysis project Ga0255057, IMG submission 189022) | Seawater microbial communities from Amundsen Gulf, Northwest Territories, Canada - Cases_109_6 | ecosystem: Environmental > Aquatic > Marine > Gulf | place: Canada: Northwest Territories... | reverse complement strand
ACCAAGGGCGGCAAGGTCATCGCCGGCACCAAGGCCGAAATTTTCATCAAGACGACCAGCGTTCCCGTCCATATTCCCTTGAGCGGTGTGACCATGGAGTTCGACGGCAACGGCAAGTGCGTCGCCGGCTGCTGAGGACTCCCCCGAGCGCAACAGGCCCCGCCGCATTGGCGGGGCCTCTAAATCCGACCGGGCGCCGCGCGCTCAGGTGAGCTTCGCGTTGAAGAATTCCACGGTCCGCGACCAGGCGAGTTCCGCCGAGGCCGCGTCATAACGCGGCGTGGTGTCGTTGTGGAAGCCGTGGTTGACGCCGGGATAGAGGTGCGCGGTGTAGTCCTTGCCGTGCGCTTTCAGCGCCACCTCGTAGTCCGGCCAGCCCTTGTTGATCCGTTGATCCAGGCCCGCGTAGTGTAGCAGTAACGGCGCCTGTATTTTGGGAACGTCCTCGGCCTTTGCCTGGCGGCCATAGAACGGCACCGAGGCCGCGAGATCGGGCAGGCGAACGGCCATGGCGTTGCAGACCCCACCACCGAAGCAGAAACCGACTACCCCGACCTTGCCGTTCGAGTCCGAGTCCGACTTCAGGCGCCCGAACGCGGCGATGAAGTCTTCCAACAGCTTGCCCCTATCGAGCTTGCGCTGCATGGCCTTGCCTTCGTCGTCGGTGCCGGGATATCCGCCCAACGGCGTCAGGCCATCCGGCGCCAGCGCGGTGAATCCGGCGACCGCCACCCGGCGCGCGACATCCTCGATGTAGGGGTTGAGGCCGCGATTCTCGTGAACCACCACGACGCCCCCGCGCTTGCCGCCGGCGGCAGGCCGAACCAGGTACCCGCGCATGGTGCCATGGCCATCGGGTGACGCGTAGTCGACAAACCCGCCTTGGATCCGTGGGTCGTCCTCCGCGACTTGATTGGCGAGCGCGTAGTTCGGCGACAGGGATTCGAGCAGCGCGGCGGCGGTGACCCCACCGACGGCGAATTTCGCCGCCCTGGAGAGAAATTCCCGCCGTTCGATCAGCCCGTGGGCAAAGCCGTCGTAGAGGTCCAGTAGTTCCTGATCGAAGTCGTTTGCTTTCCGACGCCCCATGATACCTCCTCCGTTTTCGTGCGGCTTGTTTCGTGCCGGAAAGTCTAGCAGCATCAGCGTGTCGTTTCGACCCGCGCGCAACTGCCGCCATTCAATTGTTCGTGTGCGCGACCGGGGCACAGCGCTTTGATGCCGGCGCGCCGGTCAGTGCGAAGCTCCGCTCCCGAGACCATTCCGACGCACCCGATCTGGAAAAAGCGCCCGTCATTGGCGGACCGATTTCGCCTTCGTTACCCGATCTGGGCGGACCGGTTCATCCTCCGTCGAAACCGCGTCTAAAGCGCGACGCAGAATTTCCGCCGCTTGGTCCCGGTCTTCCGAAGTCATTGCGTCGAGATCAAGGTCCAGCTTTACGTTGGGTTGGTCCTCGTGGAAGCGCCGCCGTTTTCTGCCAAGGTTCTCGAAAGTGTCCAGGACCTTGTAGGTGGCAACGGGATAGGCGATTCCCTTCACTTGGATCGTGCCGTGTTCTTCACAGTCGATTTGGTCTCTAACATGGGCGAAGGTTTCGTACGAAATCAGGATATCCCCGGGGGTGGCGGAAGACTCCAGCCGAGACGCCATGTTTACGCCTCCCCCAATGATCGTGTAATCCAACCGATCCTCGCTGCCGAAGTTTCCAACCGTGCAATAATCTGTGTGAATGCCCATCCGGCAACTCAGGGGTTTTTCGATGCCGGAATTGCGCCAAAGTGTCTGGAGCACGCGCATCTTGTCGCGCATCGCTATCGCCATTCGGACGCAAGCCAGCGCGTCTTCCTTGGCGCCCCGCGTCTCCGGATCTCCGAAAAAGATCAGTATGGCGTCGCCGACGTACTTGTCGACCGTCGCGCCATGTGCCAGCGCGATCTGGGACATCTCGGTTAGATAGTGATTGAGAAGCTGGGTCAGCTCCTCTGACTCAAGCCTATCAGTGGTCTCCGTGAAATCCGCGATGTCCGAGAAAAAAACGGTTAGCTTCTTCCGGCTGCTGGTGACCTTTACCTCCTGCTTGCCGCTAAAGATCGACTCGTAGACCTGAGGCGAAAGGTACTTGGCCAACTGGTTCGACAACCGCTCCAAGGCGGTGGTGCGCTCGGCGACTCGCTTCTCGAGGGTGTCGCGCCCCTCGCGCAGTTCCCGCTCGTAGGCTTCCTGCTGGAGCTGCATTTCGTTAAAGGCCGCAATCACCTGTCCCAATTCGTCGGTGCTCTGCCAATCGACTTGCTCCCGGCCCGCGCCGGACCGGACCCTGTTGATCGACGACAGCAACCTTTCCAAAGGTGAACCGATGATGCGCCGTAGAGCGAAAAGCGACGCCGCGACCTCCATGGCCACCGCGAGCAGGGCGATTCCCGCCGCGATAAAAAGGCGCAGCCTGGTCCGCTCCCAGACCGATTGCCGAGTCGCGACGAATTCCAATCGACCGATGGTCTGGGGCCCATCTCCACCGCCATAGACGATGTCGCGCTGCAAGATCATGTGGTCGCCCGAGGTTGTTAGGTCGCCAACTTCGAGCATCAGGGTGCGATCCTCGCCATAGATGCGCGCGGCCACGATTTCCCGATTGGTCACTACGGCTTCGAGGCTGAGTCGAATTTGTTCGCGATCGAGGTCCCAGAGCGGCGTCGCGAGCGCCGCGCTTTGTGTGGCAATCATTCCCGCAAGAGTGTCGTGGAGCTGGTCGAGCGCGTTCTTGTGGGTCATCAACTCGACGGCGCTGAAAACCCCGATGACCGTCAGGAAAATGAGCGGTATCGTGACGCGCAGGAACTTGCCGCGAATGGTTTGCTGACCGGATTTTCGCACCGCGGCGACGCCTCCCCCCACCGGGCGATGATAGAGGATCCAGGCGTCGCGCCGCTGAGCCCTTTAGGCCTAGTCCGCTCGCGGCGACCCGATCCCCCGACCTTGCCAACTATCCCGACCTTGCCAACTATAGTGTAGCTTCCATGGGGGCACCAGTGGCCCGAGGCCGACGGTCACGCGCCGTTTCGCCGCGTGCCCTGTGCCTAATTCGCGCTCGACCTAGATTTATAAACCTTGATGTAGTCTAGGTATTTTCGCTCCCTAACAGCCGATTCCAGGGCGTCGTTGTATTTTCCGACGATATCTTCCCGCACCGTTTTCTTGGAGAAAACTGTATAGATTTGGACCAGATCCAGGAACTCGATCGGAACGAGTTTGACATGGTCGGCCACTTCCATCTCCTCAATAATGTCGACCAAAGCCGTTGACAGCGGCGCATAGACTGCGTCGATGCGGCCGAGCAGCAATTTTTCGACATTGCGTTCAAACAGGCGTTTGCCGGCGATCAAATCATATTTGATTCTGTCGTCACGCAGGGGTTCGGGAATGCGCCCCCCGACCAGAAATCCCACGGTTAGGCCATAAAGGTCGCTTGCCTCGGTAATTCTATCGACCGAATGCCCCTTCTTGAAAGCAAGGGTTTCCGGAATGATCAGGTAGGGGTCCGGGTAGTGCAGATATTCGGTTCTTTCCACCGTCTTGCCCAAAAAAATCATGGCATCCTTTTCGCCATTCCGTAATTGTTGCATCAGTCGAGTCGGGGGTGTGGCCTCCGAATCCCAGGTGACAGGTATTTCCAAATGAGGGGATATGTATTCTTTGAAGTAGCTGATCGCGGCTCCTTTCGGTATCCCGTCCTCGACCGTGACGACGTGAGGCGGCAAATCGAAGTACCCCATTCTAAGTGTTTCTTGGGCTTGGACCGCGCCACTGGCAAGAAGCGGCGCCACCATGGCGATGGCCGCAAGCAGATGACGCGATCCAGTCGAACTCGGGCTCATGGCTCTCTCCCTCTCTGAACGCCGCCGTTTTCGGTGAACCGGCAATGTCGGGGCGGCACCGCGGACGCGGGGGCAAGAACGAGCCCGCAAATCTGCGAGAGCCCGCTCGATGCCGATGGCAAAGTCTATGAGGGATACCAATAGACCCGGGCCCTGTCGATATGCCATTCTGGTTTCTTCGGCGAGATGTTTAGCTTCAGTGCTCGCTACGCTCCTTGCCGCCACGCTCGCCAAAGTGTTGGCGGCGGCTCTTAAATGGGAAGGAAATCGCGATGCGCATGATGTTGAGGTGGACGGTTCCGGTCGAGCGAGGCAACCAAGCGATCAAGGATGGCACCCTCGCGCAGACGATTCAGGCGCTGTTGGAGGAACTCCAACCCGAGGCGGCATATTTCTGGCCCGAGAATGGTGAACGCGCCGGGATGATGGTCTTCGACATGGCCGATCCGACGCAGATTCCCCAGATCGCCGAACCCCTGTTCATGAATGTCGATGCGGCCGTCGAGTTCCTGCCGGTCATGAACGCGGACGATCTCAAACAGGCCCTCGAAAAAGTAGCCGCCAAGCGGTAGCCCGGGCCAGATGGCCGGGCGAAATCGGCGAGAATTGCCAAGAACCGGGGTCAGTGCATCGCGCTGTTTATGACCGCGTGCCATAATATCTGGCTCGATCGATCCCCAATCCAGGCCCGAACTGTTCTTCATGCACCGGCTTGATCTTCGGCCGGTCCATAACCGTTTCGACCATTCGCAGTATTTTCGGATAATCGCGCCGCATACCGTCGTAATCGCCCCACCACTGGACAAGCATCCAGACGTAAATATCCAGTATGCCGAATCGGTCGCCAAGGAAATAAGGGCCGGCGCCTATCGCGTCCTCGAAAATGTCATAATGATGCCTAACAATGACCGTCGCCGCATCGACGACCTCTTGCACGGATGAGGAGTCGGTCGTGTAGCGTTCGGGTCGCGCGCGACGGTATTCCGCCACATAGTTATTCATGGCAAGAAACGAAAGCCATCGGTTGATCTGGGCACGCTCCACCGTTCCACTGCGAGGTGCGAGGTCCGCCTCGGGATGCGTGTCCGCAAGATGCATCAAGATTGCGGTGTTTTCCGTCAGAATCGATCCGTCGGGCAACTCCAGCGATGGCACCTGCTGGCGCGGATTGATGCGCGCATATTCGTCCGTGAACTGTGCGCCAGACCGAAAATCGATCTCTACAAGTTCAAAGGAAACCTCAAGTTCGGCCAACGCCGCTCGGACCGAGGTTCCTCCGGTCTGGTTCCAGTCGTATAGTTTGTACACTGACGCGCACTTCCCGGATTCGTTCACGCAAAAGCGTCGGGCATGGAGGCCTTTTTCTTGGCGATGAATTCCTGCATCGCCTCGTCGATGCCCGGATCGATGGACGGAGCTTCGTAGTCGGCGAGCATCTTCTTCCAGATCGCATTCGCGCGTTGGGCGGTGTCAAGACTGCCCTCGGCCGCCCACTGCTCGAAGGAATTGTTGTCGGAGATGGTCGAGCGGTAGAAGGCGGTCTCGAAGTTGGCCTGAGTGTGGGCGCAGCCGAGGAAGTGCTGGCCCGGGCCGACCTCGCGGATGGCGTCGAGCGCCTGGCCGTTCTCCGAGAGATCGTAGCCGCCGCAGAGCACCTGAAGATTGCCGAGCTGGTCGGCGTCCATGACGAACTTCTCGTAGGACGACACCAGCCCGCCTTCGAGCCAACCGGCGCCGTGGAGCACGAAGTTGACCCCGCCCAGGACCGCCGGCAACAGGCTCTGGACGCTCTCGTAGGCAGCCTGAGCGTCGGGCGCCTTGGCGGCGCAGAGCGCCCCCCCGGAGCGGAACGGCAGCCCGAGCCGGCGCGCCAACTGGGCGGCGGCGAACATCACCAGATTAGGTTCCGGCGAGCCGAACGTCGGTGCGCCCGACTGCATCGAAAGCGCGCTGGAGAACAGGCCGAACACGATCGGCGCGCCGGGACGGACGAGCTGGGTGAAGGCAAGCCCGGCCAGCGCCTCGGCCAGCGCCTGGGCCAGCGTGCCCGCGACCGAGACCGGCGCCATGGCGCCGGACATGATGAACGGGGTGACGATCACCGCCTGATTGGCGCGCGCGTAGGCCTTGAGCGCGCCCAGCATGGTGGCGTCGAAGGTCATCGGCGAATTGACGTTGATCAGGTTGATCAGCACCGTGTTGGCGTCGACGAATTCCTCACCGAAGGCGATCTTGGCCAGGGCCACCGAATCCTCGGCGCGCTCGGGTGCGGTCACCGAACCCATGCAGGGTTTATCGGAATAGCGCAGGTGGCTGTAGACCATGTCCAGGTGGCGCTTGTTGACCGGCACATCGACCGGCTCGCAGACCGTACCGCCGGAGTGGTGCAGGGCTGGGGTCATGTAGGCCAGCTTGACGAAATTCTGGAAGTCCTCGATCGTCGCGTAGCGGCGCCCCCCCTCCAGGTCGCGCACGAAGGGCGGGCCATAGACCGGCGCGAAGACCGTGTTATTGCCCCCGATCCGGACGTTGCGTTCCGGATTTCGCGCGTGCTGGGTGAACTCGGCCGGCGCGGTCTTTATCAACTTTCGGCATAAACCACGCGGAAAGCGCACCCGCTCGCCCGCGACATCGGCGCCGGCGTCCTTCCAAATCTCCAGCGCCTCCGGATCGTCGCGGAACTCGATGCCGATCTCTTGAAGAATGGTGTCCGCGTTGCGCTCGATCAGCGCCAAGCCCTCTTCGCCGAGGGCTTCGTAGGTCGGGATCTTGCGGGTGATGTAGGGCAGTTGAACGATGCCACCGCCCTGGCGCGCGGCCCGGCGCGCTTGGGCGCCGCCGCCTGCCCGGCGCCCGCGCCGTGCGCGCGCACCCGCGCCCCCTGCCATCTCGCTCATGTCCTCGCTCCTCCCGCTGCGGCTGGCGGCCAGTATCGGTCCGGCGCGCCCGGCCACTCTGTCGTTTCCGCGACCGGGAACGGCGGAAAAACGGCGTGACCTGGCAGCCTAGGATGGACCCGCGGGACGCTTCTTTCAAGCCGCGCGTCGGCCAGACAATCATGTCGGAATTGCGCGCGCCCGTGTCGCAAACTGTTCGGCGGCGCGCTATGCTATCGGCCAAGGTGCGCGGCGGCCCGGGACGGGGAACCGGCAGCCGGAACCGGGCGCCGGATTTGGCAAGGGAGGCAGGGGATGAAAACGCAGGCACGGGTGGTGGTGATCGGCGGCGGCGTTGTTGGCGTCGGCACGCTCTATCACCTCGCCAAGAAGGGCTGGACCGACGTGGTGCTGTGCGAGCGCACCGAGCTCACCGCGGGCTCGACCTGGCACGCCGCCGGCCTGCTGCCGCTGTTCAACATGAGTTACAGCGTCGGTCAGATCCACAAGTACTCGGTCGAGTTCTACAAGACCCTGGAACAGGAGACCGGCCAGCCGGTCGGCTTCGCGGTCGTCGGCAACCTGCGCCTGGCCACCAACCGCGACCGCATGGACGAGTACCGCCACTACGCCGGCACCGCGCGCACCATCGGCATCGACGTCGAGTTCCTGACCCCGTCCGAAATCAAGGACATGGTGCCGTTCTGCAATACCGAGAACCTTATCGGCGGCATCCTGCATCCCGACGACGGCTACATCCAGCCCGCCGACGTGACCATGGCCATGGCCAAGGGCGCGCGCGATCGGGGCGCGGAAATTTATCAACACACTCCGGTCACCGGCATCGAGCAGAAGCCCAATGGCGAGTGGCTGGTCAAGACCGAAAAAGGCGACATCACCTGCGAGCACGTGGTCTCGGCGACCGGCAACTACGCACGCGAGACCGGGCGCATGGTCGGGCTCGATATCCCCTCGATCCCGGTCCAGCACCAGTTCATCGTCACCGAGGCACACCCGCTTCTGGAACAGCGCAAGAAAGACGGCCTGCGCGAAATGCCGGTGCTGCGCGAATCCGACGCCTCCTACTACCTGCGCGAGGAACGCCAGGGCCTGCTGCTCGGTCCCTACGAGAAGGGCGCGCCGGCCTGCTTCGTCGACGGCGTGCCGCCGACCTTCGAGAAGGATCTGTTCCCGGGCGAACTCGACCGCCTCGAGCCGCACATCGAGGCGGCGATCGCGCGGGTACCGATTTTCGGCGAGGCCGGGGTCAAGGAGGTCATTAACGGCCCGATCGCCTATACCCCCGACGGCAGCCCGCTGGTCGGGCCGGCCTGGGGGCTCAAGAATTTCTGGATCAACGAGGGCCACTCCTTTGGCGTAACGGCGGCCGGCGGCGCCGGCTGGCAGTTAGCCGAGTGGATCGTCGAGGGCCAACCGACCATCGACATGCTCGGCGTCGACCCGCGCCGCTTTGGCGACTACGCCTCCAAGGCCTATCTCAAGACCAAAAACGAGGAGGCCTACGAGAACGTCTTCATCATCCACTACCACGACGAGGAACGTACCGCCGCCCGGCCGCTCAAGACCGCGCCCTGCTACGACCGCATGAAGGCGCTGGGCGCGGTGTTCGGGCATAAGTTCGGCTGGGAGCGGCCCAACTGGTTCGCGCCCGAGGGCGTGCCGCAGGAAGATCATTGGTCATTCCGCCGCTCGCGCTATCACGAACACGTCGGCAACGAATGCCGGAACGTGCACGAGAACGTCGGCCTGCTGGACATGACCGCGTTCTCCAAGTTCTTGGTCACCGGCCCGGGCGCGGAGGCTTATCTCGACAATTTGGTCGCCAACCGCGTCCCCAAAAAGATCGGCCGTGTGAACCTGTGCCACGCGCTGAACAAGTTCGGCGGCGTACGTTCCGAATTCACCGTCATGCGCGACGGACCGGAGGCCTTCTACCTGGTCTCGGCCGGCGCCCAGGAGCGCTTCGACTGGGACTACCTGTGCAAGATGGCGCCCGGCGACGGCAGCGTGCGGCTCGACAAGATTACCACCCAGGTCGGCGTGCTGGTGGTCGCGGGGCCCAAGTCGCGCGAGCTCCTGTCCCGGGTCACCGACGCCGATTTGTCGAACCAGGCCTTCCCCTGGCTGACCGGCAAGTTCGCCGACGTCGGCCTGGCGCCGTGCCGTTTGGTGCGGGTCAACTTCGTCGGCGAGTTGGGCTGGGAGATCCACCATCCGCTGGAGATGCAGAACCACATCTTCGATGCGCTGATGGCGGCCGGCGAGGGTCTGGCGTTCAAACCCTTCGGCATCCGCGCCATGGACGCGCTCCGGATCGAGAAGTCCTACCGGCTGGTCGGCACCGAACTTTCCATCGAATACGCCGCCTTCGAGTCCGGCCTGCAGCGATTCGTCCATCCCAACAAAGGCGACTTCGTCGGCCGCGATGCCCTGGTCGCCTGGCAGCAGCGCGGCTTCGCCAACCACTTCGTGACCCTGGAAGTAGGCGAGATCACCGATGCCGATGCGATCGGTAACGAGCCCTTGTTCAAAAACGGCGAGATGGTCGGCCGCGCCACCGCCGGCGGCTACGGTTGGCGGGTCGGCAAGAGCCTGGCGCTCGGCTTCGTCACGCCCGAGCTGGCGGCGGAGGGCACGGAGTTGGAGATCGACGTGATCGGCCAGATGAAGCCGGCCCGGATCGTCGCCGAAAGCCCGTATGACCCGGAGAACACTGCGTTGAGGAGTTAAAAAAAAGAACGACGGCCCGGGCGACTGTTACCACCCGGGCCGCGGATATGAATTGGTTGCTGTCCTATTGCACCATCGCCTGCTGTGCCGCCCGCTCTTGGGTTTTGAGTTCCTGATAGGTGCGCTTGACGTTCCAGAGGTGGAAGCCCTGCATGACCGGCCGCACCCCGGCGAGGGGCGAATCCGCGGGCGGCAGGTAGATCTCCTCCAGCGGCAAGTCGGCCAAGGTTTGCTCCAGCGTCTTGCCGGCGCCGACGGCCCGCCGCACCGAGTTTATCTGCCCGCTCAGATAGTCGAAGTAGTGGCCCAGGGTCTCCCCGGGGGTCGTAAGAATATGGCCCCCGACGATGGTCTCGATGTCCAGGCGCGCCGCCACGCGGGCGACGGTTTCCAGGTAGGCCTGCGTGTTGCCCTCGATGGCCCAGGGGATCGAGCCCGCACCCAGGATCAGGTTACCGGTCCAGGCGGCCTTGGCTTCCGGCACGTAAACCACCGTGTCGCCGGCCGTGTTGCCCGGGCCGAAGTGGTGCAGCTCGACCACCCGGCCGCCTAGGTCGAGGCTCAGGGACTGCTCGAAGGTTACGTCCGGCAGGCGCAGCCGAACGCCGTCGAAGACCGCCGCGTTGCCGTTCACGGCCGGCAGCAGCAGCGCTTTTTCCTGCTCGAAATCACGCATGGCCGCGGCCGTCTCCCGCTGCGCCACGATCTTGGTCTCGGCCGGGAAGGCGTAGTTCCCGAAGGTGTGGTCGCCGTGGTAATTGGTGTTGACCAGATAGAGGATCGGCTTGTCGGTCACTGCGCGCACCGCGGCCTGAATCTGCCGGGCCATGGTCCCGTTGATGTGGGCGTCGACCACCAGCACGCCGTTCTCGCCGACGATGAAGCCACTGTTGTCGACCGGCGGCCGAGTCGAAAGCAGCGCGTAAACCCCCGGCGCGAGCTCATGGGTCTGAAGCTGCACCCCGGTCGGGTCGAGCGGCGGCGGCAGCCAACCCGCGGGCGGTTCGAAGCTACCGAAGGAGGTCTGCTGCGCGGCGGCCGGCCCGGCCAGGCCAAACGCGACGGCGGCCGCCAGGACGAGCCCACCAATCTTGGGGAGGTTGGCGAGCCTGGGTACTTTGGCGAACCTGGGTACGCTGGTGAGCGCGGGTACAATTGCGAGCCCGGCGATTCCGGAGGCGAGCCTGGAGGTACCGGAGAACCTCGGAATTCCGGCGCGTGTGTCGTAACGGGTCATGATGTCTTCCTTTCGGGGGTTGGGTTGATGTCTATAAGTGCATATACACTCTTTTGGGCAAAAAAATATCTACCCCTTCTGAACCAAATCGACCGTGTCCCGGAGGTCGCCGATCAGGCGCCCCCAGCGTGCGCGGCCCAGACTACCAGTCATCCGCGCTTGGGCCTCCCGCCAGTACGGCAGGGCCCGGGCCAGGGCCGCCCGTCCCTGGGCCGTGATCGCGATCGGGCGCCGGCGCCGGTCCGCGCCCGCGACGCTTTCCAGGAGTCCCCGATCCAGCAGCGGCTTGAGGTTTCGGGTCAGCGTCGTGCGGTCCATGACCAGCTGCTCGGCCAGTTCCCCGATGCCGAGGGTCCCGGCCCGTTCGGCCGCGATCAGGAGCGGCAACTGGGTCGCCCGGAGTCCGCTGGGCTTGAGCGCCTGGTCGTACATCTGGGTCACCGCGCGCGCCGCCTTGCGCAAGGCGAAACAGCTGCAGTTGGTGGGTTCCGTGGCATCCATGGC
>Ga0255057_10001967_pt1 | contig 11251 bp, 7 predicted proteins | sample Cases_109_6_MG_FD_189022 | JGI IMG/M metagenome (GOLD analysis project Ga0255057, IMG submission 189022) | Seawater microbial communities from Amundsen Gulf, Northwest Territories, Canada - Cases_109_6 | ecosystem: Environmental > Aquatic > Marine > Gulf | place: Canada: Northwest Territories... | reverse complement strand
ATTCCTATTTTACCTGCAGTAAGACTTGCCGTAGAAGCACTTACAGAAATGGATATGCACCGCAAAGTTCAACTTATAGTGTCAGGTGGTATACGAAGTGGCGCAGATGTTGCCAAAGCATTAGCATTAGGAGCCGATGCTGTATCAATTGGAGTAGCTGCTTTAATAGCATTGGGTGATAACAGCCCTGAATTTGAAGAAGAATATCGTAAACTTGGAACTTCTGCGGGCTACTATGATGATTACCAAGATGGTAAAGACCCTGCTGGAATTAGCACGCAAAATGAAAATCTGGCTCAACGCTTTGATCCAATAAAAGGTGGGCACAAACTCGCAAACTATTTACGAGTATTAACCTTAGAGACACAAACACTTGCACGCGCATGCGGCAAAAGCCATGTTCACAATTTGGAACCAGAAGATATGGTTGCCTTAACACTAGAAGCCGCGGCTATGGCCAAAGTACCCCTTGCCGGCACAAATTGGATTCCAGGTGTTAATAAATTGTGAGATAGTAAAACACTTCATGTAAGTAAAATAATATATTTTATATGCAAAGTAGCTCTAAGATAGTTAGAGTTGTATATATTAAGAAAAAAATAACGGAGATTCATCATGGCAAAAGATTTAGCTCAAATTGCAAAAACAAAAGGCATCAAATATTTTCTTATAAGCTTTGTAGATCTTTTTGGTGTTCTGCGAGCAAAACTTGTACCTGCCCGCGCAATAAAAGGCATGCAAAAAGACGGCGCGGGTTTTGCCGGCTTTGCAGCGTGGCTGGACATGACGCCTGCAGATGGAGATATGTTTGGAGTACCCGATCCGGATAGCTTAATTCAATTACCCTGGAATCCTGAAATTGGTTGGTTGGCATCAGACCTTTGGATGAATGGCAAAGAAGTTGAAGCGTCACCACGAGTGGCACTTAAAAGGCAAATAGCCAAAGCAGAAAAAAAAGGTTACCGCGTTAAAACTGGCGTTGAGTGTGAATATTTTTTAGTAAATCAAGAAGGAACCGAATTATCTGATCCTTACGATACACAATCTAAACCTTGTTATGATCAACAAGCTTTGATGCGTCGCTACCCTGTGGTAAAAGAAATCTGTGATTGCATGCTGACACTGGGTTGGGGTCCTTATCAAAATGATCATGAAGATGCCAATGGTCAGTTTGAAATGAATTGGGACTATAACGATGTGTTACTCACAGCGGACCGTCATGTATTTTTTAAATACATGACAAAAACCATCGCAGAAAATCATGGTATGCGCGCAACCTTTATGCCCAAGCCATTTTCAAATCTAACTGGAAACGGATGCCATTCACATATTTCTATCTGGGATAGAACTGGCAAGAAAAATCTATTTCTAAGTAAAACCGATGAGCTTGGATTATCAAAACTAGCCTATCAGTTTCTTGGAGGCATCATGCAACATGCTGTTTCCATGTGTGCCATATTTAATCCAACGGTAAATAGTTACAAAAGAATCGATGCACCACGAACCACTTCAGGTTCAACCTGGTCACCAACAGCGGTTACTTATTCTGGCAATAATCGCACTCATATGATTCGTGTACCAGATGATGGCCGATTCGAATTACGTTTATTAGATGGAGCCACCAATCCATATCTAGCTCAAGCAGCTATAATTGCATCAGGCCTTGATGGGATTAATAACAAACGTGATCCAGGCGACCCAAGTTTTGTTAATATGTATGAAGAAGGTGAGAAAGTGCGTTCAGCAAAACTACTGCCTTCTACCCTTTTAGATGCGCTTCGTTTACTTGAGAAAAATAAAACACTTAGAGCAGAACTTGGTGAAGAAGTTGTCGATTCTTATATCAAATTAAAAATGATGGAATGGCGCGATTACACAAGTCATCTTAGTAATTGGGAAAGACAAACTACACTTGACTGCTAAAAGATAACGATAAAAATGTACTTTACAAGGATTTTTATAGTAAAGCCTATCTTAGTACAGTTGTGTACCAATTAAGAGATTTGTAATTAAAGATGCCTTTTGGGCTATTAAAATATGGCTTTAGTAAAGCCCATCCTTCAGAGCGACATTTCAAGAAACCTGTCTCGCTTAAGCCTAGCTATGACATTGTAATTGTCGGTGGTGGTGGCCATGGTCTTGCCACTGCATATTATCTTGCAAAGTATTGGGGTATCACCAATGTCGCGGTCATAGAAAAAAGTTATCTTGCTAGTGGCAATACCGCCCGTAATACGGCAATTATTCGATCTAACTATTTAACACCTGAGGGTGTTCGCTTTTACGATGAATCAGTAAAACTGTTTCAAGATTTAAGTAATGAGCTTGACTACAACATTCTTTACTCAGAGAGAGGGCATCTAACCTTAGCACATACAGATGCAGCAATACGCACTTCACGTTGGCGCGCAGAAGTAAATAAGCACCTTGGTGTTAACTCTGAAGTAGTTTATCCAGATGAACTTGCAAAATTATGTCCACATTTAAATTTAAGTCAGGATGTACGTTTCCCAATTATGGGCGCGTTGTACCACCCTCCCGGGGCCATTGCTAGACATGATGCTGTAGCGTGGGGTTACGCACGTGGTGCTTCTGATTGTGGCGTAGAAATTCACACGCATACAGAAGTTACTGGTTTTAATTTTGAAAATAATCGTGTAGTTGGCGTAAAAACTAATCGTGGCGATATTCGCTGTGGTAAAGTTTTACAAGCTGTAGCTGGATTAAGTTCAGATGTTGCAAAGCTTGCAGGGTTTAAGCTGCCAATAAAATCAATCCCTTTGCAAGCTTGTGTTACAGAACCCGTAAAACCTTTCTTAAATATAATAGTTGTTTCAGGGTCGTTACACGTTTATGTTTCACAATCTTCGCGTGGCGAACTCGTTATGGGTGCATCAAGTGATTCATACCCACTCTATTCAACTCGCTCAACTTTAGAATTTAAAGAAGAGCTGATGACGCATCTGCTAGAGCTTTTCCCATTTGCTGGAAAATTAAAAATATTGCGACAATGGGCTGGCATTACTGACATGACCCCTGATTTCAGCCCAATTATGGGATTCACCCCGATACAGAACTACTATATTGATGCTGGGTGGGGCACGTGGGGATTTAAAGCTACACCTGTATGCGGAAAGCGCATGGCTGAAACTTTAGCTACAGAAAAACTACCCGACTTACTTAAACCGTTTGAATTAGAACGCTTCTATCGTTTTGAACAAGTAGGCGAACGTGGAGCTGCTTCTGTTGGTCATTAATAATTTATAGATATGTAACGATGAAATTAATATCTTGCCCTTTAAATGGTTTACGCAACATCTCAGAATTTATATGCGGTGGCGAAGTTAAAGCCATGCCTGATCCAATTTCTGGTAGCGATCATGATTGGGCTGAATATTTATTTATGGAAAATAATACCAAAGGGCTTGTACGTGAATGGTGGATGCATGTGCCTACATCCTATTGGTTTATTGTAGAACGCAATACCGAGACGGAAGAAATCATCACAACTTATCCTGCTAGTAAACTATTTAAACAGCAAAAAGAGATTCGAGAAACGTAATAGTCGAACTAACTAGCAATATTTATATGCGTTTACTCGAACCAAAAGGCTTATATCTTGATCGTAGCAAAACGATCTCTTTTACGTTTGATGGTAAAACGTATAAAGGATTCCAAGGAGATTCAATAGCTAGTGCATTAGCAGCAAACAATACACTATTGCTTTCTCGCTCGTTTAAATACCATCGACCTCGTGGGATATTAAGCATGGCGGGCCGTGATGCAAATGCTTTGGTGCAAGTAAATGATGAGCCCAGTGTGCGAGCTGATACAGCCCCAATTTCACAAGGATTAAAAGTACAAGCACAAAATGTATTTGGAAGTCTAAAAAATGACAGGGGAAGATTTGTAGAGTTATTTGGTAGATTTTTACCCGTAGGGTTTTATTACAAAGCTTTTTATAAACCAAAAGGTGTTTGGAAATACTGGGATACTGTTATTCGTAACTTTGCTGGGCTTGGTAAAGTAGATGTAAATGCTAAACCTTATATAAGCGATAAAGCTTATCTATTTTGCGATGTTGCAGTTATAGGCGCAGGACCCGCAGGGTTAACAGCAGCTTTGCAAGCAGCAAATGCCGGTGCTGAAGTAATATTAGTTGATGAAAATCCCTTTTTAGGTGGCTCATTAAATTATGTAAGGTTTGATGTAGACACAAGTCGAGCAAACTCTTTACGAGAACAACTTATTACAGCAGTTTCCAATCATTCTCTTATTACCGTATACACTAATTCTCAGTGCACAGGTTGGTTTGCAGATAATTGGCTTGCCATTATGTGCAAACATCGCATGCTAAAAATACGTGCGAATACAGTGCTTGCTGCCATGGGTTCAATCGAACAACCCGCAGTGTTTCGAAACAATGATTTACCAGGTGTAATGTTAGGTTCCGCTGCTCAACGTTTAATACATTTATACGGAGTAGCACCAGGCACACGGGCAGTAGTTCTTACAGGGAATAATGATGGTTATGGAGTAGCATTGGATTTAATGGAAAACGGCATCCATGTGCAAGCTGTTATTGATATGCGAACGAGGCCAAGCTCCTCCTCACTTGCTACCGCTTTAAAAAATAGTAATGTGCAAATTCTCCATGGATCTACCATTTATGAAGCAGTGCCTGGAGCAGGGAAACGCAGCATCACGCATGCGATCGTTGATCAAATTTCTACAGACGGAAAAGTAAGAGGTAACCCTGTAACATTTGATTGTGATGTAATTTGCATGTGTGCTGGCTATACACCTGCTGCACAAATACTTTGCCACTCCGGAGGACAACTTGAATATGATGAAACTGACGCTAGTCTAAAAGTAAAACAGTTGCCCATTCATGGAAAATCTGTAATTACAGGTTCTTTGAACTCGGTGTTTGAACTTGAGGCAACCTTAGCCGATGGTAAACATGCAGGCTGGAGAGCTGCTACAAGTGCTGGATTTTCTAGTGAAGAACCACCCAAATTGACTGAAGATAGTAGTGCTAGCCAACAAAACTACCCTTGGCCAATATTCCCACACCCACAAGGTAAAGAGTTCATCGATTATGATGAAGATCTGCAAATTAAAGACATTATAAATGCCGTTAAAGATGGTTATGACGATTTAGAATTAGTAAAACGTTACTCAACTGTCGTGATGGGACCATCGCAAGGAAGATTTTCTGCACTTAACAATATGCGTTTAGTTACTACGCAAGCTAAACGTCCACTAAATGGCATAACTCTTACAACACAAAGACCACCATTCTCACCAGAATACGTTCAACACCTTGCAGGCAAGGGTTTTCAACCCGTTAAACATACAGCGATGCATCATCGTCACTTAGAATGCAATGCACAAATGATGCCTGCTGGTTTATGGTTACGCCCGGCATACTATGGTGATCCAGAGAATAAAGCGGACTGCATAGAAAAAGAAAATTTAGCGGTAAGAAATAACGTAGGCATAATAGATGTTTCAACCTTAGGTAAATTAGAAATTCGAGGGCCAGATGCCGCAGAGTTTTTAAACCGAATGTATACCTTCGCCTATACTAAGCAACCCAACCATCGTTCACGCTATGTATTAATGACGGATTCAACTGGCGCGATAATTGATGATGGCGTTGCCTGTCGCATGGATGAACAACAATTTTACGTTACAGCAACTACTGGTGGTGTAGACGGCGTTTATCGCAACATGTTGCGTTGGAATTCTGAGTGGAATTTAAATATTGATATTGCCAATGTTACTGCAGCTTATGCTGCAGTAAATTTGGCGGGACCAAATTCACGAGATGTCTTAAATCACTTAACGAATGATATCGAATTGAGTGCACAACAGTTCCCATACATGGAAGTTCGCACTGGGCATGTCGCCAATATCCCAGCTCGTTTACTTCGCGTTGGGTTTGTCGGTGAATTAGGTTATGAAATACATGTTCCTGCCAGTCAAGGCGAAGCACTATGGGATGCACTTATGCAAGCAGGTGAAAATTACGAGATTTGTCCATTTGGAGTAGAAGCACAACGATTATTACGACTTGAAAAAGGTCATATAATAGTTGGTCAAGATACTGATGGTTTAACTATTCCCCAAGAAGCCAACATGGAATGGGCCATAGCTAAGAAAAAAATATTTTTCCATGGTAAACGTGCAATTGATGTTATAAATAAGCGCCCACTTAACCGTCAGTTAGTTGGATTTACCTTGTCACCGAACTCACCAATGCCACAAGAGTGTAATTTAGTATTAAAGAACAATGAAATAACAGGTCGGGTTACCTCTGTTTCGTACTCTCCTAGCCTTAATAAAATTATTGGTTTGGCATTTGTATCGCCAGACAAATCAGAAGATGGTTCTAAAATTGATATAAAGCTTACTAATACTGGAATTATAACTGCAACCGTATGTTCTATACCTTTTTATGATCCTGAAAATAAACGCCAAGACATGTAACTATGAGCAACACCGATATAACGCCAGATAAGCTTGAACGACGTAGTTTTCTATACCGAAAATTTGACAAATCAAAAGTTACTTGGTCAATAATAAACAACTATGCAACAGTTTCTTCAATCATTGATCTAGATAAGGAAACTAATTGCGCGAAACATTTAGCACTAAGCGATTTAAGTTATTTACAACGCATAGGTTTCAAGGGAGAAGGCGCATGCGAATGGTTAGAAAAACAGAACATCCAAATTCCAATAAGTGCAAATGATTCACTACAGGACACAAACGGTTGTTTAATTGCAAGATTAGGAATCAACGATATATTGATATTAGATAATATAAAACGCGAAACTAACGTGCCAAACACTCTAGAAAAGTTATGGCATCAAGATTATTCTCAATCTAATAAACCTTGTGGATTTATTATGCCGCGACAAGAAAGTCATGCATGCTTTTCCATATCAGGTAATCACGCTCCCGAAATGTTTGCAAAATTGTGTGCCATTGATCTACGTACTGAAAAATTTAATAATAAAAGGGTTACACAAACCTCTCTCGCACGCCTAGGGGCAACTATTATTCGTAATGACCTCAACACACTGATCAATTATCTAGTATTGGTGGAAAGTGCTTCTGCAGAGTATTGTTGGGATTGTTTGTTAGATGCCATGCAAGAGTTTAAAGGTCAAATAATAGGAACCTCTGTATTGTCAGTATTAGCTTCATAAACCTATAAGCCTTGAATATATTCAAGCTGCGACAATCTATTTATAGTAGTCTATACCATACAAATAACCATTCTTTTTGTAGGCATGCATCCATACACTTTATGAACTAATATTTTGTTGTTCATAAACTTGCCTAGCAAATATTAACCATGGCTATAGATCGTCGAAACCTTCTGAAAGCATCCTGTGCAGCAACATCACTGCTTGCAGTGTCGTCTATTTCTAAATTATCTAGAGCACGATCACTTTCACCTTGGATCACTAAACGCGGCACTATAAAAATTGGTTTGTTATGGTCTTTGAGCGGTCATCTTAGCGTCATTGAAAAACCTTCCAGAGATGTTGGAATTTACTGGATTGATAAAGTTAATAAAAATGGTGGAATTGCTGGTTTTCAAATTGAACCCATCGTTATCGATGCTCAATCGGATATGAAAGCCTATCGAGAAGGCATTCAAGACTTAATGTTAAGAGAAAATGTTTTAGCAACATTTGGAGGATACACTTCAGCAAGCCGGCGTGCCGTGATGCCATTAGTTACGCTGAATAACGGTTTGTTTTATTACCCAACTTGCTATGAAGGTAGAGAGTGTTGGCAACATATTATTTGCACCGGGCCTATTGCAAACCAACATTCGTACGATTTAATTCCATACATGGTTAAAAATTATGGTCCCAGAGCATATTTTATCGGCTCCAACTATGTCTGGCCAAAAGAATCAAATCGCAACGCGGAACGCTGGCTTGGAAATGCTGATGGCAAGTTGGTTGGAGAATCATACATACCGCTAGGTCTAGGTAATTTTGATCCAATATTTAAAAAAGTAAAAAAAGTACAACCTGATTGGATTTTTTCTACTGTAGTTGGCGATTCAGACATATATTTTCGTAAGGAATATCTTAAAGCAGGCTTCAGTCCTGATAAATTACCTACAGCCTCATTAACCACATCAGAAATGGAAGTAAAACTAATGGGGTCAGAATTTGGTGAAGGCCATATACTTTCAGCACCCTATTTTCAAAGCCTTGATAACGAAACTAATAAGAAATTTGTAGAGCAATTCTTAGGAAGTCCATATGGAGAAAGTGGTGTCACACACTACAATATGGAAGAAACCTATTTAACTTTTCTTTATTTTAAAAAAGCCTTCGAGCAACTTGTAAAAGCAGAAGGCGAATCTGCAATCAACCCAATTAAAATACGGCAATACTCTGCAGGACTAGAGTTAACTGATCTAGAATCTCCCGAAGGCGCTGTACACATAGACCCACAAAACTTTAATAGTTGGCTTACTCCTAAAATTGGAGGGTTTGATGCCAATGGGCAAATAAAACTGTTATCGCAACAAGATCAAGCCATACCGCCAAATCCATACATACTCTATCCTCAGCGAGGAGAGTGTACGACAATCGGTTTACACTTACCCAATGGTAAAGTGGTCAAAGCTGCTTCCTAAAGTTTCTAATTTTTTCCATAAAAAGATAAGAAGTCATTTATTAATAAGATTGAAATATGAAGCGTAAATTTAAAAATATTATAAATAGAATGTCAGTTGGACAAAAAATTCTATCAATAATATTTCTTGAGATTATTTCATACTCAGTAGTGACCACTATTGCCCTCTCGCAAATTAGTTCCGTAGGCAATGTAGTTAAACAAATGTCGGATCTTTATTTACCATTATTTAATTCATCTGAATCGATACGGCATGAAATTCAAGATAGCAGGCTAAATTTAAAAGACATTATCTTTGTCGGCGATCGGGTGGTATATGATAAGGAAGCAGAAGAAGCCTATATTGCAGCACACAGCCGTTACCAAGAAGATTACAGTAGCATCATTGATGAAATCGATTGGGCTGATAAACTCATCACAAAAGCTGCATCTCAAGAAAATGCACAAGATAATTTAATTGAAGAATATAGCGAAAATTTACTGCGCCAACTATCCAGCTTAAGACAAGCAAGTCGCATTCAGAATATTCGAGCCGAAAAAGTATTTCGTCATGTAGAAGACGGCTCATTCTTAATGGGAATGGAAATGGTTTCCGATGTCGAAGCGAGCGAGAAAACAGTTATCACTGAGTTAGATACGCTAGTTAATGAACTAAGCAATCTCAACGATGCAGCAGTAGAATACGCAAGTCGCGTAGAAAACGCTGCATCAAGCTTGACGATATTTGCCTCAATCATCACCATCTGCATTGTTATTACAATTTTTTACTATGTAGTAAAAAAGAATATATCTAATCCTCTGCATACATTGACTGACACCATTAATTCAATCAGTGCTCTACATGATATTGAAGATTCAGCAATGGAAAAAAAATTAATGTCTCGAGGTGACGAACTTGGAATGGTAAGCCGGAGTTTCAATAAACTTAAACATGACTTAAGTAGACAAGACAAAAATTTGCGTGCCGCGAAAGATGAAGCTGAGAAAGCCAATAGAGCTAAATCACAATTTCTAGCAGCAGCAAGTCATGATTTACGCCAACCACTACATGCAATGCAAATGTATATCACAGCGCTACAACAAAAAGTTAAAGACAAAGATACACTTAAAATTGTTTCAGACATCGACGCTGTTTCGATTTCAACTGGACGATTACTAAATGCAATCCTCGATGTATCCCAACTAGAAGCCGGAGCAGTACAACCTCAAATCGAAGACTTTCCAATACAGGAGATATTACATAGAGTTGCGCGTGGCTTTAAACCGATGTCGTCTCGTAAAGGAATTGCGTTACACATCGTGCCATCAAGCGCATATGTGCGAAGCGACCCGATCTTATTAGAGCAAATCATTGGTAATTTTATAGCTAATGCGATTCGTTATACGGAAACAGGCCGCGTGTTATTAGGATGTCGGCACAGAGCTGGAAAACTTTCTATAGAGATTTTAGATACAGGACCTGGAATCCCAACACATCAAAGAGATGCTATTTTCGATGATTTTCATCAACTGGATAATAAAGAACGCGACCGCGGCAAAGGTCTTGGATTAGGATTGGCCATTGTGCGAAGACTTTCAATATGCTTGAACCACCAAATAGAACATTCCTCTAAAGTTAATCAAGGTTCGCGTTTTGCGGTGATTGTAGAACTAGTTGATAAACCTGCAAATATTAGCCAGTCAAGAGGCTTCAAAACCAGCATGCTTGATTTAACCAACACATCAGTATTATTGATCGAAGACGATGTAATGGTATTGGATGCAACTCAACAACTTCTTGAATCTTGGGGGTGTAATGTTATTTGTTCTAAATCTGCACAAGAAGCTGAGCACTTAATGTTTGATCCACATAATATTCCAGACATTATCATTGCAGACTATCGCTTACCAGGAAATATTAATGGCCTACAAGCTATATGTAATGTTACAGCGAAGCTTGGCTATCCTGTACCAGCATTTATCATTACTGGCGAAGCCGATACGAGTGAAGTACGTAAAATTGCAGATCACGGTTACCGGGTTTTATCAAAACCAGTCCATCCTTCAAAGTTAAGAGCATTAATTTCTCATTTGATTCAAGAAACTAACGAAGCCTCTCTAAATAGAGACCAACTTAAGCTCTCTGTATCATAAAAAAGTTAGAATCGGTTTTATAAGTATCCGCGTTGCACTTATAGCAACTGCAAACTATAGGCTCACTTCTGTTTATGTGTTTACGAGTACTCTCTATTTCTTTTTATCTGTGTATACATAGCAACAGCTTCTGTTCGGTTTTGTACATTTAACGTTTTAAATATACGTGATGAATGCATCTTCACCGTGCCAATATTGAGTCCAAGATCATTTGCGATATCTCTGTTCGGTTTACCTAATGCCATAAGATCTAATACTTCAAGTTGACGTTGCGTAAGTTGTGCAATACCCTTCTCCATTGAAGAACCTAATGATCCCGCTGTATAAGACGATTCCTGCAATAATTCGTCGTTTGATGAATTCGCGCCTAAAACATGTGGTGGCACATACACACCACCCGATAAAACCAATTTAATTGCACTCATCATCACTTCTGGAGTTG
>Ga0255057_10001966_pt1 | contig 11256 bp, 10 predicted proteins | sample Cases_109_6_MG_FD_189022 | JGI IMG/M metagenome (GOLD analysis project Ga0255057, IMG submission 189022) | Seawater microbial communities from Amundsen Gulf, Northwest Territories, Canada - Cases_109_6 | ecosystem: Environmental > Aquatic > Marine > Gulf | place: Canada: Northwest Territories... | reverse complement strand
CGAGCTTTGCCCTATTGAGGTGCCGCCCGAGCGTTTCGGCCAGCGCCTGTTCGTGCACCGGGTTGCGATAGGCATTGACCAGGCAGATCACGACCACGTCCGGGGCGACCTCCTTCAAACTCTCAATGAGACCCGACGTTGCAGCCGCGTCCAGCGGGCGTAGAACGGTCCCGTCGGAGAGAATGCGCTCGTCGATCTCGAACCGCCGAATCCGCGGTACCAAAGGACGGGCCTTGACGAACTTGGTGTCGAACAGCCCGGGGCTCGCCCTGCGGGTGCGCCCGATTTCGAGCAGGTCGCGAAAGCCCTTGGTGGTGACGATCGCGAGCCTGGCGCCCTTCTCTTCCAGAAGCGCGTTGGTTGCGACCGTGGTTCCGTGAACCACCCGGGCGCCCTCTCCGCCGTTGGCGCTACTGATTTCATTGATGATCTGCTCTACGGCGATGACCGGGTCGTCCGGTGTGGATGGCACCTTCGCAATCGTGATCGACCCCTCTGTCGTGTCGAACAAAGCAAGGTCGGTGAAGGTGCCGCCCGTATCGATGCCGATAACCTTCATCCTTGCTGCCTTCCCCCTGCACTGGAGGTTTCGAGCCACTCCGCAAAGTCGGACAGCGCCTTCGGCAGCCTGTACCGCGGCTCGTAGCCGAGGACCGATCGGGCAAGGGAGATATCCAGCGGGCCGAGCTTCTGTTCCGCCACGCCCGGCCGCACGAAGATCGGCCCCGGCCCCAAATCGAAGCTCGCCTTCGGGTAGATCTCCTGGATGGCGGCGGCGATTTTCCTCCAAGTGAAGACTTCGCCGGTCGCGACGTTGTAGACCCTTCCGCGAAGCGCGCTTTCAGGCACCTCCAACGCCGCAATGATGGCCGCGACGATATCCTTGACGTAGACGGGTTCCTTCGTCTGGTCGCCGCCGCTTTCCATCCGGAATGGCTTCCCCAATTGCGCGGCCAGCAGCATGTCCTGGATGACGTTGCCGCGAAGCCCCGCCGGGCGCCCCGGTCCGAAGATGTGGGGCATGCGCAGAGCCACGAAGTCGACGCCGAAGACGGAGGCATAGACATTGCCCCACTTCTCCCCGGCCAGCTTCGTCACGCCATAGGGCGAGTCCGGATCCGTCGGGTGTCTTTCGTCGACGGGCTCGTACTGCCCTGGCCCGTAGACACTTTGCGAGCTGATCTGGACAACGCGCCCCAGCCCGAGGGTGCGCACGATTTCCAGGACATTCGTCAGCCCCATGGTGTTGACTTCCAAGGTGCGGACCGGGTTGTCGATCGACAGCCCGGCGCCGACGATAGAAGCCGAATGTACAAAGCGGCCGACCTTGTGCTCCTTGACAGCCCGCAACAGAGCGAAAGGGTCTAGGATGTCTCCGATCGCGACCGAGGCGCCCTGGAGCAGATCGTCCTTGGACAGCGCCGTGGGCTGGCTCTTGTCGTAGATGACAACGGGAATGTTCTTGCTGATCAACTCACGGGCGGCGGCAGCTCCGATGAAGCCGCTGCCACCCGTGATCAGCACCGTATCAGATGCCATTTGATTTAGATCTCACTTCGAGTAGTAGTCGGGCCATACGGGAAGGGTGAAGCTGATCTTGCCTCCCATGTGCTTCTCGTAGAGCTTGGCGATGGTGCCATCAGCCCACGCATCCATGATCGCCTCCTGCAGGAACAAGCGCCACTTCGAGTCGTCGTGACGGACGCCCATCACCCAGGGATCTGGCTTGAACGGCGGGCCGATGACCTCGAAGCTCGGGTCCCGCTCGGCGAAGGCGTTCAGCGTCAGGTCCGTCGTGCTCATGGCATCTACACGGCCCTGCTGAAGGGCCAAGAAAGCCTGCGGGTACTCCTGGAAATAGACCAGCTCGGCATCCGGTTGAAACGCCTCGACGCCCTTCGCATCCTGCGATCCCTGGACGGTCCCGATCTTCTTGCCCGCCATATCCTGGATTCCGGTGATGCCGCTTCCCTTCTTGACGAGAAGCGCCTGTCCCCCGAGGAAGTAGGGCTGTGTGAAGTCGATGACTTCCGCGCGCTTGCGGGTCGGGTTCATCACCGCCATCGCGACGTCAACGTTTCCGTTCACCAGCAGCGGGATGCGGGTGCGCGACGTCACTTCCATGCGCTCGAGCTCCACGCCCAACTTGTTGGCAATGTAATCCATCAGGTCGATCTCGAAGCCGACCCATTTGCCGTTCTCGTCAAGATAAGCCGCCGGCGGAAAGTCCTTGCGCATGCCGGCTATGAGGACGCCGCGTTTCTTGACGACGTCCAAAGTGGACTCCTCACCATGAGCTGGAGGTGAGAGGAGTGCCATCACACCCATCGCCAAGGCCAATGTCAGACTTAAGATTCTCATGACGTATTCTCCCTTCTATTGCTCGCCTGTTTCAAACGAATGGATCACCTTTCGTGATCGTCTACACTGTGTCGCCGTGGTGTTCCGGTGTTCCGTCTTGCTTCTCGCGGGCGGCGCACTTGCGCTGTTCGTGAGAAGATAGAAATGACAGATACATAGTTTTGTTTGTGATTTTATCCAATTATGTTCTCCTCCTTAGATTCTGCACTTTCCCCCAACACTGAATACTGAACAGGGCGTGAAGTTCGCCGCCTGTCATCGGGCGTATCGTTGCGCGTCATGCCGAACTCACTTGGCCAACCCGACTGAACCGTTTTTGCTCCAAGTACCGGCTGTATCGGGAGACCAAGGTCGACGGTATGAAGTAAACGAGTGCCACGAATATGAAGATCTCGTACGACCGGAACTCCCGGTTGTTCACGATCGTCGCCGCCCGGAAGACATCGATGACACCGATGACGAAGACGAGCGACGTCGTCTTGTAGACCAGGACCGCCTGGCTTATGAGCGCAGGCGTCATGTTCGTAAAGGCTTGCGGCAGGACGATGTAACGGGCGATCTGAATCCAGTTCATTCCGGTCGAGCGCGCAGCCTCGACACCGCCGTGAGACACCGAGCGCAGACCGGCGCGGATGATCTCGGACGAATAGCCGGAGTTGAAGATGATCAGCGCCACCAAGCCCGCGGTGTAGGCATCGACATAGGATCCGACGACGCGCGGCAGCAGGAAGTAGACCCAGAAGATCAGCATCAAGATCGGGCAGCCGCGAATAACCTCGATCAGCGCGAGACAGAGATACCGTGGGATCCGATGATGCGAATCCCGCCCCAGGGCCAGCGGTATCCCGAAGATCAAGCCGCCGACCATGGTTGCAACTGTCAGCTCGGCGGTGACCTGCAGCCCTTGCAGGAAGAACGGAAGATTGCGGATGATGACCTGGAAGTCCATCACTGCCCTCTATACCGTTGCCCTGGTGTCGGGCGTGCTGTCGGAAGTGCCGACGCGGTAACGTACGAAATGTGTTTCGAAGGCCGATATGGCCGCGACCACGGTATAGCTGATGGCAAGATACATGAGCGTGGCCGCCGTTGCCGCCTCGAAACCTCGGAAGGACTCCGCCTCGATCTGCTGAGTCTGGAACGTCAGCTCTGGAATGGCGATCGTCATGGCGATCGAGCTGTTCTTCAGGGTCTCGAGAACCTGCGTCATCGCCGGCGGGATCACGATCGCGATCGCCTGCGGCAGCACGATACGGCTCATGGTTCGATAGGGGGTGAGGCCGGTCGACAGGCCCGCCTCTGACTGGCCACGAGGCACCGACTGAATCCCGGCGCGGAAGATCTCAGCCATGTAGGCGCTCTGATGCACCGCCAGCCCGGTGATCGCCGCCGTGTAGGCATCGAGCCCGAATGCAAAGTAGAGAAAGAACAGTTTCACCACCAGCGGGGTGTTTCTGTTGAGCTCCACATAGCATTCGCCAAACACCCGCCATGCGCGCGATCGCGAGGCGCCGCAGACGCCAACGACGGCCCCTATGGCGATCGAGAGGACCGTACCGAGGGCGAACAACATCAGAGTGAGCTTGAGACCTTCGAGAAGAAGGCCTCGATACTCCCACAGGACAGACCAGTCGAACTCGTAGCTCATGCCACGTCTCGGCTCTCATGCGACATGAGCTGAAACAGTCCGGCCAGCGGCGTTTCGTCGTCTTCGATGCCGTCGGTCCACTGCGCCAGGCGCTCGACCGCGTCGGCCTGGGCGCCGCCGAGCGAGAGGCACTCACTCACCTTGGCGAGTTGCTCCTCCCGGCTCATCGGATTGTTCGGGTGCCCCTTCATGAACTCGACAGTGCGAGACAGTGTCGAGCCGTCACGCAACGCAACGATGATTTCCTGAGGACCGAAGCAGTAGTCATCGTCCAGGCGGACGGTCTTCACACGCCCGGACAGCGCTCTGAGGTCGGGATCGACAACCGTGTCGGTATCGAACTCCGCGAGCCCGACCCGCCCGCGCGACAGGGCGACAGCGACATTGTAGGCTGTGCTGAACTGGGCGCTGACCTGGGGGCTGTCGCCCGGCGCGTAGGGCCCGCCGACATAGTCGTCCGCCTCATGTGGCATCTTGACAACAATGCTGTCGACGTCTTCGACCCTCAGCCCGTCAACTTCACACATGTCCAGGATCGCGTCGATCGTGCCATGGCAGAACCGGCAAGATGGATAGGGCTTCAGCGACGCGGCCTCGACCTCGTACCAGCTGCCGAGACGGTCGATAATAATATCGGGGTTGTACTCCCCGGCCTCGTACAAGGGATAGAAGCCGTAGCAGCCCTGTAACACGTGCTTGGCGCCCGTGATGCCTCTCGATGCGAGAACCGCCGCCTCCATCCCCGCGCGTGCGGCGAACCCCGGTTGCAGCCTCTTGGTCAGGCTGCCGTCGATCAGGCCCTGGAAATTACCGGCAGATAGGCTGTAGGCAATGCCCATCGCATTGTGCATCTGGGTCTTGTTCAAGCCCATGATCCGGCCGGCGGCGGCTGCGGCGGCGAACACGCCGCAAGTCGCCGTCGGATGCCAACCGCGGTAGCGGGTAATACCCAAAGCCAGCCGGTACCCCAAATCGGCGCCGATCGTCACGGCGGTCAACAGCTCTCTGCCATTCACTCCCCCACGTCGCTCCGCGGCGGCAAGGGCGGCCGACACGACCAAGGCGAAGACGTGCATATCGCCGCGCTCGTGCGTGTCGTCGAAGTCGAATGCATGCGCGGCCAGGGCATTGACGAGCGCGGCTGACGGCGCGGGCAGACCGGTCAGCCGGCCCAACACCGTCGCCTCCGGCTTGCCGCCCCAATCGGTGAACTGCTCGACGACGAGGTCGTAGCCGGGCGCCTTGGTTCCGGCGACCATCAGGCCGATCGTGTCGAAAAGGAACGACTTGGTGATGGCCGATACGTGCTCGGGAATGTCCGAAGCGGAACGCCCGACCACGTGATCGACGAGAGGAACGATCAGGTCCGACACGATCAAAGGGTTCCCTTCGGCGTGAAGGGGGCCAAGACCTGCGCGACATTGTCCTGGCTTTCGAGCGAAAGGATGGCCTTGACCATGGCGTTCGTGCGCGATTGATAGTCGGGCTGATAACTCAGCAAGGCCTTGAACTTCTGGACGATCTCTTCCTCGAAACGGCCCTTCTCCGCATAAATCGAGTTTTCCGGATCGCCCGTGGGTAGGTCTTTGAAATCCGCCACCGAGCGTCCGCTCTTCGTCTTGATGGTCACCTCGGTCGGGAAACGCTCTGGATAACGCGCTTCGTACTCGGCGTCGGGAACGCCCTTGACCTTGGCGCAGAGGGCGAGCGTCTTCGGATCGCGAATGGCCTCTTCAGTGAAGTGCGCCGGCATGGGTGGGCCGTGCAGGATCGACGTCGCCACCGCGTAGGGGATGCTGAACTGCGCATCGACGATGGTGCCCGGTGTGTATCGCCGCTCGTGAGGCTGGCAGAGCGTCAGATAGGCGGTGCGGTAGACCCGCACCGTGACCTCCTCGACATCCTCGGCCTTGATGTCGTGCTCCTGCACCAAGGCCAGCGTAGCGTCGATCACCTGATGGTAGAAGCGGCAGCCCGAGTAGGGCTTGAAGCTGGTTTCGAAGCCGCGATACTCGCTGCCCAAGCCGCGCAGGATGATGTCCACATCCCACTTGCGCTGGAAGGAGAACGCTTTGAGGAAGCCGTAGACGCCCTCGACGATCGTTGCCGGACCAGTGTAGCCGCCTTGCGCCAAGAGGGCGGAAAGAACGCCGGCCTCCGCGGACTTCCCGGGGTGCAAGCGCTTGATCCAGGATCCGTCTGTCTTCCATTCCTCGAGCCCAGCCGCCTGGGTTCCGGCGATACCCAGCGCGCGGACCATGGCATCTTCCGACAGGCCGAGGATGCGGCCCGCAGCGGCGGCGGCGCCGAAGACGCCGCAGGTGCCGGTCGGATGGAAGCCCTCATAGTACTGGGTGCCGAGGAAGGCATCGCCGATCCGCGTCATGACCTCGTAGCCGGCCACAATGCCCTCGATCACCTTGGCGCCTGAGGCGCCGCACCACTCGGCAGTCGCCAGTGCCGCCGGAATGACGGCCACGGCCGGGTGCAAAACGGAGGTGCGATGATCGTCGTCCATCTCGATCGCATGGCCCGTCGTGCCGTTAACCAGCGCCGCAAGCATCGCGTTGCTGCGGTAGTCGCGGCCGATAACCGTGCACTTTTCCTTGCCGCCCATCGTCTCGACGACATCGCCGATGATACGGCTCGACACGATCGACGACCCGGTCAGAGCAACGCCCAGGTAGTCGAGCGTAAACATCTTGTAGCGCTCCAACACCTCCCGCGGCAGCGTGTCGATCGAGCAATTCAGAACGAAGCGACTGAGCTGCTCGGAGATCGTTCCCTCGCCGGGGACCTCGATGAAGTCAGAGTCGTCGTCGACGGTGTTCAGGTGACGTGGCAGTGCACTAGACATGTGCTGTCTCTTCCTTGGACAGAGTTTTCGATGAGACGCGGTCGGCAAGCAGCTCGCTGAGACGCATCGTGCTTGGGCAGTTCTCGAACGACATGATCAGCCGGTGCGCGTCTTCCGCCCAGGTGCGCCCGCGAACGGGCACGACCAGCCGGAAGAACTTGGCGACGACCTCGTCGTGGCTGAGAGGGTCGCGGTCGCTTCCCTTGGCGTGCTCGACGGTTTCCTCGAAATGGTCGCCGTACTTCATTTTCACGCGGATGCGAACCTTGTGGCGTCCTTGCGGGCCGAGAGCATCAAAGGACTCCTCGTGCCTGCTCTCAACACGGCCGGCCAGCTCGATGACATCCTCCGCCACGATCCGGCTGGGGCTGAACTGCTCTACGAAGGCGTCGCCGTCGATCAGCGTGACCGCCAGGCAGTAGGGCAGATTCATCTGCGCCGTGGTGACGCTCTGCGGGACATAAGGCCAACCGACATGGAGCAGCGTCGCGCGCGTCATGGAAACGACGACACGCTCGATTTCGTCTGCGTGGATTCCATGACGCGCGACAAGGCGCTTCGCTGCCTCAACAGAGGTATGACAGCTGCCGCAGCAGGAGTAGACCTTGAAGCCGACCTTCTCCGTTTCGAAGGTTTCTCCCAAGCCGCGGGTCAATAGGGCCGGTTCGGGCGCATCGCTGAGCGTTGAGCAGTAGCCGCCGTAGCCCTGCTCGAACACCTCGCATATTCCGGTGAAGCCCCGTGCCGCCAGCTCGGCACCGTATATGCCGGCCTGGGCAGCGCGGCCCGCGTGCATGCGCTTGACCATCGATTCGAACTGAGCCGACATCAGTCCGGCGGCCTGGGTCGCCGCGATACTGATGGCGTTTTCCATCGCCGCCTCGTCGAGGGTGAGCATCCGTCCGGCCGCCGCTGCGGCGGCGACCGTGCCGTTGGTGCCGGTCGGGTGGAAGCCACGGACCAGGTGGCTGGTGCCCACGCTCATGCCGACTCGGGCGCCGACCTCGAAGCCGGCCACGCAGGCCGTCAGGAACTCCCGACCGCTCGCGCCACCGCCGGACTCGGCGAGCGACAAGGCGGCCGGTATCGCAACGCTGCTGGGATGGAGAATCGACGCCTTGTGAAGGTCGTCCAGCTCGAACCCATGAATGAGCGTGCCGTTCACCAACCCGGCTAGAGAGGCCGGCACCTTCTCGCCACGCCCCCAGACCGTTGCCCTGCGGACCCCACCCTGCTCGAGCACGTAATCCGAAAGGATCTGGCCCCAAGGCAGCGTCGCCCCATAGACGCCGCATGCCACGGCGTCCAGCAGGCACAGCTTCATGCGCGCGATGGCCGCTTCCGAAATATCGGCGAACGAAAGGCCGCTTGCATAGGACGCAAGCATCCGCGACGGGCTCTGTCCGGCTGCGCCTGCAGGCCTCATGCCTCTTCCTCCGCCTGCGGCACGTGTAGGTAGCGCTTTTCGAGATCCTTCATCCCGTCCAGATTGACGATGGCATCGCGCTCGTTAAAGGTGACCATCAACCGGGTGTCCTCGCCATCCGCGAGGTCGTCCCGCTTGAGTATCTCCAGGGCGCCCTGCATCGCCTTGATCGAAGCGCGCTGCAGGTGAGAGGGAAAGATCACTATCCGGAAGCCGATACTTTCCAAATCATTGAGCGGGACGCTTGGCGTCTTGCCGCCGCCAAACATGTTGATCAGCAAGGGTGCGTCGATCGCCTCCGAGACCGCGCGCATCTCCTCGATCGACTCGGGCGCCTCGAAGAAAAGCATGTCCGCGCCGGCGTCTATGTAGGCGTGCGCCCGCTCGATCGCGGCGTCGAGGCCTTCCACGGCGCGGGCATCCGTTCTGGCGATGACGATGAGGTTCGGGTCACGGCGCGCATTCAAGGCGGCCTTGATCTTCAAGACCATCTCCTCGGTCGAAATGAGCGACTTGCCGGTGTAGTGCCCGCACTTCTTCGGCGTGACCTGGTCTTCGATATGGATAGCCGCCGCGCCCGCATCCTCGAAGCACTGCACAGTGCGAATCAGGTTGATGGCGTTGCCGTAGCCGGTGTCGACATCGACGATCGAGGGGATAGAGACCCCGCCCGTGATCAATCGGACCCGGTCGACCACTTCGGTCATGGTGACGAGGCCGACGTCGGGAAAACCCATGCTGCGCGAGATTCCGCCGCCCGTCACATAGAGGACCTCGAAGCCCGAGGACTCGACCAGCTTCGCCGACATTGGGTCAAAAACCCCCGGTGCCCGCAGGATCGGCCCCTCCCCGATCCTCTTGCGAAAGGCGTGCCGCAGGTCGCCCGCACTATGCTTCAAATGAATCGGCATCACGCGCTAACTTGGTCGATTTTCAGGGTGTCTAGGATGTTCTGAGACGAAGCCTGCAGGTGCCGGCGCATCATCGACTCCGCCGCGCTCGCGTCGCGGGCCTTGAGGGCCTCGAATATCGCTATGTGCTCCTGCAAGGCTGCCGGTCCGCGCGAGGCCTGCCTGCCGGAGATCAACCGCACGACGCGGAGTTGGCTGTACATTCCGGAGATCACCTGTTGCAGCTTCGAGTTTCCAGAGGCCTGAAAAACGGTTTGGTGAAAGTCGATGTCGTGATGCGGGTAGCCTTCCTTTCGGTTCCGCTTGATCATCCGGTTGATGCGATCGAGCCCGTCGGAGAGGCGCCGCATATTCTTCTCGTCGATGTTCTGGGCGGCCAACCGCGCAGCGAGGCACTCGAGCTCCTCGCGCACCTGCAGCAGGTCGACGACGTCCTTGCGCGACGGCTTGGTGACATAGGTGCCCCGCCGGGGAATCGTTTCCGCGAGACCTTCGTAGTGGAGCCGCTTGAGTGCCTCGCGTAACGGCGCCCGGCTTATTTCGAGCATTTCGGCCAGCTCCGTTTCCAAGAGGCGCTCACCCAGTTTGATGCGACCGGAGAGGATGGCCTGCTCGAGGGTCGAGTAGACGCGGTCGGCGAGTGACGAGTTGTTTTCAAGTCTAATGTCCATGATTTACTCGTTAAGTATCCACATTGATGGAACGGTTCGATCCACGCGCCGAGACCGCGCGGTCAGTGCACAAGGATCTTGCTCAAAAACTGTCGGGTTCGCTCGTCACGCGGGTTCCGGAAAAACTCGCTCGGCGAATTCTCTTCGACGATCCGGCCCGACTCCATGAAGACGATGCGGTCCGCAACCTTGCGGGCGAAACCCATCTCGTGCGTGACAACGACCATCGTCATGCCTTCGCGAGCGAGCGCTACCATGACGTCCAACACTTCCTGTATCATCTCGGGGTCCAGGGCGGAGGTCGGCTCATCGAAGAGTAGGATCTTCGGGTTCATTGCCATCGCGCGGGCGATCGCGACCCGCTGCTGCTGGCCGCCCGAGAGCTGTCCCGGGTAGGCGGACTCCTTGTTCAGGATGTCCACCTTACCGAGGAGCTCGCGCGCATAGTCGTCCCCTTCCGGCTTCGACAGACCGCGGACAAGGACGGGGGCCAGCGCGACGTTCTGCAGGACAGTTAGATGCGGGTAGAGATTGAAATGCTGGAAAACCATGCCGATGTCGGCCCGCAGCTTGGTGATCTCGCGGGAGCGAGATTCGAGGTTCACGCCGTCCACGATGATCTCGCCGGAGGCGATCGGCTCGAGATTGTTGATGCAGCGGATGAGCGTGCTCTTCCCCGACCCGCTCGGCCCGCAGATGACGACGACCTCTCCGCGCATGATCTCGAGGTTGATGTCCTTCAGTACATGCAAGGGCCCGAAATACTTGTTCACATTGCGAAAGACCGTGATCGGCGAAGACTCTTCCATACGCGCCGCGGCCTCGCTCTCGAACGGCGAGCCGTCTTCAGGTCCGCCGCCTTTGCGATCGAGTTCTGCCATAGTCATGGCCCCACCATCTGTTCCGAGGGCCGGGCTCCGAGGACGCTCGTGCGCGCGGCCGAGGCGCCGACAATCTCCTCGGCCACCATACTCCCGGTATAGGGGCTCATCATGACGCCGGCGTTCCCGTGGCCTGCGGCATGAACCAGATTCTCGACCTCGGCCGATCGCCCGATTGCCGGGACGTTGTCCCGCGTGCATGGCTCGAGGCCGGCCCAGCCTCTGAGGATCCGAACGTCCGCGAGCGTCGGTGCCAGCGCGGCGATGTTGCACATCATGGCCAGCAGGTCGCGCGGGCGCGCGGCCTTGGAGTCTCCGGAGAAGCCGAAGCCGCCACAGAACAGGATATTGCCGTTCGCGGTCTGAGTAAACGAAGAGAGCTGCCAGGCGCATTCCCGCTCGACTTCCCGGTGGCCTTCGTCGCTCGGCATGTCCTCGAAGTCGAGAGTCCGCGGATTGAGGCCTGCGACCACTTTCGTGCCGGCGTAGACCGTGTTGCGA
>Ga0255057_10001964_pt1 | contig 11261 bp, 11 predicted proteins | sample Cases_109_6_MG_FD_189022 | JGI IMG/M metagenome (GOLD analysis project Ga0255057, IMG submission 189022) | Seawater microbial communities from Amundsen Gulf, Northwest Territories, Canada - Cases_109_6 | ecosystem: Environmental > Aquatic > Marine > Gulf | place: Canada: Northwest Territories... | reverse complement strand
CCTCGGCTCGCTTCGTGCGGGCTCGGCGTCTCGGACTGAACTAGCATTGTCGTATGGGGCGGCTGGCTGGTGTGCACCAGCTGTGGGGTTGGTCGGGGCTGCTGGTCTTCGCTGCTCTCGGCCTCGGGCTGGAAACACTCAGCGGGCTGAAGGTCGGCTTCTTCCTCGACCCGGCGTCCGAGCTGCGCCGCGAGCTGTGGCGGCTCGCGCACGCTCACGGGACCCTGCTGTCGATTCTGCAGCTGGTCTTCGCGGGAGCGCTCGCCCGCGGCGTGGTGGCCTCGGAAGAGCGTGCGCAGCTGGCGTCGCGCTTCCTGCGCGCGGCGCTGCTGTTGATGCCCATCGGCTTCTTCCTGGGCGGCACAGCGCCTTCGGAAAGCGACCCCTGGCCGGGGATCTGGCTGGTCCCACTGGGCGGAGCCTTCCTGCTACTGGGGCTGGGAGTCACAGCCCTAGAGGCCTGGCACTCCCGCGCCCACGGGCCGGTTTGACGCTCTACCGGCGCCATACATAGACTCTCTGGGGTGAAAAGCCCGCCCACTCGCCAGCGCCAGACTCGGCGCTTCGCAGCCATTGCCCGGCTACGGGCGCGGGAGCAAGGCCGGTGAGCCTCTGGCTCGTTGCTGGCGCGGTGCTCCTGGCTTGCGCCTGGGCCAGCGTCCAGCTCTTCCGCTACCTGCCCAGACGGACAGCGGGGCTGCTGACGGCGTGCCTGCTCTTCGGGGCCATCGGTGTACCCAGCCTGCTCTTCGGCGCCGTCGCCACGGAGCCCCGCCGCGTCGACGTGCGCACGCTCGACTACGAAACCTCCTCCAGCTGCGTGAAGTGCCACCCCGATCATCACCGCAGCTGGCAGGACACCTACCACCGCGGCATGACCCAGGAAGTCTCGCCTGAATTGGTGCTCGGCGACTTCGACGACGTCTCCTTCGTGTACAACGGCGACGCGGCGCGCATGTTCCGGGAAGCAGACCGCTTCTACATGGACGTGGTCGATCCCGCCTGGGAGCGGGCCCGCGCCCGGGGCCAGCCCGCGTCTTCGGTCGAAGGGCAGCGACGCGTGTACCCGGTAGACCGCCTGGTGGGCTCGCACATCGAGCAGATCTACCTGAGTCGGCTGGACAACGGCGCCTACTTCATCCTGCCCTTCGTCTGGAACACGAAGGACGCAGCCTGGCTCCCGATCGCAGCCATTTTCGTGAGCCCCGAAACGGGGACCACCCACCCCGAGGGCTACGCGCAGCTGTGGAACTCGAGCTGTGTCTTCTGCCACAACACCCGTCCCAACCCCGGCCTGCGCCCGGGGGCCTCGCCTGCAAACGCCAGCTGGAATGTGGAGCTCGAGGAGATCGGTATCGCCTGCGAGGCCTGCCACGGCCCGGGCGACGCACACGTCGCGGCCAACCACAACCCGGTGCGCCGCCAGCTACTGATCGAATCGGGAGCACGCGATCGCACCATCGTGAATGCGGAGCGCATGAAGAAGCTCCAATCGATCCGCACCTGTGGGCGTTGCCACGGAAAATGGATGGCCCACGAAGCACTCACTCCGCAAGTGCTCGAAGAAGGCGCCATGTTCATCCCGGGACGCCGGGACCTGGAGCAGCTCTTCCAGATGCCTCAGGTTGACGCCGCTGGCTACGACCCGGAGAAGCACCGCAACTACTTCTGGCCGGATTCCTCTCCCCGGGCCACGGCCATGGAGTATCAGGGAGTACTGCTGTCGCCCTGTTTCCAGCGCGGGGAGATGACCTGTGTGTCGTGCCACTCCATGCACGCCTCCGACCCAGCCGACCAGCTGCGCTTCACCGATGATCCTGCCACTCCGGAGCACGAGAGCGACGTGCAATGCACCCAGTGCCACCCGCAGTTCCGCTCCGACGAAGCGCTGGTAGCGCACACCCACCATGAGGTCGACTCGGTGGGCAGTCGCTGCGTCGGCTGCCACATGCCGCACCAGGCCTACGGTCTGCTCTCGGCCCAGCGGAGCCACCGCATCCAAAGCCCCAACGCGGCCGAGACCGCTCGCAGTGGGCTCCCCAACGGTTGCAACACCTGTCACGTGGACCGAAGCCTGGGCTGGACCGCCCAGCTGCTGGCCGACTGGTGGGGGCAACCGGCGCCCGCCGGCGACCCGCTCTTCGACGGAGACCGCTCCCACGTCTCGGAGACCCTGCTCCAGCTCCTGCGCGGGCATGCACTTTCCCGGGCGATCGCGGTGCAGATGCTCGGCCGCGACGACGGGCGCGAAGCCGCGCCCGGCCTGTGGCGGGTGCCCTTCCTGCTCGAAGGCCTCGACGACCCCTACCCCGTCGTGCGCAAGAACGCCCAGCGTTCCCTGCGCCGGCAGCCGGGCTTCGGGGACGCAGCCTTCGGCTACGTCGACACGCCGGACCAGCGTCGCGCGCAGATCGCAGCGCTACGCCAGCGCTGGGAGGCAATGGCAGCGGAGCACGCGGGCGGCGTTCCCGCAGCGGTGCCGCTCACCACCGAGGGGTTGCCCGAGGCCTCCACCCTGGCCCGACTGCGCGAGTCCCGAGACGACGTCGAGCTGAACATCGCCGAGTGAGGAGCCGACACCGCCCACCTCAGCTCTCAGGATCGCGGGGCGTGCGGTCTCGCTTCGAGCAATAGCGCGACCACTCGGCCTCGCGCTCGGGCTCGAGATAGGCCGCGCGTTCGAGGTGGCGACAGGCGCGACGCGGGCGCCCCTCCCGAAGCTTGTTCATGCCAAGGGTCCAGTAGACGTCGGCGAAGGGCTCCTGCCGCATCGGGCCCACCCTCCAGTTCGACACCACGAGTAGCGCCGCGAGTGCCAACGCCCAGACGGCCGCCGCGGGCCAGGCCCTACGCTTCCCCAGGCCCACCAGCTGCGCCCCCCCCACGCTGGCGAGGACGATCAAGAAGGGCAGCACGTGCATGCGGAAGCGAGCTGTCACGAAGAGCAGGCAGAGCAGCAGCACATGGGTGGCGCAGAAGAGCAGCATCAGCCGGGCTCCGGTGCTGCCGCTGCGCACCACGGCCACGCTGCCGAGCACGGCTAGCGGAAAGAGCAGGCCGAAGGGGAAGGCGACGCCGCGCTTCCACAGTAGAAAAGAAAACAGGGAGGAGGCTTTGCGAGCGGCGTAGAGAGAGCGGCAGCGGGGAGCCTCGTGACCGTTCGCAAAGCGCAGCAGCTTCGTGCCACCGTTCGCCACGTAGCCGATGGGGTCGTGCGCGATGATTCGCAGCGACTCTCCCAGATACTCGTCGTCTTCTCGCGCGTAGAGCGCATCCCACTTGCGACCCGGGCGCGTCGCCACCTTCTCTCGAAAGTCGGACCCCACGCCCAGGTAGAGGTTGATCCCGGAGTTGGAGCTGATCAGCACGGCCTCGCCCCCGACGACCGCGTTCCGGACCGCCACCGTGCCCACCACCAGCGCAGTGCCCGCCACGAGGGCGCCCGCGGCGGCGAGCCAGGCGCGTCGCACCTCCACCCGCGGCTCGCGGCGAAACCGCAGCCAGCCCCACACTGCCAGGACACCGAGGAAGGGCAGCGCGATCGGCTGGGTGATCGAGGAGGCGCCGAACAAGACGCCCGCAGCCAATCCCCAGCCCCAGCCGGGCCTCTCGATGCAACGCAGCAGCGCGTAGAAGAAGAGCAGGTTGAAGAAGACGACGAGGACCGTCTTCAGCAGCTGCGCCTCGAAGAAGAACAGCGGGGCCCAGACTGCGAAGACCAGCCCAGAAGCCAGCGCGAGCTTCGGGCCGACAGCGCGCCGTGCCACCAGGTAGAGCAGCCCGCTATTGACGACGCCCAACAGCAGCTGCACGGCGCGGACCGCAGGCAGGTCGCGCCCCAGGAGCGCGTACAACGAGGCCAGGAAATACCCGTAGGCCGGGGGCTGGTCGTAGGCCCCGGCGCCGCCGGGGGGCTCACCGCGCAGGATCTCCTGCGCCAGAGCGTCGAACCAGATCTCGTCACAGAAGAGGTACTCGAGCCAGGGGCTGCCGGAGAGCTCGATCCAGTAGGCAGCGCGGGCGGCGGCAGCCACTCCGCAGACGAGCAGCAGCGCAACCGCGTTCGAGGCCGACGTGACGCCACCGCTGCGCTCCACGGACGCGGCAGCATAGCGGATTGCGGGCGAGTCCACGCGGTATGCTGCGGATCTCGATGCGTTCACCGCTGGCCATCGCGACGCTCGTGGGCGGCCGCGTGAAGCGCGCGCCGGGTACCAGCCTGCTGCTGGGGGCGGCGGTCGTGCTCCACCTGGTGCTCGTGGTTTCCATTGCAAGGCAACCCATGGAGCCGTCCCTGGCAGGCGCGGCCCGCCCCTGGATCTGGCCGCTCCACAACGACACCGTGCACCGGCGCGGCCCGGCCGCCGACTTCTTCGCGCTCTACACGGCGGGGCGTTGGGTGCGCAAGGACCGCTCGCCCTACACCCAGGAGCCCATGCCCGAAGCGCCGCCCTCGTATGCCTACCGCTACCTGCCGGTGCTGGCCTCCACGGTGGGCGCACCGCTGTCCCGGCTGGCACCGAGGACGGCGTGGTGGGGCTGGATCGCGTTGCTCGAGCTGCTGCTCGCCGCCAGCATCGCGCAGCTCGCCTGGATGTCGCGCCGACGCGTTGCGGTGTGGTCCACGCTGTTGCTGCTGCTGAGCAGCCCCTACTTCCTCGAGCTCCACATGGGGCAGTTCACCTTTGCGACTTGCGCCCTCGCCATGCTGGCTGCCGCCTGGACCGAGGCTGGGCGCAGCCGCGCCAGTGCCCTGGGCGCCGTTGTCGCACTGGCAGCGGCTGCGCTGCTCAAGGTGTTTCCGCTGGTCACGCTGCCGGCCTTGGCCAAGTCCGCCCGCGGCGCGGTCGTCGGCTGCCTGGCCGTTCTGGTCTTCGTGGCGGCCGCCCTGCCCGCCTTCGTGCTCCAGCCCGAGGACTGGGAGAGCTTTCGCAATGCCAACTTCGCAGCGTCCGCGGGCGGAATGAACGCCGGCAACTACGGCCTGCTTCAGCTGCTGCACCTGTTGGGAGCGCGCGGCGGAGGCTGGCAGGCAGACGCCTGGCAACAGCTCGCCCTGCTGTGGCAGGCGCTGCTGCTTTCCGGCACGGCAGGGCTGGTTCTCGTCGCTCGGCACTCGAGCCTCACGCTCGGCGCGGCCACGCTGTTGCTCGCACACTTCCTCTCCTACGTGCATGTGTGGGAACACCACATGAGCGGCGCGCTGCTGGCGGTGCTGGCAGCGGCGGTGGTTGCAGAACGCGAGGGCGGTGGGCGCCCACAGCTCCTGCTCCTCGGCGCGGCCTGCCTGCTCGCGCTGCCGACGCCCTTCGGGCTCTTCGACCACGCACTCGACCCGCGCGTCTGGGACCCGAGTGTGGCCTGGCCCTTGTGGCAGCGAATGCTGCTCGCCGCGAGCAAGGCCCTGCCTCTGGCGCTGGCCTTCGGCACCTGCCTGGCCCTCTTGCTGCGCCGGGGGATCGGTGCACCGCGCCTGCTCGAGCCTATGGGCGGGCGCGCCAGCCAGGAGGCCAACTCGAGAGTCGCCGCGATTGACCCCCCCGAGGGCCGCGGGTAGTCTCGGCCCGGGTGCGCTGCGGCGAGCCGTGATCGCAGGGTCCCGCCCGATTTCGGGTACCGTGAACCCCGTCAGATCCGGAAGGAAGCAGCGGTAGCGGCGATTCGACTTGCGGGCGGGGGTGCCCTGCGATCTCCGCTCGGCGCAGAGCCCCATAGCAGGCTGAGGCAGCCGGTCCCCCCAATTGACCTACGAAGTGCTCGCACGCAAGTGGCGCCCCCAGGCCTTCGACGACGTCGTCGGCCAGGAACACGTCACGCGCGCGCTCTGCAACGCCATCCGCGCCGACCGCGTGCCCCATGCGATCCTGCTCACCGGACCGCGCGGGGTGGGCAAGACCACGTTGGCGCGGATCCTCGCGCGCTGCCTCAACTGCGAGAAGGGCCCCACGGATACCCCCTGTGGTGAGTGCGTGCCCTGCCGCGAGATCATCAATGGTGTCTCGACGGACGTGCAGGAGGTGGACGCGGCGAGCCGGACCAGCGTGGACGACGTGCGCGAGATCATCGAGGCCGTGCGCTACGCGCCCTCTCCGGGCAAGCACCGCATCTACGTGGTGGACGAGGTGCACATGCTCTCGACCGCCGCCTTCAACGCGCTGCTGAAGACCCTGGAGGAGCCGCCGCCGCGCAGCCTCTTCGTGTTCGCCACCACCAACCCGGAGAAGATCCCCTTCACCGTCGTGTCCCGCTGCCAGCGCCACGACCTGCGCCGCATCCCCGCCGGGGAGATCGCCGAGCGCCTGGCGCTGATCTGTCGTGACGAGAAGGTCGAGCTGTCCGAGACCAGCCGGCGGGCCATCGCGCGCGAGGCCGACGGCTCGCTGCGCGACGCCGAGACGCTGCTCGATCAGGTGATCGCCTTCGGCGGCGGCCAGGTCGACGACGAGCAGGTGGCCCAGGTTCTCGACCTGGTAGACCGGCGCCTGCTGCTCGCGATCCTGGAAGCCTGCGTGGCGGGCGACGCCGCGGCGGCGCTCGAAGCCTGTGGGCGCGCCGCCGCCGCCGCCGTGGACGCCAAGCGGCTGGCGGAGAATCTGCTCCAGATGCTGCGCGACCTGGTCGTGCTGCGCATCGCGCCCCAGGGCCACGGGCTGGTGGAGGGCTCGGACGCGGAGATAGAGGAGCTGCGAGGCATCGCAGAGCGCAGCGACGAGACGCGCCTGCGGCGCATGTTCCGCGCGCTGGTGAAGGAGCAGGAAGACCTGGCCTGGGCGCCGCAGCCCCTGGCCGTGCTCGAGATGGCCGTGGTGCGTCTCGCCAGCATGCCCGCGGGTGACGACGTCGCGCGACTGCTCTCCCGCCTCGACGCGCTGGAGAAGCGGCTCGCAGCGGGGGTCCCCAACGGCGGGGGTGCTCCGAGCGGAGGGGATGGCGGCAGCCGCGCGCCGAGCACCGGCAGCAGCGAAAGCGGTAGCCGTGCAGCGGGCAGCCGCAGCGGCGAAAGCGGCGGGCGCTCGCGTCAGCGTCCGCGCCGGACCGAGAACTCCGCCGTGCCGGCGAGTCCCTCGGTCGACGCTCCCCGCGTAGCGGCGCTGGAGGAGACGCAGGCCGCCGGGACGCGCGGCGCCGACAGCGGGGAAGAGGCCGGTCCGGGCGAGCCTGGAGCCAGCCGCGGCGAGGCCTCCGCGCCCGACGCATCGGCCCCCCTGGCCGTGGTCTTCGATCGCCTCTGCGCCTTCACCCAGCGCCACGAGCCCAAGCTCGCCCCGGCCCTGGAGGGGGGCACCCTGCTCGAGCGCGAGGGCGAGCGCATCCACCTGTCGGCCCCCAACCGCTTCGCGGCCCAGCGCCTCTCTGCCCGGCGCGAGGCCCTGGAGTCGCTGTGGAGCCGCTTCTTCGATCATCCGGTGCGTCTGGAGGTGGCCTGCGCGGGCGACCCCTCGAGTGCGCCAGGGCAGCGCCAGCGCAGCGAGGTCCGCGAGCAGCGCCAGCAGGCGCTCAACCACCCGGCCGTCGGCCTGGCCCTCGAGGTGCTCGACGCCGAGATCGACGAGATCCGCCCGCTGGGGCCCGGGGGCGCTTCGCGATGAACCCCGAGGAGCTGGGTCGCCTGATGGAGCGGGCGAGAGAGATGCAGACCCGCATGGCCAGCCTCCAGCACGAGCTCGCCGCACGCCGTTTCGAAGGCGCCGCGGGCGGAGGCATGGTGAGCGCAGTGGTCAGTGGCGGCCTGCGGGTGCTGGAGATCCGCATGGAGCCCTCGCTGATCGAATCCGCCGACCGCGAGATGCTCCAGGATCTCACCGCCGCCGCCCTGAACGCGGCCCTGCACAACGCCCAGACCACTGTGCAGCAGGAACTCCAGAAGGCGGGTGCGGCCTTCGGCCTCCCGCTACCCGGTACTCTTCCCACACAGTGACGACCCGGTGAAGAGCTCGCCTCCCATCGATCGGCTCGTGGCCGCCCTCAAGCGGATGCCCGGGATCGGGGAGAAATCGGCCACGCGCCTGGCCTTCTTCCTGCTGGGCGCGCCAGACGCCCTGGTGCAAGAGCTGGCCCAGTCGATCTCGCGCCTCAAAGAGGAGATCGTGCTCTGCGAAGAGTGCTTCGACCTCACCGACACCTCCCCATGCAACCTGTGCCGCGACCCCCGCCGCGACCCGTCGCTGATCTGCGTCGTGGAGGAGCCAGCCGACCTGGCGGCCATCGACCGCAGCGGACGCTTTCAAGGCCGCTACCACGTACTCGGCGGGACCCTCTCGCCCATCGATGGCGTGGGCCCGGAAGAGCTGCGCATCGCCGAGCTCGAGCAGCGGGTGAAACGGGACGAAGTGACCGAAGTGATTCTCGCGACCAACCCCAACGCCGAGGGCGACGCCACGGCCCATTTCGTGGGGGAGCAGCTGCGTCCGCTGGGCGTGAAACTCTCGCGAATCGCCTACGGCATGCCCCTGGGCGGGGATCTGGAATACGCCGACCATGTGACGATCGGTCTGTCCCTGGAGCACCGGCGATTGCTGGATTGAGCCGCGCGGCCGCGCCCGGCCTAAAGCACTGCCGAGCGCCAGCCGAATCAGCCTGCGAGGCCACCGTTTGGCGGAGGCCCGGGTCCGGGGGTACGTTGCGGACGGAAACCGCAGTCCTCCCGAGCGCTTATCGAGGCCGTTTGCCGATGCACGACACCCAGCTGGTGATGTATGACGAGGACTTCCGGAAGGTCCTGGCGATCACGCAGCGGCTCGTAAAGGACGCCAACGCCAAGGGCGTATTCGTGGTGGATCGCAATGGCCAGCTGATCGCCGAAGCCGGCGAGATGCGGGGCATCGATACCACGAGTCTGGCGTCGCTGACGGCCGGGTCGGTGGCGGCTACCGGCGGCCTCGCCAAGATCGTCGGGGAGGAAGAGTTCCCGGTCCACTTCCACCAGGGTCAGCGCGACAATCTGCACATGACCCTGATCGCGGGTCGCATCATCCTGGTGGTGGTCTTCGACGACCGCAGCTCACTGGGCCTGGTCCGGCTGCGCGTGAAGAAGGCGGGCACCCAGCTCGCCAAGGTCTTCGAGGAAATCCAGAAGAAGGCCGAGCGGGCCGAGGCCGGAGGTGGGGCGGGAACGCCCTTTGCAGAGATCACGGACGAAGACATCGACAACCTGTTTTCGGTCTAAGGCTGCACTGAATGTCCTTCATCAATTACTCGTCGCGCGAGATCAACTGCAAGATCGTCTACTACGGCCCGGGGCTGTGTGGGAAGACGACCAACCTGCAGTGGATCTACAGCAAGACCAACCCCGAGCTGAAGGGGAAGATGATCTCGCTCGCGACCGAGACCGAGCGGACGCTCTTCTTCGATTTCCTGCCGCTCGCCCTGGGCCAGATCCGCGGCTTCAAGACGCGCTTCCACCTCTACACCGTTCCCGGACAGGTCTTCTACGACGCCAGCCGCAAGCTGATCCTCAAGGGTGTGGACGGGGTCGTCTTCGTAGCCGACAGCCAGATCGAGCGCATGGAGGCCAACCTCGAGAGCTGGGAGAACCTGAAGGTCAACCTGGCCGAGCAGGGCTACGAGCTCGACAAGATCTCCTGCGTCATCCAGTACAACAAGCGCGACCTTCCCAACGCCGCCCCGCTCGAGGAGATGCAGAAGCTCATCAATCCGAACAAGACCTTCGCGGAATTCGAGGCCTGCGCGACCACCGGCGTGGGCATCTTCGAGACGCTGAAGGAAGTGGCCCGCGGCGTACTGCGCGAGCTGAAGCAGATGAGCGGCTAACGCGCCTGCTCGCTCAGAAGATCCGCCAGGCCAACAGCCCGAGCAGCACCAGATTCAGCCCGAGCAGGCCCAGCTGCAGGCGCTGACCCGTACTTCGCTCGCCCACCAGCTGACGCCCCAGTCCGGCCAGCCTCCCGGCGACCTCGCGCTCCACCGATTGCAGCCGCAGCTCTAGCAGGTGCAGGAAGCGACCTTCGAACTCGGGGATGCCCTTGCGCAGGGTCTCGTCGAAGGCGTCCAGACGCTGGTCGATGGAGCCGATCTGGTCGAACACGAAGGTCCCCCAGTCCACCTCGGCCGAAACCGCCGCCCCGCCGCCATCGGCCTCCCAATCGCCGAGCTTCTCCGGCTCCGCCCTGCGCCGAAGCAATCCGGCGCTGCCGCGCCTCTCCCGCTCCGCACGCAGCATGGCCTCGTACGTCCGTCCCATGGGCCCCCCTCCCGGCTCGGTCTGGATGCGCAGGCCCTACTGTATCGGCCCCGGGCTGCATGTGAAATCCCGTCTCTCTCGCGACCGGATACAGGGCTTCACAACCGTCTCAGGGGGTACAATGCGCGCATGCCGCTCGCAGCGGTCGCGGGACGCAAGGTCTACTACGAGACCCACGGCGACGTGCCGGGGGACCCGCTCGTGCTCGTCATGGGAATGGGGGGTTCTTGCCGCGGCTGGCTGCCGCTCCAGGTGCCCGAATTCTCGGCCCAGCGGCGCACGTTGATCTACGACCATCGGGGCGTGGGAGAGAGCGAGGACCCCGGCGGCGCCTTCACTACCGCAGACCTGGCCGACGACCTGGCCGGCCTCTTGGATGCGCTGCAGATCGCTCGGGCAGACGTCCTGGGAATCTTCATGGGTGGCATGGTCTGCCAGGAGCTCGCGATCGGGCACCCCGAACGAGTGCGACGCATGGTGCTCGCGGGCACCTACGCGCGGCCGGATTCGAAACGCAGGCTGCTGATGGAGTTGTGGCGCTCCCTGGCAACCTGCAACGCCCCCGCGGACGTGATGATCCGCGAGAGACTGCTCTGGACCCTCCAGGACGAGACGCTGGAGCAGCACGACCTGATCCAGTCCATGATCGAGTTCTTCGAGCGCGACGGCGCCCCGCTGACCCAGGAGGTCTTCGCGCGGCAGTGCGACGCCTGCACCGGCCACGACACCGCGGACCGGCTGCGCCAGATCCGCGCGCGCACACTCGTGTTGTGCGGGCGCCAGGACGTGCTGACGCCACCGAGCTTCCACCGCGAGCTGGCCGACGAGATCCCGGACGGCCATCTCGTGACCTTCCACTACGGGGGCCACCTGGTGATGGCCGAGGCGGCACAGCCCTTCAACCGCGCCGTGCTCGACTTCCTCGGCGAGCCCCCCGCCCTCCGCGAAGCCCCTCGGGGGAGCTAGAGGACGGCCTCTGGGCGGAGGCAACCCGAAGGGTTGCCGTGCCGGCAGGGCGGCGCAGCCGGCCGCTAACCGGCTAACCGAGGCAACCCGAAGG